>JADMIO010796519.1_pt1 | contig 53310 bp, 49 predicted proteins | sample 8958161 | NCBI WGS metagenome assembly JADMIO01 (sample SAMN16585339, study PRJNA669376) | soil metagenome | isolation source: Crop rotation soil | place: USA: Cullars Rotation, Alabama | collected 2011 | reverse complement strand
CCGCGACTTCAAGTCACGTGAATTCCAAGCTTCGGATCCCACTGTGCTGGAAAGCCGGCCCGCGCCTGAATCAATGACCTTAAGTTGCGGGTGTTGTTGCTTCACTTTTTCCACAAACGCAGTTTCGTCCGAGGCCACAAAGATCGTCTCGATGTCAGGATGCGTTCGCACAAAGTCCCGCGCCAACGTCAAAAAATCTTCCTGCGTCACCGCATTGGTCTCGACCAGTGATTGATTTTTGTCGGTGCCCCGAAAATGGAGCCCAAGCGCGCGGCTTAAGTCCGGGAATTGTTCCGCTGCCCTTCTCACTCGCGACGGCCAGCGAAAATATTTGCCCCACAACTTCGCCACGTATTCCCAATCACCACCCAGCACCACCGCCTGTCGATACCGCAATTCCAAGAAATCAATCTCTTCGAATGGCCCTATCCCCGCCTCATAATTTAATTCCAACAATCCCGGTATCACCACAAAGTCCTCCGGCATGCCATACAATTTCGACCGCATCTCCCACGCCGGATAGATGCCCTTCTCTTCCAGATACGGCAACAACTCGAACATGTGCAGGAAGATTTGCCCAAACAACCCTTCCTTCAAATCATCCGGTTGCGTCGATATCCTGATATTCCGCTTTGTGCCCATGACGTTATCTTTAGGCGACAATAACGTCTCTCATCACTTTCTGCCAGCCAGTTAGGGTGAATAGATTGTCACCTGGCCGCATTTCGGACATTTCGGCACGTCAGCCATATCACTTCGTATCGTCATCCTTACCCATCGCCTTCTTGATGGCGGGCACTTGCTCCAGCAATTTCTCGAACTTCACCCCGGTCAATCCTTCGATCACCGGCGGCAATTGGCTGATGATAGTGGTCACATCGCCGGTCAATTTGCTGGCGCCGCCGCCCGGCCCGTTGCCGGAATTGATGATGACCATCTTCTCCGTCTTGGCCAGCGGTTCGCTGACTTTGCCCGCCACATCCGGCAGGATGCGCACGATCATTTCGATGACCGCCGCCTCGTTGTATTGCTTGAAGCTCTCGGCTTTCACGCGCATGGCTTCAGCGGTCGCTTTACCTTGCGCCTCGATGACCGCAGCCTCCGCCAGACCGCGCGCTTTGTTCGCATCGGCCTCGGCCAAACCGCTTGCTTTCACGACATCCGCGCCGGCAAAACCCGTCGCTTTGGTGGCCGAAGCTGAACCGGCCGCTTCCGTTTCCAACTGGAACTTACGCGCGTTGGCCAGCGTCTCGACGCGATACCGTTCGGCATCCGCCGGTTTCTGCACCACGGCTTCCAATTCCCGTTGCTTGCGCAGGATTTCCTGTTGTTGCAATTCAATCTGCTTCTGTTTCTCGATGATGCTCACCTGCACTTCTTCCGCCTTCACCAATTGGCCGGTCTTAAATTTCTGCAAATCATAGGCCAGGTCGGATTCCGCTTTCTTCTGGTTCACCGCCGCGTTGTATTGCGCGAGGTTGGACTGATAATCCCGCTGCGCCTCAGCCACCTTCGTGTCCGCCGCGAATTTCGCCTCTTGTCCCGCCTGGTTGGCCTGTGCCGACCGGATCATCGCGTCCCGGTCCGCTTCCGCCTGCGCCACGATGGCATCCCGTTTCACCTGTGCAATCCGCGGTTTGCCCAACGCATCCAAATAACCCTGCGAATCACGGATATCGCGGATCGTGAAGCTCACGATGGCCAAGCCCATGTTCGCCATATCGCCGGCAGCCACTTCCTGCACCTTCGACGCGAATGCATCGCGGTTCTGGTAAATCTCTTCCACCGTCATCGTGCCCAGGATCGCACGCAAATGGCCTTCGAGCGTTTGCATCGCGATGCTCTTGATCTCATCGGTCGCTTTGCTCAGGAATTGTTCCGCCGCCGTGGCGATCGATATGTCATCGCCCTTCACCTTGATCTGCGCCACGCCATCCACGCGCACGGGCACGCCTTTGCTGGTGTAAACCTCCGGCGTTTGCACGTCGATGGTCAACAACTCGAGCGAAAGTATGTCTACTTTTTCAATGACCGGGACCACGAACGTGCCGCCGCCTTTCACCACCCGAAAGCCGCGCGCCGTCGAAGTGCCATTGGGATCGATATATTTATGGCGCCGGCCGGACACAACGAGCACCTGGTTCGGGCCGACCTTGGTGTATCGACTCGCCCAGATGATCATGAACAGCAACACCACGACCACGATGCCGAAGATCGCGATGACTGTTACACCGACACTTTGCCCGAATATTTCCGCTATCAGGATAGTATGATTCATAGAATGGTTGATTTAAGGTTGCGCCCGAAATTCTTTTAAGCCGGCTGCACGTAAAACTGTGCCCCCACGATCCGCACGATCTTCACCGTGCTGCCGTTGCCCAGTTCTTTGCTGCCCTCATAGCGGGCCGGTGCCGAATAACGGCTGCCTGCCTGCACATAAGCTATCTCACCCACACCGCCCACGGGAATGGGCGTGATGATGGTTGCTGCCTGCCCGACCAACATGGCCACACGTGATTCGCTGGACCCCTGCGTCTTGCTGAAGAGCATATTGAAGATCCAAAACACACCCCCGGCGATGATCAATCCGCCCACGACCGACAACGACGCGCTCATCCAGACCGCTTTGGTCGCTTCGATGCTGGAAAACACGATCCCCAAACCACCCACTGCCGTGATGAATGATGCGAGCACGGTGGGGCTGAGGATAGATATTCCCGGCATCCCACCGGATTCAAAGCCCGTGTCCGCGTCGCCATGCGTGCCCACATGCGCATCGTGACCGCCAAACGCATGCCCCATGAATGCGCTGATGATGGTGAAGAGCAGCCCAACTCCGAAGCAGATTTCGTAGACCAGCATAAGTCCTCGAATAGGTTGATCGTTATGAGTATTAGAAGCCTTTCGGCCGCCAAAGCAAGCCGGATTTGGCCCTGGGTTCCTGGTTCGTCCGATCCAATTTCATCATAGGACTATTGAACATCCATCCAGCTTTGGATTCATTTACAATTTGTTCGCTTTTTTGGAACCACCGCGCGCCATTCAGAATAGTCATCATTTTGGAAAAATCTTTGCACGGATGTTTCCTCATCTTCACTTGGCAGATATCCGAAAGCGTCTTATAAAACTCCCGGACGGAATCTCTGCCCAAACCCGGCAAACTCCCTATGAAACGATTGATCGGACGCATCTTTTTTCCGAGGTTGACCCCCGACCAGGTGGATCGGAAGGTCATGGAATGTCTTCTCGCCCTCGGTGCCGGATTGGTCGGTGCGATTGTCGCCGTCAGCATCGTTATCCAGCGATACATCTTCCCGCGTTGACTTACTTGCCCGGCAGGAACCAGTGGATGTATCCGCACTGCTCACAGACATAACACGTCCCCGAGGCGTTGGCCCAATCCATCTTGAAGAATGTTGCGACCTTCGTGTTCAACTGCGCCTCGCGTTTAAAGAACGCGCCATGGCCGCAGACCAGACATTTTAACCCGCGTCCCAGTATTTCCGCCGGGCCTGCTTCACTTACACTTGGAGTTTCATTACTCATGGCGCAAATAAAACGCATCCCGTCCTGCTTTGCATTTATAATTTGCGCCGGATTTTCGAATCACTGGATCGGCCGCTTTTTCTGCTCCCGCAAATCCTGCTGTCGATGCAACAGATTCACCCGCTCTTCATCCGTCGTTTCCGGTTGATTCATGCGCTGCACGATGGCCGCCAATTGCCGGTCCAGGAATTGGTTCCGCAAACGCACCAAAAGGTCCGCGATCTGTTGTCCGGGATTCGGCAATGGCCTGGCCTCCGCCGTCGCTTCCGTGATCAAACTGCGCATAACCGGAGCTTCACAACTGTCCAAAAATCCCGCCACACCGCGCCACATCTGCTCTTTATGCGCTGAAACAAATTGCCCGATGATTTCCCGCACTATGGAATGCTGTATCCACGCCTCTTCCATCACCGGCGCAAAAGCTCCCGCCTCCTCGGTCGTCAGCAATAATTTCAACAACCATAATTCCTGGGACGATGGCCGCGCTATCTCCACCTCAGTTTCTTCAATTTCTTCTTCCCGCTGCTGGACCGGCGCCGATGGTACTTTTTTGAATTCCGCCCGGACCGCATCCGGCGAAACTCCCAAGCGCAACGCTGTCTTCTGCGCGTACTTGTCTATTAATACCTGGTTGCCGGTCTTCTGGATGGCCGTTCCGATTTCACGCAATACGACCACACGTCCTTTGTCCGTGGTCACATCGTTCGTGGCGCACAAGCGGTTCAGGTAATAATCAAAAAATCCATCCGCCCGGTTGATGAGTTCCCGGAACGCTTCTCCGCCGTTTGCCTTGATGTAACTGTCCGGATCATGCGGTCGCGGCACAACGGCCACCCGAACCGCCAATCCTGAACCCAGCAGATGATCCAGCGACCGCACCGCCGCGTTCTGGCCGGCCTCATCCGAATCAAAGCACAACACCACTTCATCCACGTACCGTTTCAGGATACGCGCGTGTTGCTCCGTGAATGCCGTTCCTTGCGGTGCCACGATGTTCTGCACCCCCGCCATGTAACAGGCGATCAGGTCCAATTGCCCCTCACAGATGATCGCGAAGCCTGCGTCCAATATCGCCCGCTTCGATTTATCCAGCCCAAAAAAAACTTTGCTCTTAGTGAAGATCGGTGTTTCGGGTGAGTTGACGTACTTCGCTGTTTTTTCATCACCGCTCAGCACGCGTCCGCTGAATCCAATGACGCGCCCCTGCTCGTCGCAGATCGGAAACATCAACCGCCCGCGAAACCGGTCGTAATGGCGGTCCGTGCCCTCCTTGTGGATGATAAGTCCCGCGGTCTCCATCAACGTGGTCTCAAAGCCCTTGCTCTTCGCCCAGTTCACCGTGTCATCCCACGCTTCCGGCGCGGCCCCGATGCGAAACAACTTGATGGCCTCCTCGCTTACGCCGCGTTTCTGCAAATAATCCCGCGCCAATTGCCCGGCTGTTTCGTTCGCCAGACAATTCTGCCAGCGTTGCGTCAACTGTTCGTGCACCTGCAGCAACTGGTCCTTGATATGCCGTGCCGCCTGCTCGCCGGGCCGGTTGTCCGTCTCTAATGGAATTTTTGCGCGCTCCGCCAATCGTCGCACGGCATCAGCAAACCCGATATTCTCGTATTCTTTGACGAACGTGAACACGTCGCCACCTTTATGGCAGCCAAAACAATGAAAGATCTGCCGGTGCGGATTGACGTTGAAGCTGGGCGACTTTTCTTTATGGAACGGACAGAGCGCTACGAAGTTGGCGCCCGCACGCTTGAGCGGGAGATAACCACCGATGATCTCCACGATATCGCTGGCAGCGCGTACGCGTTCGAGTGTTGCTTCTGAGAATAGACCGGCCATTGCGTGACCGCCGTTTTCCGGCGGCTCACGGCCAGTTTAGGGAAGATCCATGCCCGGACGAAGGTCTTTTTTCTCCGGCTTGGTCGGCGTGATGAGCAGCAACGCCAGGTTGCGTCTCACCCACGAACCAGACATGGACTTGCTGAGTACCTGTGCCTGCACCGTTTGCAATGTGGGGAAAAACTGGCTGCCGTAATTGTCGTTCTGATATTTCAATTCGGCCTGGACTTCCGCGGTCGAGTAAGAACGCGCGTTCAACAACGACAACGCCACGATCGTCATGCACGCGAACCGGATCATGCCGGAAACCATGCCCAGTGGATATTCAGCACTGCCAAATTTATCGCTTCCCAGCAATTTCCCGCCGATCGCACGTTTGATGAAGAGGAAGAACGTCAGCACGATCAACGCGATGATCACGTAGGAGAAAACGTACGAAGACAGCTTACCGAACACCATGCCTTGCGGGAGCAGTTCGGCCAGCGGCTGGTAGAGGAAACCGGCGGCGATGACCACCGTCAGCCACTTCAGGACGTCCAAAACTTCCTGGGACATGCCGCGTTTGCGCCCGCGAAGGATGCCAACGAGCAGCAGGATGACCACGGTCAAATCGAACCAGTTGACCGGCAGGTTGTCTAAATTGAGGAATTTCATGTCAATTCTTCAGGCAGTCGCCGTAAAAATTACGGCGTTTGCCTTGCCCCTGCTGTTGAGCCGCTTCCGTGCCAGCTTATTGGGGGTTGGAGTACATCCAGAACCGGATGGCGGTAGCCTGGCTGTTATTGGGGTCTAGTTCCAGGACTTTGGAGTAATGCGCACGCGCACGGACAGGATCGTGAAGTTGCTCGGCGTAAAGATTTCCCGCCGCCAAATGCGCCCGCGCATCTTGTGGATTATCGGCGACAATTTTCTCAAGCTCTTCCACCGCGTCGACGGCGTAGTTCGACCGTTTGAGGACCAAGGCAAAGTTATAACGCGCATCTGCCGAATCCGGCTTCAACACCAGGCAATACTCATACGCCAGCAATGATTGTCCCAGGTTCCCTGCCGATGCCGCTGCCCATCCCAGATTATATTGCGCTCCGAAATAGGTGGGGTCAGCCTGCGCAGCCTGCAGGTAATCGCGCGTGGCTTCAGCATACTGTCCGGCATTCTGCGCCTGCAGCCCGTTCGCGAATGGTTGTTCCGCTGCCGCCCGGTTCCCCGCTTTCGGCTTGAGTGAATGGTATTTGTACCGGGCGAAGGATGCCGCCGCTGGAGACGTTATCTCCGGCTTGGGCGTGGCAGCATGTACGACCGGCGTAGGCGAATTGGTCACGGGCGGCAAAGGTGTCACCGTGCCCATGTTTTTTTCCGGCGGCAACGGCGTCACCGTCGTACCCCGCTCTTCACGCGCGCGAAACACGTTCAACGGATTGATCCGCTCAAACAGATTTCTTTTTGGCGGAACAGTATTAGTGACCATAGGAGGCGTTGCCGTCGTCGGCGTCATCGTCACTCTCGTGACCGGTGGAGGATTCGTCATCGGACGCTCCACCGGCGGTGCCGGCGCCGGATGACTCTCAACAATCGGTTTAGCTGGCTCAGGTTTCGAAGGCGACGCAGCGACCGCCACAACGTTGGTCGGCTTCGGTGTTTCCATTCGCGGCTGTGCGACAACATTAGTCACGGGCCGATTCGTTGCTGATGCCGGCAATTCCAATCCACGCAAGGCGGCATTTACGGCGTCCGCGTTTTGGCGTGGCGGATTTAGCGCGAGATATTCGTGATACCTTTGGATCGCCCCTGGCCGGTCATTCAAATACGCCTGGTCCACCACCGCCAGGTTCAGGACCGCCGGCGCATAATCAGGCTTGGCCTTGAGTGCGTTATTGAAGAATTGCGCAGCGTCCCGCGGTCTATTGCGCTGCAACGCCGCCATGCCCAATCCATTCAACGCCTCCGGATTTTGCGGGCTTAACTTTAATACTTCGTTAAAGCTGCCTTCCGCACCGGCGATGTCCCGCATCCGCAATTTGGTCTGCCCCAGCTTCAGCCAGCCATCCACAGAAGTCGCACGACGCAATGTCACGGCGCTGAACTCCACTTTAGCAGCGTCCAGTTTGTTCTCATCCAACCACAAACAACCCAGATTAAAATGCGCTTCCGTCAGGTCATGATCGATACGCAAAGCCTGTTCATAAGCGGGGACCGCGTTTGAAGGCTTGCCCGCATATTGGTAGGCCAACCCAAGATAATTCCATGCCTGGGCATTCGTCTTCAGTATCGATGTCGCCGTGTTCAGGCTTTCCACCGCCTCTTCGTAACGCCCTTCTTCAATGAATCGCTTGCCGTTCAACAACGCGCGCGGCCCGGCCGGTTTGCAACCGGTCATCACTCCCATCAACGCCAGGAAAACTGCTATCGCCTGCCAATTCCGATTTTTTTTGTCGGCCATTCGCGGTGGTGGTAACATTCCAATCCTGAAGTGTCAAGAAACGCACTGTGCCATGGAGTTCTAATGCGATTGACGGGCCTGCTTTACGCAGCTGTCATGTTGCCCCTGCTCGCCCGCGCGGAGACCGGAGTTTCGCTCGCGCCCGCTGTCAGCGTCCGCTCGCGTGTGGTCATCATCCGCGATTCTCAGGCCACTCATCTGTTTGAACCTTCCCTGCCGAATATCCGTGTCATGTTCGACCGCGGGCTGATGTACTTTACACACACCACCAACATGGCCGATGCGTGGCGGCCGTTCGTCAGCACCAATGACACCGTCGGCCTTAAAGTGTTTTCCTCGCCCGGCGCCATCAGCGGCACACGGCCCGCCGTGGTCGAGGCCATGGTCCAAAGCCTCCTGGCCGCCGGCCTGCCGCCGCGCCAGATCGTGGTCTGGGACAAACGCGAAGATGACCTTCGCACAGCCGGTTTCTTTGCCTTGGCCGATAAATACGGCATCCGCGTCCAGGGCAGCGCCGAGACCGGTTACGACCCGGAAATCTTTTATGAAACACCGCTCATCGGCTATCTCACGTGGGGCGATTTCGAATTCAGCGGCAAGAACGAGAACACCGGGCGTAAATCTTTTGTCACCCGCATCCTCACGAAGGAATTGACCAAAGTCATCAATGTCAGCCCGCTCTTGAACAACAACGCGGCCGGCGTTTCCGGCAACCTGTTCAGCCTCACCATGGGTTCCATCGATAACAGCCTGCGTTTCGAGTCTGAAGCTGATCGCCTTGCGCGTGCCGTTCCGGAGATCTACGCCATGCCGCAGGTCGGCGATCACGTGGTGCTCAATGTCACCGATGCGCTCATCTGCCAATACGAAGGCGGCGAACACAGCATGCTCCATTATTCTGCTGTGCTAAATGAGTTGCGCCTCAGCCGCGATCCTGTCGCCCTGGATGTCCTCTCGCTGGATGAGCTGGTGAAACAACGCAAGCTGGGCCATTCCGCCGAAGTGAAATTTGACCGCGACCTTTATTCCAATGCGTCATTGCTGGAATTGGGCGCCAGTGACCTCGAGAAAATCATGGTGGAACGCATGCCGTAGAACAAGCTCACTGTTCTAAAACGACTTTAAGGCCGTTCTCAGTGGCGAAGGTTGCCTCGTCCAAGCCGATTAAAACACTCCCAACATCATATTTGGCTCTTCCAGGACAGAGAACAATGCCCTTGTTAGCCGCGATGAAGATAATAATTGATTGGGTCAGAACCGAGCGTTTCATGACGGGATAAGTCTGGCCATTCTCATTTGGCCGAATAATTGTAGTTTTCACATGTCCTCTTCTTTCCGGGTTGTCTTGTTGCGTATGCGAAAATATGACCAGACAAAAAGGAAACCGTCAACAAATTTACTTAATTGTTAATTTAGCCGTGCGAAATAGCGTGCAATTTTTACTTATAGCTTCATTATTGACAACGTAACGCCGCTGTGATTTCATTTTTAGTAAATCCAGACGGGTGATTTTACTAATTATCTTATATGAGACGCCTAACCGTTTTATTAAACGAAATTATCGGAAGCCGGAGCGGAAAAGAGCTGGCGCAAATTATCAACAAATCACCCAGTTATGTTACCCAGATCAAATCCGGAAACGCTATTCCCACAGAAGAAACTTTAGCAAAAATTGCTCATGAAATCGCTCCCGGTCGGCTCGGCGAGCTTTTGGTCGCATTGTGCGCAGAACGCATTTGTTCTATAAAAGACAAAAGCGTGGGAAGTTTAGGGAATAAAACAGTGGACGACTTGTTTGACAAGGCGGTCAAACAGACCAGTCGCCCCTCAGCCAAGCACAACGATCGCACCTTTAAAGATTTTCCGGAAGCGTTTGAGCCATTATTGATAGTGACCGGAGACAAACGAGAAGATCGGGGAACTCATATCAGCGTAGCTGACATAGGAGCCTTTTCGGCCAGTCCTGCGGATACCCGTTGGATTTTAAACCTGGGGCTCAGTGAAAAGGTAATCAAACATGTGGACAAAAATTTTATGTTATTACCTAACGAAAGGCTTATAGAACGCTTTGCAGAAACCAATATATTGGTGATTGGCAGTCCAGCGGCTAATCACCTTGCTAGAAAAGTAAATAAAAAGGCGATCTTTCGTTTTAATTACAGCAATCATGCTGGTGACATAATTGAAAAAGCGATTGACGACGCAAGAAAGCGATCGCCGACAGACCTTGCCGCTCTCCAAGAAAGCATCAAACCAGAATTAAGCAAAAGATTACGCCCGCTCTTTACTGGCGGGATTTTTGACCCAACTTATCCGGACGATTTTGTGACTGCTGAATATGCTCAAATCGCCAACGAAACCCAATATGACTTTGGGATGTTAACTTTTGCTGCGAACCCATACTACGAGATGAAATGCGCAGCTGAGAAAAGACCTAATGATCATCGATATGTTGCAATTATGGCTGCCGGCATCCACCACCCCGCGACTGCTCATGCTGTACGTCAGTTAGGAATTGATAAACGAAAAGAAAATGTTTTCGATGATCATCCGTATGGAGGGGTATTGCGCGTAACCCTTAAACAGGAAATTCCATTTTCGGAACGGGTTGAACAAGCAACTTGCCAATGGGAAGATCGGGCAGATAAAGGCCGGAAAAGACAAGCCGATCAGAAAACGTTTCTTATCGATCAGCTAAAGGCTATTAGCCAAACATTGCAAAAGGGTGGGCTAAAAAACCTACAACTTACATCAACAGAGGCGGATGAATGTCTACGTCTTATTCAAAGTCTTTGAGATAGAGTTACTTCCCATCGTCGTACTGGTCGCTAAAATCGTGGCTGTCCCAACTCGGGTCCAGGCCCAGGTCTTTGAGCATCTGCAAATCTTTTTCTACCGGCTGGTTCAGCGTGGTCAAATAATTACCCACCATCAACGCGCTCGCGCCCGCCATGAAGATCATGCTCTGTGCGTCGCGCAAGTTCACCGTACGCCCGCCCGCGATCATGATCTCCTGCCGCGGCAGGATGAACCGGAAACAGGCGATCGTTTTCAAGATCTCCAGCACCGGCAACGGCTCGTTCTTGGCGAACGGTGTTCCGGCGATGGGATTCAAAATATTCACCGGCACCACATTGGCCCCGATGGCTTTCAGCTCAAACGCCAGGTCGCGGCGATCTTCGCGCGTCTCACCCATGCCGATGATGCCACCCGAACAGATCTTGATGCCCGCTTTTTTCAGATAACCGATCGTCTCCAGGCGGTCATCAAAGGTGTGCGTCGTGCAAGTCTGCGGAAAAAACCGGCGCGAGCTTTCCAGGTTATGCCCGTAACATTCCAAGCCGGCTTCTTTCAACCGGTCCGCCACCTTTTGCGATTTGATGATGCCCAGCGATGCGTCCGGGCGCGTCTTGCCGCCTTCTTTCACTTCCCGGATTCGGTCGCAGACTTCATCAAGCATCGGGCCTTCATTCAAGCCCTTCCACGCCGCCACCAGACCGACTGCCGTCACACCGTTCTTATTGGCTTCATCAGCGGCCTCAGCCACCGGCTCGGGATCAACAAAGCCGTAACGTGGTGAACCTGTTTGATAAAAAGAAGATTGCGCGCAGAAACTGCAATTTTCCGAGCATGCTCCCGCCTTGGCGTTGACGATAGAGCAAAGATGGATCTTGTTACCCTTAAAATGTTCGCGGATGCGGTTGGCCCACGAGAGCAGGTCCAGGATATCCGCCGAGTTTTCGAGGTTGAACAGCCAAAGGGCTTCTTCGCGTGAGATCTGGCCGCCGCCCAGGACACGGCTGCCTAATTCAGCAAGTCTCCCATGGTTCCCTGCGTCAAGTGATGTCGCCGTCACGGTTGACAGCATATCCGGTTGACGCCATTCCGCAAGGTGTAAGTAGTCCTGACTGATATTTAATTGGAGCGTCGCAGTACCCATGTGGCTCTGAATTTCAATTTTGTAGTCGCGGACGTCAGTCCGCGCTGACTGGAAGCCTCAACGGGGCTTGGGAATTAGCCCGGGCTAAGTTTGCGATGACCCCAGGTAGGGTCAGCGCGCTGCGCTGACCGGACGTCGCAGCGCGACGTCCCTGCCTCCAAATGCTCAAACCTTCTTTGTCAGCGAAACGCCCAGCTTCAGCAGCTTCTGGACATCCGCGTCCGATTTAGCCTCCGCATAGATGCGCAGGATGGGTTCCGTACCCGAACCACGGAGCATCAACCAGGACATGTCCTTTGCTACAAATTTAACACCGTCATAGGTCTTCACCTCGGCCAGGGGTGATTTCAACAACTTCGCCGGCGGATTCTTCGCCAGGTATTCCATCAACGCGCCGCGCTTTTCCAAGGGGAAATGCGTGTCGATGCGCCCGTATCGATGCACGCCAAACTTTTTCTCCAGCTCAGCGATGAGCTTGTTGATGGATTTGCGCTCCGTCGCCAGCAGTTCCAGCAGCATAAGGCCCGCGGCGATGCCGTCGCGTTCCGGGATATGGCCCGGGAAACCGATGCCGCCACTCTCCTCCGCGCCCAACAGCACGTTGCCCTTGAGCATCTCGGCACAGATATATTTGAAGCCCACGCCGGTCTCGACCAGCTCAAGACCATACTCCGCGCACATCTTGTCCATCATGGACGTCGTCGTCAGCGCCTTCACCACACGCCCCCTGCCCTTGCGATTCACGACATAATGATGCAGCAACAGACAGATCAACTGGTGCGTCGTGAGGTAATTGCCCCGGCCATCCATGCCGCCCACGCGGTCGGCATCCCCGTCCGTCACCAAACAGATGTCATGCGGATGCGCGCGCAGATATTTCTGCGTCGGACCATAATTCTTCTCGATCGGCTCCGGATTGATACCGCCGAAGAGCACATCATGCTTCGCATCCAACGTCGTTACCCGGCACGTCGTTCCAGCCAGCAATTGCTCAAAACAACCCGCCCCCACGCCGAACAACGCTTCATGCGCGAACCGCAACTTCGATTTTGCGATGAGCTTAAAATCGACCAACTTTTTGATGGCCGCATAATGCGCCGGTCGGATATCAGCCACTTTGACGCGCTTTTGTTTGATCGCATCCGCCAGGCTGATCGAGCGCACCGGATTTTTGTCCAGGTACGATTCCACCGCCGCACACGTCGCCGGTTCCGACGGCCCCCCAAAATGCGACTTGAGCTTGAAACCGTTAAAGATAGGCGGATTATGGCTGGCCGTGATCATCACCCCGCCGATCGCTTTCTGGGCTTTCACGGCGAATGAAACCGCGGGTGTGGGAGTCGGTGAAGGCGTCAGCACCACTTCAAAATCGTTGCCGGCGAAAACTTCCGCCGTGCGCTGTGCGAAACGGTCGGAGAAAAATCGACGGTCGTAGCCGATGATGACCTTCTTTTCCGTGCCCGCCACGGGATGTTCGCTCCAATAATCCGCTGCAGCCTGCGACACACGGGAAATATTTTCAAAAGTGAAGTCCTCGGCGATGACCGAGCGCCAGCCGTCCGTTCCAAATTTGATTTGAGCCACGGGCAGAGAGTGGCAGACGCAGCCGTTTCTGCCAAGCCAACGCTTAAACCTTCAGGTCGGCGAACGCGGGATCGTTCCGTTCAGCCGCTTTGCGCATCTTGGACACCGCCGCTTTCATGCTGCGCGCGCCGAACAGGATCGTTCCGCTCACGAACGTATCCGCACCCACACGCGCGCACTCACCCGCCGTCTCGAAATTGATGCCGCCATCCACCTCGATGCGATAGCGCAAATTCCTCTCGCGCCGCCATTCATCGGCCTGTTGGATCTTCGGCAGACATTCATGGATGAATTCCTGCCCGCCAAAACCCGGGTTCACCGTCATCACCAGCAACAAATCGATCTGGTCCAGATACGGCTCCACCTGTGCGATGCTTGTGGGCGGGTTCACCGCCAACCCCACTTTTTTGCCTAGCGATTTTATTTTCCAGATAAGCGATGGCACCGCGTCACCCAGTTCCACGTGAATGATCATCTCATCCGCCCCGGCGTGCGCGAATGGTTCCAACAGAATCTCCGGCCGAGAACACATCAGGTGCACATCGAAGAAAAGTTTGGTCAATGGCCGCACGGCTTTCACGATGGCCGGGCTGAACGAGAGGTTCGGGACAAAATGCCCGTCCATGATGTCCAGGTGCAGCCAGTCCGCCCCCGATTTGGTCGCGCGCCGCGTCTCCTTACCCAAATGCGCGCAATCCGCGGCCAGGAGTGAGGGAGCGATTATCATTGGCCGGAGAATAGTGGAATTGGGACGACGGATGAAAGATGGAAATTCACGAAGACTTATCCTTCTTGCCTGCCAAAGCCATCATCAGCAATAAAGCTCCCAAAACCATGGCCAGCATCCCATAGACTCTGGCTCCGCCCGGTGTGACGTGTTGCACCGATGCCGGAAAGCTTATTCCACCCCTGCTACGCGTGGGCGCAAAATAAATAAGCGCTGCTTTAGGATTGATGAAGGCGTACACGCCTGCCAGCAGGCAGACGATTCCTAGTATTAATATTGCCCACTCCAATGAAGTGAAGCGGCGCATGGCCGCCTCACACCGGTGCAGGCGCAGGCGTGCCCAGTCCCGGCAAGGCCGGCGGCACGTTCTTGGAAGGATTCTCCGGCAACGGCGTTCCTGCCGGTGCGGTCAAAGTCGTGTCGATCTGCGGCGGTGGCGTGGGCGGCGGCGTGAATTTGCCCGTCTTCACGATCTCTTCCACCTGTGCGCCATCCAGTGTCTCGTACTCGAGCAACGCCCGCGCGATCAATTCCAACTTGTCACGGTTCGCATTGATCATCTCGGTCGCCGTGCTGTGCGCCTCATCAATGATGCGCTTCACTTCGGTGTCGATCTCCTGCGCCGTCTGTTCGCTGTAATCTTTCGTGCGCATCATGTCGCGACCCAGGAAGACATATTCCTGCGACTCGCCATAAAGCACGTTGCCCAGTTTCTCGCTCATACCCCAGTGCATCACCATCGCCTTGGCCAATTGCGTGGCCTGCTGGATGTCGCTGGAAGCGCCGCTGGAAATATCTTCCGTCACAAATTCTTCCGCGATGCGACCCGCCATCGTCATGATGATGGTATCGATCGCCTGCTTGCGGCGCATATTCAACACGTCTTCCTTGGGCAAAGACATCGTCACACCCAACGCACGACCGCGCGGGATGATGGTGACCTTGTGCAACGGATGCGTGTGCTTGAGCAACACGTTGACCAGCGCATGGCCGGCCTCGTGCCACGCGGTGGCGCGCTTATCTTCATCGCTCATCGCCATGCTGCGGCGTTCGCGACCCCAACGCACTTTATCCCGCGCTTCTTCCAATTCTGCCATACCGACAGCTTTCTTGTTCAATCGCGCGGCCAACAAAGCCGCCTCATTGAGCAGGTTGGCCAATTCCGCACCGGAATAACCAGGCGTCCCGCGCGCGATGACCGAGAGGTCAACGTTTGGCGCCAGCTTCACATTCTTGGCGTGGACTTTAAGGATCGCTTCACGACCGCGTACGTCCGGCAGGTTGACCGTTACCTGGCGATCAAAACGGCCAGGACGCATGAGCGCAGGGTCCAGCACATCCGGGCGGTTGGTCGCCGCGATGATGATGATGCCTTCCTGCGTATCAAAGCCGTCCATCTCCACGAGCAACGCATTCAACGTCTGCTCGCGTTCGTCATTGCCACCACCGAGGCCATGGCCACGGGAACGACCGACCGCATCGATTTCGTCGATGAACACCAGGCAAGGTGTGTTCTTGCGCGCCTGGTCGAACATATCGCGCACACGGCTCGCGCCGACACCGACAAACATTTCCACGAAATCCGAACCGCTGATGCTGAAGAACGAAGCGTCCGCTTCACCCGCGATGGCTTTGGCCAACAGCGTCTTGCCCGTTCCGGGCGGCCCGATCATGAGCACACCTTTGGGGATGCGACCGCCGAGGCGTTGAAATTTTTTGGGGTCTTTGAGGAACTCGACCAGTTCAGAGACTTCTTCGATGGCTTCCTCAACACCGGCCACATCTTTGAAGGTCGTCTTATTGCGTTCCTTGGCCAGCATGCGAGCCTTGCTCTTGCCGAAGCTAAGCGCGCCTTTACCTGCCATCTTGATTTGGCGGATGAAGAAGAACCACACGAACGCGATGATCAACAGGATGGGCGCGAGGCTCAAAAAGATGTTCAGGAACATCGTGTTCGGCTCATGCGCTTCCAATTGCGGCAGGTTCATCAACAGTTCCTGCTCTTTGTCCGGCAACGGCTGGGGAATCGTCGCCACGAACGCGTACTCCACCGGCTTGCCGTTCTCCATCGTCACATTTCCCGTGGCATCTTTCTTGTGATAGGTGCCGGACACTTCCCAAAAAGTCGCGGACTGCGGACGCGGGGTTAAGGCCGCATGCGAGATGTCACCGGCTTTCAATTTCTCGATGAAAGTTCCGAGCGACAATTTATCGCTCTGGGCCTGAGTAAATTTATCTTTGAACAACATCAGACTGATGATGCTCGCGAAGATAACGATCCACACCGCCCAGGTTTTATAAGGCATGCGGAAATCCCCGCCGCCCTTTTGCGGGTCTTTATCTCCGTTCTTTTTGTTGTCGTTAGCCATGTTTTAAATCACTCCATAATATCATGCGATTGCCTAACTAGCAATGTCAGATTCCGGTCAAGCCGCCCGCCAGGCCCATCGCAACCGCCGTTTTGTTCCCGCTGTCAGTTTGAACTGTTCCGCGATCCGCAACTGTTCCACCCAAAAGATCTCTCCGGCCCGCGTCGTCGCGATCACCAGTCTACCGCGCCGCTCTTTGGGGATCTTCGCGTTCACGAACAAGTCCTGCAATTTCACCGGCGACTGCATCCCGATTGGCTGGAACCGGTCGCCGGCACGCCAATGGCGCAGGATGATTTGTCGCCCCACCTTGTCCGCGTCGAACAACTCGCGCCCGTCCTGGTACATTGGACGACGCGCCCCGCCGTTTTGTTCAACAGTCCAAACGATCCTCGCCCCATTAAAAATAACGTCCTTTTTTTGCCGCAGGTCAATGCGTGTTTCCAAACTATCAGTCAACAACGGCTTCGAAATCCGCGCCCATTGGATCCGGCCTTTGACGTCCCGCCAAACTATTTGCACCGGGTCGAGCGCCACCTTCTTCATCGGCTCTCGTCGCAACGTCTCGATCAAATCAAATTCCGGCGTGATGCCCTGCTCCACCAACTGCATCTGCAACACACGCCGCTGCACAGCCACCGGCAGTTTCTCAAATCGTTTTCCGCGAGCGCGCTTTAACCAATCTTTGGCCAGCATCGCCGCCAGCTCTGCTTCCGCGCTCACGATCTCCATCGTGCGCCGGATGGTTGCGGGCAGCGCCGCTTGATAATGCCGCTGCAACAGCGGCAACAATTCATGCCGGATGCGATTTCGCTGGATACGCCGGCTCGCGTTGGTTTTGTCCTCGCGGAATTGAATGCGATAGTTGCGCGCCACTTTCCGCAGGTCCGCCTTCCTTACGTCTAACAACGGACGCACCAGCTCGATCTGCGGGTCGGCGGGCGACGCGTTGCGCCATTTCATGCCTCCAAGACCTTCCCCGCCGCTGCCACGCAGCAGGCGCAGGAAAAACAGCTCCAACTGGTCATCGGCATGATGCGCCAAAACTACAGTGGAAATTCCGAGCCGCCTGGCCGTGCGCGCCAAAAAATCATGCCGCAATGCCCGCGCCGCCATCTCGAGGGAAAGTTTGCGCTCCGCAGCCAGGGCCCGGACATCCGCGTTTTCGGAGACCAATCGCACGCCCGAGGCGCGCGTCACACGATGCACCAATTCTTCATCCGCATCGCTCTCACGACCGCGCAATCGATGGTTCAAGTGCGCCGCCGCCAGGCGCCAGTCATTCGCGCGCGATAACCGGCACATCACCTGGAGCAACGTCATGGAATCCACACCGCCGGAGACGGCCACGAGGATTTTTTGGCCGCGCCGGAGCAGTTTATGCCGGCGGATCGCTTCCTGGACTTGTTCCAATAAACCCTGCACAACGCAATGGTATAGGCCAGCCGGGGTTTGACAACCCATACAAACCACACCATCTTTGCCCCCATGAAATTCATCGCCCTTTTCGCCTGCCTGATGCTTTTGCAAACTGTTGCCGCCCATGCTGCTGGTTCGGTCTATGACATCCCCGTCAAGGACATCGACGGCAAAGACACCAGCCTTGCCCCGTACAAGGGCAAAGTGATGCTCATCGTGAATGTCGCCTCCAAATGCGGTTACACACCGCAATACAAAGGCCTCGAAGCCACCTACGAGAAATACAAAGATAAGGGCCTGGTCATCCTCGGTTTTCCCTGCAACCAGTTCCATTCACAAGAACCCGGCACGGACGCTGACATCAAAGAATTTTGCACCAGCAAATACGGCGTGACGTTCCCGATGTTCGATAAGCTCGACGTCAACGGCGACAACCGTCATCCGCTCTACGTCTGGCTCGCCGGCCCCGATTCCGCATTCCCCGGCAACATTACCTGGAATTTCAACAAGTTCCTCGTGGGCAAAGACGGCAAGCTCATCAAACGCTTTGATTCCAAGGTCACCCCCGAATCACCGGAACTGACCGCAGCCGTTGAGAGCGCTTTGGCGGCGAAATAAGGGCTTTTCCGGCTATTTGGCCGATGGGGACACTGTCACCAGTACTGGTGACTACCGGAAATCCCCCACTCGGCTATCTTGTACACGTTCTTAGTGCACTGTTCTCGTGCATCTGTGTAAGGCCGGACCTGTAGTCCGGCCTTTAGTTTTTTACCCCTCTCTTCCCAGTTCTTTAGCGTACAAACACCGTACCCAGCGGTTCGGCTCGATTTCCACCAGTTCCGGCATAATCGTGGCGCATTCGGGCCGCGCACTGGGACATCGCGGATAAAACCGGCAGCCGGATGGAAAATTGCCGAGGCTCGGAACTTTGCCCGGAATGGCTGAGAGCCGTGTTGCGCCCCCCTGCATTTTGGGCACCGAGCTCATCAACGCTTTGGTATAAGGATGCAGCGGACGCGCCAACAGTTCCCGCGCCGGGGCCAATTCAACGACCTGCCCCGCGTACATCACCACCACGCGATCCGCCATATCGCCCACGATACCCAAATTATGCGTGATGAGCAGGATGGCCATGCCGAGCCGTTGCTTGAGGTCGCGCAACAGGTCGAGGATCTGGGCCTGGATGGTCACGTCCAGCGCAGTCGTCGGTTCGTCAGCCACGAGCAATTTAGGTTCACTGGCCAGCGCCATGGCGATCATGACCCGTTGCTGCATGCCGCCCGACATCTCGAACGGATAATTCTTCAGGCGCGATTCCGGCGCCGGGATACCCACCAGCTTCAGCAGGCGGATGACTTCCGCATCGGTCGTCTTTCCGGGTTTATGCAGCTTGAGCGATTCCTTGATCTGCGCCCCCACGCGCATGACCGGGTTCAACGACGCCGCCGGTTCCTGGAAAACATAACTGACCACGCCGCCCCGGATGTTGCGTAGTTCAGTCGGCGACATTTTCAGCACATCACGCCCGTTCAACAAAATCTCTCCGCCGACGTATTTCGCAGGCGGCGTCGGCACCAGCCGCGCAATGGACAAGGCCGTCACGCTTTTCCCGCAACCACTCTCGCCCACGAGGCAAACTGTCTCTCCCTCATTCAACGTGAACGACACATCATCGACTGCTCGCAACGATTCTTCACCGGATGCAAAATCCAGTTTCAAGTTCTTGATCTCCAGCAGCGGCATGTCGTTCGCGGCAGTGTCAGCAGAGCGGGTGACCGTGTCACGCGCGGAATTCTCCGGCAAATCGACTTGATTGCCCGGTATTTCGGACACAAGCTGTTGGCGGTATGACGAAATTTTTTCTGGCCTTGAGTCTCGCCTGTTTGGTCGCTGGTTGTTCTTCCACCAAATCACACTCCGCAAAAAATATGGTCAAAGCAACCGGACCGCTGGCCGATTTTGAAAAGAAAGCGGCGAAATATCACAGCGCCATCCGCCTGCCGGATTTCGAAACAACGCCGGAAGCGGTGAACACCACCGTCCAGACCACCATCGAAGCCGCGACTGACGCGCTGGATGACATCGGCCATCTGCGGCCCAAGAAGGTCAATTTCATCAATACCATCCGCGCGCTGGACGACATCGGCTATCTCGTCGGTCTTTGCGAGAACCGGCTCGGGCTTATCAAGGAAACCAGCACAAACGCGGAGGTCCGCGATGCCGCCACCGAAGCGCTCAAGCGATTAGACGCGTGGTCGGTGGGCATTGATTACCGCGACGATGTTTATGCCTCCGTGAAGGCGTTCGCCAAAAAGAATCCCAAGCTCAGTGGTGAAGATAAAAAGTTATATGACGAAACGCTCCGGGATTATCGCCGGGCCGGGCTGGAACTGCCCCGCGCCGAACGCGACCACGTCGAAGCGATGCGCAAGGAATTGACCGCGCTGGAAACAGATTTTGAGAGCAACGTGACCAAGGCGCAGGCTTCGCTCAAATTCACCAAGGCCGAACTGGAAGGTGTGCCGGATGATTTTCTCTCACAGGAAGGCATCAAGACCGGGGACGACGAATACACGCTCCATCCCAACATCACGTTCCATTACATCATGGTCGAGGACACGGCGAGCCGGGAGGAAACGCGCAAACGCATGCTCGTGGCGCAATACAACCTCGCGCGTCAGGAAAACATCCCGTTGCTCCAGAAAATCCTCGTGTTGCGCGACGAGATCTCGCACCGGCTCGGTTATGCGACGTATGCGGATTACGCGACCGAAGTGCGCATGGTGAAGAACGCGCGCACCGCGATCGATTTCGAAGAGCATCTGGTCCAGGGTCTGCAACCCAAATACAACGCGGAGTTGGAAGAGTTCCGCAAATTGAAGGTCGCGCAGACCGGCGATCCCAACGCGACCATCAATATCTGGGATTGGCGTTACTTCGCGAACGAACTCAAGAAATCCAAATACAACGTCGACGCCGAGCAGCTCCGCGTTTATTTCCCGTACCAACGCGTGCTCGACGGCATGTTCGCGATCTACCAGCACATTTTCGGTTTGAAATTCCAACGCATGGACCCGCCGTACAAATGGATCGATGACCTGCAGCTTTATGCCGTTTCCGACGCCAAGACCGGCGAGCCACTCGGCATGTTCTATCTCGATATGTTCCCGCGCGAAGGCAAGTACCATCACTTTGCGCAGTTCGGCATCATTGAGGGAAAATTATTGCCGGATGGCACTTATCAACGCCCCGTGTGCGCGCTCATCTGTAATTTCCCCCCACCGCAGCCCGACCGGCCTTCCCTGCTCTCGCATGATGAAGTGGAAACCATCTTCCACGAGTTCGGCCATGCGATGCATACCATAATGACCCGGGCCAAGTACGGCCGGTTCTCCGGCACGAGTGTTCCGCGCGATTTCGTCGAAGCCCCCTCCCAGATGCTCGAGAACTGGGTCTGGGATAAAAAAGTCCTCGATAGTTTTGCGGCCGACTATCGCGACCCGAGCAAAAAGATTCCGCAATCCATCCTCGACCAGCTCAAGGCCTCGCGCCTTGCCACCGAAGGAACATTCTATCGCCGCCAACTTTCCTTCGGCCTGATGGACCTGATCCTGCACAAAGACATCCATGAATCGAACGCCGACCAGACCCTGACTGTCGCCAATGACGTTTTGAGCCAGGTCTCCTTGCGTGTGCCGGATGATACTGCGTTCGTGGCGTATTTCGGCCACATCATCGGTTACGGCGCAGGTTATTACGGTTATGCCTGGGCGGACGCCATCGCCGCAGATATGGCGACGGTTTTCGAAAAATCGCCGAACGGTTATTTTGATGTGAATGCGGGCATGCGTTTGCGCAAAGAAATTTATGAAGTCGGTGATTCGCGCGATATCAATATCTCGATCGAGAAATTTTTGGGCCGTCCCCGGTCCTTGCAGCCATTCCTGAAAAAGATCGGCATTGATGACAATACGAAATGAAATCGTCCACTCCGGTGCAGGTGAAGGCAGTATGATTGAACGGAGATCCAACGGGTGAGACTCAAATCGGCATGACACGCGCCAGGTACATCGGACTCATCCTGCTCGGCCTGTTGATGCTCGCGGGTTGTGGCAAGCACGAGACGCGTGTTGAGGCCGGTGATCGCGACCAAATCCTTCACGTCGGCAACGGCTCGGAACCGCAAGACCTCGACCCCCACACTGTCACCGGCGACGTCGAGCATCATATCTTGATGGCCCTCATGGAAGGATTGGTCACCGAAGACCCGGTGGACCTGCATATCCACCCGGGCGTGGCGGAAAGCTGGGACATTTCGCCGGATGGGACCATTTACACCTTTCATCTGCGCAAGAATTCATTGTGGTCGAACGGCGACCCCGTCACTGCGACAGACTTTGTGGAATCCTTCCATCGGATGCTTTTGCCGGAGCTTGCCGCAGAATATAGTTACATGCTTTACCCGATGAAGAATGCCGAAGCATTCAACAAAGGTGAGATCAAAGATTTTTCGCAGGTCGGGGCGAAGGCGCTAGATGCGCACACCTTGCAAATCACTCTGCACAGCGCAGCGCCCTACTTCCTCGGCATGTTGATCCATAGCTCATGGTTTCCCGTCCATATCCCGACCATCAAAAAGTATGGTGGCATCGCCGACCGGTCGAATCGCTGGACGTTGCCGGGACATTTCGTAGGCAATGGAGCTTTCCGCCTGAAAGACTGGAAAATTAACGGTTATGTGCTGGTGGAAAAAAGCCCGACCTATTGGGATGCGGCGAACGTGAAGCTAAAGGAGATCTATTTTTATCCGACCGAAAACATCGATGCGGAAGAGCGGGCGTTTCGAGCCGGCATGTTGCACCTCACCAAGGATGTTCCCCAGGTCAAAATACCCATCTATCTGAAAGAGCACCCGGACCTCATTTTGGATAAACCGCTTTTGACCACTTACTTTTACCGGTTCAACGTGACGCGTCCGCCTATGAATGATGTGCGCGTGCGTAAAGCGCTGACCATGGCGATCGACCGGCAATCCATTTGCGACAATATCGCGCGCGCCGGGCAAATGCCGGCGTATAATTTTACCCCGCCTGGTTTTCCGGGCTACGTCCCCACGGCAAGGATCGATAACAACCTGGCGGAGGCCAAACGTCTCCTGGCCGAAGCCGGTTTCCCTGATGGCAAAGGCTTTCCGCATGTGCAGATCCTGTTCAACACGCATGAAGGTCACAAGGCCATCGCCGAAGGTATTCAGGCCATGTGGAAGAAAAATCTCAACATCGATGTGGAACTTCATAACGAAGAATGGAAGGTTTACATCAACTCGGAACAGAACTTGAATTACGACATCTCGCGCGCTGCCTGGGGCGGAGATTACGTCGATCCCAGCACGTTCCTTGATATGTTCGTCACGGATGGAGGCAATAACCAGACCGGTTGGTCCAACAAACAGTATGACCAACTCATCTATGAAGCATCACACACCGGGGACAACCAGAAACGCTTCGATTGTTTCCAAAAGGCCGAGGCCATCCTGATGGATGAAGTGCCCATCATGCCGATCTATTTTTATACGCGTCCCATGCTCATCCAGCCCAGCGTGAAAGGTTTCTATCCCACGGTGCTTGACCTGCACCCGTGGAAATATGTTTATCTGGAGGCGACCAACAACTGACATGTTGCGTTTCATCCTCAATCGCTTTTTGCAGATGGTCCCGGTCCTGTTGGTGATCGCCACGATCACCTTTTTCATGATGCACGCGGCGCCGGGCGGCCCATTTTCCAGGGAGAAGAAAGTGTCGGTGGAGGTCGAGCGTAATCTGGAAAAGCATTACAGCCTCGATAAGCCGGTTTGGGAACAATATCTCATCTACATGGGACACCTGCTCCAAGGCGACCTTGGCCCTTCGTTCAAATACCCCAACCGAACGGTGAATGAGTTGATCGCGAACTCCTTTCCGGTTTCTTTGGAACTGGGTTGCTACGGCCTGGCCATAGCGTTGTTGCTGGGGATCATCTCCGGCGTCATTGCCTCCATGCGGCCCAATACGATGACTGATTACATCCCCATGGCGCTGGCGACGATCGGGATCTGTTTTCCCACATTCGTGACCGGACCGTTGTTGAGCAATTATTTCGGCCTGAAACTTGGCTGGTTCAATCCTAGCGGCTGGTTTTTCCCCAGTGACCGCGTGCTTCCCGCCTTGACCCTTGGTTTTTATTACGCGGCGTACACATCACGCCTGGCGCGTGGCGGTATGCTGGAGATCTTGAGCCAGGATTTTATCCGCACGGCCCGGGCAAAAGGCGCGTCCAATTCCCGGATCCTTTGGCGGCACGCGCTCAAGGGCGGGATCATCCCCAGCATCTCTTTCATCGGCCCGACCGCTGCGGGCATCGTGACCGGCTCTTTTGTCGTCGAAAACATTTTCAATATCCCCGGTATGGGAAAATTCTTCGTCACGTCCGCTTTCAATCGTGACTACACGATGGTCCTTGGTTGCGTGCTGTTCTACGCAACGCTGGTGCTCGCACTAAACCTGGTGGCGGACATCGCCATTGTCCTCCTGAATCCAAGGCTCCGATTTGAATGACACCGTCATCACCCATAACTGAACCGCTGATGCCGGCTCCTGAAGAGATCACGCAACGATCTAGCCCATGGCGCGACGCCTGGCATCGGTTGTCCAAGAACAAATTGGCACTGTTCAGTCTGTGTTTCCTGATAATTCTCACACTGACCTGTTTCATCCTGCCGCATTGCTTAAAAAACACTTACGATGCGCAAGACCTCGCCCTCGGACCTACGCCACCCAGCTCCCAACATCTGTGCGGTACTGACACTCTGGGTCGCGATCAATTCGTTCGCATCCTGACTGGCGGCCAGATTTCGCTGATGGTGGCGTTCTACGCCACCATGGTCTCGCTCACCATCGGTGTCTTGTGGGGAGCCGTCGCCGGCTTTGTGGGAGGCGCATTGGACGCTTTCATGATGCGCACGGTCGATATCCTCTACGCCCTGCCCTTCACGATCTTTGTCATCCTGTTGATGGTGTTTTTTGGGAGGAACTTCATCTTGTTGTTCGTCGCCATCGGGGCTGTGCAATGGCTGACGATGTCGCGGATCGTGCGCGGCCAGGTCGTAGCGCTCAAAAAACAGGATTTCATTGAAGCCGCCCAGGCCCTCGGCTTGCGCCGGCGTCGCATCATCCTGCGCCACATGATCCCGAACATCCTCGGCCCGGTCATTGTTTACACCACGCTCATGTTTCCCGAAGTGATGTTGCTGGAAGCATTCCTCAGCTTCCTTGGATTGGGTGTCCAGCCTCCGCGCAGTTCGTTGGGCGTACTCATCAACGAAGGTGCGGTCGTCATGGAGCAATATCCCTGGCTCCTCATCTATCCTGCGCTGGCCTTGTCCATCACACTCTTCTGCCTGAACTTTCTCGGCGACGGCCTACGCGATGCCCTGGATGTTCGCGCCTCGAAAGATTGACGCATGCCGCTCCTTGACGTCAAAAATCTGCGGACGAGTTTCCACACGCGCAACGGCATTGTACGCGCGGTGAACGACGTCTCGTTCTCGTTGGAAAAAGGCGAGACGCTGGGCATCGTTGGCGAATCCGGCTCCGGCAAATCCGTCACCTGTTATTCGTTGATGGGTTTGGTCCCGCAACCTCCGGGCCGGATTGAAAGCGGTTCGGCGGTCTTCGATGGCACCGATCTGCTGAAATATCCGCTCGAACAGCTCAATCGCATCCGCGGTAAACGCATCGCGATGATCTTTCAGGACCCGATGACGTCGCTGAATCCGTATCTGCGCATCGAGGACCAATTGATCGAGCCGCTCTTGATCCACAATAAAATGAAACGCTCGGCGGCCGTCGCACTCGGCGTCCAGGCGTTGCGCGATGTCGGCGTGCCGGATGCCGCCGCGCGCATCCGGTCGTATCCACACGAATTTTCCGGCGGCATGCGCCAACGCGTCATGATCGCCATGGCGCTCATCACCAAACCCGATCTGCTTATCGCCGATGAACCGACCACCGCACTGGACGTGACCGTGCAGGCCCAGATTCTGGAACTCATCAAGAAACGCCAGCGCGAATTGGGCATGACTGTCATTTTGATCTCGCACGATTTGGGCGTCGTCGCCGGGTTTTGCGATCGCATCCAGGTCATGTACGCCGGACGTATTGTAGAAGCTGGCAGCACGCACGATGTTTATCGCCAGCCGAAACATCCCTACAACCGCGCGTTGCAAAGATCTATTCCCGCGCTCCAACCCAAAGGCGCGGACCTGTACACGATTTCCGGCATGCCCCCGGACCTGTCGAAAATGATCGCTGGCTGTCCCTTCGTACCGCGCTGCGAGTTTGCAGAGGAGAAGTGCAAACAGCCGGTCGAATTGCGCCAGGTTGAGCCATCGCATGCCACGGCCTGCATTCGGGTGCAGAAACATGAGATAAAACTTTGACCATGGCCAACGCATTCCTCGACATCCAAAACTTGAAGACCCACTTCGCGGTGGAACGTGGCGTGATTTTCCGCCATCGCATCGGCGAAGTGCGCGCGGTAGATGGAGTATCGCTTTCATTGCGCCAGGGCGAAATCCTCGGACTGGTCGGTGAGTCCGGGTGCGGCAAATCGACCCTGGGCCGAACGATTTTGCAATTGATTCCCCCGACGGAAGGCTCGGTGATACTCGCTGGCCGCAACCTGGCCTCGCTCAAAGGACCGGAACTGCGCGCGGCACGTGCCGATTTTCAGATGATTTTCCAGGACCCGTACGCTTCCCTGAATCCGCGCATGACGGTGTTTGCGACGCTGGCCGAGGCCATTTGCGCGCATAAGACAGTTCCGCGCAGCGAGGTGCCGACGCGCGTTGCCGAGCTCATGACCCGGGTCGGGCTTTCGCCGCGCTTCCTCAAAAAATATCCGCACGAATTTTCCGGCGGCCAACGTCAGCGCATCGCCATCGCCCGCGCACTCGCGGTCGAACCCAAGCTCATCGTTGCCGATGAACCGGTCAGCGCTCTCGACGTCTCCATCCAGGCCCAGATCATCAATCTCCTTTCGCGCCTTTCGCGAGAGATGAATCTCACTCTCATCTTTATCTCGCATGACCTTTCCGTCGTGAAGCATATCTCCGATCGCATCGCCGTGATGTATCTCGGCAAGATCGTTGAGCTGGGACCGGCTGCCCAGGTCGTGGAGCATCCCTTGCATCCCTACACGAAGGCTTTGGTCAGTGCCGTGCCCATCCCCGACCCTGACCGCGAGAGGCAGCGCCAACGTGTCATTCCGCCGGGCGACCCACCCTCCCCGCTCAATCCGCCGCCCGGTTGCACTTATCATCCGCGTTGCGCGTACGCTGTGCCGGATTGCGCGCGCATCGTGCCACAGTTGGAACCGTTCAAGGGCGCAGAGGTTTCGTGCATCCGCAAATCGGAAATCGATTGAGCCGTCCCGCTCTTTTTCATACAGTTTCTGCCAATGAAAGTCTTTCTCACGGGCGGCGCGGGTTACATAGGGTCGGTTTGCACGGAAGAACTTCTCAATGCCGGCCATCAAGTAACGGTTTACGATAATCTCACCGAAGGCCATCGCTCGGCCGTTGATTCGCGCGCCAGGTTCATTTTGGCAAAACCCGACCAGGACGGCGATATCCTGAACGCAGTCAGATCCACTGCGCCGGACGCCATCATGCACTTCGCCGCCAACGCGCTCGTCGGCGAATCGATGACCAATCCGAAAAAGTATTTTCACAACAACGTGGTCAACGCGCTCAAGCTCGCGGACGCCGCCGTGGAATGCCACGTGAAGAAGTTCGTCTTCAGTTCCACCTGCGCCACCTACGGGCCGCCGGAGAAAGTGCCCATCTCGGAAGAAACGCCGCAACGTCCCATCAATCCCTACGGCGAATCCAAGCTAATGTTCGAGAAGATCCTGCTTTGGTACCAGCAGATCCACAAGTTGGAGTTCATCGCGTTTCGTTATTTCAATGCTGCCGGCGCCAGTGAGAAATTCGGCGAACATCATCGCATCGAGACGCATCTCATTCCCAACGTCTTGAAAGTTCCGCTCGGCCAGTCGCCGCACTGTGAAATTCTCGGCACGGATTATCCCACGCCCGATGGCACCTGCATCCGCGATTACATCCATATCATCGATCTCGCGCAGGCGCACATGCTCGGTCTCACGCCCGGCAAAACCGGCTTTTACAATTTGGGCAACGGCGACGGCTATTCCGTGAAGCAAGTCATCGAAACTTGCGAGAAAGTCAGCGGCAAAAAGATTCCGGCCCTCGCCAAACCGCGTCGTGCCGGTGATCCGCCCCGGCTCGTCGCCGCCGCGGAGAAAGCCAAACGCGAACTCGGCTGGAAACCGAAATTTCCGAAGCTCGAAGATATCGTCGCCACTGCGTGGGCCTGGCATAAGAAACATCCGGCCGGTTATCCGGATTGAACTACGCGTAGTACGGCCTCAGTGACGGGCGGAGCTTGCCGATCTTCAGCGAGCTTTCGATCACCGAATCGTCGACCGAATTGTTCGCGAGCCGATGGATCTTCCCGGCTTCCAGCGCCGCCACCGGCAAACCGTCATTGAACAGGATGCGATTGGTCGTCAGCGCCGCCACACGCGGCCCCGGCGTCAGGATGCCTTGCAGGTTCAACGGGTCTGCCGCGCTCAACACCACGATCTCTTTTTTCTCCGGCTGCTTGCGGATGGAACGCATCAGCGCGATGGCATCCGGCAACGCAAATTGTTCCCCGCTGACACCGCTGACAAAATAACCGCCACGAATCTCCCCACGCGCTTCCCAACGCCGATAGATCTTCCCCAATTCATACCACGAAATATTGAACGCCTCGCGCTCCAGCATCCGGCGGAAAACCACGCCGTACCGGTTCAGGAATACGCGCGCGAATTTTTCCAGTGCGTCCGTCGGTGGCTGCCCTGCACTCTCGGCGTGCGGCCTCAGCAAAGACCATCGACCGGCGAACTCGATGCTCGCGAGGTTGGTTTTGCGATGCGGCACACCCAGGTTGCGCCCGAACGTGGGCCGTTTATCTGACGGCACCAACAACGCGCGTAAGCCGTCAAACCCATCACACGTCACAAAACCCAACGCCGCCAATTCCGCCAGCGCCTGTTCCACTTGCGATGGCAAAAGCCTCGTGCGTTTCACCAGGTCCGCGAAGAAGGATGCGCCGGATTGCTTCAACATGTCCCAAACCGTTTGCGCTTCGAATGACAGCTCGATCTTCTCGGGCGCCTGCGAAAGCTTCAGCCAGTTCTCCAGGTTTTCCCGCTGGTACAAAGCTATGGGACTCGACCGCAACGGCGCAAAGCCGCGCGACTTTGGATTTTGCGGCGCGGTCAGGCGCCCCCAGCCGATGCGGCCCGAGAAGCACAATCGATCAAGCCAGTGCGGGTCATAATCGTTCACACGCGCCCGCAACACTTCCGTCTCCCAAGAGGCCAGCGGCAACTCGCAACCATCCAGTAAGGTCAATACATGCTCGACACCTTCCGGCCCTTCGGCGCGATGCTCTGCGTCCACGCGCTGCCACGCAAATAGGAACCGGTAAAAATCATGGAGCGATACCGGCTGGATCTCGGCGCGCAATCGATTGATCGTCAGCCGATGGATGCGCGCCAGCAAACGCCGGTCGCACCATTCCTGTTCGGCGGCATCGGCATGGAATCGCCCACGCAGCACAAAGCCTTCACCCTCCAACGCCAGCAATCCCAGATCAACTTCCGATTGCAGCAATTCAAGCAACTCGCTCAATGCTCGCGCCGTCACGGGGCCACAAACCTCCAATCGTCCTCGCAACAGCTCCCGTATCGCATTGGCTCGCTCTTCCGGCAACTTGGCCTCAAGCACAGGAATTTCCGGTTGAAGTTCACTAGCCGGATAAATAAAACGCAAAACCGCCACTCGCTCCGCCGCCACCCAAAATGATTTTCCACCTACAATCAAACATGTCGCCCGCCGGTCGGCTTTTAATTCTTCCACCAATCCAGCCGCACCTTCTGTCGTCCTGCTTACTTCTTCTTCCGTCATCATCCCTACCAACATCAATGCGTCATGCAGTTCATCGGCATTCGTCGCGATTGGCCATGCCTCCGCTTGCACCTTCTCGATCGCCGCCGCATCAAGGATTCCCAAACCATCGCCGGTTTGTTGGTCCGAAGACCGGCGCGTCAACACTGCTTGCGTGCGACGCTCCTCAAGTGGTGCATTGTCCAAAAATGCATAAGGCCGCGCGTTCAATATCTCCGAAGCCAATGGCGATGGCTCCGGCAGGTCGCGCGCGATGCACTGGATTTCTCCAGCCTCGATCCGGCGCAAGATTTCTTCCAGCGCATCGATGTCCATGGCTTCCGTCAGGCAATCGGCGATCGTTTGGTTCACCAGCGGATGTTCCGGCACTTCGCGGTCGCCTTCGATATTTTCCGGGCACGCCAATTGGTCCGGGAAAACTGACGCCAGCAGATTTTCGGCTTCCATTCTCTGCAATGGCGCGGGCGTGCGTCGTCCGCCCCGTTGCCGCGGCACTGCCAGCGCACGCGAAGCGTTCCAACGCCAGCGGATCGTGAACATCGGCGCGTCCAACAGCGCTTGCACCAATACTTCGCGCACCGTTTTGGAACTCAGATACCGGAAAACTTCTTCCAATGGGAACGAATGTTGTGTGCCCAGCGATATGACGATGGCGTCGTCCGTCGCCGCCGCCTGCAATTCAAAATTGAAACTCCGACAAAACCGCTTCCGCAATGCCAGCCCCCAGGCACGGTTCACGCGATTGCCAAAAGGTGAATGGATCACCAATTGCATCCCACCGGATTCATCGAAGAACCGTTCCATCACCAGTGTCTGTTGCGATGGGATGGCTCCGAGCGAATGATGGATCGCCGCGAAGTACGTCGCCATTTGCTCTGCCGCCGCGCGCGGCAACACTAACTCCCGTTCCAGCCAATCCGCCAATTCCGGTGTCGACGGATTCTCTCTCACCCGTTGCTCGATCTCTTTGCGTAACGCCGACACTGCGCCTGAAAGTTCGACCGTCCTTGCTGGCGCCTCGCCAAGCCAAAACGGGATTCCCGGCGGTTGACCTTGCGCATCTTCCACGCGCACGCGCCCCGACTCGATGCGCAAGATGCGCCAGGAAGCATTGCCCAACTGGAAAATATCGCCCGCCAGACTTTCCACCGCAAAATCTTCGTTCACGGTACCGATAAATGTGTCCGTCGGGTCCAGCACCACCCGATAATCCGAGTTATCCGGGATGGCGCCGCCATTCGTCAACGCGATCAACCCTGCGCCGCGCCGTCCGCGTATCCGATGATTCACACCATCATGATGCACCAACGCCCCGCGCCGTCCGCGCTTGGTGCTGAAGCCCTCCGCCAGCATCTTCACCACGTCATCAAATTCTGCCCGTTGCAGGTTCCGGAACGGCCAAGCCGCTTTAACAAGACTGAATAACCTGGCCTCCTCCCAATCTTCCGTCGCTGACGCCCCGACGATCTGCTGCGCCAGCACATCCAGCGGTTTCTCCGGGATGATCAATCGATCCAACTCACCCCGTCGCACCGACCGCAACAACGCCGCGCACTCGACCAGCTCATCGCGGCTCAGCGGAAAGATGCGTCCTTTGGGCAAACCACCTCGTCGATGTTCCGCGCGCCCGACCCGTTGCAAGAACGTGGCGATAGATCGCGTCGTGCCCAGTTGGCAAACCAGGTCGACCGACCCGATGTCGATGCCCAGCTCCAATGAAGCCGTGGCCACCAACGCTTTCAGCTCGCCGCGCTTGAGCCGGTCTTCCGCGTCCAACCGCATCTTGGCCGAGAGACTGCCGTGATGCGACGTCACCGCGTCCGCTCCCAGCAATTCCGTCAGGTGAAACGTTACCCGCTCCGCCAGCCGGCGCGTGTTCACGAATACCAACGTCGTTCGATGCGCCTGGATCAACTCCGCCAGCCGACGATAGACCTCACCCCAAATCTCGTTCGACATCACCGCTTCCAACGGTGCTTTCGGTATTTCAATCGCTACATCCAGCTTGCGGATATGGCCGGAATCGATGATAGCGCAATCCGGCTTGCCCGTTTTATCAACATGTTTGCTGCCGACCAGGAATCGCGCGACTTCTTCGATCGGCTTTTGCGTCGCCGATAAACCGATGCGTTGCAATGGCCGCCCTGTGAGCGCCGTCAAACGTTCGATGCTCAAAGCCAGGTGCGCGCCCCGCCGGTCATCCACCAGCGCATGGATCTCGTCCACGATGATCGTGCGCGTGGTGCCCAGCATTTTGCGCCCGGACTTGGAGGTCAGCAGCAGGTAAAGCGATTCCGGCGTTGTCACCAGGATATGCGGCGGCTTTTTCACCAGGGCCTGCCGTTGCGCCTGCGGCGTATCACCCGTCCGCACCTCCGCCCGCACATCGATATCCCGCCCTTCCATCTCGCGCAGCACCGTTCGGATGCCCGCCAGCGGTTCCTGCAGGTTTTTGCGGATGTCATTGCTCAGCGCCTTCAAGGGCGAGACATACACGATCTGCGTTTCATCCGGCAAATCCGCCTTCACGCCCTCCCGAAACAAGACATCCAGCGATGCCAGGAAAGCCGCCAACGTCTTGCCCGAACCGGTCGGCGCCGATATCAACACATGCCGGCCGGCCTGGATCTCCGGCCAGCCGCGCAACTGCGGTTCCGTTGGCGTTCCGAACGTCTGTTCGAACCACCGCGCCACCGCCGGATGAAATGAAAATGTCTGCATCTTCCGCTTCAAACAATTTACCTCACGCGTCAAATATAAAGTAAGATGATTTTGACTTTCCATTATGGTAATTTTCCGGCGTGCAGATCACTTTTGGTTCCGCCTTACCTACTCATGACCCGCGTCGTTCATGACTGAGTTTATCGGCAGCCACATCGGTGTGATGGGATATGTTTTGGGTGTCATCTTTTTTGCGACGCTGGTCCGCTCAGCGCTCGGCTTCGGTGAGGCATTGATTGCTGTCCCGCTGCTGGTCATGCGTATCCCGCTGGAGATTGCGGCCCCTCTGGCTGTTCTTGTATCCATCACTATAGCGGGATTCATCGTGGCGCAGGATTGGCGAAAAGTGCATGTCAAAAGCGCGAGCTGGCTTTTGATCGCGACCATTTTCGGCATTCCACTCGGCCTCATGCTTATCACCAATCCCCATCAGGAAACCGTGAAATTGGCCCTCGCCTTGATCATCATCCTGTTTGCAGGGTATTCCCTGAGACGCAACCACCAGCACCTGGAAATGGACAGCAAACCTTGGCTGCTGTCCTGCGGATTCATTGCCGGGATCCTCGGCGGAGCCTATGGCATGAACGGTCCACCCCTTGCCGTTTACGGCGCCATGCGGGGATGGTCTCCGCAACACTTTCGTGCCACCTTGCAGGGATATTTCCTTCCGGCGAACATCCTCGGGATGACTGGCTATCTGTGGAAGGGACTCTGGAGCAACGAAATCACTTATTACTATCTTGCCGCACTCCCGGTCACGATCCCCGCGATCTGGCTCGGCCGATTCGCCAATCATCGGCTTCCGGTGAACAACTTCAGAAAATACATATACGGCGGCCTCATCATAATCGGTCTCGCCCTGGCGATTCAGGCGTTATCCCATCGTTAACCTTGATCGATGAGGGATTGGAGCCGAAATACGACCGATCAAATGTAATTGCTGGCGGACGTCTTAAAGGGTCAAAACTGCCTCAAGAACCGTACGTCATTCTCGTAGAACAAACGGATGTCATTGATACCGTAGCGCAACATGGCGATGCGCTCGATGCCGAAACCGAATGCCCAGCCCGTCCACACCGCCGGATCGTAGCCCACGTTTTCGAAGACTTGCGGATGCACCATCCCGCACCCCGCGATCTCCAGCCAGTCCTTGCCCATCTTCTTCACGAGCGCGCTGCTGAAATCGATCTCGTAACTCGGTTCCGTGTAACTGAAATAATGCGGGCGGAACCGGATCTTCACGTCATTCCCCATCAATTCCTTGAACACGAACTCCACCGTGCCCTTCAAGTCGCCCACCGTCACGCCCTGGTCCACATACAAACCTTCGATCTGTTGGAACGTGGGATTATGCGTCGCGTCCGCGTTATCGCGGCGATACACCCGGCCCGGCACGATGATGCGCACCGGCGGCGGTTGCGATTTCATCACACGGATCTGCACCGACGACGTGTGCGTGCGCAGCAACAGCTTGTTCGGCGTGTTCAGGTAAAACGTGTCCTGCGAATCGCGCGCCGGATGGTCCGCCGGCGTGTTCAACGCATCAAAGCAATGATATTCGTCCTCGATCTCCGGGCCATCGGCCACCGCAAACCCGATCTTGCGGAACGCGCGCACGATGTCTTCCGTCACTTGCGTCAACGGATGCAACCGACCCGGTGCGCGTCGCCGGCCCGGCAACGTGAAATCCGTGGGATGCTTGGGCGCAGCCGCGGCTAATTCCAATTCCTCGCGCCGCGCGGTCAGTGCCGCTTCCAATTCTACTTTCGCCGCATTGATGATTTTGCCTGCCGCGGGCCGCTCCTCTTTCGAGAGCGAGCCCATCTGCTTCATCAACGCCGTAAATTTGCCATTCGGCCCGATCCACGCGCCCTTGGTCTGCTCCAGCGCCGCCACATCGGCAGCGCCTTTCAGCTCCGCCAACGCGGTCGCTTTCATCGGTTCGATCTCGTTCAGGAACGACATATTGGGAAAGGATTTTGGAGAGAATTAGGAGAATGGACAGAACATTTTTTGCAACTCTGCCACTGGCGCCAAATCACCCTTGCCAGAGTCATTAAAAGAGGTTTAATCGGCGACAAAGCCATGTCGAAATCAACTGCAAAATTCCGCGTGGAAATCATTGATCTTTCCAAGATCGACTTTACGCCTGAATTGCTGCGATGCATTCCTGCCGATGTTGTGCACCGGTTTCGAGTGCTGCCTGTACGGCAATGGCCGAACAATCTGGCCATTGTCATCGCCAACCCGGCAAACCTGGCCGCGATCGACTCAATAGCGCATACCCTGAAGATCGAGCTATGCGTTTGCACGGCTGACGCCCAACAGATCGAAACCTTTATCCAACGTCTTTACGGAAACTGAGAGAACCTTACTTCACAAGTATCATCGTGAAGCCATCATATCCCTTGCTACCCACCGTCTGCACGGACGTCGCCGTCACCCGTGGTTCCGCGGCTACCGCTTCGTAGAATCGCTGGATACCTTGCACACGCGGATCGGCATTGTTCGGGTCGAGTACGCCACCGCCGCGCACGACATTATCCGCAACAATACATGTGCCCGGCCGCGAAAGTTTAAGCACGAGCGCGAAATATTCGGCGTAGCCTTCCTTGTCCGCATCGACGAAGATGAAATCAAACGGCTGAGTTTTTTCCGCGATCAATTGCCTCAACGATTCCGCTGCCGCGCCTTGTCGGATGTTCACCACATCTGCCAGTCCCGCCCGCGCGATGTTTTTCTGCGCCACGGTCACGTGCTTCGGTTCAAATTCCAAAGTGACCAATCGCCCATCCGTCGGCAACGCCCGCGCCAGCCAGATCGTGCTGTAACCGCCCAGGGTCCCGATCTCCAGGATGCGCCGCGCTCCGCTCACCTTCGCCAAAAGATGCAAGAACTTGCCCTGGTTCGGTGACACATTGATCGCCGGCAATCCCGCCGCCGCGCTGTCCTTCAGCGTCGCTTCCAATGCCGTATCTGCCGGGACAAAATGTTCTGAGATGTAATCATCTACCGCCGTCCATCGCTCCAAACTCATAAGACCGCCAAGCTATCTCGAAAATTCTTCTACGAAAAACAAAAACAGTTGGGCTCCAAAAAAGCAAAACTTGCCATACTGCTGAATCCCGCTTAAATCCATTGCATGGGCCTTTGCATACTTGCGGGAATGACTACTGCTTTGCTTGGCTTTCTCGCGATCGGGTTCCTAATACGCGGTTTCACTGAAAACCGGTCGCGCCGTTTGCATTTCTTCGCAGAGATTGCGGCGCTGATCCTGGGCGTCTCGCTTGGGATAGCTGCGGTGACTTATAGCCGTTATCCGAGCCCGGACCTTCGTGTGGTCGGCTTTCCCTTTGCCGCTGCTATGTTCGAACGCATGTCGCCAGGTGAATGGGCCGACTTTATCGGCTTTCGCACGATCTTCGCCTCGATCGGAAACTTCCTGATCGGTCTGCTGTTTCCGTATTTGTTCCTCCCCCTCATCCTTGCGCCGGGCCGGAGAAAACCTGCCGCGACCTGATCACTCAACGCATCCAAAAACAAAACGGGCGAACCTTTCGATTCGCCCGTTCATGAATTTATTCGTTCGCTTAGTTCTTGGCCAGGGCCGCGCCGGGCTTGGACTTCAACGCATTCTTCGCGACCGTGATCAACTGCGAGAACGCGGCGCTGTCTTTGGCGGCGATGTCCGCGAGCACCTTGCGGTCGAGCGCGCATTTCGCGGCCTTCAGGCCTTCCATGAAACGGCTGTAGGTCAGGCCCGCTTCACGCACAGCGGCGTTGATGCGAATCTGCCACAGGTAACGGAACGTGCGCTTCTTGGCACGACGATCGCGATACGCATACTTGCGGCCATGGTCAACCGCGTCCGACGCGTAACGATACAGTTTGGAACGTTTAAGGCGGAAACCTTTGGCCGCACGGATCATTCTCGTGCGACGTTTCCGGGAAGCTGGGGCGTTAGTGACTCGCATAAAATTTTAGTGGCTAAAAGGAAGGTTCTGGGTGATGCGATAAACATCCGTCGGATCCACCGTGCCGGCCTTGCCGAGACGACGGCGGCGTTTCGCGTTCTTACCCTGCGCCAGGTGGCGGTTTCCGGCGTGACGATACAAGACCTTGCCGCTGCCGGTGATCTTGAACCGCTTCGCGGCCGACTTCTTCGTTTTGATGCCTTTGGGACGACGCATAATTTTGCTTTCTCTTAAAAAAGAGCGCGCAATATAGCAACGTGCCGCCTTGAAGCAAGTTGTATTTTCGGTTTTTCGGGGCCTTTACAGAAGGAAACGAAGGGAACAAAGATGAGGAAAAGAAGATTTACGGCTGATTGGCGCCGGGAAGAATCATTCGATGAACCCCATCAACCAGCTTCATCTCATGGAAATTGATCACCAATCCAATAGGAATGTTTAACAACTTCATGTAGCTGAAGAGCTGTGCCTTGTGAATGGGCGAAACTTCGATGACGCTCTTTAATTCCAAAAGCAAGCAATTCTCGACCAAGAGATCAAAACGAAGCGGTTCCTCAAAAATAAAACCTTTATAATCGATTCGCACAGCTTGCTGATTGACGGCCGTCAAGGATTGTAATTGTAGCTCACGCATCAGACATTTTTCGTAAATGCTTTCGATCAACCCAGGACCTTTGAGCCGATGCACTTCAATTGCAGCCCCAATGACAACCCTGCTCAGATCATCTGCTTTTTTAAATAAAGGATGCATTTGCCTTCCTTCGGTCTTCGTTCCCTTCGTTTCCTTCTGTTAATCATTCTTTTGTCAGTTCCTCAAACCGCCCAAAAGCCTCATCCCACTTGCTTCGATCCGCCGGCGTGAATTCCGATACCTGCGTGGACGCCCGCACGACCGCCCGCATCTCGGAAAGCCCTTTCAATTCCCCATCCGCCCGTACCTGCGACAACAAATTGCCCAGCACCGTCGCTTCCACCGGCCCGGCATGAACCACCTTGCCACACGCATCCGCCGTGGCCTGGTTCAACAACCGGTTCTGCGACCCGCCACCCACCACGTGGATGATCTCAATCTTTTCGCCCGTCAACTCCTCGAGCCCGGACAACGTCGCCCGATATTTCAACGCCAGGCTTTCCAACGCGCAACGCACCAACGCCGCATCCGTCTCCGGCACCGGCTGGTTGGTCTCCTGGCAAAACGATTGGATGGCTTCCGGCATGTCCGGCGGATTCAGGAAACGCGCGTCATCCGGATTCACAAACGACCGCAACGCCGGCGCCTCGCCCGCCATCCGCGTCAATTCGCCATAATCATATTTTCGTCCCCGCGCCTCAAACGACCAACGGCATTGCTGCACCAGCCACAGGCCCGTGACATTCTTGAGCAAGCGATACGTTCCATCCACGCCGCCCTCATTCGTGTAATTCAATTCCAGCGCGCGCGGCGACAATTGCGCCTTCGATACTTCTGCCCCCAGCAACGACCACGTGCCCGAGCTCAAATACGCCCAATTCGATTTTCCGGTGCGCGTCGTCGGCACACCCGCCACTGCCGATGCCGTGTCATGCGTCGGCGGCGCGACGATCTTGATGCGATGCAATCCCGTTTTTTCCGCGACCGATTCACGTAATGCCCCCAGGTTTGTCCCCGTCTGCACGATCTTGGGAAACATCTTCGTCGGCAGGCCAAATTTGTTCAGCAACTCATGCGACCAATCACGCCTGGTCGGGTGCACGCATTGGGACGTCGTCGCGTTCGTGAATTCCACCACTTTGGCCCCGCACAGGCACCAATGCATGAAATCCGGCATCATCAAAAACGTCTCCGCTGAATTCAGCAATTCCGGGTCATGCTTCTGCAACGCGAGCAATTGATACAGCGTGTTCAGCTCCATGAATTGCAAACCCGTCTGCGCAAAAATCTCGGCCTTGGGCACACGCCGGAACGCTTCTTTGAACATCCCGCTCGTCCGCTTATCGCGGTAATGATACGGCTGTCCCAGCATCTCCTCGCGTTTGTCGAGTAGCACATAATCTACACCCCACGTATCTGCGCCCGCTGACACGATGCTTTTGCCGAAGCGTTTGGCCGCCAGGGCCAGTCCGTTCTGCACCTCCTGCCAGAGCCGCACCACGTCCCAGTGCAACGAATCCCCCAACAACACCGGGCCATTGGGGAACCGGTGCAATTCCTCGATCTGGATGCGTTTGCCGTCCCAAAGGCCCGCCATCACGCGTCCGCTCTCGGCCCCAAAATCGATCCCCAGATAACAACGTTCAGTCATAGGTGTGTTGGAAGCTTGGAAAACGTACCGCCCTCCTGCAAGCCAATTACCGAAAATCAATCCTTCCCCCGGCCACCTGACAATAATCAGTCAATAATTCTTCAATAACTTCTCGCGTGGGTCGCTTGACAAGCCCCTCGCGACTCCGCAATCTCGGTCACGCAATCAAGACGATGAAACGACCCGTTGTAAAAAAACTTTCTCTGCTTCTGTTTCTCCTTCTCACCGCCCGGGTTTCCGTGACTTTCGCGTACCCGACCCAAAAGGCTGACCCGTTGCCGCTGGCCACGACCAGCACCAATGCCACGAATACGGCAGGCGTGGACGCTGACGCCATGCGCGCCTACGTCGAGATCCAGGCGCAGTTGCACGCCACCCAGATGACGCTGGAACGCAACCAACAGGAAGCCGAAGCCGCCTCCACGCGCGCCACCCAGGATTTGGCCGAACGCCTCGCCCAGATCGAAAAGACCGTCACCGACCAGCATATCAGCGACCTGAAGACGATGCAGAGCAGCAATCGCGTCATCCTCATCGTGGCCGGCACGTTCGCCGGGTTGGGTTTCCTGGCGATGCTCTTCACTGCCTATTTCCAATGGCGCGGCGTCACGAAATTGACCGAAATCACCCTGACCGCCGTGCCCGCTGGCGGCCATGCGCCGAATTGGGGCATGCAAACCATCGATGGCACTTCCGGCACGCCCATCGATTCCGTTGCCCGCCTGCTCAGCGTCATCGATCGCCTCGAGAAACGCGTGCTGGAGCTTGAGGGCACAAGTCGCACGCCGCTTCCGGATGCCGCCCCCGCCGAAAGTTCCGGCAAACCGGTTTCTGAACATGCCGGTCGCATCACACTCTTGCTCGGCAAAGGCCAGTCATTGCTGAACCTCGATAAAAACGAAGAAGCCGTGACTTGCCTGGACGAAGTGCTCGGGCTGGACCAGAACAATACCGATGCGTTGGTCAAGAAAGGTGTCGCCCTCGAACGCCTGCGCCGCCTGAATGAGGCCATCGATTGCTATGACAAAGCCATCGCCGCCGATAGTTCAGTAACCATCGCTTATCTCTACAAAGGCGGGGTGTTCAACCGGCTCGAACGGTTCGATGAAGCCTTGCAATGCTACGAGCAGGCCCTGCGCGCGCAGGAAGCGGGAACTACGACGACTTAGCGTTAGTTGAACTTCAGCCGGCTCTGGGACCGTTCGCGTTCCATCTGCTGTTTGACGCCTTCAATCTTGGCTTTGATGAGCGCGCGATTCTGTTCCGCCTGCTCCGCCAGTTGTTTCTCCAACTCCGCGATGCGCGTTTCGTAAGCTTTTAAACGTTCCTGCAACGGCGCATGGATCTGTTCCAGGCGTTGCTCCAATTCCGCGATCTCCGTCGCCACCTGTTGTTGCACCAGGAGCAGGTCCGCGCGTTCGGCCATCAGCTTGCGCACAAATTTGTTCGTCAATAGTTTCGCCAAATGCGGCGCCAGCATCTCCCGATAATCTTTGCCGCTGCCCGTTCCAGAAACATCTAAAACCGTTCCCCCAGCTCTTTCCGCGGGCAACAACGAAAGCGCGGGCTTGCGGCGCAAATGCCACAGCGCGCCCACTGCCATCACGGCCACGATGGAAACGCCACCCAACGCGAACCACAACCAATGGACACCGGCATCCGCAACCGGCGGCGCCGTGGCCACGACTGGCTTCGCCGTTTCCACAACGGCTGGCGCAGCGATTGGAGCCGGTACCGGCACGGGTTTCGGGGTCAATTCATCCACTTTCTCGATCGCTGCCAGCATCTTCGCCGTGATGACGTCGCCGCGTTTGGCCACGACTTGCCCGGCCTGGTAGGTGTCCCCCATCTGAATCTTCGTCGCGCGGAGCAATCGCACGGCATCGGTCAACTTCATGTCCGGCGCGCAATTTTCCTTGATGAATTCCACCGCGAAATTCGCCCACGCCCGGTCTTCCGCCGTGAATTCCGCCCGGAAATCCGTCCGCGCTTTCGTCAGCGACACGATGTTCGAGCGCAAAACGGTGAAACCTTTTTCTTCCACCATGTCCGCCGTCGGCAATGCATCAGCGTTAGGCAGAGAAACCAATCGGGCTCCATTGCCGGTCTTCCAGCCGTCCGGCACCTGCGCCGGGAAAATATATAACTGCATCGATTCATGAAGTCGCCCGGCCAGCGAATTGATAAAATCCTCGTCCGATTGGCCACGCGCCCAGATGCCCGCCAGTTCCACGGTCAGCGGGAATGATTTATCCAGCCCCGGCGTCTTCAAAACCTGCTGCAGAAAATCATCCGTGACCTTTGGGTCAGGCAACTGCCGGTGAAATTGCGCCAAAACCAGGCTGAAGAAATTATTATGCGCGTTCGTGAATGCGCCACGCAGGGCCGCGTCCGTTTCATCCGCCACCGCTGGATAAAACCGCGCCACCATCGGGAGGTTTTGGATCTGGCGACGCTTTTGCGGGTCCGCCGATTGCGTGTCCACCACCAAAAACTTTTGCGGCGCGACGATGTCCGCCTCCACGGTATCGCCCACGCGATAATCGCTGAGTTCTTTGGCAAACGCGCTTCCGGCCAGCAAAAGGCCGGAGCAAAGGGCGATCTGAACGAAACGAGCGGTGCGGCTTACCATAGGAAAGATTTTTGTTCGGCGATCATCTGGTCACCTTCCCAGAGCGTCGCGCGCCAGGCGGTCACTTCACCGAAATTCCGGTATTGTTCTCCCACCAATGGCAACGTGGTCCAATGGCTGAACCAGCCATTTGTTTTCGCCTCGGCTTCCAGAGTCAAGGATTGCGGCGCGCCGCCTTTCTGGCCGCCGTGCAGTTCCAGTTTGATCTTCAACGGGCCGTTCGTCGTGCCCTTGACCTTCCAATTCACGTCAAAACGTATGCCCGACCGCAGCTCCGGATTGTTCCGCAGATAAACCTGGTAGGAATCGCGGTCGTACAGGTTCGCCCCGCGCATATGCTCGCCTTTCTGGTCGAGGAAAAACGGCAGCATCTTGAGGATCCGGCCCGTCGCCGCTTCGGCGGAAATGGCGCCGAGGCAAAAGATCACGAGCAATGGAAGTATCAGGGGCCGTCGCATGGATAAACATTAACCGGCCAACCGCCGGCAGTTCAACCTGTTTTATCAACCACCGATGGCCGTCATCGGGCGCAGCGGTTGATACGCATTGCGGAATTGATGTTCCAATGGCTTCACGCGCAACGCTTCAGCGAACACCGCACGCAACGCCGAATCGTCCGTGCTCGTCCGCAACACTTCGCGCATATCGATCTCGCCATGGTCGCCCAGGCACGGACGGATCTTGCCGTCTGCCGTCAGGCGCATCTTATTGCACGCCTCGCAAAAATGCAGGTTGGTCAATGCCCCGATGAACCCGACCAATGCGCCGGTCTTTTCCAATTGATAATACCGCGCGGGTCCATGGCCGATGTGCCGGTCCGGTTGTGGGACCAGATTATCGCGCGCGCGCAACTGTTGCATCACTTCGCCTATGGGCAGGAAATTGTTCTCGTTCAAAACATCCGTCCGGCTTAGCGGCATCAACTCGATGAACCGCAACGCCAGCCGATGCTCCGCCGCGAACAACACCAGCGGCCAGATCTCGCTCTCATTCACACCGCGCATCAGCACGCAGTTCAACTTCACGAAATTAAATCCCGCGTCCACCGCCGCCCGGATTCCCGCAAGCACACTTGCCAGGTCACCACCCGTGATGCGCCGATACACCTCCGGGTCCAACGCATCCAGGCTGATGTTGACCGTCTTCAGCCCGGCTTCGCGGAGGATCTTTGCCTGCGACGCCAACCGGGTGGCATTAGTGGAAAGTCCGATAGTTTCAACACCGGGAATCTGCGCCATGCCACGTACAATGTCGGCCAAGTCCGCCCGCACCAGCGGTTCACCACCGGTCAGGCGAAATTTTCGAAAGCCCAATCCCGCCGCCACACGCACGACGCGGATGATCTCCTCTGCCGTCAGGTGGTCGCGCGTGCGCTCCCAGCCTTTGTAACCCTCCGGCATGCAATAGAGACAACGCTCATTGCACCGGTCGGTGACCGAAATGCGCAGGTAATCAACTTTGCGACCGAAAGAATCCATTTCTCACTTATTTCTATCAACCATTCGACTCCAACTATCAACTATTTTCCATGCGGGTCTTCGCCGCGCAGATGCGCCACGCCTTCACGGATCGCCGGGGCCAATACTTCCAGGCATTCCCGTATGGCGGTCGGACGGCCCGGCAGGTTCACGATCAAAGTTTTCCCCCGCGTCCCCGCCACGGCGCGCGATAAGATCGCTGTCTTCACTTTCGCAAATGAATGCACCCGCATGATCTCGCCAAAGCCGGGCAATGTCTTTTCCAGGACGGCCACCGTCGCTTCCGGCGTCACGTCCCGCGCTGCGATGCCCGTCCCGCCGGTCGTCACGACCAGGTCACATTGCACTTCATCCACGAACGCGATGAGCGTTTCAGAGATGACTTTGACCTCATCCGGCACGATGGCGGATTGATATTTCGCGCCCGGAAAAAATTCATTCAAGACCTTCTCGATCTCCGGCCCGCTTAAGTCCTGGTAGACGCCCGCCGAGGCGCGGTCGCTGATGGTGATGCGCCCGATCTTCATTCCTTCACCTTCTTCACGACGCGGATGCCTTCGATACGCATCATCTTGTCCACCGCCTTGCACATGTCATACAACGTCAACGCCGCGACCGCTACGCCCGTCAAAGCCTCCATCTCCACGCCTGTTTGCGCCGACGTCTGCGCCACGCAAATGATATCGATCGAACTCGCACGCACCTTGAAAGTGACTTCCACGTGATTCAATCCCAACGGATGACATAGCGGGATCAATTCGCTCGTCCGCTTGGCCGCCTGGATGCCCGCCACCTGCGCCACGGTCAACACATCACCCTTGGGCAACGCGTCCCGCTTCAACGCGCGGATCGTGGCCGCTGCGCAAACCAATCGCCCCTCAGCGATGGCCGTTCGCCGTTGGACCGGCTTGGCGCCCACGTTCACCATGCGCGCCTCGCCCGCTGCATTCAGATGGGAAAATTTTCGTTTCATGCGTCGTTGCCACCCGTCGGCAGAAAACTAACCTCCGCGCCCGCCGCAATCGAGCCAATGTTTGCCTCGACCCGGATGAGCGCATTGGTTTCCGCCAGGCATGTGATATCACCTGAACTCGCCCACGCCAGCGGATGCAATCCCTCCGCATCGCGCCGCGCCGGCCAAAGCGTCACCCGTGGATTTGCCGCATCGTCCAATTTTTCCGTCAACCGGGCCTTCAGAAAAGACTTCGGTGATGCACCAATCACCTTCTCGATAGCTTGCGCTACGAACAGATGAAAACAGACAAAATGTGATAATGGATTACCGGGCAATCCAAAAGCCACGCGCTTTCCATCCACACCAAAAATCAGGGGCCGACCAGGACGTACATCGACCTGGCTGAACACGATCTCGAACCCGAGCCATTCCAGGAGCGGCCGCGTAAAATCTTTATCACCCACACTGGCGCCGCCGGAAATTAGGGTCAGGTCGACATTCTTGAGCGGTGTGGTTGAGCCGATTGCTTTTTTCGCGAGTTCAAAATCTTCCGGCAGATGGAGATGATGCACCTCACAGCCAAATCTCTCCAGCAACCCCCGGATCAAAATGGAATTACTATCACGCACCTGGCCGGGCTTCGGCGTTTGGTCGGGCGATACGATTTCATCCCCGGTCGTGAAATGGACCACGCGCAATCGCGGGCTGACCTTCGGCCTCGCCACGCCCACCGTCGCCAGCAACGCCAGCTTTCCCGCATCCAATCTCGCTCCCGTTGCCACCACAGTTTGCCCCACGCGGATGTCTTCGCCGCGCTTCCGGATGTTACTATCCGCGCTCTGCCTCACGATGCGAAATTCATCGCCCGTTCGCTCGACATGCTCCTGCATCACCACGCGCACGCCGTCGCACGGCAAAACCGCCCCGGTGGCGATGCGTACCGCTTCGCCAGTTTTAAGCTGACGCGGTTTCCAATCCGCCGCATGGATCGCATCTACCACGCGGAACGTAGCCGATTTATCTTCCAACAAAACCGCGTAGCCATCGCGCGTGGAGCGGTCGTGCGATGGCAAATCTTCTTTCGCCTGCGCCGGCTCACGCAGAATGCGGCCAATGGCGTCGTTCAGCGCAACCTCTACCGCCGGCAATCCCGGGCATCGCTCGTTGATTTTTGCCCGCGCTTCATCCAGCGATAACAGCACCGGTTTCGTACCGGGCTTTTGACTAATAACTGAAACATCCTTGCGCCCCTCCGCTGGAATCCCTTTTCGTTTCCAAATCGGCACATCCTGTTTCAGCCGGTCCATGAATTCAGCCAGCATTGCGATGCCTTCAGCCCGATGCGCCGACGCAATACCCACATAGATGGCCGTCTCACCCACCGGGATAACTCCCACCCGATGGATCACTTTAACGTAATGACACGGATGTCTTTTCCTGATTTCCGTCAGCAACCGGCCGATCTCCCGCTCGGCCATCTCCGGATACGCCTCGTATTCCAGCGCTGAAATCTTTTGCCCGCCCTCCTCGTCCCGCACCACGCCACGAAATTCGATCCACGCCCCGTGCGCGCCGGTACCTGCAGGCGCGCACATTCGCTCTCCTATCGTGTCCGTTACCAATTTTATTTCGATCTCCATCTCAAAAATTCAACCACCCGACACCGGCGGGATCAAAGCCACCTCATCATTTTCTCCGAACACTGCGTCCGGCCCCGCATATTCCCAGTTCCGCGCCAGCCGTACGTTCGACCGATGCGCCGCCAATTTGGGAAATCGCCGCACGAGTTCTGCCCATAACTTTTCCACCGCCATCGGTGACGACGTCTCCAGCTCGACCGATTCGCAACCGGTCGCATCTTTGAGTTGGGCGAAGAACAGCACGCGCATGGCAGGATTATTTGGCCGCTTCCACCAGCAATTTTCCACCGGCAAAGATCAGCACCGCCGCGAGCACGCGACTGAACGTGACCGTGCTCCAGCGTCGCGCGCCATAGTGCGTTCCCAACAACGCTCCCACCACCGCCGGCAACGTCAGCCAGAGGAGCGGGCCCGCATGCGTGATCTTTTCCCAACCCGTCGCCGCCAGTCCGGAGATCGAGTTCACCACGATGAATCCGGCAGCGATGCCACCGGTGGTCTTCGGCTTCACCCATCGGAGCACGTACAGCACCGGGCTAAGGAACACGCCGCCACCGATGCCGGTCAAGCCCGCCAGAAATCCAAGCACGGCGCCGATGACGATCGCCAGGGGCCAGATCACTTTGCGCAAAGGCACTGTGTCGTTCTGCCATTGCGCCCGGAAGATCAAAACCACCCCCGCCACGGCCAGGACTGAACCAAGGATTATTTTATAGACCTCAGCGCTGACGTGTACTTTGCTCCCCAACCACGCGCAGGGCACCGAAGCCACGGCAAACACCAGTAGGATTTTTCCATCGAAATGACCTGACCTCCAAAAACGCCACCAGCCGATCCCCGCCACCAGGACATTCGCGATCAGCACGGCGACCCGCGCAGAAGCGGGCGCGATGCCCAATAATGCCAGCGCAGCCAGGTAACCGGTTGCCCCTCCGTGCCCGACCGATGAATAGAAGAACGCCACCGTAAAAACGGCAGCCAACAACAAGCCCCAACTTAATGGATTGAGATCAGGCATGCGAATACAGGTCGAGCAGTACTTGCGGTCATTGATTGTCCATCCCGCGCCAAATAATCAGACCCGTTCTCTATTGTCAAATATAACGGCCAGCACTGGAATAACGGTTGCGGCATTTCATATTCCTCCGGGCTTGTGATAGAACTGGTAAAACCGTTGTGAGCTGGTGATATCCACATCATTGAACTGAAGCAATCCCGCGCCATCAGCCGTGACCGAACCGAGATTCTTCCAATCCGGCGCTAACAGGTTCGTTGCCGCACGCACGCCATACGACACATTGGCTGCGCCCAGACCAGAAATCTGGATCCCGCCAACCACGCGATTCAATGAGGTTGCCTGTAATGGTGGCGCCTGGACCGTCGTGACGTGGATGAATGGCTGATTCGTGCGGCCAAAATTATAGGCGTTGAACAAATAACCGACCGGGCCATCAGAATAAAATCGCAGCGACACCAGCCCACCCGCGGCCACGTCCGAGACAAAACCCGACCTGAGCGGCAGGTTCCAGATCAGGCGCAGGTTGATGCCGCCCGGAGGCAGGTAGGTGTTCGTGCACAAAATTTCATCAGCGCTGGAAAGCAGGTTCGACAATGTGCTGAAAGTGACGCCATCGGTCGTCGGGAAAGTGGGATTGCCCGTGCCCTCAGACCAAACATCGTTGGTAAACCATGCGATGACGAAATTCCCGTTGGTGACGACCGGAAAGATCATGTTGTTCGGCTGCTGCCCGTTCGTCGGGAAGTTGCTGGTGAAATCCAGCGTCACGGCGCTGACGACCCAATTGTTCGTTCCCAGGCTGGTATTGAAGGCATCCACCGAACCAGCAAGATCGAAGCGCATGATGGTCTGGAACTCGCCTTTCCCTGAGCTCGCGGGCGCGATCAGTAATGCCCCCGCCCCGCCGTAATTATTCGCCGACAAATCGTTTCCCGGCGGACCGGTAGTCACGAACGTATCTGCCGACGACATCACGCTGAAGGTCGTTTGCGCGCGCATCCCGATGACGGACGCCAGCAGAAGCAGAAATATTTTGCAGGCGCGTCTCATTTTTTGAACTTACGCCGCTTCCAAAACCAAAGCGCGCTGCCCGTTGCCGCCAATGCAACTGTGCCCGGCTCTGGAATGGCCGTCACGATGAGCTGCGGCGCGTTGTTTCCCTGGATCGAGTTAAAAAGGAAAGCGATCTGGCTGTCCGCCGCGAAAAAGTAGAACGAGACATCGCCACCCGCCGTGGCGTCTGCGAGCAGGCTCGAGTCCAGCGTCAGCGAATAGTTCGTGTACACATTGTTGCCCGGCGGATTGTAAGTGTACGTGCCGAGCGAACTGAATCCGCCGGAAAGCAGCCCGGGAATGGAATTGAAATCCACAAAACTGTTGTTCGGGAAACCGGCCGTGCCGTTGCCGCCGCCGGCGCCTTCCACCCAACTATCCGTGGCCAGCCAATCGATGCCGAACAGCCCGCCGTTGATCGTCGGGAACAGATTGTTGTTTGGCACTGCTCCATTCGTCCCGAAATTGCTGGCCAGCCGCAGGGTCAGCCCGGTGATCTGCCAGGCACCCACACCATATTGGTTGTTCAACTGGCTGATCGTGCTCCCGAAATTGAACCGCAAAACGCTGTCGAATTCGCCTTTGGGCGAAGTGGATGGCGCTAGCGCCAGTGTGCCGGCCGATCCGTAATTCAGACCCGCGTGGCTTGCGGCCAGGAAAGCATCGCCGGTGACGTTAGTGACAGTCAGCGAGAGTTGCGCCTGGGCGGTCAGGGTCAGTTCAAGCGCTGCGGCCAAAAGCAGCGAGCGGACGATACAACGTTTTAGTTTCATAGTTCATTTAGGTTTGGGTTACGACTGATTGACCGGGAAAAATAACGGTCCCGGGCCGTTGGTCTGAGTGCCGAATTCGAGCAAAAAATTCTGTACGCGCGGTGACAAAAGAAAATCCGCCAGCGCCCGTGCCCCGGCAGTGTTCGCACCCGCAACTTTTTTGGGATTCGCCTCCATCACGATGAATGGCCGGCGCATCGTTGGGTCATCCTTCACCAAAATTTCCATGCTTTCCAGCACATTGGGATCCTAAGCTTAGAATTCCACGTGGACAAGTTGTCGCGGCCGCTTCTATAGTGTCACCTAAATACTAGTGACTCCAGCGTAACTGGACTGGCCACAGTTAGGCCGCAAATGTAATCACACTGGCTCACCTTCGGGTGGGCCTTTCTGCGTTCGCGAGTGGACCCGATAAGCTCATGGAGCGGCGTAACCGTCGCACAGGAAGGACAGAGAAAGCGCGGATCTGGGAAGTGACGGACAGAACGGTCAGGACCTGGATTGGGGAGGCGGTTGCCGCCGCTGCTGCTGACGGTGTGACGTTCTCTGTTCCGGTCACACCACATACGTTCCGCCATTCCTATGCGATGCACATGCTGTATGCCGGTATACCGCTGAAAGTTCTGCAAAGCCTGATGGGACATAAGTCCATCAGTTCAACGGAAGTCTACACGAAGGTTTTTGCGCTGGATGTGGCTGCCCGGCACCGGGTGCAGTTTGCGATGCCGGAGTCTGATGCGGTTGCGATGCTGAAACAATTATCCTGAGAATAAATGCCTTGGCCTTTATATGGAAATGTGGAACTGAGTGGATATGCTGTTTTTGTCTGTTAAACAGAGAAGCTGGCTGTTATCCACTGAGAAGCGAACGAAACAGTCGGGAAAATCTCCCATTATCGTAGAGATCCGCATTATTAATCTCAGGAGCCTGTGTAGCGTTTATAGGAAGTAGTGTTCTGTCATGATGCCTGCAAGCGGTAACGAAAACGATTTGAATATGCCTTCAGGAACAATAGAAATCTTCGTGCGGTGTTACGTTGAAGTGGAGCGGATTATGTCAGCAATGGACAGAACAACCTAATGAACACAGAACCATGATGTGGTCTGTCCTTTTACAGCCAGTAGTGCTCGCCGCAGTCGAGCGACAGGGCGAAGCCCTCGGCTGGTTGCCCTCGCCGCTGGGCTGGCGGCCGTCTATGGCCCTGCAAACGCGCCAGAAACGCCGTCGAAGCCGTGTGCGAGACACCGCGGCCGGCCGCCGGCGTTGTGGATACCTCGCGGAAAACTTGGCCCTCACTGACAGATGAGGGGCGGACGTTGACACTTGAGGGGCCGACTCACCCGGCGCGGCGTTGACAGATGAGGGGCAGGCTCGATTTCGGCCGGCGACGTGGAGCTGGCCAGCCTCGCAAATCGGCGAAAACGCCTGATTTTACGCGAGTTTCCCACAGATGATGTGGACAAGCCTGGGGATAAGTGCCCTGCGGTATTGACACTTGAGGGGCGCGACTACTGACAGATGAGGGGCGCGATCCTTGACACTTGAGGGGCAGAGTGCTGACAGATGAGGGGCGCACCTATTGACATTTGAGGGGCTGTCCACAGGCAGAAAATCCAGCATTTGCAAGGGTTTCCGCCCGTTTTTCGGCCACCGCTAACCTGTCTTTTAACCTGCTTTTAAACCAATATTTATAAACCTTGTTTTTAACCAGGGCTGCGCCCTGTGCGCGTGACCGCGCACGCCGAAGGGGGGTGCCCCCCCTTCTCGAACCCTCCCGGTCGAGTGAGCGAGGAAGCACCAGGGAACAGCACTTATATATTCTGCTTACACACGATGCCTGAAAAAACTTCCCTTGGGGTTATCCACTTATCCACGGGGATATTTTTATAATTATTTTTTTTATAGTTTTTAGATCTTCTTTTTTAGAGCGCCTTGTAGGCCTTTATCCATGCTGGTTCTAGAGAAGGTGTTGTGACAAATTGCCCTTTCAGTGTGACAAATCACCCTCAAATGACAGTCCTGTCTGTGACAAATTGCCCTTAACCCTGTGACAAATTGCCCTCAGAAGAAGCTGTTTTTTCACAAAGTTATCCCTGCTTATTGACTCTTTTTTATTTAGTGTGACAATCTAAAAACTTGTCACACTTCACATGGATCTGTCATGGCGGAAACAGCGGTTATCAATCACAAGAAACGTAAAAATAGCCCGCGAATCGTCCAGTCAAACGACCTCACTGAGGCGGCATATAGTCTCTCCCGGGATCAAAAACGTATGCTGTATCTGTTCGTTGACCAGATCAGAAAATCTGATGGCACCCTACAGGAACATGACGGTATCTGCGAGATCCATGTTGCTAAATATGCTGAAATATTCGGATTGACCTCTGCGGAAGCCAGTAAGGATATACGGCAGGCATTGAAGAGTTTCGCGGGGAAGGAAGTGGTTTTTTATCGCCCTGAAGAGGATGCCGGCGATGAAAAAGGCTATGAATCTTTTCCTTGGTTTATCAAACGTGCGCACAGTCCATCCAGAGGGCTTTACAGTGTACATATCAACCCATATCTCATTCCCTTCTTTATCGGGTTACAGAACCGGTTTACGCAGTTTCGGCTTAGTGAAACAAAAGAAATCACCAATCCGTATGCCATGCGTTTATACGAATCCCTGTGTCAGTATCGTAAGCCGGATGGCTCAGGCATCGTCTCTCTGAAAATCGACTGGATCATAGAGCGTTACCAGCTGCCTCAAAGTTACCAGCGTATGCCTGACTTCCGCCGCCGCTTCCTGCAGGTCTGTGTTAATGAGATCAACAGCAGAACTCCAATGCGCCTCTCATACATTGAGAAAAAGAAAGGCCGCCAGACGACTCATATCGTATTTTCCTTCCGCGATATCACTTCCATGACGACAGGATAGTCTGAGGGTTATCTGTCACAGATTTGAGGGTGGTTCGTCACATTTGTTCTGACCTACTGAGGGTAATTTGTCACAGTTTTGCTGTTTCCTTCAGCCTGCATGGATTTTCTCATACTTTTTGAACTGTAATTTTTAAGGAAGCCAAATTTGAGGGCAGTTTGTCACAGTTGATTTCCTTCTCTTTCCCTTCGTCATGTGACTTGATATCGGGGGTTAGTTCGTCATCATTGATGAGGGTTGATTATCACAGTTTATTACTCTGAATTGGCTATCCGCGTGTGTACCTCTACCTGGAGTTTTTCCCACGGTGGATATTTCTTCTTGCGCTGAGCGTAAGAGCTATCTGACAGAACAGTTCTTCTTTGCTTCCTCGCCAGTTCGCTCGCTATGCTCGGTTACACGGCTGCGGCGAGCGCTAGTGATAATAAGTGACTGAGGTATGTGCTCTTCTTATCTCCTTTTGTAGTGTTGCTCTTATTTTAAACAACTTTGCGGTTTTTTGATGACTTTGCGATTTTGTTGTTGCTTTGCAGTAAATTGCAAGATTTAATAAAAAAACGCAAAGCAATGATTAAAGGATGTTCAGAATGAAACTCATGGAAACACTTAACCAGTGCATAAACGCTGGTCATGAAATGACGAAGGCTATCGCCATTGCACAGTTTAATGATGACAGCCCGGAAGCGAGGAAAATAACCCGGCGCTGGAGAATAGGTGAAGCAGCGGATTTAGTTGGGGTTTCTTCTCAGGCTATCAGAGATGCCGAGAAAGCAGGGCGACTACCGCACCCGGATATGGAAATTCGAGGACGGGTTGAGCAACGTGTTGGTTATACAATTGAACAAATTAATCATATGCGTGATGTGTTTGGTACGCGATTGCGACGTGCTGAAGACGTATTTCCACCGGTGATCGGGGTTGCTGCCCATAAAGGAGGCGTTTACAAAACCTCAGTTTCTGTTCATCTTGCTCAGGATCTGGCTCTGAAGGGGCTACGTGTTTTGCTCGTGGAAGGTAACGACCCCCAGGGAACAGCCTCAATGTATCACGGATGGGTACCAGATCTTCATATTCATGCAGAAGACACTCTCCTGCCTTTCTATCTTGGGGAAAAGGACGATGTCACTTATGCAATAAAGCCCACTTGCTGGCCGGGGCTTGACATTATTCCTTCCTGTCTGGCTCTGCACCGTATTGAAACTGAGTTAATGGGCAAATTTGATGAAGGTAAACTGCCCACCGATCCACACCTGATGCTCCGACTGGCCATTGAAACTGTTGCTCATGACTATGATGTCATAGTTATTGACAGCGCGCCTAACCTGGGTATCGGCACGATTAATGTCGTATGTGCTGCTGATGTGCTGATTGTTCCCACGCCTGCTGAGTTGTTTGACTACACCTCCGCACTGCAGTTTTTCGATATGCTTCGTGATCTGCTCAAGAACGTTGATCTTAAAGGGTTCGAGCCTGATGTACGTATTTTGCTTACCAAATACAGCAATAGTAATGGCTCTCAGTCCCCGTGGATGGAGGAGCAAATTCGGGATGCCTGGGGAAGCATGGTTCTAAAAAATGTTGTACGTGAAACGGATGAAGTTGGTAAAGGTCAGATCCGGATGAGAACTGTTTTTGAACAGGCCATTGATCAACGCTCTTCAACTGGTGCCTGGAGAAATGCTCTTTCTATTTGGGAACCTGTCTGCAATGAAATTTTCGATCGTCTGATTAAACCACGCTGGGAGATTAGATAATGAAGCGTGCGCCTGTTATTCCAAAACATACGCTCAATACTCAACCGGTTGAAGATACTTCGTTATCGACACCAGCTGCCCCGATGGTGGATTCGTTAATTGCGCGCGTAGGAGTAATGGCTCGCGGTAATGCCATTACTTTGCCTGTATGTGGTCGGGATGTGAAGTTTACGGGAAAG
>JADMIO010845948.1_pt1 | contig 53318 bp, 37 predicted proteins | sample 8958161 | NCBI WGS metagenome assembly JADMIO01 (sample SAMN16585339, study PRJNA669376) | soil metagenome | isolation source: Crop rotation soil | place: USA: Cullars Rotation, Alabama | collected 2011 | reverse complement strand
CCGCGACTTCAAGTCACGTGAATTCCAAGCTTCGGATCCCACTGTGCTGGAAAGAGGGCGCGATGCCGGCGGCCGACGCGAAAACGTTCACCGATCTGCGCGAGCTGTTCCAGATGACCGATCTCGACGCCGTGACGATCGCGACGCCGAACCACTGGCACGCCCTCGCGGGGATTTGGGCGATGCAGGCGGGCAAGGATGTTTACGTCGAGAAACCCGTTTCGCACAGCATCTGGGAAGGCCGCCAGCTCGTCGCCGCCGCGAAGAAATACGAGCGCGTTGTCCAAGCCGGCACGCAGATCCGCTCGGGTGCCGGGCTACAGGAAGCCGTGGCGTGGGTGCAGGCCGGCAACCTTGGCAAGATCACCGCGTCGCGCGGCTTTTGCTACAAGCGCCGCGACGCAATCGGCAAGACCTCGGGCGAGCAGCCGCTCCCGCCGACGGTCAACTACGACCTCTGGTCCGGCCCGAAGCCGATGGTGCCACTTCACCGCAAGAAGCTCCACTACGACTGGCATTGGGACAATGTCGCCGGCAACGGTGACGTCGGCAACCAGGGCATCCACCAGATGGACGTCGCGCGCTGGTTCCTCGGCGAAAAAGGTCTGCCGCGGCACACGCTCAGCATCGGCGGTCGGCTCGGCTACGACGATGATGGCAATACGCCCAACACGCAGGTCGTGATTCACGACTACGCGACGGCGCCGCTCGTCTTCGAAGTGCGCGGCCTCCCCGCGAAAGCCGACGGCCGCAAGAACGAGGGCGGCGGCAGTGACGCCTCGGATGCCGCCGCGACCTCGATGGATGATTATCGCGGCGTCCGCATCGGCAATGTGATCGATTGCGAAGGCGGCAGCGTGGTCGTCTCGAGCTACACGAAGGCGACCGCCTACGACAAGGCCGGCGTCAAAGTGAAGGAGTTCGACGGTAAGGATCGCCACATGCAGAACTTCGTCGACGTCATCCGCAGCCGGAAGCTCGCCGATCTCTACGGCCCGATCGAGGAAGGGCACGTCTCGAGCGCGCTCTGCCACCTCGGCGGGATCTCGCATCAACTCGGCCAGGCCGCGGCGCCCGCCGTGATCACCGAGAAGATCAAGGGCGACAAGCTGCTCGTCGAAGCCTACGGCCGCATGGTCGAGCATCTCGGCAAGAACAACGTCGATTTCGGCAAGACGCCCGCGACGCTCGGCCTGCCGCTGACGGTCGACGCGAAGGCGGAACGTTGCACCGGCGCGAACGCCGCCGTCGCGAACGCGATGGTCCGGATGGAGTATCGCGCTCCATATGTCGTGCCGCAGATGACGGGGACGGTCGCGGACTAGCGACGGTTTGGATGATCAGCAGTAGCGGCGGCCGAACGAATGTCGTTCGATATCCTCGGCGGTCATAGACCGCCGCTACCGCATTGCATCCTCGCACCCGCGCCTTGTCTCGCCGGTCCACGCGTGTGAGCCTTGTTCACTGAACTGATTGCCATGCGCCGCCTGCTTCTGCTTCTCGCCCTCGGCGCCGCGTTCGCGCGGCCGGTCGCGATGCGTGGGCAGGTCGACAAGGAAGGGCCGGTCAACCTGCCGCCCTTCATCGTCGAGGAGGCGAGCAAGGGTCCGCCGTGGCGTTACGCCGAACTGCCCGGCTTCGAGATTCTCTCGCGTTGCCCCGATCGCACGACGCGCGATCTCGCGCTGACGCACTACCGGTTGCACCGGCTGCTCGAGCTGTTGGTGCCCGCCCGGCTCCAGCTCACGTTCGCCGTGCCGAAGGCCATCATCTTCTACGACGAGGCGCTCCAATCCGCCGCCTCACGGGAGGTGATTGCCGCGATGTTGAAAAAGTCCGCGAAGGAAGCCGCGGTGCCGGATTATCCCTTGAGCGGTTCCGGCCGGATGGGCTTCCGCGGGGCAGGACTGGTCCCGCCGATCGCGCGCCCGATCTCGTTTCTGCCGAACCTCCGCTTGTGGGACAAGGACGCCATGACCGTCTTTGCCATCGTCCGCGAGGGTGGCTTCGACAGCGATCGGTTGGTCCTCACGCGCGACTACGTGAGCTATCTGTTGAACAACCGCGCGCCAGCGCTGCCGTGGTGGTTCGTCAACGGCGTGCTCACGCTCTACGACGGCGTCGAGTATCGCCCGACTTCGCTGAAGCTCGGCACACTCCCGTGGATCTCCGATGCGTTCGCCCGCGCCGTGATCCAGGATCCGAAGACCGCGCCGGCCCCGCTGCCGTTCGCGGAATTTTTCGCCGGGGTGCCGCCGACAGGGGAAACGCCGGATCAGGAGGACCGCCGCAAAGTCTGGCTCGCGCAAAGCGCCCTCGTGGTCCGCTGGGCCCTTGACGATCGCACCCCGGAGCAACGCGAAGCCTTCTGGGATCTCGTCGCGCGGGCGAGCGGGGGCGTCACGCCCGAGATGTTCCAGCGCTGCTTTGGCGTCGATTTCGCCACGGCCGATGCCCAGCTCGCCGCTTATCTGCCGATCGCGGTGCGGAAGGATTGGACGCTCCGTCCCGCGAAGCCGCTGAAACCGCCGACCCTCACGCTGCGCAACGCCAGCGACGCCGACCTCGCCCGGATCAAAGGCGATTGGGAGCGACTGGAGGTCGGCTACGTGCGCGCAAATTTTCCGGACCTTGCCGGCAAATATCTCGAGCAGGCGCGCCGCACGCTGCGTCACGCCTACGAGCGCGACGCCCGCGATCCCCGGTTGCTCGCCGTGCTCGGCCTCTGCGAATGCGACGCCGGCGACGACCAGGCGGCGCGGGAGTTTCTCGAGGCGGCCGCGCGGCTCGGTCCGCTCCGCCCGCGCGCGGGTTACGAACTCGCGCGGTTGCGTTTCGCGGCGGCCGACGCCGCGCCCGAAGGCGCGAGCCATGGGCTGAGCGTGGCGCAGATCGCGCACGTCTTCACGCCGCTCTTCGCCGCGCGCGAACAACTGCCGCACTTCCCGGAAGTCTACGAATTGATCGGGCAGGTTTGGCAGCGTGCGGCGTTCCGGCCCACGCGCGGGCACCTCGATGTGCTCGAGGATGGCGTGCGGTTGTTTCCGCGGCGCAGTCCGCTCGTCTTGCAAGCGGCGACGCTCTACGCCGCTCACGGCTACGGAACGGAGGCGGCCGCCATGGTCCGCCTCGGCCTGCTCGTGGCGAAGGACGCCGACGAACGCGCGCGCTTCACCCAGATCGAGGCGCGGCTCGGGACGACGGCGGACAAGTAGGCGGTTTCGGAACTGGAGCGGCGGTCTATGACCGCCGAACGAACGCGCAACGACTTCCGCCGGCGGTCATGGACCGCCGCTCCAGCAAGCACGCCACCGCAGGCGGACTGTCTGGCGGAAATTGCGCGCGCGTTGGACGGCGGATGGTGTTGAATCAGGCTGATTCGCGCGCGAACTTTGCCTCCGCGTTTCGTCACCCCGTCGCATCCCCTCCATGTCTTGTCCTCCTGCGCAGAGCAAAGTTTCGGAGCGAAGTGGCGTGTTAAGATCGGCTCAGGGCGCGGCTCTCGCGATGCTTGTCTCCCTCTCGCTCTGCTCCGGCTGCGCTACCGAGTCGGCTCCAGCGCCAGTCGTCGAACGCCTTGCCGCCAAACCGCTCTTTCGCGATCCCGTCTTCGATGGCGCGGCGGATCCGTCGATCGTTTACGACCGGGCGGAAAAGAAGTGGCTGATGTTTTACACGAACCGCCGCGCGAACGTCCCCGGCCTCACCGCCGTCACGTGGGTGCACGGCACGCCGATCGGGATTGCGGAATCGGTTGACGGCGTGGAGTGGAAATATCGCGGCACGGTGGAGTTTCCGAAGGACATCCCCGGCACCGCGGTCGAGACGCCCACGTATTGGGCACCGGCCGTCCTCGAACACGCCGGCACCTACCACATGTTCGTCACGATCGTGCCGGGGATTTTCACGGACTGGAATCACCCGCGCAACATCGTCCACGTCACGAGCCCCGATCTCAAAAAATGGAAATACGAAGGCACGCTCCCGCTCGTCACCGACAAGGTGATCGATCCGTGCGTGTTCCGGCTGCCCGACGGCACGTGGCGGATGTGGTATAACAACGAGCGCGCCGGCAAATCGACGTTCTACGCCGACAGCCCCGATCTCTACCAGTGGACCGACAAAGGCTCCGCGCATCTCCCCCGCGATCGCGGCGAGGCGCCGATCGTGTTCGCCTGGCAGGGCCACACGTGGCTCCTGATCGATCTGCTCGGCAATATCGGGCTCGGCGCCTATCGCTCCGACGACGCGCTCACCTGGGAGCGCCAGCCCGCCAGCCTCCTCGACGAACCCGGCACCGGCACTGACGACCAAAACGGCGGCCACCATCCCGAAGTCGTCCTCAGCGGCAATCGCGCCTTCCTGTTTTATTTCGTCCACCCCGGCGTGCCCGATATGAAGCGCAGCTCCATCCAAGTCGTGGAACTGAAACTCGGTGCCGACGGCTGGCTCACCTGCGACCGCAACGCGCCCACGAGCCTCGCGCTGCAACCGCCTCTGAAGAAAAAATGAAGCTCTCGCGCATCGCTCTGCTCGTGCTGCTGGTCGCCGCGGCAGGGTTCGCCGTCGCCGCACCCGCAACGTGGATTGAAAGCCGGCCCACGCCGGGCGCGTTTCCGCTGGTCGAAGGCCGCCGCGTTGCGACACTAGTCGTCTCACCAGCGGACCATCGGGTCGTGGATATCGCTTCCCATGACTTGGCGGACGACATTGCCCGCGTGACCGGCCTCCGCCCGGAATCCACGGCCACGCCGTCGCGCGAAGGTGGGCCACTGGTGTTGATTGGCACGCTCGGCCGAAATCCGCTTATCGACCGCCTCGTCGCGACGAAACAACTCGACGTCGGCGATCTCGCCACCAGTTGGGAGAGCTTTGTCATCGCCACTGTCACGAACCCGTTTCCGAACGTGCCGTCGGCACTCGTGATCGCCGGCAGCGATCGGCGCGGGACGGCGTTCGGCGTTTACGAGCTGTCGCAGGCGATCGGGGTGTCGCCGTGGTATTGGTGGGCCGATGTGGTGCCGGAGAAAAAGTCGGCACTGCACGTGGCCGCCGGCACTCGGCGCTTCGGTCCGCCGTCGGTGAAGTATCGCGGTATCTTTATCAACGACGAGGACTGGGGCCTGCACGTGTGGGCGAAAAGCACGTTCGAGCCCGAAAACGGTGGCATCGGCCCGAAAACTTACGCGAAGGTTTTCGAACTCCTGCTCCGCCTCAAGGCCAACACTCTGTGGCCCGCAATGCACGCAGTCTCGAAGCCGTTCAACACCTTCGCTGAAAACGCGCCGCTCGCCGACGCCTACGCGATCGTCATGGGTTCGTCGCACGCCGAGCCGATGCTGCGGAATAACGTCGGGGAATGGCCGCACGATCGCCCCACGGACTACAACTACGTGACCAATCGCGAGGGCGTGTTGAAGTATTGGGACGAGCGGGTGGCCGCCAACGGCCGGTTCGAAAATATCTATACGCTCGGCATGCGGGGCATCCACGACTCGGGCATCCAGGGCGCGCGCACCGATCCCGAGCGCATCCGCGTGCTCGAGCAGACGTTCGCCGACCAACGCGCGTTGATCGGGAAGCATGTGCGGCCCGAAGTGGAGCGAGTGCCGCAGATGTTCTGCGCCTACAAGGAAGTGCTCGGCCTCTATCGCCAGGGACTCAAGGTCCCCGACGACGTCACGATCGTGTGGCCCGACGACAATCACGGCTACATCCGCAATTTCGCGAACGATGAGGAGCGGAAGCGCGCGGGCGGCTTCGGCGTCTACTATCACCTGTCGTATCTCGGTGCGCCGCTCTCGTATCTCTGGCTCTCCACCACGCCGCCGGCGCTCATCTGGGAGGAGATGTCGAAAGCCTACGACCACGGCGCGCGCACGATCTGGATCGCGAACGTGGGCGACCTGAAACCCGCGGAAATCGGCACCGAGTTTTTCCTGCAGATGGCGTGGGACATCACGCGCTGGAATCGCGACAACCTGCGCGAGTTTCTGCCGCAGTGGGCGGAGCGCGAGTTCGGCGGCGAGCACGCGAAGGAAATCGGCGGCATCATGGCGGAATATTTTCGGCTGAACTACCAGCGCCGGCCGGAGCATTTGCAATGGTGGCTGCCGAAGGAGGCGCCGCGGGCGAGTCCGTTGACGATGGACGAGATGCAGACTCGGTTCACGGATTTTACCATGCTCCGTCAACGTTCAGACGCGGTGAGAAAGCGTCTGACAGGTGAACAGCAGGACGCATTCTTCGAACTCGTCGACTATCCCGTGCAAGGCAGTGCACGCGCAAACGAGCGATACTTCGCCGGCGAGCAAGTGGGCCGGCTCGGCGAAAACGATCCCGAGCGCATGCGCTGGTTGGCGTCGGCCAAGGCGGCGGACGCGATCATGCGCGGCATCACCGACGAATTCAACCGGCGCGTCGCCGGCGGCAAATGGCGAGGGATGATCGCCCTCGAACCCGCGGACGATGACTGGAAATCGATGCGGATCGCGAAGTGGGAAATCCCGAAGAATCTGCCGCCCTCCACGCCCTGGCCTCGGCCCGCCGCTTGGGCCCAAGGGGGCGTGGTGACCCTCGAAGCCGAGCACTTTGCACGCAAAGTCGATCGCGGTGGCGCGGGATGGGGCGTGATTCCCGGCGTTGGGCGCTCGGGCGATTCGGTGGCGGTGTTTCCGACCACGATGCCCGGCGTGGCGTCGGAGAAAATCCAGGGCGAGGCACCGCGGCTGGAGTATCGTGCGAATTTCTCCGGGGCCGGAAAGTTCGCCGTCACCGTGTATCTCGTCCCGACGCAGCCCATCCGCGTCGGCCGTGGACTGCGTTTCGCGCTCGGCCTCGACGATCAGCCGCCGCAGGAAATCGTGGTTAATGTGCGCGACGGTTCCGCGGAGTGGGCGCAGGGCGTGCTCAACGCCGCCGTCACCGGTGCCGCGCGGCTCGACGTGCCGACGGCCGGCGCGCACACGGTGCAGCTTTACGGCGTCGATCCCGGCGTCGTGGTCGACAAGATCGTGATCGATTGCGGCGGGCTCACGCCGAGCTACCTCGGCCCGCCGGAGTCGCGAGACACGACGCCCAGATGAAAAAGCTCCCGATGAAACTGAATCCAAACCTTCGCCTCGCGTTGGCGGGCGTCGCGCTGACCGCCGGCGCGGCCACGCTGTCCGCTGCCAGCATCGGCACGCGGATCACGATCGAGGTGGCTGAGCCGGGCCATGCGGTGAGTCCGCTGCTGCACGGGCTGTTCTTCGAGGACATCAACTATGCCGCCGACGGCGGCCTCTATGCCGAGCTCGTGCAGAATCGATCGTTCGAACATGCGGAATCGCTCTATGCCTGGAGCCTCGTGAATCGCGGGGGTGAGGGCGGCCTCGACGTGCCGACCGCCGGCGCGATCAACGCGAAGAACCCGCATTACCTTCGTCTCGACATTGCCAAGCCCGGCAAAGGATTCGGCATCGCGAACAGCGGCTTCGGCGGCATCGCCGTGAAGCAGGGTGAGAACTATCTCATTTCGGTCCGTGCGCGCGGTAAGCTGGCCGAAGGAGGACAATTGCGGGCCGTCCTCGAAGACGAAACTGGCCGGCCGATCGGCGAGAGCGTCTTATGGGGCGTCCTCGGCGGCGAAAAACTGGCGAAGCTCGAGGACTACAAGAAGCAGAACAACCTCGTTTCGATTTCGCCCAACGGCGTCATCTCTGACTGGAAAAAACTCGAGGGCATAATCAAGAGCAGTGCGACCGCGACGCACGCGCGACTCGTCGTCCTCGCAACCGCGGCGGGCCGCGTCGACCTCGACGTCGTTTCGCTCTTCCCCGAGCACACCTTCAAGGATCGCCGCAACGGCCTGCGCGCCGATCTCGCGCAGTTGCTCGCGGACATGAAGCCGTCGTTCCTGCGATTTCCGGGCGGCTGCATCGTCGAGGGCATGGACCTCGCGAACCGCTACCAGTGGAAGGACTCGATCGGCGACATCGCGGAGCGCCCGCAGAACCGGAATCGCTGGCAGGACGCGATTCGCGGCCAGACCGCGCCGCAGTATTACCAGACCTACGGACTCGGCTTCTTCGAATATTTCCAGCTCTGCGAAGACCTCGGCTGCGAGCCGATGCCAATTCTGAACTGCGGCATGGCGTGTCAGTTTCAGAGCAAGCAGCTCGTCCCGCTCGACCAGCTCGAGCCGTTTGTGCAGGACGCGCTCGACCTGGTCGAGTTTGCGAACGGCGATGTGACCACGACGTGGGGCGCGAAGCGCGCGGCGATGGGCCACCCCGCGCCGTTCAACCTGAAGATGCTCGGCATCGGCAACGAGCAGTGGGGCGAACAGTATTTCGAGCGCTACCCGATCTTCTACAAGGCGCTCAAGGCGAAGTATCCCGACATCCGGCTCATCACCGGCGCGGGCCCGGGCGTCGACGGCCCCGAGCTCGATCGCTTCAAACTCGCGTGGGACAAATTCAAGAGCGGCACGCCCGCCGACGTCGTCGACGAGCACTACTACCGTCCGCCGCAGTGGTTCCTGGAAAACGCGACGCGCTACGACGCGCAGAATCGTTACGGCCCGAAGATTTTCGCAGGTGAATTCGCCGCGCACGATCGCGGCAAACGCAACACCCTGCGCGCCGCGATCTCGGAAGCGGCGTTCATGACCGGGCTCGTGCGCAATAGCGACGCCGTCGCGATGTCGTCCTATGCGCCGCTCTTCGCGAAAGCCGGCGCCGTCCAGTGGGCGCCCGATCTCATCTGGTTCGACAACACACACGCTTACGGCTCGCCGTCGTATTACGTGCAGGCGCTGTTTACGAAAAACCGGCCCGACGTGGCGCTGCCGACGGTGGTGGAATCGGCGGATTCCGTGCCGGCATCGGGTGCGCCGGCCGCTCCATCGCCCGCGGCCGATGAAAAAGCAAAACCCGCGCCCGCGCCGAAACCGTTGCCCGCGCTCTATGCCGTCGCCGGCCGCGACAGCACCGCGGGCGATTTGATCATCACGGTGGTCAATCCGTTCGCCGAGGTGCGCGAGGCCGATGTCGCGTTGCGCGGCGTGGCGCGCGTGACCCCGGACGTGCGCGCGATCGTTCTCACATCCGCGAGCGCCGACGACGAGAATACGTTCGATGCGCCCCGCAAAGTCGCGCCACGCGAGACGACGTTCAAGATTGCGGGCACAACCTTTACGCACGCGTTTCCGGCAAATTCGCTCACGATTTTGCGGCTGAAGGTGCGCGATTAGGCGCGCGTTCGGTTTACCGTCTCGCATTCTCCGTCGCGAAATGTCCGCCACTTCCGTCACCGTCCGTCGCGAGCCCGTCACGCTGCCGACCTACGAGCCGCAGGCGCCGGACAAGAACCCGATGTTTCTTGAGAAGCGGGTTTATCAGGGCAGCAGCGGGAAAGTTTATCCGCTGCCGTTCATTGATCGCATCGCGGAAAAACCGGTGCCGCGCGCGTGGGACGCGATTCACCTGGAGAACGAGTTTCTCTACGTCCTGATCCTGCCGGAACTCGGCGGCCGCATCCACGCGATCCGCGACAAGACCAATGGCTACGATCTCGTCTACAACCAGGCCGTGATCAAACCGGCGCTCGTCGGTCTCGCGGGCCCGTGGGCGAGCGGCGGGATCGAGTTCAACTGGCCGCAGCATCACCGGCCGGCGACGTTCCTAGCGGTGGACGTCGCGATCGAGCAGGACGCCGACGGCGCGACCGTGTGGCTGAGCGACCACGATCCGATGGGCCGGATGAAAGGGATGCACGGCGTGCACCTCGCGCCGGGTCGCGCGGTGGTGGAGCTGAAGGTGCGCGCCTACAACCGGACGCCACTGGCGCAGACCTTCCTGTGGTGGGCGAATGTCGCCACGCGCGTGCACGGAGACTACCAGTCGTTCTTCCCGCCCGACGTGACGCACGTCGCCGATCACGCGAAGCGCGCGATGAGCGAGTATCCGCTGGCGACGGGCCGCTACTACGGCGTCGACTACGGCGCGCGCGCGAAGCACGGCGTGCCGGCGGAGGAACGGCCGAGCCAATTTGCGCCACGGCGCGCAATTCCCGCGAACGATCTGAGCTGGTATGCGAACATCCCGGTGCCGACCTCCTACATGTGCATCGGCAGCCAGGAGGATTTTTTTGGTGGCTACGATCACGCGGCGCGCGCTGGCCTCGTGCACATCGCGGATCACCGCATCGCGCCGGGAAAGAAGCAGTGGACGTGGGGCAATCACGCCTTCGGCTACGCGTGGGATCGCAATCTCACCGACGCCGACGCGCACGGCGAATTCGCGCCCTACATCGAGCTCATGGCGGGCGTCTTTACGGACAACCAGCCCGACTTTTCCTATCTCGCGCCCGGCGAAACGAAAACATGGAGCCAGTATTGGTATCCCATCCACGAGATCGGCCCGGCGCAGAAGGCGAACGTCGACGCGGCGCTGAGCCTGCGCGTTGCGTTGGGGCGGGCGCACGTCGGCGTCGCCGTCACCGCGCCGCACCCCGGCGCCATCGTCCGGCTCACACGCAAAGGAAAAGCGCTGAGCGAAACGCAGATCGATCTCGCACCCGCTTCGCCGCACCTCGCCGAAATTTCGCTGCCGCGCGGCACCCGTGAAACGGATCTCGCGCTCGTCGTGCTCACGGCCGACGGCCGCGAACTCATCCGCTATACGCCGCAGCCGCGGCCGAAGCGTCCTGCGCCCGCTCCCGCGACGGAGCCGCCGTTGCCGCGTGACATCGCGAGCAACGACGAACTCTACCTCACCGGCCTGCACCTCGAGCAGTATCGCCACGCCACACGCGATCCGATCGCCTACTGGGGCGAGGCACTGCGCCGCGATCCGGATGACGCGCGTTGCAATCACGCGAGCGGACTCTGGCATCTGCGTCGTGGCGAGTTTGCCGAGGCCGAAGGGCATTTTCGAAAAGCGATCGCGCGGCTCACGCTGCGCAATCCGAATCCCGCGGACGGCGCGCCGCACTATCACCTCGGGCTCTGCTTGCGGCACCTCGGTCGCGAGGACGAAGCCTACGATGCATTCTACAAATCCACCTGGAACGCCGCGCAGCAACCCGCCGCCTTCCACGCGCTCGCCGAGATCGATTGCTGCCGCGGTGACTGGTCGCGCGCACTCGAGCACCTGGACGCCGCGATTCGGCTGAACTCCGACAATTTCCGCGCGCGCAATCTCCGCGTGCTGGTCCTGCGTCGGCTCGATCGACCGACCACGGCCGATCTCGACGCGATCCTCTCCCGCGATCCGCTCGACTGGTGGGCGCGCAGCCTGCGCGGCGACGTGCTCGCTTGCGACACGCAGACGCGGCTCGATCTTGCCCACGATCACATCCGCGCCGGTTTCTTCCGCGAAGCGCTCTCGCTCCTCGATTCCGCCGCCCCCGAACCCCACTCTGGCACCGCCCCGCTCGTCGCCTACACCGCCGCCTGGACAAGTAACCTATTAGGTTACCGAACTGAGATGCGTCGATGGCTGGCAAAGGCGGCGAAGGCTTCGCCCGACTATTGTTTCCCGGCGCGGGTGGAGGAGATCCATGTCCTGCGGCACGCGATTACGGCGAATCCACGTGATGCTCGCGCGCCTTATTACCTGGGCAATCTGCTCTACGATCGTCGCCGGCATCGCGAGGCGATCGCGCTCTGGGAAAAGTCGGCGCGGCTCGATCCGAAGTTCTCGATCGTTTGGCGCAACCTGGGCATCGGCTATTTCAACATCGCGAAGCAACCCGCCAAGGCACGGGTGGCCTACGATCGCGCCGTGCGCGCAAATCCACGCGATGCCCGGCTCATCTACGAACGCGATCAACTCTGGAAACGACTCGGCGCTGCGCCGGCGACGCGACTCGCCGAGCTCGAGCGCCACCGCGATCGCGTCGCGCAACGCGACGATCTCACGCTGGAATTTTGCGCGCTGCTCAATCTTACCGGACGCCCCGCCGATGCGCTGGCGTTGATTTCGGCGCGGAAGTTTCAGCCGTGGGAGGGCGGGGAGGGTGTCGCGCTCGGCCAGCATGTGCGCTCGCACCTTTCGCTCGGGCGGGCGGCGCTGGCGTCGGGTGACGCCGCGGTTGCGCGCGCTCGTTTTGAAGCGGCGCTCGGCGCGCCGGAAAATCTGGGCGAGGCGAAGCACCTGCTCGCCAACCAGAGCGATATCCAGTTCTGGCTCGGCTGCGCACTCGATGATCTCGGAGAGCGTGCGGCGGCACGGGAGCGCTGGTCGGCCGCCGCCACGTTCCGCGGCGACTTTCAGGAGATGAGCGTCCGCACGTTTTCCGAGATGACCTATTTCTCTGCGCGTGCTCTCGAAAAGATCGGCCGGCGCGCCGCGGCCAAAAAACTCCTGCGCGGGCTGCTCGCCCACGCGCGTCAGCTCGCCCGCACCCCGGCGAAGATCGATTACTTCGCGACGTCGCTCCCGACGATGCTCCTCTTCGACGACGATCTCGATCGTCGGCAGAAAATCACGGCTCTCTTTCTCGAGGTGCAGGCGCAGCTGGGCCTCGGTGAACGCGCTGCCGCGCGCCGGCTGCTCGCGCACGTCCGCCGGCTCGATCCGGCGCATACGATGGCGGCGGATCTTGTCGGCGAACTGTCCGCGAAGGCGTGAGTTTCGCCGACCGCATTCATCGCCGACCTTCGTCACCATGACGTCCGCCCCACGTCTTACTTTTGTCGCCGCCGGTGGGCGCGGACGCTCAATGCCTTGCCCGTGCTCACGGTTTTCGACAAGTTCACACTGGGCAAAATTCCCGCCCGCCAACCCTGATTTCGCATGAAACGATTCGTCGCCTGCCTGCTGATCTCCACGAGTGCCGTGCTGGCGCCCGCCTTGCACGCCGAGCGCGAGACCGCCTCGCTCGCCGGCACGTGGCGCTTCGCGCTCGATCGTGGCGATGTCGGGGTGAACGCCCAGTGGTTCGCTCACCCGTTGGACGGCTACGACCGCATCAAGCTGCCGGGCATTCTCCAGGCGCAGGGTTACGGCAACGACATCACCAACGACACCCCGTGGGTCGTCGGCCTCGGCGACGCATGGTGGAAACTCCAGCCAGAGGCCCTGCGTGAAAAATTCTCCCAGACGGGCAAGGTCGAGGTGCCGTTCCTTTCGCAACCCCGGCGGCACTATCTCGGCGCGGCGTGGTATCAGCGCGACCTCGAGATTTCCACGGAATGGAAGGACCGCCACGTTTCGCTCTTCCTCGAACGCGCGCACTGGGAGACGACCGTGTGGGTCGACGACCGGAAGATCGGTTCGTGCAACAGCCTCGTCGCCCCGCACGAATTCAACCTCGGTGTGCTCACGCCCGGCACGCACCGGCTGACCGTGCGGATCGACAACCGCCAGATCATCCGCGATCCACAGAACGACGGTCACGGCGTCGACGGCCACAGCGTGTCCGACGCGCTTGGTGCGACGTGGAATGGCGTCGTCGGTCGCATCGAGGCCATCGCCACTTCGCGCGTGTGGCTCGACGAGATACAGGCCTTTCCCGACCTCGCGAAAAAAATTGTCCGCGTGCGCGTGAAGCTCGGCAACGCCACGGGCCAACCGGGTTCCGGCCAGCTCGCGGTGGGCAAGGTGTCGGTGCCGGTGCAATGGGACGCGACTGGCGGCAGCGGCGAGATCGAGGTGCCGGTCGCGAGCGAGGCCCTCACGTGGGATGAGTTCCGCCCGGCGCTGCATCATCTCATGGTGACGTTCACCGGCGGCGAGAATGTCGACGTGCGCAGCATTGTGGTCGGCCTGCGCGAAGTGACCCATCGCGGAAAGGATCTTCTCATCAACGGGCGCGTGGTGAATCTCCGCACCACGCATTCGGGCGGGGACTTTCCACTGACCGGCGCGCCCGCGATGGACGCGGCGGCGTGGGTGAAGATTTTCACCGTGTGCCGCGAATACGGGATGAACGGCATCCGGTTTCATTCGTGGTGCCCACCCGAGGCGGCGTTCGTCGCGGCGGACAACATGGGTTTTTACCTCGCACCCGAGTGCGGGCTCTGGGCGCCGTTCAATCCCGGGAGCACCTATACGAAATTTCTCGACGAGGAAACGCCGCGGCTGATCCGCGCGTTCGGCAATCACCCGTCGTTCATCCTGCTTTCGCCGAGCAATGAGCCGGCGGGTCGCTACACGCAGGTCACGCCGGCGTGGGCAAAGGCCTGGTATGAAAAAGATCCGCGCCGGCTCTACGCGGCGGGCACGGGCTGGGCGGCACCGGAGCAGGTCACCGGCGGCGCGCAATTCGCGGCGCTCGTGCGCTTCGGCCGCGGCGAGTTGCGAAATACGAGCGGCTGGTTTGGCAAGGACTACCGCCTCGCGCTCGAGGGCGTCGGCATTCCCGTGCTCTCGCACGAGAACGGTCAGTGGTGCGCCTATCCCGACTTCGACGTGATCCGATCATTCACCGGGTTCCTCCGGCCCTCGAACTACAATATTTTCAAATACATCGCCGCGCAGAACGGCGTGCTCGAATTCAACCGCGCGATGGCGTGGGCGTCGGGCCGGTTTCAACTCGCGTGCTACAAGGAGGAGATCGAGGCGAACCTGCGCACGCCGGGTCTCGCGGGCTACCAGTTGCTCGACCTGCACGACTACCTCGGCCAGGGCACCGCGCTGATCGGGCTGGTCGACGCGTTTTGGAATCCGAAGAGCTACGTGACGGGCGGCGAGATGCGCCGCTTCAACAGCGCGACTGTCCCTCTCGCACGGCTCGCGCAGCGAACGTTCACGACCGCCGAGACGCTGACGTGCGAGGTCGAGCTCTACCATTTCGGCGACAAGCCACTCACGAACGCCACGCCCTATTGGAATATCACCGACGCCCGCGGCGTGGCCGTCGTCAGCGGGGTGTGGCCCGCGCGCGACATTCCGTTGGGCAAGAATATTCCGCTGGGGAACGTCTCCGCCGCGCTGGCCAAGCTCCCGGCGCCCGGCGCCTACCGACTCGTCGTCGGCGTGAAAGGCGCCACCGCGGAGAATGACTGGAATTTCTGGGTCTATCCGGCGAAGCCTGACCTCAAGACGCCGTCCAAGGTTTTCGTGACCGACGTATGGGCGGACGCTGCGGCCAAGCTCGCGGCGGGCGAGAAGGTGGTATTCACGCCGCGCGCGACCGATCTCGATCCGGCGAAATCGCCGCCGATGAAACGCGTGCCGGTGTTTTGGAACATTCAGATGACCGTGCGCCCGCCACGCAACCCGACGCCGCGGTTCGATGCGATGCTCGGCCTGTTGTGTGATGCGCGGCATCCCGCACTCGCCGGTTTTCCAACGGACGGCTTCTGCGACTGGCAGTGGACGCCGCTGATCGACAACGTGAAGTCGGTGAACCTGACCGATGCGCCGCGCACCCTGCGTCCGATCGTCGGCGCGATCGACGACTGGAACCGCAACTGGCGGCTCGGCGTGATTTTCGAATGCCGCGTGGGCAAAGGCCGGCTGCTCGTGTCCGCCATCGATTTGAAGGGCACGTCGCCCGGCGCGCAGGCGTTCCGCAAATCGCTGCTGGATTACGCCGCGAGCCGGAAGTTTGACCCTGAGGCGAAGCTGACCCCCGAGGAAGTCGCCAAACTGTGGGTCACGGCCGCCGCGCCCGGCACCGAGCCGGCGAAGCGCGCCTTCGATCGCGATCTCGACGACGGGACGGGCCGTCCGCCCGTGCCGAAGAAAATCTAGATTGGATCGAAACGCGCTCGCGCCTTGCGCGGATTCTTTTTCAACTCCCACGCCCGCTGAGAATTCTATGAAAATCGCGTCCAAACTCGCCGCTGCCCTCGCGTTTGCTTGCGCCGTGATCGGGTCCGCCCGTGCGGCCGACATCGACGGCAAATGGAAGGCTGACTTCGACACGCAGATCGGCGTGCAAAAATACGTCTTCGAGCTGAAGGCCGACGGCGACAAACTCACGGGCAAGGCACTCGGCGAGCGCGAAACGGACAAGTCGGACACCGCGATCACCGAGGGCAAAGTCACGAAGGACGAGGTGTTCTTCGTCGAGCCGCTCAAATTTCAGGGCATGGATCTGCGCATCGAATACCGCGGCAAGCTTGTCGGCGACGAACTCAAGCTCTCGCGCAAGGTGGGCGAGTTCGATCCCGAGGTGGCCGTGGCGAAACGCGTGAAGTCCGTCCCGGTCCCGGCCAAATGATTTCTCCTTTTCTCCCCCTCAACCCAACCTCCCTCATGAAAAATTACCTCAAACTCGCAGCGACCGTGTTATTCTCCTTCGGCCTTTTGAGCGCGGCGCGCGCCGCTGACATCGACGGCAAGTGGAAAGCCGAATTCGAGGCCCAACAGATTGGGCACACCACTTACGTCTTCGACCTCAAGGCCGACGGCGAGAAAATCACCGGCAAAGCGACCGCCGAGCGGGCGCAACTCGGCAAGACCGAGGCCGAAATCAAGAACGGCAAGATCGTGAAGGGTGAGGTCTCGTTCACCGAGACGTTCAAGGTGAACGACAATGAGATCACGGTCGAATACAAGGGGAAGCTGGTCGGCGACGAATTGAAGCTGCACCGCAAAGTCGGCGAGATCGCGGAATACGACATCGTGGCGAAGCGGGTCGTCGAAAAGAAATAGGCGACGGCGCTGACGCGCTTCCGGCTGGCGCGCCTCTAAGAAGCGTCCGGCTCGTTCGTCTTATCCCACGTGCGCGCGAAGCAATTCACCCTGGCGGCCCTCGGCCTGACCGCGGCGGTTGGCGTTGGATTCCTGCTGGGGCGGCGCACCGCGCCTGCGGCCAAAGGCCCTGCGCCGATCGTGGCGGCGAAGAAGCCGGCCGGGGATGATTTTTCGAAGCCGTTGCCGGAGATTCCCGCGATCGAAGTGCCGACGCGGCGGCTCGACATCACGCGCAAGCCGAGTGTCGCCGAGGTGGTCGGGTTGATCGAGCACGCCGGCCGGGTGGGCGTCTGGCAGTTCAACAAGAAATGGGAGATCGTGATCAACGCGCTGGACGCCACCGAGCTGCCGGCGATCGTGGACGCGGTGGAGAAACTGCCCGTCAGCCCCGTGCGCACGGTGCTGCGCCACGCGGTGTTTTCCCGCTGGGCCGAATGCGATCCGGCGGCGGCGATGGCCCGCGCGCGGGGCCAGGGCAGCCCCAGCGAAAAACAGGAGGCGACCCAGGCCGTGATCGAGGGCTGGACCTACACCGATCCCGATCAGGTGGCGCAGTGGGCGCGGAAGCTTCCGGCCGGGCCGGTGCGCGAGATCGCGCTCAGCGCGGTGTTGAACCAGTTGATTGCGGCCGATCCGCGGGCGGCGCTGACGCTCGCGCGCGAGAGCGGGCTCACGCAGCGCTACGAACATTTGTTCAGCCAGTTTTATGCAGCGCTCGCCGCGACGGATCCCAAGGAGGCGATCGCGGACGCCACGAAGAACCTGTCGGGCCGCGCGCTGACCAACGCGCTGCAGAGCATCGCCAACACCTGGGCGCGCAGCGATCCGCGCGCGGTGCTGCAGTGGGCCCGGACGCTCGAGAGCATGGCCGAACAAACGCAGATCACGAATTCGGCGCTCAACCACTGGGCGGGGACGGATCCCAAGGCGGCGGCAAATTATGCGCTATCGGGCGTCACCGGCGACCAGCGCGACGCCACGCTGAACTCCATCGTCTCGCGTTGGGCGCAGTCCGACGTCAAGGGGGCGCTCGCATGGTCGGAGAGCCTCGACGACCCGCGGATGCGGCAAACGGTGTTCGCGAGTCTCGCGCGCAAATGGGCCGAGAGCGATCCGGCGGCGGCGATTGAATACCTGCGACATTCGCCCGCCTCGACGCGCACCGGGCTCGGACCGGAGCTGGCGAACCAATGGTCGTCGCGCGATCCGCAGGGAGCGGCGCGTTACGCGCGCGCTCTGCCGCCCGGCGCCGATCGCGATGCGATGCTGCGCAGCACGTTTGGCCAGTGGGCCAACTCTGATCCGGTGGCGGCCCTCGGCAGCCTGACCGAGTTGCCCGAGGGCGCGTTGCGCGCGGATTTGGCGCGCACGGTCGTCGGCCCGCTGGCCCGCCGCGATGCGGAGGCGGCGCTCAACTACATCAAGGGCGTCGATTCCAGCACCGAGCGGAATACGTTGTTGCGCAGCGTGGTTTCCGCCCTCGCCCACGAAGATCCGGCGATGGCCGGGGCCTACGCGCTCGCGCTGCCCCCGGGGCCGATGCAGAACGAGGCCGTCAACAATGTCGTGAACGGCTACGCCAACCGCAATCCGACGGAGGCGGTCACGTGGGCGGAGCAACTGCCGGACGGCGTGATGAAGGACAATGCGCTGCGGCAACTGGCCGGCCGGCTCGCCGGCCGCGATCCGGCGGCCGCCGTGGCACTGGTGGAGCGTCTGCCGGCGGGCAATGCCCGCGACAGCGCCGTCGGCGACATCGCGAATCAATGGGCGCAGCGCGATTTCGAGGGCGCACTTGCGTGGGTGAAGCAATTGCCGGCCGGCCGCGGGCAAATCAACGCGCTGCAGAATCTGTCGGGGACCTGGACGCAGAACAATCCGCAGGCTGCGCTGGCCTATGTCCAGTCGTTGCCCGCGGGCAGCGATCGGCAGAACCTCATGACGAATGTCACGCAGCAATGGGCGCGCCGCGACCCGCAGGCGGCCCGCGACTGGGCGCAAAGCCTGCCGGAAGGCGACACGCGGAACATGATCGTCCACGGCGTCGTGCTGGCGATGGCGCAGCAGTTGCCGTTGGAAGCCGCGCGGCTCGCGGTGAACCTGCCGATCGATTCGTCGCTCCGGCTGAGCGCGATCAACACTGTCGCCAACCAGTGGGCTTCCTCCGATCCCGAGCGGGCCGCGAACTGGGTGGCGACGATTCCGGACGATGCGGCGCGCATGAACGCCATGCCCCAGCTCATCGGAAACTGGGCCAACTCCGATCCGGCGAGTGCCGGCCGCTGGCTGCAGGGTCAGCCCGCAACGCCCGCCCGCGATGCCGCGGCCCAGGCGTTAATTTCGCGACTGAGCTATCAAAATCCCGCCGGCGCCGTGCCCTGGCTCGAGACGGTCGTGAACCCGCAGCAACGCACGAACGCAGTGGAGCAGCTTGCCCGGCAGTGGCTGCAGGTGGACCGCCGGGCCGCCGAAGCCTGGCTCACCACCGCGCCGCTGCCCGACGATCGAAAACAACGGCTGCTCGGACGTTAACTGGCGAGCAGGCGAACCCACCTGAGATCGTGAGCATCGTGAACGCCGTGGATGTTGAATCGTTGAACCCTAAAATTTCTCCTCATGACGATCGGCCTCACTCTGCCTTGGCTTCGATCTGCGCGGGCGCGTGAGGCAATCGATCGCCTGAGGTCCGGGCGCCACGCAGGCTGCGTTCTGCGCTGGGCGATCCTGATGGGTGGGCCATCGTTCATGGCGGCGGCCACTCCGGTCGTGCAGCTGCGCGGGACGATCAAGGATATCAGTTCGTCGGGCAACAAACTGACGGGCGAGACGACGTTCGAACTCAGCGCCACCGAGGAGAAGTATGGCGTGCGGGTGATCGAAGCGGTGGTCCAGCCGGCCCGGGCGGGATATTATGTGTCGAACCTGCGCGACATTTTTTCGTCAACGGTCGCGGCTTCGTCCGCTGATCCCAGTGAGAGCCCGCAGGTCAGACGGGCGATGGCCTCCTTCCGGCCGGGAAGTCTGCCGGACGCGTTGGCCCCGCGGGCGCAAGCTCTGGCCTATGCCCATCTCGCTTTGCGGCTGCCGAAATCCGGCGAGGGTGATGCGGCCTTCGTCGAGCGGGTGATTCCCAAATTCATTCTCACCGCGATCGAGATGGAGAAGGCGGAACTCGAAGCGGCCCATTTGGTGCGCAACCGGGACGGCGGTCTGGAGCGGATAAATTTCTGGGGTCACCGGCCGGGGACGCCGTGGAAGGTGCTCGAAAAAATCAGGGATAAAAACACCAAGGATAGCTTCCTGCTCGCCAGCCTCGAGTTTTCTAAAACGGCCGGCATGATGCCGGTGGCGGGAGTGTTCACCGTTTTTGGCAAACGCCCGGGGCTCACGGGCACGTTGGTGTCGTTCGAACGCCGGCGCTACGAATTTTCCGGCACGGTCGGAGCCGCGACCGAAAAAGAGGCCTTCGGTTGGCTGACCTATTACCCCGAGCCAAATCCCAAAAGGATCACGGTCTTTGACCACCGGTTTCCGGAAGACGACACCGGCAAGCCGCGAGGCTATGGTTTGAATCAGGGCGACGAACTGCCGTTCGCCAAAGAGAAAGCACCGCCGCCGCCGTCCATGCTGCCGAAACTCAACCACGTCGAAGCGCCGCAAGCGGTGGAAATTCCCCTGGGGGGAAACGCGGGCCGACGGAATCCTCCGTGATTGCGACAATGCGCCGGCGGGTGCACTAGGCGGGCGTGGCGTCCGCCGGCGGCGTTGCCGGCGTTCGATCACCTGCCGCGATTCCCGCGTGGGCGCGGGCGAGCGCGCCTGACAGCGCGTCGGGGCGCACGGGTTTGGTGAGAAAGTCGTTCATGCCGGCAGCGAGCGCGCGTTCGCGATCGTCCTGCATCGCGCCGGCCGTCAAGGCGATGATCCAGGGGCGGACCGACGTCGGCCGCCGCGCGCGGATGCGTCGCGTCGCTTCGCAGCCGTCGAGCTCCGGCATTTCCACATCCATCAAAATGGCGTCGTAGTCCGTCAGCTCCAGCGCGGCGAGCGCCTCGAGGCCGTTGCCCACGGTCGTTGCGCGATAGCCCAGCCGCTGGAGCAGCAGGTTTGCGACGCGCTGGTTGACGGGATTGTCCTCGGCGATGAGCAACCGCAGCGGACAACGCTGGCCGAGCGTCGGATCGGGTGCCGCCTCGGTGGGGCGTGGGGTCGCGATGGACGGTGCCGCGCGCGGCTCGACCACCACAGTAAAGTGGAAAATCGATCCGCGGCCCGGTTCGCTCTCTGCCCACATCTTTCCGCCCATGAGACCGGCGAGCCGCTTGCTGATCGCGAGGCCCAGGCCGGTCCCGCCGAAACGCCGGGACATCGAGGCGTCGACTTGGGAGAACGACTTGAACAACCGGTCCATTCCCTCCGGCGGAATGCCGATGCCGGTGTCGCGCACGACAAAACTCAACTGCTGTCGGCCGGTCGCCGCGTCCACCGGCTCCGCGGTCAGGCTGACGCTAATCTCGCCGACGTCGGTGAACTTCACGGCATTGCCCAGCACGTTGACGAGAATCTGCCGCAGGCGCGCGGCGTCGCCGGCCACGTGGAGCGGCACCTCCGGGGCGAGGGTGGTGGCCAGCTTCACTTTCTTTTCCCGCGCCTGCGCGGCGAACAAATCGACCGTGTCGTCCACGCACTCGCGCAGGTTGAAAGGCGCGATCTCGAGTTCGATCCGGCCGGCCTCGATCTTCGAGTAGTCGAGAATGTCGTTGATGATCGCGAGCAGCGATTCGCCTGAGGATTCGATCGTGCGGACATACTCGGCCTGCGTGCCGTTGAGCGGCGTGTCGCGCAGCAGCGCGGTCATGCCGATGACGCCGTTCATCGGCGTCCGGATTTCGTGGCTCATCGTCGCGAGGAATTCGGATTTGAGCCGCGAGGCTTCCACGGCCTGGTCGCGGGCCGTCGCGAGTTTTTCCTCCAGTCGTTTTCGCTCCGTGATGTCCTCGATCTGGGCGATGCCGTGGAGCGGCGCGCCGGCGGGATCGAGCTCCAGCGATGCGGTGAGCCGGATCCAGACCACGTGGCCATCGCGGTGGAAATAGCGCTTCTCCATCTGATAGAAACGCCGGTGGCCGGCGATCAGCTCGCGCAACAACGCCAGGTCGGCCGCCAGATCGTCCGGGTGCGTGATGTCCTGAAACGTTTTCTGCAGCAGCTCGGCCTCGCGATAGCCGACGATTTCGCAGAGCGACTTGTTGACGCGCGTGAAGCGCCCGTCGAGCGCGACGAGCGCCATGCCGATGCCGGCGAGATCGAACGCGTGGCGGAAGCGCTCCTCGCTCGCGACGAGTTCGCCGGTGCGCTTCGCGGCGATCGCATTGGCCCGCCGGCCGACCGATTGCAGGCTCGTGACGAGGCCGGCGAGCAGCAGCGTCGCGATGGCCAGGCTTGCGCCGGCCCAGAGCGCCGGCCGGTTTTGCGTCACGGGAAATTTGGGGCCCCGGCGCCAGCCGAGTTGAAAGGGCTGCCCAGCCATCTCCATCTCGGTCACGCGTTCAAACCGTGGCAGCGGGTCCCCGCTCGCGCCTTCCGAGGCATAGAGCAACTGCTCCGGACCCAGTCCGCCCGCCTCGAAAAAATGCACGCTCAGCGATTTTTCCATCGGCCCGAGGACGCCATCGAGAAAGACGTCGGGGTAAACCTGCGCATAGACCCAGCCCAGGTGCGCGGCCCGGCGTTCGGCGAGGGTGCCGACCTTGGCGCCTTTGGCGTAGAGCGGCACGTAGAGCAGGAGGCCGGCGCGCCGCTGCGTGTCGCGCGAACCCGGAATCCGATGATTGATCTGCGGCTGGCCCGTGTCGCGCGCGAGTTCCGCCGCCCGCCGGCGGCTGGGGTCGGTGGCGATGTTGCGGCCGATCGGTGCGCGGTCGGGCACATTGCCTTCGACGTGGGTGATGAGATATTTGACGTCGTCCGTCGGTCCGTCGGCGGTGCCCGGAAACGGTTGCACGTTCGGATTGGTTTCGCCGGCCGCCCGTGTCTGGGTCAGCCAGTCGTCGACGCGATCGGCCGGCACGGCGAGGATGACGCCGAGGCCGTTGATGCCGGGATAACGGTTCCGCAACTGCAGCGATTCGGCATAAACGCGCCACTCGTCGCGATCGACCGATTTGGACGCGGCAAAAAAACTCGTGCCGCCCCGAAGCGCGTCCACGTAGGCGGTCATCCGCACCCGGATCGCAGCCTGGGCTTCCGCCACGCGCTCGCCGAAAAACTCCTCCTGGCGTCGCTGGCCGTCGCGTTGCAGGAGCACAAAGATCCAGCCGCTCAGTGCCCAGCCGGCAAGTAGCACGAGGAGCGGCAGCAGACGTTCCGCACCGAAGCGGGGTGCTTTTCCAGTCGATGGGTTGGAGCGGGCGGGTGCGACGGAAGGGGAACTGCTCGCGGGCGGCGGGGGCGTCATGGGCGACGGCACAGCTTCGTGATCCGCGCCAAGAGGAGCAAGCGTGCGTCTTGCGGGCGGGCGCGAGACGTGTGCCGGGTGGGCGATCGTGCGGCGGGTTTCGCAAACCCGGGCGCCGCGTCACGTCCCATACAGCCGGTCGCCAAAATCGCCGAGGCCGGGGAGGATGTATTTCTTCGCGTTGAGCGCGCGGTCGTGGGCGGCGGTGTGAATCGTCGTGCCGGGGTGGACTTTTTCCACTTCGGCCACGCCTTCCGGCGAACTCACGATGCAGACGAGCGTGGGATTCGTAGCACCGTGCTGTTTCACGACCGAGAGGGCGTTGGCCGCGCTGCCGCCGGTCGCGAGCATCGGATCGATCACGAAGACGCGTTTGCCGGCGAGCTGCGGGAGCTTGCAGTAGTAGCTGCGCGCGACGGCGGTGGTGTGGTCGCGCTCGAGCCCAATGTAGCCGACGGTTACCTCGGGAAAAATGTCCGTGAACGGCTGCACCATCCCGAGTCCGGCGCGCAGGATCGGCACGACGACCAGCGGTTGGTGCGCGAGCACCTGGCCGGTCATTTTCTCGAGCGGCGTCTCGATCGCTTTGTCCTCGGTCGGCAGATCGGCGGTCGATTCGATCGCGAGCAGCAGGCTGATTTGGTAGGCGAGCGTGCGGAAGGTCGCGGGCTTCGTGGTCTTGTCGCGCAGGTGCGTGATGATGTGCGCGGCGAGCGGGTGATCGAGGATGTGGAGGGGCATCGGAGAATTTATGATTTTTGATTCTCGATTTTAGATTGGAGGAAGGCGCGAAAGGAGCGGGGGAAGCGCGATCGGGAAATCAAAAATCCTGAATCAAGAATTACAGCAGGTCCCGCTCCACCTTGTGCTCGAGGAACTGCTCGAACTCCTTGCGCAGCGCCTTCTGTTTGCCGCGCAGCGCGGGCATGAGCGGGAGCCAGTGGTAGGCTTCCTCGCGCAGGTATTTCGGCATCGCGGGCTCCATCGCGACGACGCGATCGAGCGCACGGACGCATTGCGCCGCGATGCGTTCGCACACGAGCTGGGCGTTGGCGGAGCTATGCTGACCGGCGAGCCGGAGCGTGTCGTCGAGCCGGCGGCCGCGGCCGGCGAGGTGGCCACGGTAATCGAAGAGCGCGGGGATGACGACAGTCGCAGTGCGCGGAAAGCCGCTCGTCATCAAATTCCACGGCTCGTTTTTCCAGTCGCCCGCGTTGCGCAGATCGGAGCGGAGGAGCACGGCGGGGATGTCGGCGAACTTGGCGAACATGAACTCCACCACCGTGCCCGAATCGAGCTCAGTGCCGTCATAGTTGAAGATGGCGAGGTCGCAGGCGACCAGCGCGCGGAGGTTGCCGTCACGGATCGCGCGGGCGCCGCGCCCGCGCCAGAGGAAATCCTGCGGGAGGAGGCACCGGTATTTGCCGTGGGATTTTTCGTAAATCGCCTCGGCGAGCCACGCATTGCCGATGAGGTGCTTCAGCGAGAAGAGCTCGCCCGCAAAGTAAACCGTGTAACTGCGTTTCTTTTTCTTCATCGCGCGGCGTCGCCAGCCAACGCGCGCGGACCGGGTGGCTCAACGCAAAAGGGTGGGGCGGATTTGTAGGGCGTCTGTCTTGCAGACGCCGTGCCTTGGTTGGGTAATTCGCCGCTCCGGCCGCCGACGAACGACGGCGTCTGCCCCTCGACGGGCTCGGGCCCTGAGCTTGTCGAACGGGCAAGACAGACGCCCTACGGCTGAAGCGTGAGCGTGTGCACCGCCGGCCCCGGCAGGAACGGCGCGATCGTGCCGTGCACCCACGCGGCGTGGCCGGCGCGGTAGAACGGCGACAGCGGGTGGCCGCTCTGGCCGCCCGGCATGTGGAAGATGCCCTCGGCCTCGTGGCCCGGCGACACCACGAAGCGCTCGCTCGCGCCATTGGTCGGGCTCACGACGCGCGGCACGTCGCTGTCGCCTGCGAGCTGATCGGCCGGCATGTTGATCCAGCGGCCCATCCAGGCCGGCACGAAGCGGCTGAACGGATGGTTGATCCGCGCGGTGTTGCGCTGACCCCACGTCGCACGATCGAGCGGGACACCTTGCTTCGTGATGTTGGTCACGACGTCGTCGGCCGCGGCGGCAAGCAGATCGTCCCAGGTGGTGAATTCCGGATTGAGCAGGTGCGCGGGCTGGTCCTGCAGGAGCGTCCACGCGGCGGTCTCGAGGTTCAGACGCAGCCAGTCGAAGTTGTCGTTGGCGTCGACGCACGGCGCGAAGATCGGTGTGAAGATCCGCGACATCACCGCGGTGCGGAACGTGCGTGTGAGCCGGTAGCTGATCGAGTCGATGCTGGCGTGGCCCTCCCATTTCGCGGCGAGGGCGCGCAACTCGGCCCGCGAGGATTTCTTCGCGACGACCTCGGGCGTGAGCGTATCGACGAGGAGCTTTTGCCAGCGGGCGAGGAAGAGGGCGCGTTCGTCGAGCTGGATGGCGAACAAGGCGGTGGGTTGCGCGCGCTCGAGCGTTTGCAACGTGTCGCGGATTTGCACACCGCGTGGCGGCCGCGCGTAGCCGCCATCACCGAGCGTCGCGAGCGCCGCGCCGCCGACGGCTCGTTGATTGGCGGACCACACGCGTCCCTCGGTCGTCAGCGCGATCGCGGGCGTTTCCTTCGTCGGCGAAATGATTGTGGGCACCTCGCGCGGATCGAGCAGGCCGGCCCAGCTCCGATCGCCGAACGCCCACGTGGTGGGCAGGCGGCCGTCGTAGCCGACGCGTTTCGGCAGGCGGCCGGCGACCGTCCAGGCGACTTTGCCGGCGGAGTCGGCGGCGACAAAATTCAACGCCGGGATACCGGCGCGGTGCGCGGCGTCGACGGCGGCGGTGACGTCCTTGACGTCCTCCAGTTCGATGAGCCCGAGATTGATCGCCGCCGGATCGTGTCCGAGCCAGTGATAGACGAGCGGGTGCCGGTCCTCGGTCTTGCCGACGATCGGGCCCCAGATGGTCCATTGATATTCGACCGCGACGGGCTTCTCGCCCTTCACGCGGATGGTGTCCTTGCGGCGCTCGATTTCGAGCGACACATCGCGATCGGGCCCGCGATAGAGCGAGAAGGATCCCGGCACCATCTCGAGGGCGATCAGATCGCCGGTGTCGGCGTAGGCGACGGTGAAGCCCCAGGCGACGTGACCGTTGCTGCCCGTGGTCATGAGCGGCGTGCCGGGCAAGGTGGTGCCGGTGATTTTGTGGCCGGGGTATTCGAACGAAGCGCGATACCAGATGTTCGGCACGCCGAGGGTGAGGTGCATGTCGTTCGCGAGCAGCCCGGCGCCGTTGGCGGTGTGGGCGCCGCTGAGCGCAAACGCATTCGAACCGATGTCGGCCGCGGATTCGCGCGGGACGGCGGGGAAGATTTCAAAAGGTTTGGCGGCACGTTGGCCTTTCGAAAGCGCGTTGGGGGCAACGTGCTCCACCGCGGTTACCTTGCGCTTGCGCAGATCGATGATGCGTGGGCCGGGTGGCGGCGCGGCGGGCGCGGTCGTGCCGTCGAGCGCTGAATCGTTCGGCGTGAGCAGCGGCGCGAAAAACGCGAGCGACTCCGCGCCGAACTGATTACGCAGCGTCATGAGCGTGCTTTCGTAGGTGCCGGTCTCGTCCTGCAGATCCAGCCACATCGCGAAATTCACGAGCAGGCAGTCTTCGACGCGCCACGGCACCGGGTCGGCACGCAGCACGAGATACTCGAAGGGTTTCGCGCGGAGCGCCGTCAGCCCGGCGTTGAGGCCGGCGGTGTAGGCTTCGAGCACGGCGCGTTGGTCCGCGGACAACTGCGGGAGAATTTTCTCCGAGAGCGCGCGAAAGCCGTGCATCCGCGACTCGCGATCGAGCGGCAGCGCGGCTTTACCGAAGAGCTCGGCCAGCTCGCCCGCCGCACGACGACGCATCAGGTCGATTTGGAAAAACCGATCCTGCGCGTGGAGCCAGCCGAGGGCGCGGGCGACGTCGACGCGGTTGCCGGCCTTGATCGTCGGGACGCCCAGCGCGTCGCGGGTGATCGTGACTTTGGCGCCGAGCCCGGCGATCGCGGCGGTGCCGTCGAGCTGCGGGAGGCTCGCGCGCACGCGGAAGTAAAACCAGCCGGCCGCGACGAGCCCGAGGAGGACGAGCACGCTCAGGACACTGGCGAGGAGGCGAAAGCGTTTGGCGGCGGCGGGACTCATAGGGAGAGGGCGCGGCGGATTTCCGCGACGATGCTGGCGGGCGAGCCGGCGATGTCGACGTTGAGCACATCGCGCGGCGGCTCGAGCGCAGCGAGCTGCGACGCGAGCATGCCGGGTTTCATGAAGTGATCGGTGCGACCGGCGATGCGGCGGGCGAGCAACTCGGGCGAGCCGGTGAGATGGACGAGTTTCACGCGCGCGGGATCGGCGACGAGCTGGGCGCGATACGCTTCCTTCAATGCGGAGCAGGTGACCACGGCGTTGTCATTGCGCGCTAGGCAGGCGTCGATGTAGGCGCGGATCGCGGCGAGCCACGGCGCGCGATCGGCGTCGGTGAGCGGATGGCCGGCGGACATCTTGGCGACATTGGCGGCCGGGTGGAATTCATCGGCGTCACGGAAGGACCAACCGAGCGCGACGGCGAGCGCCTGCCCGACGGTGGTCTTGCCGCTGCCGGCCACGCCCATGAGCACGATGACCATCGCTCGCAGCGCTTACTTCAACCACGCCTGCTCACCGGTGGGATCGCGGCCTTCGTCGAAGTCGAGGTAGTCGAACATCGTGAGGACCGGCTTCGCCTCGAGCGCGCTTTCCTTGATGCGCTTCGCGAGGATCTCGGCGCCGACGTCGCGCCAGCCGCGCTTCATCATGAAGCCGCACCAGACTTCGCACTCTTCGTCGGAGCGCCGGCCGCCGCGCTCCTCGGCCCACGTGAGCAACTGCTCGTCGTTCAGGTCGCCCTTGAGCACGCGGGCCTTGAGCTCGTCGTATTGGACCCGGAGGAAATTACAGCAGCGGAGATCGAAACCCTTGCCGAGATTGGCCGCGTAGTCGGACTCGGGCAGTTTGCCGGCCGCGTGGAGGCGGATTTTGTCGAGCATGCGCCCGAAATAAACCAGGCGGCCGACTTTGACGTAAGGGCTGCGGAGACCGGGGACATTTGGCATAAGGGAGTGAAAGCAAAGACGGGCGGAGCGGAAAATTCAACTACGCGCGCCGCGTGCGACCGAAGTAGACCGCGGTCGCGAGCACGCCGAGCAGCCACGTCGGGAAATTGATCCAAAGCTGGTGAATCGGGATGTGATAGCGCCACACGGCCCAGATGATCACGACGTGCTTCACTGCGATAAGCACCCAGCACACGCCGATGAGTCGCACGACGCGCGGCTCCCGCACCGGCTGATCGGTGCGGCGCACCTCCTCAACGAACGCATGGCGGCCGAGCTCCGGGGAAGGCGGACGGCCGGTGATGAGCTGCACGAGATTCGCAAACATGGGAAAGGGGGACGGGGCACCGTAGTGTCATTGGCGGAAAAGAAAAGTGTCCTCGTCACGCGGCGCGACACTTGCTAACGAAGGCCATGCTCGTGAAGTCCGTCCGTCCCACCGGCACGCTCACCCGCCGCGAATTTTTCACGCGCGTGGGCCGACACGGGGGCGCGGTGATGGGCGCGATGCTCGCCCTCGATCTGCTGGCGCGCGATCGGCACGACGGGTTCAAGCTCGAGGGGCGCCCGCCCGCGGGGAAGAACCGCGTGATCATCCTCGGCGCGGGGCTCGCGGGACTGTGCGCGGCCTACGAACTCGGCAAGATGGGCTACGATTGCGTGGTGCTCGAAGCGCGCGCGCGGCCGGGCGGTCGCTGCTGGTCGGTGCGCCGCGGCACGACGGAAACCGAGAACGATGGCGTCACGCAGCGGTGCGAATTCGACGAGGGTTATTTCTACAACCCCGGGCCGATGCGCATCCCGGGCCACCACCACACGACGATCGACTACTGCAAGGAACTCGGCGTCGAGCTGCTCACGTTCACCAATTTCAACGAGTCATCCTACATCTACCGCGAGGGCTTTCCGAAGCTCCGGGAACGCGAGGTGCACGCCGATTTTCGTGGCTACACGTCCGAACTCCTCGCCAAAGCGCTCGACAAAAAAGCCCTCGATCTACCGCTTACGCGCGATGATCGCGAAAAGCTGATCGAGTATCTGCGCGTGGAGGGTGGGCTGAGCCCGGATCTGTTTTACGCGAAGAACAAGCTCGGCGGCGTGCGTCCGCCCGACGACTTCAACGGTGAGCGGGGCTACACGGTCGAACCCGGCGCGGGTTTGCAGCGGGGCCAGCCTTCGCTGCCCGTCGACTTGGAGATGCTGGTGAAGTCGGGCTACGGCATGATGCTGAACGACGAGCACGTCTACGATTGGCAGCCGTCGATGCTCACGCCCGTCGGCGGCATGGACCGGATCGCGACCGCGCTCGCGGCGAAGGTCGCGACCAAGGTGACCTATCGCGCGGAAGTGCGCGAGATCCGGCGCGCGGCGTCCGGCGGCGTGAGGATCAACTACGTCGATCTGGCGGCGGGTGATAAAGCGCCGCGCGAGCTGACCGGTGATTTTTGCATCTGCACGATTCCCCCGAAGGTGCTCATGAGCATCCCGGCGGATTTTTCCCCGGAGGTCGCGCGCGGCATCGCCGCCGTCGACGGCGCCGTGACCTACAAGATCGGACTCCAGTTCAAGCGGCGTTTCTGGGAAGAAGACGACGACATCTACGGCGGCATCTCCCGCACCGCCGATCCGATCGCGCAGATCGTCTATCCGTCCGATCACATTCAGGGAAAAAAGGGCGTGCTGATTGGCTCCTATAATTACGGTCGGGCGGCGGCGAATTTCGGCGCCCTGACGCCCGCCGAGCGCACGGAGCAGGCGCTGGCGCAGGGCGAGAAAATCCACCCCGGGCAGTATCGCGCGGAGTTCGATAACGCGTTCTCCGTGCCGTGGCACAAGATCCCCTATTCGCTCGGCGGCTGGGGCGATTGGCCGGGCGACTCCCACAAGAAATACTACGCGCTGCTCAACCAGCCCGACGGACCCTTCTATTTTGCCGGCGAGCATCTCACGTATCTGGCCTCCTGGATGGCGGGCGCGTTCACGTCGGCGCACAAAGTGTGCGGCGAATTGCATCGCCGCGCGCTCTCCTGATAGTTTTTCCAATCCCCATGAACTCCACCTCCCTCCGTCTGCGTCTCGCTGTCTTGTTTGCCTTGTCCGTTGCGCTCGCGCGCGCGGAGCCGCCCGCGGCGGTCACGTTCACCGGTGGCGACGGACCGTCGCCGATCTCGAGCGGCGTCGGCGTGCCGGCGGGTCGGGCGTATTTTTGGACGAGCGGCACCGGCGCGCCCCAGATCAAGAAGGACGGCGCGACGACCTACGAGCGTTACGGCGACACCTATGTGCAGAGCCTGGCGACGTTGAAGAACCTCGAGGGCGTGCTCGCGAAGCAAGGGCTCACGATGAAGGACGTCATTTACCTGCGCGTGTATGTCGCGCCCGACGCGGCCAAGGGCGGCAAGCCGGATTTCCCCGCGTGGTTCAAGGCTTACGGCGAGGTGTTTAACACGAAGGACAATCCCGTGAAGACCGCGCGCTCCACCGTGGGCGTGGCGGCGCTGGTCATTTCCGACTGGCTGATCGAGGTCGAGGCGGTCGCGGTTTATCCCGAGAAGAAGTAACGCGCGGATCCCGATGAACGCGCGCCGCCGATGGTTGATTTTGTCGGTGGCACTGATCGGTGCCGCCGTTTCCTCCGTCCGCGCGGCCACCGCGCCGTCGGCGACGGAGGTGCCGTTGTTCGAAGGCACCGGCTCGCACACCCGTGCGATCACCGGCGCTTCGGCGGCGGGACAGCGTTATTTCGATCAAGGCGTGGCGTTCGTCACGAATTTCAACCACGATGAAGCGTTGCGGGCGATGCAACGCGCGACGCAGCTCGATCCGGAGTGCGCGATGGCGTGGTGGGGCGTGGCGCTGGCGTGCAGTCCGCACATCAACTCTACCGGCGTCTCGCCGGAGCGGGCGACGATCGCCTGGGACGCGCTTGCGAGCGCGGAGAAGTTTTCCGCGTCTGGCACGCCGGCCGAGCGGGCGCTCATCGGGGCGATGAAGGCGCGGTTCGCCGCGGATCCGAAGGCGACGCGCCGTCCGCTCGACGAGGCCTACTCCAACGCGATGCGCGAAGTCGCGCGCGCGCATCCGACCGATGCCGACATCGCTGCGATGTTCGCGGATTCGATGATGATGCTCCGGCCGTGGGATCTCTGGCGGAAGGATGGCGAACCGCAGCCGGGGACCGACGAAGTGGTTGCCGCGCTCGACGCCGCCCTCCGGCTCAATCCGCGGCAGCCGCTTGCCAATCATCTCGCGGTCCACGCGCACGAAGCCTCGTCGCACCCGGAACGCGCAGATGCCGCGGCCGATCAACTGCGCGTGCTCACGCCGGGTCTCGGCCACATGGTGCACATGTCGTCGCACATCGACGTGCGCCGCGGCCGCTGGCAGGAGGCGATCGTCGCGAATACCGAGGCCATCGCGGCCGACATTCGCTACCGTGCGGCGGCGGGGCGGCCGCTCAGCGGCTACCTGAGTTACATGGGGCACGACTATCACATGCTGTGCTACGCCGCGATGATGTCCGGCCAGGGCGAACTCGCCGCACGCACCATGCGCGATCTTTTCACCCGCATGCCGGCCGAGTGGGCGCGCGACTCCACGATCGGCGACGGCTACTTCGCGATGCACTTCGAAGTGATGAAGCGTTTCGGCAAGTGGGACGCGATCCTCGCCGAGCCCGAACCGATCGAAAAATATTACCATGCCCGCGCGTGGCGGTTCCTTGCGCGCGGCATCGCGCTGGCTGCGAAGGGTGATCCCGTCGGGGCGCGCGCCGAGGAAAAGGCGTTCGCGGCCGCGTGTGCGCGCATCCCGGACGGCGCCGTTTACCGCAAGAATCCCCTCAAGGACATCGTCGCGATCGCGGCGCGGCTGCTCGACGGTGAAATCTTGCTTCGCGAGGGCCAACTCGAACCGGCGCTGGCGGCGTTGCGCGACGCGATCGTGCGCGAGGACAAGCTGAAGTATGCGGAACCGCCGGCATGGGCGCAGCCGGTGCGGCAGGCGCTGGGCGCGGCGTTGATGCAACGCGGACGTTTTGCCGAGGCTGAGGCCACCTACCGCGAGGATCTCGCGCTTTACCCGGACAACGGTTGGTCGCTTTACGGACTCGCGCGCAGCCTGCGCCTGCAAAAGAAAACCCCCGCGGAAGCCGAGCGAGTCGAGGCGCGCTTCAAGCAGGTCTGGGCGCACGCCGATTTGGTGCTGACCTCCTCGTGCCTGTGCCAGCCCGGGACCTGACGGGCGCGAGCGATTGTGCGCTGGAATAGTTGGGTGCGTTGATGCATCTGATCAGTTGTCGGTGACGTTTCATTTTCCCCACTGAAAGGTCCGCCATGAAAAATATCGCCTGCCTGTTGCTTGCGCTCGCCCTCGCGCCGGCACTGTTTGCCCAATCCACCCCGCCCGTGGTGCCCCGGCTCTTTTCCGGTCTGGGTCCCCACACGCGCAAAGTCACGACCTCGTCGTCGGACGCGCAGAAATTTTTCGATCAGGGACTGAATTTCTATTTCGGCTTCAACCACGGCGCCGCGATCCGCTCGTTCAGGGAAGCCGCGCGGCTCGACCCGCAGTGCGCGATGGCGCACTGGGGCATCGCGCTCGCGAACGGCCCGCACATCAACTTCCCGATGGTGCCGCCGCCGGCGGCCGAGGAGGCGTGGAAGGAACTCGCCCTCGCGCAACAGCACGCCGCCACCGCCACGCCCGCCGATCGCGCGCTCATCGGCGCGCTTGCGAAACGCTACGCCAGCCCGCAGCCCGACGACCGCGCGCCGCTCGACAAGGCTTATGCCGACGCGATGCGCGAGGTGCGGAAGAATTTCCCGCAGGACGCCGACGTTGCCGTGCTCTTCGCCGAGGCGATGATGGACTTACGCCCGTGGGATCAGTGGACGCCCGACGGTGTCGCGCAGCCGGGCACCGAAGAGGTCATCGCGACGCTCGATGCGGCGCTGAAGCTCGATGCGAAGAATCCGTTCGCGAATCACCTCTACATTCACGCCGTCGAGGCGTCGCCGCATCCCGAACGCGCGCTGGCGGCGGCGGATCGGTTGCGGGATTTGCAGCCGGGGCTGGCGCACAACGTCCACATGCCGTCGCATATCGACATCCGCGTCGGCCACTGGCTCGAGGCGATCACCGCGAACGTGAAAGCGGTCGAAGCCGATCGGAAATATCGCGCGATCGTCGGCCCGCCGAAGGACATGATCGTGATGTATGCGGCGCACAACGGGCACATGCTGGCCTACGCGGCGATGATGACCGGCCAGCGGGAGCTCGCGATCAAACAGATCCGCGCGACGGTGGCCATGATGGACGCGGATTTTGTGAAGGAAAACGCGGTGGCGATGGAGGGCTTTGTTGCCACGCCCTACGAAGTGCTCATCCGGTTCGGCCGCTGGGACGAAATCCTCGCCGAGCCCGATCACCCGGACTACATGGCGTTCACGCGGGCGTTTCGCCACGCGGCGCGGGGGGTCGCGTTCGCCGCCAAAGGCGACGTGAAAGCGGCGCGGACCGAAGAGGCGGCCTATCTGGCAGGCGTAAAACTGATTCCGGCCGAATCGACCTTCGGCAACAATCCGGCCTCGGCGATCGTGGCCATCGCGACGCCGATGCTCGCCGGCGAGATCGCCGTGCGCGAAGGCAGGCTCGAGGAAGGGCTGATGCGCTTGCGCGAAGCGATCAAGGCGGAGGACGCGTTGAAATACGACGAGCCGCCGGGCTGGATTCTGCCGGTGCGCCATGCGCTCGGCGCGACGCTCATGCAGCGCGGCCGGTTCGCCGAGGCCGAGCAGGTTTACCGCGACGATCTCGCGCGGCTGCCGGAGAACGGCTGGTCGCTCTTCGGGCTCGCGCGGAGCCTGCGGCTGCAAAAGAAAAACGACGCCGAGGCGGCCGACCTCGAGGCGCGTTTCAAAAAGATGTGGGCGAAGGCGGATCTCGAACTGACATCGTCGTGCCTTTGCCAGCCGGGGACGTGAGGAAGGGAGCTAGCGTTGGAACAATTCTGTGCTACCTTACGTCACACCGAACATGAAAAAATCCCGCATTCTCTTCTTGGCCGCGTGTGGGTTGATCTCGCTCGATGCCGCGCGCGCTTATGATCCGGCCAAAGGGCTGGCTTACACCGAGGTCGTGTTTTTTGAGCCGGAGAAATTCACCGACGTCCGCGAAAACGGGCTCAGCGACAACGAAAAGGATCGCAACGCCATCCTGGGCGAACTCCGCACCTATATTATCAAGCAGGCCAACCGGCTCATCGCGCCCGGCCAGAAGCTGAAAATCACCGTCACGGACGTCGATCTCGCGGGCGAATTCGAACCGTGGCGCGGCGGTTCGATGGCGGACATCCGGATCGTGAAGGATATCTACGCGCCGGACATCAAGCTGTCGTTCCAGCTTACGGCCCAGGACGGCACGGTGATCAAGCAGGGCGATCGGCACCTGCGTGACATGGGCTTCATGATGACCCTCTCGATCGACAAGAACGATTCGCGCCGCTACGAGAAGTCGATGCTCGACGACTGGCTCCGCCAGGAATTCCGCGGGCTGAAGAACAAGGGCACGTGAATCCGATTGCGGTGGTGACGAGGGATTCTGCGCGCGGGACAATCGCGACGCCCGCGTGAACCCGCCCGGCGCCGATTCCGCCGCCCGCCTCGACAAGTGGCTGTGGGCGGTGCGGACCTTCAAGACCCGCGCACTCGCGACCGACGCCTGTCGATCGGGTCACGTGACGATCAATGAGCTGCCGGCCAAGCCGGGCCGCGATGTGCATGCGGGCGAGACCGTGTGCGTGCGGCTGGGCTTGATGGTGCGGACGCTGCGGGTGCTCGGCGTGCCGCGCTCGCGGGTGGGGGCGAAAGTCGTGCCGGATTTCTGCACCGACCTCACTCCGGCGTCGGAGTGGGAAAAGGTGAAGGAGCATCGCGTGCAGCAACTGCTCGCGCGCGAACGCGGCGGTGGCCGGCCAACGAAGCGCGATCGACGGCTGAGGGATCGCTTGTTTGAATGATGTAGGGCGTCTGTCTTGCAGACGCCGCGGCTTTCGGCGTTCATTGCGGCGCGTGCAAGACACGCGCCCTACGCGATCCCCATGGACGTCTTCTCCAAATTCGAAACCGAGCTCTCGGTCCGGCCCGACGACATCGATCTCTACCAGCACGTCCATTCGACGCGGTATCTCGACTACGTGCTCGCGGCGCGGTTTGAGCAGATGGAGAAGAATTACGGCATGTCGATGCAGGCGTTCGCCGCGCGTGGCTTGGGCTGGTTCATGGCGGCGGCGGCGATCCAATATAAGCGACCGTTGGGCTGGGGCGACCGGATGGTGGTCCGCTGCTGGATTTCCCATTTCACGGAAATGGGCTGCCGGGTGGCCTTCGAAATCGAGAAGCTGCCTACCGGAAAGCGCGTATGCGACGGGCATTGCGACTATACGTTGGTCACTTTGGCGACCGGTCGGGCCACCCCGATTCCGCACGATGTGCGGGCTAAATACTCGATCTAGCGAGGGTTGCTCGACGGACGCCACCGCGAATTCCCTTGCGTTACGCCCTAACCCGTGTGTCTTAGCGCTTCGATCGTTAGAGAAAGCGTTAGGTGACAGTATCTGGTGAGTCGTTGGCTGAGCGTTTGGCTTAAGTGATGATTTCGAAACCCAAGTCGGGAACGGACTGGCAGCAGACGGTGGATCTACGAGACATCACATGAGTAATTCCAAACTATACGTCGGCAACCTGTCCTTCAAGACCACCGAAGACGAACTCCGCGCCGCTTTCGGCCAGTTCGGCGCCGTGACCGACGTTTACGTCGCCATGGACAAGATGACCGGCCGCCCCCGCGGTTTCGCGTTCGTCACCATGGGCACGGCCGATGAGGCCAAGGTCGCCGCTGAGAAAATGAACGGCGTCGATCTCGGCGGCCGTCAATTGACGGTTAATGAAGCCCGTCCGAAGGAAGAGCGCCCGGGTGGCGGCTTCGGCGGCGGTGGCGGCGGTCGCGGCTTCGGCGGCGGCGGTCGTTCCGGCGGCGGTGGTGGCGGCGGCGGCTGGCGCGGTGATCGCGGCGGCGGCGGCGGCGACCGCGGCGAGCGCCGTTACTAATCTACGCTTTCGCGTAAATTGATTTTCGAGGGACGGAGTCCTTTGGGCTCCGTCCCTTTTTCTTTTTAGGAACTCCCGCGACCATTTGCGGGGACTTTCCTTCGCTTGTCATTCTGAGCGAAGCGAAGAATCCACAGGGGGATTCGTTTCCCCCGCTTGCAACGAGTGTCCAACTGGATTCTTCGCTGCGCCCAGAATGGCAAATTAAGTTAAGTCATGCCTTTTAAAGCTCTCAATCTCTCCGACTCGGTTCTCCGTGGCGTTCAAGCCGCCGGTTATACGGACCCGACGCCCATTCAGCTCCGCGCCATTCCCGTCGTCCTCGGCGGCGGCGATCTCATCGGCTCGGCCCAGACGGGCACGGGCAAGACGGCCGCGTTCGCGCTGCCGATCCTCTCGCGCCTCGGTAACCACGGCCGCGCCCGCGTGCTCGTGCTCGAGCCCACGCGCGAACTCGCCGCACAGGTGGAAACCGCGTTTCGCGACTTCGCCCGCTTCACCGATCTCCGCACGGTCGCCGTCTTCGGCGGCGTGGGCTACGGCGTGCAGCGCAACGAACTCAAGCGCGGCGTCGACATCATCGTCGCCACGCCCGGCCGCCTCATGGACTACCTCAAGTCCGGCGAAATCAATCTCCGCGACATCACGATCCTCGTCCTCGACGAAGTCGATCGGATGCTCGACATGGGCTTCCTGCCCGTCGTGAAGGACATCATCGCGCGCTGCCCGCGCGAGCGGCAGACGCTCTTTTTCTCCGCGACCGTCCCGCCGGAAATCGCGGCCGTCGCGTCGTTCGCGCTCCGCAACCCGGCGCGCATCGAGGTCGGGATCAACCGCTCGGTCAACGAGTCGGTGAAGCACGCCCTCTATCCTGTCGCCGCCGATCAAAAATTCGATCTGCTCGAGGCGCTCCTGGCGAAGACCGATTTCGACAGCGTGCTCGTGTTCTCCCGCACCAAGCACGGCGCCGACAAGATCGCGCGCCGGCTCAAGGCCGCGAACCACTCCGTCGCCGTATTGCACGCGAACCGCTCGCAGAACCAGCGCATCGAGGCGCTGGCGGGCTTCAAGTCCGGCAAATACGAGGTGATGGTCGCGACCGACATCGCCGCGCGCGGCATCGACGTCGCGGGCGTCTCGCACGTGATCAATTACGACGTCCCGGAAAAGCCCGAGGACTATGTGCACCGCATCGGCCGCACGGGCCGGGCCCAGGCGGTCGGTGATGCGTTCACGCTCGTCACGCCGGAAAACGCCAACGACATCCGCGACATCCAGCGCTTCATTGGCGCGAAGATTCCGGAGCTGCGGCTCGAGGGTTTCCCGTATCGTGCGTTTGTCGCACGCACCGAGCAGCCGCAGCAACAGCGCGGTCGCGGCAGCCTTCCCGGCCAGATCCGGCACAAGGGCAGCTTCAACCGCTACCGCGGTCGGCGCTGAGCCATCCGATGACCGGTAACCTATTAGGTTACCGGACTTCATCGGCGGTGGGCGTTGATTTTTGTGGCACGGGCTTTCGGGCCCGCGAGACTGGAGGCGCGGGCATGAAAGCCCGCTTTGCTCGATGCCTTCCATCGCCGCCGTCGGAAAACATCTTACTGCACTCAGTGCATGCACGCGCTGCCCGCGGATGCACAAGCCCGTGGTCATAGGCCGCACGGTCGCGAGCAAAGTCATTCTGGTTGGCCAAGCGCCCGGCGACAAGGAGCCGGTGCTCGGCCGACCCTTCGCGTGGACCGCCGGCAAGACGCTCTTCAAGTGGTTCGCGGGATCGCTCGGCTGGACGGAGGACCAGGTGCGCGATCGGATCTTTTTTGCCGCGGTGTGCCGCTGCTTCCCGGGCAAACGCCCTGAAGGCGGCGATCGCGTGCCCGCGCCCGACGAGATTGCAAATTGCTCCACGTGGCTGGAGCGCGAATTCGACCTGCTGGAGCCGACGCTCTTGCTCCCCGTGGGCAAACTCGCGATCGCTCAATTCATGCCCGTCGCGCCGCTCAACGATGTGATCGGGAAACAATTTTCGATCACCTATCGCGGACACGCGGCGGACTGCATCCCGCTGCCGCATCCGTCGGGCGCGTCGCCGTGGCATCGGATGGAACCGGGTAAAACGCTCCTTAGCCGCGCGCTCGGGCTCGTGGCAAAGCATCCGGCGATTCGAGGGTAGGGCAGGCGACGCCGGGCCCCCGTCCGGTGAACTCTATTTCGCGGTGACCGGATCGGGTAGGTAGCGTTTCCAGCGATCAGATTCCGCCAATTGTTTTAGGATCTTGTTTCGGCGGACTAGGAAACGACGCATATAACCGGTCAGGAAGAGGCGATTCGCCAGATCACCCAAAATCCCGAGCGGTGACTCAAATTCAAACCGATCCTTCATCAATGTCCCGCTGGGGTGCGCCTCGAAAACGTGGACGTGGGCCATGCTTTTGAAAGCACCCGCGAGCATGACGTCTTGGAAGCAAGCGGGACGCTCGAATGCGGTGATACGAACACTCAACGTTTGAGTGATTCCAAAGTGCTTCGCCTCCCAGGTAACTTCGTCGTTGGGGCCGATCAGGCCCTTTGTGACGCCCGCAATCGCTCGCTCGTGTGTCCCGGCGGTGGAGTCCTGATGAGCGTCGATGCTTCGCGCGAGATCGAACACGCGCTCGCGGGGGGCGGCGATCAGCGTGGTCAGCTCAATGAGCGGCACGACTCAGTTCACCCGATTCCACACCTTTTCGCCGAGAACGGCGGCGCGGGCGATCTTGGCGGAGGTGCTGCGCATCTCGATCATGCCTTCGGGGGAGCAGAAGGCGGCGTGGCAGGTGACGATCAGGTTTGGCGTCGCGGCTTCCTCCGCGGTGCGGAGCGGTTCGGCTTCGACGACGTCGAGCCCAGCGCCAGCGAGATAGCCGGAACGGAGCGCGGCGAAGACGGGCGCTTTTTGGACGATGTCGCCACGCGCGGTGTTCACGAGGAAAGCGCCGCGTTTCATCGTCGCGATCTCCTTCTCGCCGATCATGCCGCGGGTCTCGGTCGACAGTGGGCAGTGGATTGAAATTGTGTCGGAGATTTTCAGCAGCTCCTCGAGGGAGCCGACGCGTTCGAGGCCGACGGCCTTGTGCGTGCCCGATGGCACGTAGGGATCGAAGAAGACCACGCGGAAGCCGAACGCCTTCGCGCGGAGGGCGGCCGCCGTGCCGATCCGGCCGAGGCCGAGAACGCCGAAGACCTGGGTGCTGAGCCGGCGCATTTTCGCGGAGGTCTCGATTTTCCAACCGAGTTTTTTCGCCTCGAGATCGAGCGGGAAAAGCTGGCGGTAAAGCGCGAGGGTGAGGGCGAGCGCGTGGTCGGCGACTTCCTCCGTGCCGTAGTCGGGCACGTTGCAAACGGGAATGCCGGCTTTCGCCGCCGCGGCGATGTCGACCGTGTCGAAGCCCACGCCGTTGCGGATGATCACCCGGCAGTTTTTCATCTTCGCGATCAGCTCGGCGGTCACCAGTGGTCCGTGCCAAAGGATGAGGGCATGGGCGTCGAGCACTTCGGCCGGGACAGGCGCGTTGAAGTCGAGCCAGACGGTCTTCAGTTCGGCGACGTCGGCGAGAAAGGGCATCTCGACGGAGGCGGCGTGGTCGGTGAACTTGAATTCCTTCGGGCAGAGGATGACGACGAGGGGACGGCTCATGTGGAAAAATCTTTGACCGAGCGGGAAGCCGATGGCACGGATAAACCATGCGCCTTGTCCGTTTGCTGTTCCTCTCCCTGATGTTGATTGCCCCGCTGGCGGTGCGCGCCCAGCGCGAAAAGCTGCCGCCCGACGATCTCGAGTTCGTCGAGAAGACGTGGCCGGAGGCGAAGAAGACCAGCACGGGCATCCGCTACATCGTGTTGCAGCCGGGCAACGGCGAGACGGGCAAGCCCGGCGATCGGGCCGCGGTGCTCTACGTCGGCCGCCTCCTCAACGGCACCGAGTTCGATCGCAACCAGGATCGCGAGCACCCGTTTTCGTTTCGCGTCGCCCGCGGCATGGTGATCGAAGGCTGGGAGCAGATTTTGCAGCAGATGAAGCCTGGCGAAAAACGCCTCGTAATCGTGCCGCCCGAGCTCGCCTATGGCACGCGCGGGCAGCCACCGAAAATTCCGCGCAATGCCACGCTCGTGTTCGAGATGGAAGTGCTGGAGTTCAAGAAGAGCTGAAGGGCGGCGTCGGGCGCCGCGACGCGGCGAGCTGAGCCCGTCATCCGTGGCTTGAAAGCCACGGCTAGGTTCGAAGGTCGTTCCGCGACCATTCAAAGCTGAGCGGAGATGGGTCCGACGCCAAAACGTTTCCGGTCCGCGCTTGGATTCAGCGCGGTGATCGATAGCTTCGGCGGATGACTACGAGCTTTCGACGCCCGGGCTTGACCTGGGCGATGGCGGTGCTGCCGGTTTTGGTCCTCGTGTCCTGCCAGTCGAATTCGAGCGAGCCGGCGACGCCCGGCTCGACTCCAGCCTCGTTCGTGGCGGAAAAAAATCCCGCGCGCCCGGCGAAACCGCGCGTGACGCTCCCCGGACTCCAACTCGACGGCTCGGTGCTGCTGCCCAACCAGTGGTCGCTGCGCCCGGTGGGCAAACAAATCGGCGTCGGGGATTTTCCGGTAAATGTCGCGCTGCATCCGGACGGCACGTTCGCCGCGGTGCTGCACAGCGGCTGGGGCGAGCACGAGGTGCGGATTCTCGACGCGAAGACCGGCCGGCCGGTGTCACAAGCTGCGCTCGAGGAGGCGAACTACGGACTCGCGTGGTCGCCGGACGGGAAGCTGCTCTACGCCAGCGGCGCGAGCCGCGAGACGATTCACGTTTTCAGTTTCAAGGCCGGCTATCTCTCCGAGCGCCGCGAATTGCGGCTGCGGCCGGAAAAGGAAAAAGGGATCCCGGCGGGCCTCGCCGTCTCCGCGGATGGCGGCTCGCTCTACATCGCCGAGAGCTGGGGCCAGCGCGTCGAAAAAATTTCCGCCACCGACGGACACACGCTGTGGACGCGTTCGCTCGGCGCGGTGCAAGGCTCCAACCCGATGGATCCCGAGGGCGAACGCACGGCGGCCAAGGACGACCACGACGCGCCGTTTCCTTACACCTGCCTGCCCGACGAGAAAAACGGCCGCGTGTTCGTGACGCTCTGGGCGAACGCGGCCGTGCTCGTGCTCGATGCGAAGACCGGCGCCGATCTCGCGCGCTGGCCCGTCGGGTCGCATCCGAACGAAATGGTGCTGGCGCGTGATGGCCGGCTTTTTGTCGCCGAGGCGAATCTCAACACCGTCAGCGTGATCGATACCCGCAGCGGCCGCGTGATGGAGACGCTCACCGCGTCGCTGTTTCCGAATTCGCCGCCGGGCTCGATGCCGAACAGTTTGGCGCTCTCGCCGGACGAGGAGATGCTCTTTGTCGCCAACGCGAACAACAACAACGTTGCGGTGTTCAGCCTCGAGACCGCCGGTCGCACGCAATCGCTCGGGTTCATCCCGGTTGGCTGGTATCCCACGAGCGTGCGCGTGACGCGCGACGGCAAAACTCTCGTCGTTGCCAACGGCAAGGGCTCGACCTCCGCGGCCAATCCGCGCGGGCCGTTCCCCACCGATCCCCGCCCGCGCGATCTGGCGGAATACATCGGCGGGTTGTTTCAGGGCTCCGTGGCGCTCGTGCCGCTGCCGGCCGAGAAGAAACGCACCGAACAATTCGGCGCCTGGTCCAAGACGGCTTACGCGTGCAGTCCGCTCACCGCCGAGCTGACGCCGCGCGGCGCGCGACCCGCGGGCAACCCCATCCCGGCGAAGGTCGGTGACCCGTCGCCCATCAAGCACGTGATCTACGTCATCCGTGAAAATCGCACCTACGATCAGGTGTTCGGCGATATCGCGGAGGGCAATGGCGCGCCGAATCTCTGTCTATTCGGCGAAGAGGTTACGCCCAACGCCCACGCGCTCGCGCGCGCGTTTGTGCTCTTCGACAATTTCTACGCTGACGGCGAGGTGAGCGCCGACGGGCACGAGTGGACGATGGGCGCCTATGCGTCGGACTTCGTCGAAAAGATGTGGCCGTTCAGCTATGGGCACAGCGCTAGCCGCAAATACGACTATCCGAGCGAAGGCCGATTCCCGATCGCGTTTCCCGCGAACGGCTATTTGTGGAACCGCGCGGCCGAGGCGGGCGTGAGTTATCGCAGCTACGCTGAATTTTGCCACACGCCGCGCACCGCCGGCACGGGCTTCCTCGCGGAGCCCTCGATCCCGATCCTCAAGGGTCACATCGATCCGTATTATAAGTCGTGGGATCTCGGTTATCCGGATGTGAAGAGGGCGGAACGGTTCATTTCCGAGCTGCGCCGGATGGAGAAGGAGGGCGATATGCCGCGACTGCAGGTGATGCGCCTCGGCAACGATCACACCGAGGGCACGCGCGTTGGCCGGCGCACCCCGACCGCGCAAGTGGCCGACAATGATCTCGCGCTGGGGAAGGTCGTCGAGGCGGTGAGCCACTCGAAGTTCTGGGCCGACACGGCAATCTTCGTCCTGGAGGACGACGCGCAGAACGGCCCTGATCACGTCGACGCGCACCGGATGCCCGCGCTCGTCATCAGCCCGTGGACGAAGCGCCGCGCGATCGATTCCACGCTTTATTCGACCACGAGCATGCTGCGCACGATGGAATTGATCCTCGGATTGCAGCCGATGTCGCAGTTCGACGCGGCGGCGCTGCCGCTGTGGAATGCTTTCTCCGATCAGCCCGACGCGACGCCCTTCACCGCGCTGCCGGCGCGCGTGGACGTCAACGCGGTGAATTCCCGTCTCGCCTGGGGCGCGCGCGAGTCGGAGAAGATGGATTTTTCCGAGCCCGACAAAGTCGACGACATCAAGCTGAACGAAATCGTCTGGCGCAGTGTGCGGGGCCCGGATTCGCCGATGCCCGCGCCGGTGCGCGCGGCGTTCTACAAGTCGCACCCGAAGAAAGACGACGACGACGACTTTTGAGGCGCGCGCCAGTTGGTGCGTTCGGACCCGGAACGCAGGCTTGCGGTGGGCGCGGAGTCGGTTCTCGCTGGGCGCGTCTCCAGTTCTTCGGTGTCGCGCCGCGGCTTGTTACCCCGGTGCGGCTTCACTGCCCGACCTTACCCCTACTCGTGAAAAGCGCTGCTGCACGCTTTGCACCCTTCCTGCTCGCCGCCCTCGTCGGGGCGGTGTGGATCTGGTTTTATGGTAAAACCAGCGTGGCGGCGTGGAATCTTCCCGTCGCATACAGTGGCGACGCGCTTGAGACGTTCGCGCGCATCAAGGCCGCGGCCGAAGGGGACTGGCTGCCATTCCAGACCCACCTGATTCACCGGCTCGGCGCGCCCTTCGGCGCCAATTGGAACACCTACGCGGAGGCGGACCTGCCGTTGTTCGCGGTGCTCGGCTGGCTCTCGCGTTACCTCGGCATGTTCGCGACGGCCAACCTTGCGCTGCTGCTCGCGCACGTCGGCGCGGCGCTGGCGTTTTATGGCATGGCGCGGTTGTTTCGCGCGCGGGTGGAATGGGCGATCGCGGGCGCGACGCTCTATGCTTGTTCGAATTATTTCTTTTTCCGCAGCTTCACCCATTTCTCGCTCGTGCTCGCGTGGACCGTGCCGCTTGCGCTGGCGTCCACCTGGCTCGTCGCCGGCGGCCGTCGCCTGCTCGCGCGACACCGGTGGCTGTGCCTTGGCACCGCGCTGGCGATCGGCATGGGCAGCCCCTACTACCTGTTCGCTTACCTGCAACTGATGACGCTCGCCGGCCTGTGGCAGGCGCTCGGCAAACGGCGGCGCGAAAATCTCATCATGGGCGCTGAGGCGATCGGCGTAGCCCTGGCGGTGTTTGCGGTGCTGAACATCCCGCAATGGATCGCGCGCGCCCGCGACCGCCAACTCGACCCGATCGTGCGCGATTATCGCGGCACGGAGATGTATGCGTTGAAACCGCTCGAGATGCTCGTGCCGCCGCGCGAGCACCGCGCCGACTGGCTCGCGATGTTTGGCCGGCGGTATGAACGCTGGTCGTTCGGGCGCATCGAGGGCTACTCGCCGTATCTGGGGCTCGCGGGGATCGCGAGTGTCGCACTGCTCGGTGCGGTGGCGATCCGACGGGCGGCGATGCGACGCGGCGCGCAACTCCCGGCGCCGTTCTGGCAAATGCTGTGGATCCTGCTCTTCGCGTCGATCGGCGGGCTGGGCAACGTGCTGGCGTTTTTCGCGCGGCTGCAGGTTTTCCGCGCGACGAACCGTTTCAGCGTCTTCATCCTGGCGCTGGCGCTGATGTTCGCGGTGCTCTGGCTTTCGCGGCAGCTCCGGCGGTGGCCGCGCTGGGTCTCGCTAACGGGCGCGGCGGTCGCGCTCGCCATCGGCCTGTGGGATCAAGTGCCACGCCCGCTGTCCGGGGCACAGCGGGACGAAATCGCCGCCCGGGTGAATGGCGATCTGCAGGTCGGCCGCTGGCTCGAGGAGCAGTTGCCCGCGGGCGCGATGGTCTTCCAGTTGCCGGTGCTCGGTTTTCCGGAGGTGCTGCCGCCCGGCACCATGCGCGACTATGATCATTTCCGGCCCTTCCTCGCCACGACCAACCTCCGCTTCAGCTACGGGGCGTTGAAGAACCGGGCGCGCGGCCGGTGGCAGCAGGAACTCGAAAAACTCCCGGTGCCGCAGCTCGTGCACGAACTCGAGGCCGCCGGCTTCTCCGCGCTCTACGTGAACGCGCGCGGCCTGCCCGGTGGCGCCAAGCCGCTCTTCGATAAACTCGCCGCCGCGGGCTATCCCCAGCATTTCGAGGGCCCGCAGCGCGTCCAGATGATCGTGCGCCTGAATCCCGTGGGCCAGCCGCGCCTCCCGCTGGCCAGCGGCCCGACCTTCGGCCGCGGTTGGGCGAACAACCAAGCCGGTGTAGACGAACCCCGCCGCGCCGAAGGCCCGGCCTGGCTCGCTTACTACAATCCCCTGAACCGGCCGCTGTCGGCGCAACTGGGGCTGACGCTCAGCGGCAACAGCCCGGTCGGAGTCTGGCTGAACGGGCGCGAACTCTGGCGGGCGGTCCCAGGCGCCGCCGCGCGCACGGTGCCGTTGCCGCGCCTCGACCTGGCGCCCGGCCCCAATCAGATCGAGCTGCGGCCGGTGTCGACGCGGGGCGGGGAAGCAGGCGCCGGCTTCGCCTTGCACCAGCTCGACTGGAAAATCGCCGACCTGCCGGCGAACTGAGCCGGCGGCTGACGATCGAGCGTGAAACGCGGGCGCCGCGCATAGGCCTGCGGTTGAATTGGTTCGCGGCTTGCGCTGAAGGGCTGGCCTGACACAAATCGCAGCGCGTTACCGCTTCCCCATGCTCCAAGCCGTTCCCGCCGGTCAGGATTTCTTTTGGGACGACCTGCTCGAATACATCGAGGAGCGTCGCGTCATTCCCATTGTCGGTGCCGAGCTGCTGACCGTGCCCGACGGCGCCGGTGGGGAAGTGCCGCTGCAGCGCCTGCTCGCGCAGAAACTCGCCGAGCGCCTCCGGGTGCCGGCCGATGATTGCCTCGGCGACGACGCGCTCCACCAGGTCGTCTGCCGCTACGTGCAGCGCGGGGGCCGGCGCGAAGAGGTTTATCCGCGCTTGCGCAATTTGATGAAGGAGCTCGCGCCACCGGTGCCTGAGCCGCTCCGCCAGCTTGCGCGCATCCGGCATTTCAATCTCTTCGTCACGACCTCGTTCGACTCGCTGCTCACGCAGGCGCTCGACGAGGAACGCCACGGCGGCGCGCCGCGCACGACGACGTTCGCCTACGCGCCGAATCACAACCAGGATTTGCCGGCGGATGCGCGGCGCGCGGCCTTGCCCTCGGTGTTTCACCTGCTGGGCCGGCTCTCGGCGTCGCCCGACTACGTGATCACGGAGGAGGACACGCTGGAGTTTTTCACGTCGATGCAAACGGAGTCGAAGCGGCCGAACGTCCTGCTCGACGAGCTGAAATCGAGCCACCTGCTCCTCATCGGCAACACCTTTCCCGACTGGCTCACGCGCTTCTTCATCCGGATCGCAAAGAGCGGCCGGCTCTCGCTCCAGCGCGAGGAACTCGAGATCGTCGCCGACCGCCGGACACACGAGGACAAGAACCTCGTGCTGTTCCTGAAGAATTTTTCCTACCGCACCCAAGTCTTCGAGCAGGGCGGGGCGGCGGACTTCGTGCGCGAACTCTCGGCGCGTTACGCCGAAAAGCATCCGACCGCTGTGCCCGAGGTAGGAACAGCTCTCCGAGCCGTCCGCGCCGAGACCAATGCCGCCCCAATCGTGGAAATGAAACCCGGCGCCGTCTTCCTCAGCTACGCGAGCCAGGACGCCGAGCCCGTGAAAAAAATCCGCGACGCGCTCGAGGCCGCCGGCATCGAGGTGTGGTTCGATCAACGCCGGCTCGAAGGCGGCGACGACTTCGATCAACAGATCAAAAAGAACATCCGCGGCTGCTCGCTGTTTCTCCCGATCATTTCAAACAACACCCAGGCGCGGCACGAAGGCTACTTCCGCCTCGAGTGGGCACTGGCCGTGGAGCGCGCGAAACTGATCGCCGAGACGATACCCTTCATCCTGCCGATCGCGATCGATGCGGTGCCGGATCAAGGCGCGCTCGTGCCGGAGCGGTTTCTACAGGTGCAGTGGACGCGGTTGCCTGGTGGCGCGACCTCGCCGGAGTTCATCGAGCGGATGGTCCGGCTCATCCGCGACTACCGGAAGCGTGAGAAAGGCCTGATGTGAAACTTAACCACAGATTACACAGATGAGCACAGATACCCCGAACCCGATTTCATCTGTGCGCCTCTGTGTAATCTGTGGTTAAACCCCGATGTCCGACCCGACCCCAAATATTCCATCCGGAATCGACCGCGAGAATCCGTGGCCGGGATTGGCGTCGTTTACCGAAGACTCGCGGGAATTCTTTTTCGGACGTGAAAAGGAAACGGACGAACTCTCCCGGCTCGTCCGCCGGCAGACACTCACCGTCCTCTTCGGCCAGTCGGGTCTCGGCAAATCTTCCCTCCTCAACGCCGGGCTTTTCCCTCTGCTTCGCGAAACCGATCACCTGCCGCTTTACCTGCGGCTCGATCATTCGCCGTCGACGCCGGCGCTCGCGGAGCAGGTGAAGTCTGCGCTCACGGCGGCGTTTGCCGCGGTGAAGGCCGAGGCGCCGGCGTTTCGGCCTGACGAAACGCTCTGGGAATATTTTCACCGCAAGGACGTCGACATCTGGAGCGCAAAGAACCGGCTGCTCACGCCCGTCCTCGCCTTCGATCAGTTCGAGGAAATCTTCACGCTGGGCCGTGCCGATGAGACGTGCCGCGAACGTTCGCGGGTCTTCCTCGCCGAGCTCGCCTGCCTCGTCGAAAACCGCGCGCCGGTCGCCGTGCAGGCGAAGCTCGATGCGGGCGCGCTCGATCCGGCGGGCTTCAATTTCGCGAAGCCGTCCTGCCAGGTGATTCTCAGCCTCCGGGAAGATTTTCTACCAGATCTCGAGGGCTTGAAGCAGTCGATGCCGGCGCTCGTCCACAACCGGCTCCGGCTGAAAAAACTCAGTGGGACGCAGGCGCTCGAGATCGTGACGAAGCCGGCGCCTCATCTCCTCGCCGAGGGCGTCGCGGAAAAGATTGTGGAGTTCGTCGCGAGCGCGCGCGGCGGCTCCGCGGAGCGGCTCGCCGAACTCGATGTCGAGCCACCGTTGCTCTCGGTCATCTGCCGCGAGCTCAACGATCGCCGCCGTGCGCTCGGCCAGGAAAAAATCACGGCCGATCTCGTGTCGGGCAACCGCCGCGAGATTCTCACCGATTTCTACGAGCGCAGCGTGGCCGACTTACCGGCGCCGATGCGGCTGTTCGTCGAGGATCACCTGCTCACGAAGTCCGGTTTCCGGGACAACCTCGCGCTCGAGACCGCGCTCGATTTCCCCGGCGTCACGCGCCCGCTCCTCGACACGCTCGTCGCCCGCCGCCTGCTGCGCATCGAAGATCGGCTCGGGTTGCAGCGCGTCGAGCTGACGCACGACGTGCTCGCCGACGTCGTCCGCAACTCCCGCGATCAGCGCCAGCAGCGGCTCGCGTTGGAGGAGGCCCGCGAGAAGGAACAGCTCGCCCTCGCGGCCGCGGTGCGCCAGGCGCGCCGTCAGCGGCTCGCCATCGCGGGACTCGTGCTTGCCGTCGTGGCGTTGGGCGTGGGTGCCGCGTTTGGCATCCGCGCCCAGCGCCGCGCGACCGAGCAGGCCGCGCGCCTCGATCTCGCGACGGGTTCGCGGCTGCTCGACGAAGGCAAGGTCGGCGATGGGCTCGCGTATCTCGTGAATGCGGCCCGCCGTGAACCGGCGGTCGGGGCGGTGGCCTCCACGCGCATTCTTTCGACGCTCGCGTCGCGCACGTTTTCCCTGCCCGCCGGGCCGGCGTTGAAGCTGCCGAGCGACGTCGACACCCTCCTGTTTTTGGCGGGGGGCAAGAGCGCGCTGCTCCTCGGCGATGATGGGCGCGTCCGTCTGCTCGACGTGGCGAACTGGAAAATTGTCCTCGAATACCCGTTCGAACAAAAAGTCGTTTCGGACGGACTGCGCGTGGCGGCGAAGAACCCCGACGTGTTTGCGGTGGCTTTCGAAAACGGCGCCATGACCGTGTGCGACACCGCGACGGGCCGGCAGCACTTTGCGCCGATCGCTCCGCCGGCACGGGCTGGGGCGTATTCGCGCTGGTTGCTGGAGCAAAAGATCATGGTCCCGCTGATGTTTGGCCTGAGTCCGGACGGACGCTGGCTTCGGACGATTCGGCACTCGTGGACCCTTTTCGACGCGACGAGCGGGGAAGAGCGGGCCGCGAGTGACATTTGGTCTGAGTTTCTGGATTCGGCTTCGACGCTGGCCCATTTCACCCCGGATGGCAGCCGCATGGTTACGATTGGCGGAGCAATCACGGGCTCACCCGGATCGTGGACCATGCCGAACGAGACGTCGGAATTTCGTTCGGTGCCCGACGGCAAGGTGCTGGCGACCATTCCATTGGCTCCAGGGGCCTCAACGCGCCGCCACGTCACGATGTTCAGCACGGACGGAAAACGAATGTTGATGTTGAGCTATGCCACCCGCGGCGGCGCTGGAGGCGAGCGGACCGCGTCGGTTTACAATACCGAAGCCATGACGGTGGTGGGGCCGCCCATTCCTTACAGTCAGGCGCAAGTGAACCAGATTTGGCTCACCCCCGATGGCAACCGCGTCATCATCTCCTCGGACGATCGGACGATCACCGTTTATGAATCTGCCACGGGGAAACCGGCCTACGCGCCGTTGAAGCATGGCGGCCCCGCGGAGTGCGTCGGGATCAGCGACGACAGCGCGATCCTCGCGACCGTCTCGGTCGATGGTCTGAGCCGGCTGTGGGATTTGAAAACGGGCACACTCGCTGCCGAGTCCACCTTCAAACAGGATCGACGCAACGCGGCCGCACTCTCCCCTGATGGGCGCACCTTGCTGGTGAGTGCACCGTCCGGGCTCTTGCATCGGCTGCAACTCACCCGGGGTGCGGCGGCGGCGCTCGTGCTGGCCCACCGACCGTCCGGCCAAAATACTCCGGCGGCGCCCGTGCTCGTGCAGTTTGCGCCGCGGACGCCCGCGCGGCTGCTGTGGTTTGAAGCGCGCCACGCCAAGGTCTTCGATGTCGCCTCCGGACGCTGGACCGAGGGAGGGTTCCCTCTGCCGTTCTTCATTAACACCAACACGCCGCCGGTTCGCGGGCCGGACGGAATGACGCTGAATCCCGGGGATCCGCTGATCGTCCGTCCCCTTACGGGGCCGCGCCGCGCGTGGATCATGGGCGAGAACAGCGTGGCGCAGAACGTGGAGCTGGCGGGTATCTCCGTCGGCACGCCCCCGATCACGATGAGCGTGAATGGAAAATTTGGCCTGATCTACGATCGGGCGAACCTCACGGCGACCATTTGGGATCTGCATTCGGGCCAGCGCGCGGCGACCATCGCGGGAGTCAACGCGCTCACCGCCAGCGCGCTCACCTCGTTCAGCCCCGACAATCGGCGGGTCGCGATTCACGAGTTGAAAACGGAAGAAACGCCGGAGGGCCTGCGCGTCTACGAAATCGCCAGCGGCAAATTCCTTTTCAAAATCGTGTCCGACGACAAAGCCACCTTCCACGCGGCACGCTTCAGCTCCGACGGCACCCGCCTGCTGACCGGAAGCTCCTGGGGCAAGGTGCAGGTCTGGGACGCGGCGAGCGGAAAATTGCTGCAGTCGAACCAGGCGCACGGATTTTCGGTCAGCCGCTTCGATATGTCCGCCGACGGCAAACGCTACGCCAGCCTTTCCCAGGAAGGCACCGTCCAGGTGTGGGACAGCGCGACCAACTCACGCGTGGGTGGGCTGCTGGTGCATACCGGAGCGGTGACCCGTGCCGAGTTTAGCGGCGTCAACGAACGGCTCACCACGGCCGCCATCGACGGCTCGGGTCGCGTGTGGAGCATCCGGTCCGGGCTTCCGCTCAGCGACGCCGGCATGGAATTGACCGGACTGGCAGCCCACGGCCCGGACGAACGCTTTCTCCTGACGTTGGCGTCGCCGACGGCCACGATGCATCGGCTGTGGGCGGCGCCCCCGATCGGTCATGCGGGCCGGACGCCGAAATGGCTGCTGCAACTCGCCACGATTTGCGCCGGCCGGCGGGTAAACGACGAGGGCAAGATCGTCAGTGCCGCGGATGAGTTCGACCAGCTTGACGATCTGCGCCGCGAAATCGCCGCGCTGCCCGAGGGCGATGTTTACGCCGAGTGGGCCCGGTGGTTCCTCTCCGACAGCCCGGCGCGCCCGATCGCTCCCGATTTCACCATCACCCCGGCCGAAGCGAAAAAGCTCACAGAGGAAATGGGTGGTCCGGATCGGCTGATCGCAATGGCCGACCGCGACAACGCCCTGCTTTTGGCCGAAAAGTTTTCCGAAACAGAACCGCTCGAACGCGAGATGCTGGCGTGGGTGCGCGAGCGCGACGGAGAAGACGGACCCTATCTGCACAGTCATCTGGTCAAGATCTCCCAATCGCTCCTGCAAAACGGAAAATTTGAGGAGGCGGAGAAATACGCCCGGGAGAGCTTCGCGCTCCGCGAGAAAAACAATGCGCGTGATTCCTACCCTTATCAAAGCGCCCGCGCCACCATCGGCTCGGCGCTGGCCGCCCAGAAACGCTACGCCGAAGCGGAGCCGCTGCTGATCGAGGCCTGCGAGTTCTTCAAGAAACAGGCGCCCCAAGCCGAACTGACCAACCAGCAGATCAAGTTCCGGCTTCGCTCGCTCGTCGAACTCTACGAAGCCACCGGCCGCCCGGAAAAAGCGGCCGAGTGGAAAGCGTGGGTGCCCAAGTCGGCGGCGCCATAGGCGCGATCGATTGCTCGCAGCAAGACGGCCGCGCCGCGCGGCTTACTTCATCATCTCCGCCAGCGGTTTTTGCATCGCTTCGGCCCAGAGTTGGTAGCCGGCGGCGGTGGGGTGCAGTTGGTCGGGCATGATCAGCCACGGGATTTTGCCGTCCTGGCCGAGAAAGACGTGGTTGATGTCGAGGAAGCGCACGTTCACCCCGTCGTCGAGTTTGGCGAGCAGGGCATTCGCGGTGGTGATGGCGGCCATGCGTTTGGTGGCGTCGGCAATTTGGGCGTCGCTGATGACCCCCTGGCCATCGCGGCGCGGGCCACGGGGAAAGATCGCGAGGAGCAGCACTTTCGCTTCCGGAATCTTCGCGCGGATCATCTCCACGATTTTTTTGTCGGCGGCGGCGATTTCCTCGCCGGTGTGCACGTCGGAATTGTTGGTGCCGAGCATCAGGACGACGACTTTCGGGTGAATGCCATCGAGCTCGCCGTTTTCGATCCGCCAGACGACGTTTTGGGTGCGGTCGCCGCCAATGCCGAAATTGGCCGGCTGCATGCCGCCGTAGAATTTCTCCCAGATGTGCGTGCGCGCCGCGTTGGCCCAGCCCGCGGTGATGGAGTCGCCGAGCATCAGCACGCCGATCGGGCCGGCCTTGCCGCGCGCGAGAAATTCCTCGTGCTTTTTCCGGAAGCCGCCAGTGGTGTCGGTCTTTTCGATCGCGGCGGAGGCGTCGACTTTGGTGAACGTCAGCGTGCCTTGGGCCGGCGTGAGCATCGAGCCGGACTTTTCTGAAAACGTTTTATCGTCGACCTTGGGAGAGGGCGTCGGGGTTTGCGCGAAGACGCCGGGCAGAAAAACGAGCAGCGCGAGGGTCGACAGGGATTTTTTCATGGGGAGAAAAGGCGGGAGTTTGAGACGCGCCGATTCGGCGCGGCGCCGCCTTAGCGTTGCGGCGACGTGACCACTAACGGGTCACACGTCCGCCCGGGTTGCAACCTTCCCGCGCGACCAGATCGGTCACACACGTGATTTCCGTTGCGTCCAGAGATTGTCCGCCGTGTAGAGCGCGAGGCCGCACCAGATGAACGCGAAGCTCAGCGCGCGTTCGCGCGAAAAGGGTTCGTGATAAAGGGCGATGCCGAGCGCGAACTGCACGGTGGGCGCGAGGTATTGCAGCAGCCCGAGCGTCGAGAGTCGGATGCGGCGCGCGGCAAACGCGAAGAGCGTCAGCGGCACGGCGGTGACGATGCCCGTGCCGATAAGGAGGACGTGCGAGAGCGCGCCCACGTGTCCGAGCGCCGCGACGCCGTGGCTCTCCTGCCAGACGAGATACGCGATGGCGAAGGGCACGATGAGCAAGGTCTCAACCGCGAGGCCGGTCAGCGCACCGAGCGACGACTGTTTGCGCATGAGCCCGTAGCCACCCCATGTGCCGGCGAGCGTGAGCGCGATCCAGGGCGGCCGGCCGAGTTGAAAAATCATCAGCGCGACGCCGGCGGCGGCACAACTGATCGCGAGCCATTCTTTCCAGCACATTGGGATCCTAAGCTTAGAATTCCACGTGGACAAGTTGTCG
>JADMIO011721437.1_pt1 | contig 53320 bp, 39 predicted proteins | sample 8958161 | NCBI WGS metagenome assembly JADMIO01 (sample SAMN16585339, study PRJNA669376) | soil metagenome | isolation source: Crop rotation soil | place: USA: Cullars Rotation, Alabama | collected 2011 | reverse complement strand
CGACTTCAAGTCACGTGAATTCCAAGCTTCGGATCCCACTGTGCTGGAAAGACGGCGCCTCGTAGAACTCGGTGTGGTGCCACTGCGGAGCACCGAACCCGAAGCTGACCATCCGCTTGGCGGTGGCCTTCGGCTCCATCAGGTGCTGCGACCCGGCCCAGTAGTCGGCCGGCGCCACGCCGCCGCTGCCGAGCGTCGAGCCGAAGTCGATCAGGTGGTGGCGCACGAACGAGCGGCCGTTCTCCGTCACCAGCGTATCGAGCGAGTTGATCGCCTTGGCGTCCACGTGATTGAGCCACGCGGCGAACACGCCGTAGCCGCGCAGCTCGCGGCGATCCTCGTGCGGCACGACGTCGTTGGGATCGTCGGGGCGCGTGCCGAAGAAGCGGATCCGCCCCACCGGACGTCCGTCGAGCGCCTTGCTGGCCACCACGCGGAGCGACCCGTCGGTCTCGCGATCGACGTTCGCCAGCATCGCCTCGAGATCCCCCCGGCGCATGAAGCGCCGGTGGCCGCTCTTGGGCGTGAACGTGGTGGTGTCGCCGACGAGCAGATCCTCGGGGCGCACGTAGGCGATGTGGTTCTCGGGCACGTTGTAGCCCAGCGCCCACATCAGCTTGGTCACCGCCACCTCGGTGCCGGTGGTCATGCCGCGGTAGCCGCGCGGATCGAACTTCAGGAACCAGCGTTGTCCGGTGGCGTCCTTGACGGTGAACCCCGGGGTCACGCCATCGCTCTTCGACGAGACGATCGTCCACGGACCCGAGGAAGGACCGTCGGTCGTGTTCGGTCCGATGGTGATCTCGGCCGGCGTGATCTCCCGCGCGCCCGCGCGGTTCGTGTACCAACTCGAGTCGGGCACCTCGTCGATCGTGTTGAGGTTGCCGGCGCGGCCGCGGACCGAAGGCCCGGCGCCGGCAATCAGGTTGTAGGTGAGGTCGACGAACAGGTTCACCTCGTCCATCTTCAGGCTGGAGGCGTCCTGCGTGTCGGGCGCGTGCCACACCGGGTCGTCGTTGAGGAATTTGGGCGAACCGGCCGAGCCCGAGGTCGTCAGCGCACCAGCCGTCAGCAGCGCCGCCAGGACCGGCATCATCCGGCGAGTCTTCGTGGTCGTCATGATCGTGATTCCTTTGACTCGAATGCGAGACTTAGAAACGCGGGCTGAAGGAGAACACCAGCCCCATACCTTCGTGCGAGCGCGCGAGCTCGACGCGCAGCGCGGTCTGGCTCGGCGTGTGGAACGTCAACCCGATGCCGTGCGACGTGGTGAGCCGGCCGAGGTCGATCTCGTCGAACCGCGGCGCCACCGTGCCGGCGTCGAGGAACAGCGACATGTCCACGAACGGACCGGCGGTCCAGCGGTACTCGCCCGTCATCAGCACGCGGTTGCGGTCGCGGAACCGCCACGACGGCAGGCCGCGCAGGTTGTGGCCGCCCAGCGCCGGCAGCAGGAAGAACGGCACCTCGTGCCCGTCTCCGGCCGTGGTGGTCGAGACCAGGCCGCGGAGCGCGATGACCCAGTTGTCGCGCAGGATCGGAATGAACCGCTGCGCCTCCGCATCGAGCCGTTGGAAGGAATAGACACCGCCGCCGGTCTCGCGGATGTTCGTCAGATCCACGCGGTAGAAGCCGCCGCGGGTGGTGTAGCCAGGCGTCGTGCGCGTGTCGAACTCGGCGAACGCCCGCGCCTGACTGTAGGTAGGGGCCACGCGGAGCGCCTCGACGCCAAAGGGCGCTCCAGCGTCAGCTGACACGAAGTCGAGCCCGCCGCCGAAGGCGAAGTGCCTCGACGCCTGCACGCGCGCGGTGGCGCCGACGCTGGCGGTCTCGTATTCGAACCCGTAGCGCTCGTCCTCGGTGGCGCCGTAGAACGCCACGTCGGGAGCGTTCAGCCAACCGGCGCCAAGCGAGACCTTGACGCGGCCGCGCGCGTATTCCGGAAGGCCGACCTCGAGGACCGCCGCGCGGTAGTTCTTGATCGACCACGCGGCATGCGCGTCGATCGTGCCCGAGTCGCCGTAGGTGCGGCGGTAGCCCGGACCCACCGCCAGCCCGCCGCCCTCGTAGGTGCTGCCGATGAACGCGTAGACCGGACGGGTCGAGAAGAGCATGCCCTGGACGCGATTGAGGCCACGCTCGAGTGAGTCGGGCACGTACGGCCCGAGCCCCTCGGATTTCTCGGCCTGACGCGCCGCCCATTCCTCCTGCCGGGTCGCGGCGCCCTGCGTCGGCGCGGACGAGGTGGACTCGTCTGCGGTCTGGGCTGCGGCCTGCGACGGTGCGACGATGAACGTGAAGGCGGCGGCGACTGCCACCAGGCGGCGGCGCACGGCCGTCGCGGTGGAGTCGGGCCGCGCGATCCTCGCCGCCAGAGCGAGCCATACGAACGTCAGGGCGAGGTTGGCGAGCGCGAACTGCTCGACGGTCAGATGCAACATGTGCGTGCCTCCGTAGACGACTGCCGCTGACAGCACGTCACCGCCGCGGACGAAGAAGGTGTCGATGGCCTGCTTGGCCTTGTACTTTTCCTCGCGCGTCGTCGGCAGCCACAGCATCTGGCGCGCGGTGTTCATGATCGAGTAGTCGGTGGCGTTCTCCGCGGTCTTGACCCAGCGCACGAGCGCGAATCCGGCGCCAGCCGCGACGATGGCGTAGCCGCCGAGCGCGATGAGCGGCAGCGCGAACAGCACGCCGGTGAGACCGCGGTGACGGACGAGGCGGGACGTGACGAACGCCTGCAGCAGCAGCGCCGTCACACCGACCCAGAACTGATAGGTGCCGGTGAAGGCGCCGATGTATGCCTGCTTGTCGAACAGCGGATCGAGCGCCGCCAGTTGCTGTACTTCGGCCGAGAGCAGCCGGGCGACGAGATACTCGCCCGTCGTGTTGACGACGTTGAGCAGCACGATGAGCGCGGCGATGAGCCGCAGGTACGGGTTGGCCAGCACCAGCGCGAAGCCGCTGGGACCCGGCAGCGGCTCGGGCTCGGCCGAGGCGTGGTGCGCGGCATGGCGCGCGTTCACGGCCAGGTAGAGCGCGCCGCTCAGCGCCAGCAGCACCGCCGACACCTGCAGGATGAGCTCAGGCGCGAGCCCGGACTTGAAGAGCCGCCCCGCGACCAGCGACCCGAGCGGCGCCCCGGCGGTCATGCCGATGACGATGAGCGGGAAGAGGCGCGCCCCGCTCTCCTTGGTGTAGAGGTCGTTGGCGAACGACCAGAACTGCGCCACCAGCGAGATGTTGAAGATGCCGACCCAGATGAAGAAGGCGACGCCCACATACGGGACGCGCGCCGTCACCGCCGCCGCGAAGAGCTCGATGCAGGCGACGAAAAACACGGTGGCGCCGAGCACGAGCGGCATGCGCCGCACGCGCGACGCGGCCCAGCTGTAGAGCGGCACGAAGCCCATGAGCAGGAGCGCCTGCCCTGCTGCGGCGTACGACCTCACCTCGGCCCCGCCGCCGAGGAGCACCAGCGGCTCGCGGACGGTCTTGATGATCGAGTAGCAGACCAGCAGAAGGAAGATGTTGGCGAGCATCAGCAGCGCCGTCAGGCCTTCGCCGGGCCGCACATCGGCGAACATGCCCAGAAGGCGATCGAGCGGGCTGGCGGTGCGGGCCGGAACGGTGAGGGTGGATCCACGCATGAGAGCAGCTCCCGTAGTCAGGAAGTGGTGCGGCTTCCAAGCCGCCTGCCCTTAACGCGTTAGCGCGCGTGAAACCCCGCAAGCGCCGGCATGGCCACCGCGGCGTCCACGGGTTCTTCGTTCGAGAGCGGTCCGGCGAGCTCGGGGAGATGGCGCTGCCACCACGTGCGCGCACGCTCGTTGGTCCAGCGGCCGGCGGCACGCGTGCCGTCGATGAGACGCAGCAGCGCCTCGGCGTCCTGCGGGCGCCGTGCCGGATCCTTGTCCAGGCACGCCAGCACCAGCGCGTCCACCTCGGGCGGTACCGGCAGCTCGGTGCGCTGCGACGGCGGCAGCGGCGTGGACTGCAGGTGCTGCAGAAACATCTTCATCGCCGTCTCGGCCTCGAATACGAGCTGGCCGGTCAGCAGGTAGTAGGCGACGCAGCCGAGCGAATACACGTCGGCGCGCGCGTCCACGTCCCCCTCGGCGATCTGTTCGGGCGCCATGAACGCCGGCGTGCCGGCCGTCATCTGCTGGGCGCCCATGATCGTGCGCTCCATCGCCCGCTGATCGTTGAACTTGACCAGCCCGAAATCGAGCACCTTGACGAAGTCGTAGTCGAGCCCCATGCGGCACAGAAAGACGTTCGCGGGCGTGACGTCGCGGTGCACGAGGCCGCGCGCGTGCGCTTCGGCGAGCGAGTGGCACACCTGCCGCAGCACGAACAGCGCGCGGTCCGCCGGCAGAGGCCCGAATTCGCGGACGAGCGTCTCGAGGTCGCGTCCGGCCAGCAGCTCCATGACGTAGTAGAAAGTGCGGTCCTCGGTCACGCCGAAGTCGAACAGGCGGATCGAGTGCGGCGACGTGAGCGCGGCGGTGGCCTGCGCTTCACGCTCGAACCGGCGCAGCATCACGGTGGCGGCGGCGTCCGTGCCGGCGCCGAGCACTTCGGGCCGCACCAGCTTGACCGCCGCGGTACGGGCCAGGAGCTGATGCCGCCCCAGCCACACTTCGCCCATGCCGCCGCGGCCCAGGAGCTGCTCGAGGTGGTAGCTGCCGAGATCGCGCGCGTGACGCAGCCGGCGCCCCAGGCGATGCAGGATCGTCACTGGCACGACGGCGGCAAAGGCGCACGCGTAACTGGGCAGGAACAGGACGAGCGTGTGCATCGGCGACGGCACGTCCCTGCCGCGCAGCGCCGCCAGCGCGATGCCGAGCGGGTCCATCGTGGCCGAGAGCAGCGCCGCCACCAGCATCTGCTTCGGCGTCGCCGGCATCAGCATCGCGCCGACGAGAATGACGATCGCGTTCCACGACAGCTCGTTGAGCGCCTCGTCGGAGAGCGGCCGCGCCCAGGTATTGAGCAGGCCGACGCCCAGGGCGTTGACCACCATGAAGACGAGCCCGGCGTGCGCCTGCAGCCGCGGCGGATGCGTGGAGAAACGCAGGTAGGCGAAGAGCAGCGCCGAGCACGCGATGGCCGCCCCCTCGATTACCAGGGTGGACGCGAGGAACGGCGAGCCGACCGTCTCCGGCCGGACGAAGGCGTCCATCACCAGCCCGAACGCCCAGAGCCCCATCGCCACCGCGGCGCAGAGCCGCAGCCGCCGCATCTGCTCGCTCAGGACGTCGTCCGGGAGTCCTGTGGCGGTCGTGGGACGGCCGGTCGGGTCCGGCGTCCGCGGCGCGATGACCTTCGGCGCAGTCGTCATTGCAGGGGCGAGGCGGCGGAGGACGCGTCGCCAATCAGGCCGCGTTGGTAGAGCCCTTCGAGGCTCAGCGTGATCGAACGGTGCGACCGCAGCAGTTCCGCCATCACCTCGTCGCGCGGGCGCGTCGAGCGGCGCACCGGCCCGGTCTCGAGGAACGGCCACAGCCGCTCGCGGATTGCCGGCGGCAGCATGCCGTCGAGATACTCGAGCGCGGTGCCGCGCAGGTGCTGATCGTCGGTCTGGAGGCTGCGGAACGCAATCTGGAGCGGCTCACGCGGCAGCACGAGCGCGAGGAGCGTGAACACGTGCGCCAGGCTCGTGCCGGCCCGGTCGCGGACGAACTCGTCGAGCGGCGACAGCGCCTCGTGGCTCGAAACGCCGTCGAGCAGCCGGCGGCTCTCCCATACCGGACGGCCGACTCCTGCCTCGCGCTCGACCACGGCGAACACGCGGCTGGCGTCGATGGTCACGCCGGGATTCTTCTCGAGGATCTCGGTGAGTGAACGGGCCGCCTGGAAGCGCACGTCGAAGCGGGCATCGTCGAGGCCGAACATCACGCCGTCTGCCGCACGCTGCGACACGCACACCGAGAACACGCGCACCAGCCGCCGCCGCACGGCGAAGTCCTGATTGGGATCGATGAGCGCGTCGGTGAGCGCGCCGACGTGCTCCTCGGCGACCTTGCGCAGCGCGAACACCGCGTGTTCCGCGAGGTGATCCCAGGCGAGCAGCGGAATCACGTGCGGCACGAGCGCGGGGGTCAGACCTTCCTGCCGCGACAGCACCTGCATCACGCGGTCGCGGTTGCGCGAGCGCAGCCGCAGGATGTCGCGGACGTCGGGCGGCAGCGGCGTCTTCACCGATGCCGACGACTCGAGCGTGTCGCCCTGGACCCGGGCGACGCGGTAGCGTTGAATCGCCGCGATGTCGATCGCGCTCGTGTGGTCGGCACTGCTGCCGAAGCCGGCGCCGTCGGCCTTGTCGAGCAGGCGGTTCTCGAGCGTGCGGATATACCCGCTCTTGAGGCGGCTGCCGGCCACGATGGCGCCAATCGACCCGGCAAGCGCCACCAGCAGCAGCGCCGAGCCGTGCGCCGCGGGGGCGAGCACGAGCGCGAGTCGCACGAGGATGCCGCCAACGGCGTCACCGACACGATCGAATCCGACGTCGATGATCGACTTGGCCGCGCGCTTGTCGTCGGCTGTCATCGGCGTGTAGAACAGCTCGTAGCCGGTGCGGAAGAGCGAGCCGCGGAACACGGTCTCCGAGCCGCGCGCGAAGGTGAGGCTGCCGAAGCCGGGCGCCAGGAGATTGAGCACCGTGCCGGCGAACAGGGCGACCGACGGCGCACTGGCGGCCAGCGCGATGCCCCAACGCTCCAGCACCAGCCGCGCCGACGTCACCTGCACCACGAACGTGAGCAGGCTGGTGGCCGCGTAGTAGACGGCGAAGAACCGCAGCAGCTGATCGCCCCGGCCGAACACCTCGGTGGCGCGCGCCTTGAACAGATAGTCGAGGAGCGCCGCACTCGTGGTGCCGAGCAGGACGACGTAGGCGAGCTGGCGGAGGTGCGGCGTTTCCGCGACGAGACGCAGGCCCGATCGCGCCGCGGAGCTGACCGGAGGAGTGGTGCCGATGCGGGGGCTCGAGAAGGCCGCCGCCGCGCCGCCGACGACCGCGCCGCCGACCACGGCTCCCCCCGGTGCGGTCGCCAGGGCACGCACCACCAGCGCGCAGGCGAACTGGATTGCGGCGAGCACGAGCAAGAGCGCCGGCGCTCCGAGCGTGGCGCCGACGCGCTCGGCCAGCACCGCGCTCAGCAGACCGCCGAGCGTCCCGACGCCGGCGATCCGGCCGAAGTGTTGTTTCGCCGTCCGCGGATCGAACCGTTCGGTCGAGACCAGCCAGAAGCCCGAGCCCAGCAGCGGCGCGGCGCACGAGATGTGGAGGTACACCGCGACCGCCGTAGCTGCCGGCGCCGCCGGCCGCACCAGCCATTCGAGGAGGAAGAGCACGCCGCTGGCGGCAAACGTGGCCGGCACGAGCGTGGCGGGAGACAGACGGCGGGTCGCGCGGGTATTCAGCGCGACCAGAAGGATCGAGCAGATCGACGTGGCCACCAGCATCGTCGGCAGCGCGGTGTAGTCGAGGGAGGTCAGGAAGAGTGCATCGCGTGTGGCCTTGCCGCTGACGATCTGTGCCGTCACGGCTGCCGCGCCAATCATGGCCAATGCCATCAGCCGCGACGTCTCTCGATTCTGACCTGACATTCGTCGTTTCCTCGCCTACCCTTTCGATCCCGCCGTCTCGAGTTCAAACGCGTCGAAACCGGCGGAAGCCCGCAGCTGGCAACGCACCGCAGCTAACTGGGCGGAAAGCCGACTCCCCCTGTGGCGTTATGGCCACTGGACCAGTAAACTCGACGGGTCGGCACGGCTGCGTGTCGGCCTATCCCATGGATTCGCTCCATAAGGGCGCCAAGGACCTGTTCATCTCCGCGCTGGAGCGTGAGGGTCCCGACCGCGAGGCGTTTCTGGCGGCCGCCTGCGGCGACGATACCGGCCTGCGCGCGGAAGTCGAGTCGCTGCTACGGTTTCACGAAATCGATTCGACCGGTCTGCCCACTCCGGCCCCGCCGTCCCCAGACCCGCGGACGTTCGCGCCGGGCTTCGTGTTCGCGATGCGATACCGGATGGTCACCCGCCTGGGGCGGGGAGGCATGGGGGACGTCTGGCGCGCCGACGACCTGATGCTCGAAACGCCGGTGGCGTTGAAGCTGATTCGGTCAACCAGCCAAGCCGGCCGGGAACGGCTGCTCCAGGAAGTGCGGCTCGCCCGCAAGATCACGCACCCCTCCGTCGTGCGGGTCTTCGACGTCGGCGAGGCGGAGGACGAGGTCTTCTTCTCGATGGAGCTCGTCGAGGGGCAGGACCTCGCCACGGTGCTGCGCCACGCCGGACGGCTGGCGCCGGCGCGGGTCGTGGATATCGCCCGGCAGCTCTGCGCCGGCCTGCAGGCCGCGCACGCCGAGGGCGTGCTGCACCGCGACCTCAAACCGGCCAACGTGCTGGTCGATCAGCAGGGCCGCGTCCGCATCACGGACTTCGGCATCGCGGTGCCGGCAGGCGCGCCGGGTAGTCGCACGATCGCCGGCACACCCCGTTACATGGCGCCCGAGCAGCGTGTGGCCGGCGCCTCGCTCACTCCGCAGACCGACCTCTACGCGCTGGGCGTCATGCTCTACGAGCTGCTCACCGGTCAGCCGCCGGAACGGCGCGGATCGGGCGAAGGCGACGTGACGCCGCCGTCGCTGCTCGCGCCGGACATCGACCCGTCGTTCGAGCACGTCATCCTCGCGGCGCTCTCGCCTGCAGCCGCCGGTCGGCCGGCGTCGGCCACCGCGTTTGCCGCCAACCTCCCGGGCGAGGAGGAGGTGCACGCACTGCGCGGCGTGATCGCCACCGCCGCCACACGATCCTTCTGGACCCGCATGTGGTGGGTGTCGATCGTCGGAGTGCTGGCGCTGCTGGCCGCGCTGGCGGCGTTCATGGCCCCGCGCGGGTCGGGCGGGCTCACGAGCTCCGACACCATCGTGCTCGCCGACTTCGTCAATACGACGAACGAGCCGCTGTTCGACGGCGCGCTCAAGGTGGCGTTGGCCATTGCCCTCGAGCAGTCGCCGTTCCTGAAGGTCTTCCCCGACAACCGCGTTCAGGAAACGCTGCGGCTGATGGAGCGCCCGCCCGACTCGCCGGTCACGCGCGAGGTGGCGCGCGAGATTGCGCAGCGCGAGCGGCTGAAGGCGACCATCTCCGGATCGATCGCCAGCCTAGGGCGCAACTACGTCCTCACGCTCGAGGCCACCAACGCCCAGAACGGCGACGTGATGGCGCGGGAGCAGGTCGAGGCCGGCAGCAAGGAAGAGGTGCTGACGGCGCTCGGGACCGCTGTGGCGAGCCTGCGCGAGCGGCTCGGCGAGTCGCTGGCGTCGGTGACCGAGTTCGACGCGCCGCTGCCGCGCGCGACTACGCCGTCGCTCGAAGCGCTGCACGCCTACGCACTCGCGCTCGACGAAGGGCGCAACGCCTCGATCGAAGTGACCGCGATTCCGCACCTGCGGCGTGCCATCGAGCTCGACCCCGATTTCGCGCTGGCGCAGGCCGCGCTCTCCGGCGTCTACGCCAATACCAGCCAGACCGCCCTGGCGCCGGTGTATTCGAAGCGGGCATTCGACCTGCGCGACCGGGTGAGCGAGCGCGAACGCTACTTCATCTCGTGGCGCTATTACCGCGACGCGATGCAGGACTGGGCCAAGGCGCTCGACTTGGCCCGCGCGTGGACCACCGCCTACCCGCGCGAAGGGTTCGCGTTCAACGCGCTGGGCCTCGCCGCCGAACTGCACGGGCTGCGGTCCGAGGCCGAGAAGGCCTATCGCACATCGATCGAGCTCGACCCGAGCTTCCTGCCGCCGAAGGGCAATCTCGGGGACAACCTGCTGCGCCAGAACAAGATCGCCGAGGCCAAAGCGCACATTGCCCAGTCGACCGCCGCCGGCGTGGACTACCAGGCGATCTATCGCGTGGGCTACCTGATCGCGCTGCTCGAGGACAACCGCGCCGACATGATGAAGTACCTGGACTCGGCCCGGAAGACGCGCGACGTGCTCGACATGGCGAACTGGGATGCGCGGGCGACCGCGTTCTACGGCCGCCTCGCTGACGCGCACGACGCCGTGGACACGGCGCGCCAGCAGGCGCTGCAGCTCGACTTCAAGGAATGGGCGGCCCGCTATTCGGTGGAGGACGCCGAGATCCACGCCATCGTCGGACGCTGCGGCGACGCGCGCCGCTCGGCGCAGGCGGCGCTCGGATGGAGCCGCGACAGCGCGACGCTCGACATCGCCGCTCGCGCGCTCGGCTGGTGCGGCGACGCACAGGCGCTGGAGCTCACGCGCGAGCTCGCCCAGAAGTTCCCCAACGCCAGCCTGCGGCTGCACGTCTCGGTGCCGATCGACACCGCCGCCTATCTGGTGCGGACCGGCAACCTTCCGGGCGCTCTCGACCAGCTCGATCGCGTGCGGCCGTTCGAGGACGCGACGATGGCGAAGCTGTGGCCGGCCTTCCTGCGCGGACACATCTACGCCGCCCGCAAGGAGCACGGGCGTGCCGCGGTCGAGTTCGAGCACGTCATCAGCCACCGCTACGAATCGCCCGACTCGATGCTCTACCCGATGTCACTCCTCGGGCGGGCGCGCGTCGCCGCGGCGGCCGGCGACGCGGCGGCCGCGGAGCAGTACTACCAGCAGCTGTTCACGGTGTGGCGGGACGCCGATCGCGATCTGCAGCCGTTGGTCGAAGCGCGCCGGGAGGCAGCGAGGCTGCACTGAGAGTGCGGGCTTAGGACTCAAGCCTACCCATTCACTCTCGACAACTCCCGCTTCAACCATGCCTTCGCGTGGGTCCACTCCCCTTCCACCGTCCGCACCGACACGCCAAGCGCCTCGGCGACTTCGGGAACGGTGAGACCGCCGAAGTAGCGCATCTCGACGATCGACGCCTGCCGCTCGTCCACCTCGGCCAGCTTGGTCAGGACGGCGTCGAGCGCGAGCGCGTCCTCCAGCTCGACCGGCTGATCCTTCACCGCGTTCAGCCACGTGTGCAGCGTGACGTGCGCCTCGCCGCCGCCGCGCTTCTGGCGGCGCCTGCCGCGGCCGTGGTCGATGAGCACGCGGCGCATCGCCTGCGCCCCGACCGCCAGGACGTGCGTGCGCCCCTGCCACTCCACGCGCCGCTGGTCGCGCAGCCGCAGCCACGCCTCGTTCACGAGCGCGGTCGGCTGCAGCGTATGCTGCGCGCGCTCGCGACCGAGATAATTGCGCGCGACTTTGCGCAGTTCGCCGTAGACGAGCGGGAACAGTTCGGATGCTTCGGGATCGAACGACTTCGCCATCGGGAGATGTAAAGGGCCGGCGGTGCGGCCATCCTAGCATCGATCCCTGCCGGCCCGATCGAAGAGGCGTTGCGCGGAGGTCGGTACTGCTAGGATCCGGGGGCGCGGCGCTTCCGCCGCGCCGGGACCGGGATGCACGCACTACGTACACGATTGTTCACGGCCATGCTGCTCCTGCTGGCGTCGGGAGCCGCGGCCGCGGCCGCCGACACCGGTAGCGCGTCGGGGGCGGTCTTCACCCAGGACGGTCAGCCGGTGCCCGGTGCCGCGGTCCACATCTCTGGCGGCACGCTGCCGGTAGGCCGCGACACGGTCACCGACGCCAACGGCGTGTATCGGTTCGATTACCTGCCGCCGGGTGAATACACCGTGGCGGTGAACGCGCCGGGCGCCGGCAACGTCACGCGCACCGCCGTCGTCGCCGTCGGACGCGACACGCAGGTCGACGTGCTGCTGGGCGTCGCGGTCAACGAATCGGTGACCGTCCGGGCTATCACACCCGCCGTGGACGTCCGCTCCACCGACGCCGGGCACACGTTCAGTGAAAGCCAGTTCAATCGCCTGCCGCTCGAGCACACCTACCGGGGGCTGCTGCAGCTCTCGCCGGGCATTGCCGACAACCGCAGCGCGGTGGGGCTCGCCGCCGGCGGCAGCCGGCAGGACAACACCTACCTGCTCGACGGGGCCAACATCACCAGCCCCGCCTTCGGCACGCTCGCGATTCAGGTGAACCAGCTCGACATCGCCGAAGTGAATCTGATGCGCGCCGGCGTCACCGCCGAATTCGGCCGCACCGCGGGAACGGTGGCCAACGCCGTGAGCCGGAGCGGGTCGAACCGCTTCGCCGGGCTGGCGCGCGTGGACTGGCTGTCCGAGTCGCTGGTGGGCGGGTACACGCTGCCGGACGATCTCGCGGCCGCGGGGATCAAGCCGGGCACGTTCAAGGATCAACTGCTCACCACGCAGGTCGAGCCCGCCGCCGGCGTCGGCGGCCCGCTCGTCCGCGACCTGCTCTTTTTCTACGGTTCCGCCCGCTATCAGCGCGACGTCAAATGGGATCGCGTCAACAAGGTCGGCGACGCGCTGCCGGACGAAGTGCGTAGAGGGCCAGAGTACTTCGGCAAGCTCTCGGCGAGCCCGACGCCCAACCATCAAATCACGTTCAGCCATCGCGATCACCCGGGCGACGCCGACTACAACGGGCTCACCTCCGACTATGCGGCGAGCGTCGCCACGACGTCCGACCGCGGCAGCCGGGTCACCTCGGCGGATTGGGCCTACTTCCCCTCCCCTCACCGCTCGATCAACGTCCGCTATCAGCGGACGCGCGAGATCAACGAGGACGTGCCGGTGACGTCGCTCGGCTACCTGCCGCCGTTCGACCCGTCGCGTCCCGCCGACATGGGGCAGTACACGGACCCGCTCCAGGCCAATCTGATCACCGGCGGTCGCGAGTTCACCAACGAACTGAACTATCTCCGGCACGAGGTGCGGGCCACCGTCGGACAGTACTTCGATCTCGCGCGCACGAGCCACGCGTTCAAGGCCGGCGTCGGCTACGAGTTCGCCGAGGAAGTGCTCAACCGCCTCGGCAACGGCTGGGGCCTGATTGCGCCGGTCAACGTCAACGGCGTGGCGGCGCTGCGTGCGCGCTACTACACGCCGCAGGCGCCCCAGGTCGGGCAGGGCGACACCTACTCGTTGTTCGTGCAGGACAGCGTGACGGTGTCGAACCGGTTGTCGGTGAACGCCGGCGTGCTGCTCTCGCGGGATACCTTCACGCAGGAGGTCACCGGCAGCAACGGCTGCCCAGCCACGGCGACGCTTCGGGGCGGCGCGGCAGTCTATGAGTCGAAGGGCGACCGCTGCACGTTCCTGAAGTTCGGGTTCGGCGACGAAATCCAGCCGCGCGTCGGCGTCAGCTATCAACTGCGCGAGGGGCGCGGCGACAAGGTGTATGGCGACTGGGGCCGCTACTACAACATGGATCAGAAATCGAGCGCCCGCAGCCTCGCGCCCAGCCGCATCTTCCAGACCCAGACCATCTTCGACATGGACGGCGCGGTGCTCTCGAGCGGTCCGCTCGTCTCGACCACCGGCAAGCTGATCGATCCGGACATCGAGCCGATCTATACCGACGAACTCGTCCTCGGCTACGCCACGCCGCTTGGAACCGCATTCAGCTTCGACGTGTTGCTGATGTCGCGGACGATGCACAACTTCATCGAGGACATGCCGTCGGGCAGCGGGGTGTTCGCGGCCGCCAACCTGCCGTGCGCGAGGTTTGTCGCGTGCCAGACGGCGGACGCTTCGCGCACCTACCGGGCGGTCACGGTGGACCTGCGACGCCAGCTCGCGGGCCGGTGGCAGGGCAGCCTCAGCTACACCTGGAGCCGCTTCGAGGGCAACTACGACATCGACTACGCGACGGCGGGCGTGTTCAACACGTCGTCGTTCATCCAGGACGGCCTCGGCACCAACGTGCAGGACCCCAATCGCGACGGGCCGCTCCTCGAGGATCGGCCCCACGTCGTGAAGCTGTTCGGGTCGTTTGCGGCAACCAGCCGTCTGATGACGTCGGGCTTCCTCCGCGTGCAGAGCGGCGCGCCGTGGTCGGCCCGCGGGCGTGACGCGGCCGGCGGTACCCTCAACTACCTCGAGCCCGCCGGCAGCCATCGCAACCCGACGTGGACCAACCTCGACCTGATGGCAACCTACAGGCTGGTGTCCGGCATGCGGGGCAACGTCACGCTCGAGGCGAGGCTGCTCAACGTCTTCGACAGCCAGACGCGCCTGACGACCGACTCGCAGCAGTTCCTCGACTTCCGCAGCATCCCGACGCCGCCGTTCATTACCTACGCCCAGCCGAATCCGTTCTTCGGCTTCGGCAACGGCTTCGCGCCGCCCCGCCGTCTGTATCTCGGGGTGGGCGTCACCTTCTGAACGGCTCCCGGCTGCCGACTCCCGGCTTCAGGCTCACGTAGCCCGGCGGCGCACGCCGCCCGACTGGGCTTACAATGCCGGGCGCCGAAACGAAGGCGCGAGGGCACGATCATGAGAACCGCGTATCTCCTCGTCGGCGGTCTCTTCGTCTGGACCGCCTCATTGACCTCCCATCATTCGTTTGCCGCCGAGTACGACGGCACCAAGCCGGTGACCGTCACCGGCACCGTGGCGCGCGTGGACTGGCAGAACCCCCACATCTACCTGTACGTCGACGGCAAGGACGAGCAGGGCGCCGTCGCGCAGTGGAAGTTCGAGGGGTATCCGCCGAACATGCTGGTGCGGCAAGGCTGGAAGCGCGATGTCACGGTGAAGGTCGGCGACGCCGTTATTGTTTCCGGCTGGCGCGCGCGGCTCGATCCGCATCTCGGCGCCGCCCGCGCGGTGGCGTTTGCCGACGGCCGGAAGCTCTTTGCCGGACCGCCCGCCGGCACCGGCGGGCAGTAGCCGCGGAGGACACCGACATGAACCGACACCCGCTGCTCCTGCTTGCGGCGGCGCTGGCCGTGGTGGCCGCGCTCCAGGGATCTCTCACCGCGCAGAACGCCCGTCCGTCTCCCGGCGCGAAGCCCGTGCCGCGCGCCGCCGACGGCAAACCGGATCTCTCGGGCGTGTGGATCGCGGGGGGCATCGGTCTGCTCTTCGGCGAGGCCGAGGCCGAACGGATCCGCAAGGCCGACATCGCCGCGGGGCGCCCGGCGCCGCCGCCGCGGGAGCCGCCGCCCTACACGCCCGCGGCCGAAGCGAAGCGGCAGCAGTTCCTGGCCCGCCGCGGCATCGACGATCCGATGGCCCGCTGCCTGCTCACGGGCGTGCCGCGCATCACCGTGCGGCCGCTGCCGTTCGAGATCGTGCAGCTCAAGGATCGCGTGATCATCCTGTACGAGATCCACCACGCCTTCCGGATCATCCCGACCGACGGCCGTCCCCATCCCGACGACCTCGAGCCGTCGTACCTCGGCGACTCGGTCGGCCGCTGGGAGGGCGACACATTGGTGGTGGACGTCACCGGCTTCAACGACAAGACGTGGCTGGCGGGTGTCGGCACGATCCACAGCGAGAAACTGCGCGTGACCGAGCGTTACCGCCGCGACACGCCCGATACCATCGTCTACGACGTCACGATGGAGGATCCGGAGGTGTTCACGAAGCCGTGGCACCAGCAGGAGACGTTCCGCCTCCGTCCGGGTGAGCGCCTTCGCGAGTACGAATGCATCGAGAACAACGAGGACATCGTGCGGTGGGAGAAGCTACTCGAGAACGAGTTCAAGACCGCGCCGAAGTGACGCGGAGGGCGCGGCTTCAGCCGCGCCAAAACGGCGGGCCTTCAAACCCACCCGGTCGTCGAGGACCGCCGCAGATTCGACTTGAATCCCGGCATGCCGCCGCTGTGCCAGACCTCGCGCCGGTCGCCGGGCCTGTTCACGAACCAGCAAAGGCCGTAGCCCACGCTGGTCCCGTCTGCCAGCGTCACTGCCGTCCACATCTCACGCCGGCTCGCCTCGGTGAGAATCGTCTCACCGTTGAGGACCGCGTCCCATCGCGCGAGATCGAGGACGGTGGATTGGAAGGCGCCGCCCGGCCGCACTGCCGGCCACTCGTCGGCGTCGACGAGCCGGTGGTTATCGGAATAGCCTGCGGCGCGTCCCGCTCCGCGCTCGATGGTAGTGGTGCGCGTGGCGAGCAGATCCGCCGGACGGAAGACCCGTTCGGCAATGAACTCGGACCACGCACGGCCCGACACGCGCCCGTCGAGCCGCAGGCGGCCGTCCTGCACCAGCACCATGATGCCGGCCGCAATGAACTGTTTGCTGACCGACGCGATCTTGAAGACGGTGGTGGGAGTCACGGGAGTGCCGGTCCGGCGGTCGGCGACGCCGTAGCCCTCGGCCTTGACCACGACGCCGTCCTTGACGACGGCCAGCGCCAGCCCGGGAATCCGCTGGCGTTTCAGCTGCGTTCGCACGAAGTCGTCCGTCGCGTCGCCCGCGGCCGCCCTCGTCGCGCCGCCGCATGCGGCAATGGCGAGCACCATCGCAAGTGTGCGGCCGACGCTGATCGCAGGCCTCACCTCGCGGCGGCGTCGTAGACGACCCGGCCGCCGACCATGGTCATCACCGGCGCGAGATCGCGGATCTCGTCGGCCGGTACCGTCAGGTAGTCTCGATTGAGCACCAGCAGGTCGGCCAACTTCCCGGGCTCGAGCGACCCGAGATCCCGCTCCCGGAACACCAGCCGCGCGTTGTTCCGCGTGTGCGCGATGAGGGCGTCCTTGCGATCGATCGGCTCGCGCATCACCGGGGCGCCGCCGACCATCTTCCCCGTCACCGCCCACCACAGCGTGGTGAACGGCAGGATCTGGTTCGCCCGGCCGCCGTCGCTGCCGAGGCCCCACACCACTCCGCTCTCCTGGATCGTCCGCAGCGGCGGCATGTCGGCGGCGTCGGCTCCGAACACGGAGCGGTTGATGCCGCCGTTGATGATCGCCCAGGGGTGAACGGCGGCTTGCAGGCTCAACCGCTTCATGCGCGCGAGGTGCGAGGCGTTCACCTGATTGAGGTGCGCCAGCGTCCAGCGAAGCTCGGTGATCGGATGATCGCGGTTGACGATTTCGATCTGATCGAGGAACGCGTCGATCGTCCCGGTAAGGTTCGCGTGCACGTGCAGCGGCAACCGTGCCGCGGCGACCGCCGTGGCCATCCGCCGCCACTGCAGCAGGTCGTCAGCCGACGGGTTGGACGTCCTGACGAACATCGGATCGTGCAGCGGTCCGTACAGCCCCTCGCCATAGGCGATGTAGTCGATGTCGGCGTTTCCCACGCCCACGCGCATGCCGGCGATCTGCGGCACCAGGGCATCCACCTGCGCCGGGGTGCCGGCGGTCACGCCCGTGATGCAGAAGACGCGCACGCCGAGATCGCGCCGCTCCGCCAGTCGACGGTAGACCGGCAGCACCTCGCTCTCGCACCCGGCACTGCCGAAGGCGGTCAGGCCGGCGGCATTGAGAGCGCGGATCATCTGGCGCGTGCTCTGTTCGAGCGTCTCGTCCGAGGCGACTGGCAGGCGCGCGGCCAGGCCACGGATCCCCGGTTCGCTGACGATTCCTCGGGGTGCGTCGCCTTCCGAGACGCCGAGCCGCGTCATCGCCAGCGAGTTGAGCGACGACTGGTAATACGACGCCTGGAGCAGCAGCGGATGCGCCGGCGCGATCCGATCGAGCTCGTCGCGCGTGAACGGGTGCGGATCGTCGGCGAACTGCTCCGGGGCCCAGCCGCCGAGCGTATAGATCCATTCGCCGGCGGGCGTCGTTGCCGCGCGGGCGCGCAGCCGCGCCACCGCTTCCGTGCGCGAGCTGATCCCGTCGAGGCGCACTTCCCAACGCCACGTGGTGCCGGCGCGCAGCAGGTGCATGTGGTTGTCGATGAGGCCGGGGATGACCGTGTGGCCCGCGACGTCCATGCGCCGCGCCCGCGGCCCGGCGAGCCTGAGCATGGCCTCGGTGCTCCCGACCGCGACGATCCGTTCGCCACGCACGGCGAGCGCCTCGGCGATCGTGAAGCGGTCGTCGGCCGTCACGACCTTCCCGTTGATGAGGACGAGGTCGGCCGAGGGCGCCTGCGCGGCCGGCGCCACGGCGGCCGCAATAGCGCAGGCGACGAGCACGAAGAAGCGCCGCCAGTCCATACCAGTGTCTCAGCGTGCGATCGAGAACACGTACACCGCGCCGGATTCCTCCAGCGAATTGTCGGCGGGATTGCCGGCGCCGCGGCTGTCTTCACCGGGCGCGCCGACCACGAGCAGGCGTCCGCCGCGATCGAGACTCACCGAACCGCCGAACTGATCGAAGGCTTCGGTGTTCGCCCCCTTGAGGTAGGCCTGCTGGCGCCACTCGGTGCCCGAACGGGTGAACAGGTAGACCGCCCCGGCGTCGATGGCGCTGTCGTCGTTGCGGCCGTTGATCCCCTTGGCGCCGCCGTCTTCGACCGAGGCGCTGATGACGGCCACGCTGCCGTCGCCGCTCAGCGAGAGGCGCTCGCTGAACGTGTCGTTGGGACCCATGTTCGACGACTTGAGGAACGCCTGCTGCGACCAGCTGCCGCCGCTCCGCACGAACACGTACGCGGCACCCATCGACAGATCGTCGCGCCAGTCGTTGTCGCACCCCGGCGCGTTCACGACCGTCACGGCGCAGTCCTCGTCGAGGGAACCGACGAGGAGCGTGCCGCCGTCGTCGCTCAACGCGACATCGACGCCAAAGGCATCCTGCGCTTCCCCGTTCGACGGCTTGAGGTAGGCCTGCTGCGACCAGCTGCTGCCGGCGCGCGTGAACACGTAGGCCGCGCCGCTGCCGTTGGCGCGGTTGTCGGGCGGTCCATTCACCTGACGAGTGGATCCGTCTTCGTCGAACGCCCCGACCGCCAGCACGGCGCCGTCGCGGCTCAGCGCTACCGCATATCCGAACAGATCGCCGGCGTCGATGTTCGCCGACTTGAGATAGGCCTGTTGCGACCAGGTGCCGGCCGTGCGAGTGAAGACATAGACCGCGCCGGCCGACGCCGCCGAGTTGTCGCCGTCGTTGCCATTGATCCCGGCCGTCCCGCCATCTTCCGTCAGCGCGCCCACCGCCATCGTGGCGCCATCGCCGCTGAGGGCGAGAGAAAAGCCGAACTGATCACCTTCCCCGAACGTGTCCGCCGTACCGGCCTCGCCCGTGTTGGACGCCTTCACGTACGCCTGCTGCGTCCACGCGCCGCCTCGCCGGGTGAACACGTAGACGGCGCCCGCCTGCGGAATGGACTCGTCCTGCTGGTCGCCGTTGATGCCTTTGGCCTTGCTCGATTCCCAGTACGCCGACACCGCCAGCGTGTTGCCGTCGTCGCTCAACGCGACGTAGTGGCCGAAGCCGGCGCTCATGTGCGGGTTTGACGCCTTCAGGTACGCCTGCTGCGTCCAGCCACTCCCGCTCCGGGTGTAGACATACACGGCTCCCGCCTCGAACACCGAGTTGTCCTGCTGGCTGCCGCCAACGCCCCTGGCGCCCGAGGCTTCGTGCGGCGCGCCGACCGCCAGCGTGGTGCCATCGCCGCTGAGCGCCGTGCCACGGCCGGTGTGCCCCTGCTGCACGCCGCCGCAGCCGAAGTGATCCATCGCCCCCGGGTTCGACGCTTTCAGGAATCCGATCTGGGCGACCCGCACCTGCGCCTCGCCCTGCGCCCCGAGCGCGGCGAGCCCGATCAGGAGCGTGAGCACGCGTCCCCGCCGCATCAATTGAGGGTGCCCTTCGGCCCCGTCGGCGCCGGCTCGCCGAAGTTGGGCGTGCGGAAGATCTCCTTGCCCGTGTCGGTCACGACGATGTTGGCGCGCTCCGTGAGGTTGAGATATGGGGCGCCGCTCTTCAGCCGCCGGCCGATCATCGTCAGCTTCATCCCGGCCTTGATCGTCGCCGGTGTCCAGTTGAACTGCTTGATCAGCTGCTGCGGGCCGCCGAGCTCGGCCTGCCAGCGCACGGCCTTGCCGCCCTCGTCGACGTCGAAGACGATGTGCGCGTGCGGATTCACCATCTGCACTTCGACAACCGTGCCGGTGACGGTGATCACTTCCTGGTTGTAGCGATCGGCGTCGCCGTGATGCGCGCGCATGGCCGGCGCGGCGAGCAGAATCAACGCGGCACACACCGCCGCCACCCTTCTCGTCATGAGTCCCCTCCGGATCCGCGTCAATACTACCCCCACGGCTCCGCTGAATTCACCGGTCCGTGCCGTGGGCTTAGGGCTCAAGGGCTCAGGGCGGGTATAACTGTGCTTCATGAACACTGGCTCGAGCCCGACTCGGGTTGTCGCGATCGCCGCGGGCTGCCTACTTGCCGCCGCGACGCTGCGCGCGCAGGCGCAGGCGAGACCGCCGCTCGCGGAAGAAGTCTTCAAGAACGTGCAGGTGCTGCGCGGCATCCCCGTGAACGAGTTCATGGGCACGATGGGCATCTTCTCGGCGGCGCTCGGGATGTCGTGCGAGGACTGCCACCGCTCCGGCGACAGCAGCTGGGCGAACTACGCCACCGAGAGCCCGCGCAAGCAGATGGCGCGGGCGATGGTGACGATGATGGCCGCCATCAACAAGCAGCACTTCGGCGGCCGCCAGGTCGTCACCTGCTTCTCGTGTCACCGCGGCGCGGACCGGCCGAAGGCCACGCCCAACCTGGCAACGTTGTATGGCGCGCCGCCGCCCGAGGATCCGCGGGACGAGATCGCCGCGGCATCTGGCGCACCCACCGCCGACGCCGTGTTCGACAAGTATCTCGCCGCCGTGGGCGGTGCCACGCGCGCCGCGGCGCTCACCAGCTTCACCGCCGCCGGCACGAGCACCGGCTACGGCCCCGACAGCGAGCCGCAGCCGTTCGAGCTCGCGGCACGCGCGCCGAATCAGCGGGCCGCGGTGGTGCGTTCGTCCGACGGTAACCGCGCCACCGTCTTCGACGGGCGCAGCGGATGGATTGCCGCGCCCCACCGTCCGGTGGACGTGCTCGCGCTCGGCGGAGCCGACCTCGACGGTCTGCGCGTGGACGCCGAACTGGCGTTCCCATCGCGGATCAAGCAGGTCGCGGCGCAGTGGCGCGTGGGCGCGGCCAACGTGATCGGCGATCGCGACGTGCAGGTGGTGCAGGGCACCACCAGCGCCGGTGCGCTCGTAACGCTGTGGTTCGACGCCGAGTCGGGGCTCCTCGTGCGCCAGGTGCGCTACGTCCCGTCACCGGTTGGACGCCTGCCGACGCAGATCGACTACGACGACTACCGCGATGTGGGCGGCGTGAAGCTGCCGTTCAAATGGACGGTCACGTGGCTGGACGGCAAGGACACGGTGCAGCTGAAGGACGTCCGCGGCAACGTGACCATCGACGCGGCGCGCTTCGCCAGGCCCTCGCCACCCGCGCGCTAGAACCGTTTCCGCTTCAACGGAGTCAAATAGCGGCGAGGTGCGCCGATGCGACTCCGCCGGCTCGCGATCGTGTTCTCGGGGCTCCTGCTGACCAGTCACATTCACGGCCAGACCGCTCCGTCGTTCGACGTCGTGTCGGTCAAACCCAGTCAACCCGGGGCACAGCGCGGTCCTATCGGGTTCGGCGGTGAGCGGATGACCGTGAACGCCTGGACGCTGCCGGAGCTCACGCTCGTCTCGCGCGACGACCAGCTCGGTCCGAAGCTTCGCCGCTCGACCTACCTCTGCCCGGATCTCTGGCCGGTCTTGAGCTTGCGAATCATCGCGCCCTCCCCGTGCCCGCGGTCCCGCCCAAACGTCAGGGAAGGCTGCAATTCGCGGACCGCTGCCGGCGGTGAGCTGCTCTTCAATGTGATCACCGACCGCTACGAGCGCCGCGCCACCGTCGTCACGACCAATCTCGCCTTCGCCGAGTGGGTCACCGTCTTTGCCAGCGACGAGAAGCTCACGACCGCGCTGCTGGATCGACTCGCGCACCACGCCACGGTCATCACCACCAAAGGCAAGAGCTACGGCATGCGCCAGCGTCGCGGGCAGCCGGAGGACGCATGATCCATCGCGACCACGCGCGGCCATACGACGCGCGCAGCTTCGCAGCGCTCTGTGGGCGCTCGCAGGCCCAGGCCGGCTCGCGCTGTCAGGAAGAACGCACCGCCCGCAGGTGGATCACTTTCCGAGCGGCGCACTGGATCACTTTCCGGGCGGCGCGCCCATCGAGTACGAGGATCGGTATCCCATAGGAGCCAACCAGCGTGTAGAGCAGATCTCCTCTGACGTCCATTGAGGTATTTGAAGCACACTGATACCGTGGCTTGCCTTGCTCAACGCCTCGTGTGCACCGCGATACTCACGGTCAGCTCTGCTGCAACGATCGTGATCGTGGCGCAGGCGCCTGCGCCCGCGGTTGCGGGCGACACTCCGGCGTTCGACGTCGTGTCGATCAAGCGCAATACGGAGCCCGGCAACAACTATCCGCTCTCGCCGCCGGTCGGCGGCCGTCTCGCGCTGCGCAAGCAGTCCGTGAGAGGCCTGATCTCCAGCTCCTACGGCGTGCAGGACTATCTGATCGTCGGTGGTCCAGCCTGGCTGAGAACCGACGGATTCGACATCGATGCCGTGGCCGAGGGCACGCCACCGCCACCCCCGCCACGGATGTTGCTGATGATTCGAACGCTGCTGGCCGACCGTTTCAAGCTGATGATGCACAACGAACGACGAGAGGTCCCCATCTACAGACTGGTGACGGCTCGTGCCGACGGACAGCTCGGTCCCAGCATCCGCAGAGGCGAGTGCGTTCCCAGAGGCGGTGGACCAGCGACTGATGGCCGCCAGTCCTTCTGCGGCACCAGTGTCGGCGCCGGCACGATGGCCGTTCGCGGAGGGACGATGACCTTGCTTGCCCAGCAGTTGGGCCGCTACGCCGGCGTCGGGCGCCCCGTCGTCGACCTCACGAATGTGACCGGACAGTTCGACTGGGAGTTGAAGTGGACACCCGACGCACCAGACGGCAACATCCCGGCGGACGGCGTGTCGATCTTCACGGCGCTGCAGGAGCAGCTGGGGGTCAAGCTCGAGCCGGCGCGCGGTCCCGTCGACGTCCTCGTCATCGACAGCGTCGCGCCTCCTTCGGAGAACTGAGGAAGACCCGCGGCCACGTACAAGAAAAGGGCGGGCTCCGAAGGACCCGCCCTTTCGAGTTCTGTGGCTGGTAGGCGGTGAGCAGGTAGGCAGGTAAAAGCTCTCTGCTCCTACCTGCCCGCCCTCGCCTTACCTGCTACCTACCAGCCCACCAGCCCACCTGCCTTGTCAGAAGTTCACCGTGAAGTTCAGGCGGACGAACCGCGGGTTGACGATGCTGCTGGGCGTGCCCCAGCCCGCCGGACGCGGCGCGTTGTCCTGGAGGTAGACGTAGGTGTTGTTCCACCCGAGCGCGTAGTTCGAGTTCGTCACGTTGTTGATGTCCACACCGACGTCGGTGCGGGTGCGGCCGAAGCGCAGGATCTTCGCGAACCGCAGGTCGAGCTGCGACCGGCGCTCGTCGGCGTAGACGCGGTGCTCGTTGTCGGTCAGCGGGATGTTGGTGTTGCCCGTCGCCGTCGCACCGGGCGGCAGATGGCCGAGCGCCTGCGCGATCACCGCGTTCGGCACCTGCCACGTGGCCACCGTGTTCGGCGTGTTGCCCAGCAGCGCGTTCGGCAGTGAACGCACCACGGCGCTGACGAGCACGTCGATCTTCGGAACCGTGTAGCTCGCCGAGCCGCGCAGCGTCGTCTGCCATGGCTCCACGTTGTCGCAGCCGCGCGGGTTCGGACCGTCTTCGGTGCCGAGCGCCGCGTTGGTCACCTGGTTGTACTTCGTCGCGGTGGCGCAGGTGTTGACCTTGCCGCGGCCGGTGCTGCTGCCGACCTGCATCATCAGGCCGCTCCGCATGCGCGCGTTGATCGACACCTCGAAGCCGTCCCACGTGCTGTCGCGCTCGTCGCCGAAGTACGACTCACGCCGGAGAATCGTCTGCGTGCCGAGCGCGTTCGCCGCAGCCGTCGGCACGAACACGGTCACCGGATAGCCGCCGCCGTCGGCGAGCCGCGGGTCGTTCGGCGCCGTCAGCGTGTAGCTCTCGTAGGCGGTGTTGATGTCGCGATTGAGGTCGTCGGTCACGAAGAAGCCGCTGAAGTTGCGGTGCGTGTAGCTGAAGTCGCCCGACACGCGCGGCAGCAGCTCCTGCTGGAGGGTGACGGTCGTCTGCGTGTCGCCGGGACGCACGCCCCAGCCGCTCAGCACCGCCGGATCGACCTGCGTCGCCGAGCCCGCGCTGCCGAAGTTGCGCGGGTTGCCGACGAGCGCCGCGCACTCGCCGTTGGCGTTCGGGTTCAGCAGGTCGCAGTTGACGACGAGGTCGCCGTTACCGCCGGCGGCCACCGAGGCGTTCCAGCCGCGGTTCGTCACGCTGCGCACGATCGTCGCACCGGGGTTCGTGGACGTGTACGGCGCGTCGTTCGCCGCATACGCGAGGTACTTGCCCCAGTTCAGCTTGATCGCCGTCTTGCCGGTGCCGAAGACGTCGTAGGCCACGCCCACGCGCGGCGTGAGGTCGTTGTAGGCGTCCACGCCCTTCGTCTCCTGGATCGTGATCGGCTGCGGGTTCAGGAAGGACGTCTTGCCGAACGTGCCGTTGCCCTCCACCGGTGCGTAGCTCGACGCGTGATCCCATCGCAGAGCACCCTGCACCGTGAGACGTTCACGCGTCCAGGTGTCCTGCAGGTAGATGCCGTGCGTCTTGGTGATCGTGCGGCGACCCATTTCGGGCAGGTAGTAGCTCACCGCGTTCGGCGTCAGCCCGCTGAAACGGTAGCCCAGCTGCGTATCACCGGCCAGGTCGTCGTCCTGCAGGTCGAGCATGCGGTACTGGTAGCCGATCTTGGTGTTGTGGGCCCCGGTCACATAGGACATCGACCCCGTGAGGTCGTCGGTGGCGCCCTTGGCCGGGCCCCAGCTCTCCACCGCGCGATAGCGGTAGTTGGCCACCGGCGCGAACGGAATGCCGGTCGCGGGGTTGATCGTATTCAGCTGCTGCGTCACCGGGATCAGCCCCGTTACGGCGTCCGGCGACGGGTGGCCGAAGATCGGCTGATAGCGGAAGAACTGGATGCCGGCGTCGAAGAGCAGCTTGTTCGACGCGGTGTTGGTCCACGTGCCCTGGTTGATGTAGAACGGCACGTCGAAGTAGCCGCGGCCGGCGGTGGACGTCGCTTCAGGCGACATCTGCGTCGGCGCCTGGTTGTTGCCGAGGCCGATCCAGTCGTCGCCGCGCTTGTGACAGCCGTCACCGTCGAGCGTCAGCGACGAGCCCTCGCAGCGCGTCTGATACTCGGAGTAGAAGCGGGCGCGGTTCTTGCCGAACTGCCCGGTGACGCGACCGATCATCATGGCGCGGCCCTGCACGAGACGTGAGCTCACGCTGTTGTCGGGCGCCCAATCCCAGTGACTGGCGTCGCCGGCGTAGCGGTTGGCGACGATGCCGTCCTGCGGAACCGAGGTATCGAGCTTGCGGTAGCTGCCGTAGAACCACAGCCGGTCCTTGACGATCGGACCGCCGAGCGAGACGTTGGCGTCGTAGGAGCCGATGATCCCGGCCGACGGCCGCAGGTTCGGGTTCAGCGCGGTGAGCTCGCTGGTGACGTTGTTGCTGCTCGACCAGTCGCCGGCGGTGCTGAAGAACCCGCTGCCGGACAGGCTGTTACCGCCCGACTTCGGCACGATGTTCATCAGCGGGCCGCCGATGTCGGTTTCTCCGAGGCCGCCGCCGACCGTAATCGCCACTTCCTCGGCGTTCACCGTGTCGTAGACCACCGACGCGAAGCCGCCGCTGCGCGCCGCCGTCAGCGGGAACCCGTTGATCGCGTAGCGCCCTTCGCCCGCGATCGAGGTGGAGTTGATCGTGCTCGACCGGGCGTTGAATGCCGTCATGGTCGGCGAGAGCGCCGCGCCGGTTTCACCGACCACGATGCCGGGCGTTGCGTTCAGCAGCGCGCCCGCGGCGCGAGTCGCCGGGATCGTGGAGATGAGCTCGTCCGACATCACGAGCTGCTTGGTGGCGTTCTGGACGTCCACCACCGGCGTCTCGCCGGTGACGGTGATCGTCTCTTCGACGCCGCCCACGCGCATCTCGACCGGGATGGTCAGCGTCTGCGAGCCGGTCAGCTGGATGTTCTCGCGCTTGACGGTGACGAAGCCGGGCAGGGTGACCGTCAGCGAGTACGTGCCAGGCTGCAGATCTACGATGCGGTACTGCCCGCTGCCGTCGGTGACGGCGGTGCGAACCTTCTCGATCAGCGCCGGGCTGGCGGCCTCAACAGTGACACCGGGCAGGACGCCTCCCGAGGCGTCGCGAACGGCGCCCGTGAGCGACGCCTGGGCGAAGGCGGTCGCCGGAAGTAACAGGGCGGCGACGAGCGTCAGACATTTCAAAGCGGTTCTCATACAGGGCGTTTCCCCTCAACTGGTCGGCAAGGACAGAGGCCGGCGAGGCGTCGAAGCCGCGCCGGATCCCCCAACTACCCCCGCAGGGCTATCCGTGACGAAACAGAATACGGGCCGCGAAAAAGGCTGTCAAATTCTGTTCGACAGACTTTCGCTTACCGAAATAGGGGTGTAACGCAGCGGGAATAACTCTGAAGAGTTAGGCAAGCGAATCGATGAACTGCCTCATCCGCTGCCGTGCCGCTACGTCAGGCACTCTGCCGAACGCCGCGCGCGCGTTCTCTTCCATGTGAGTGGGGTTCGTCGTCTCCGCGAGCACACACGTGACCGCCGGATTGGCGAGGATGTACTTGAGCGAGAACTGCGACCACGACGCGCAGTCGAACTCGGCGGTCCACGGGGGGAGCGGCGTCTTCTCGAGACGCCGGAAGTACGCGCCGTTCATGAACGGGCGGTTGATGATGACCGGAATACCGAGATCGGCGGCCATCGGCAGGATCCGCTCTTCGGCCTGCCGCTCGGTGAGGGAGTAGTTCACCTGGAAGGCATCCGGCTTCTCGCGCTTCACGAACTGCTCGAGCGCCTGGTGCAGGCGCATCTCCGACACGGTCACGCCGATGTAGCGCGCCTCGCCCGCCTGCTTGAGCGCTCGCAGCGTCGGCCAGTGCGTGTCCACGTCGGTGAGGCTGAATACCTGCATCAAATCGACGGTCTTGCGGCCGTACGACTTCTGCATCTCGCGGAACTGCGCCAGGCCGGCCTCTTTCCCCACCTTGTCGATCTTTCCGGTGACGAACAGGCGGCTGCGCAGCTCGGCGCTGTTGACGACTTCGCCGAACCGGGTGTCGTTGGCGGCGTTGCGCGGCCATGTATCGACGACTCGGCCCCCCTGCGCGACGAGCGTGCGCAGCACCTGCCGCATGGGCTCCAGGCCGTGGGTTGCGCTCTCCTCCACCACCTTGCTGGATCCAAGCCCGATCACCGGCACCTGCTCGGACGCGGAGAACCGCCGCGTCGGCATCGCCTGCTGTGCCCACGCCGGGACCGCGAGGGCGGCGAGCGGCAGGGCGGAAACGGCGGTCAGAAACTGACGTCGGCTGGTCATGTAGCGTCTCCTGGCGTAAACACGAGTGTCGGCCCCTCGGTATTTACCGGCATCCTATGCCTGAACTGACCCGCCGAGACTGGCTGACCCTCACCTCCAGCGCTGCCTGCGCGCTGGCCCTGCGCCCGGCCGAGCTGTTCGCCCAGCAGCGGCTGCTGACGCGCGCCATCCCCTCTTCGGGCGAGATGCTGCCGGTCATCGGCCTTGGCAGCTCGGCCACCTTCTCCCAGGTGGCGCGCAAGGAAGACGCGACCGCGCTGCGCGAGGTGCTGCAGGCGCTGGTCAAGGGGGGCGCCACGGTGTTCGATACCGCCCCCGGATACGGCGCCTCGGAGGAGGTGGCCGGACGCATCGTCAACGACACCGGCCTGGCGGACCGCGTCTTCTGGGCCACCAAGCTGAACGTGGCGCGCCAGGGCGGGTCGGCAGATCCCGCGGCCGCCAAGTCCCAGCTCGACGCGTCGTTCCAGCGGATCAAGAAAGCGCGCATCGATCTGATTCAGGTGCACAACATGGGCGATGTGAAGACCCAGGTGCCCATGCTCAAAGAGTTGAAGGCGCAAGGACGGATCCGCTACGTCGGCGTCACCACCACCTTCGAGCCGCAATACGCCTCGCTCGTCGAGACGATGAAAGCCGAGCCGCTCGACTTCATCGGCGTGGACTACGCCATCGACAACCGCGAGGTCGAGAACACGATCCTGCCGCTCGCCCGCGACCGGAAGATCGGCGTGCTGGTCTACGCACCGTTCGGCCGCACGCGCCTGTTCAAGCGCGTGGGCGATCGCCCGCTGCCCGACTGGGCCAGCGAGTTCGACGCGAAGACCTGGGCGCAGTTCTTCCTGAAGTTCGTGCTCTCCAATCCCGCAGTGACGGTCGTCACGCCGGCGACCAGCCAGACGCGCAACCTCCTCGACAATCTCGGCGGCGGCGTCGGCCGCCTTCCCGACGAGGCGATGCGCAAGCGCATGATCGCCTTCGTCGAAGCGCTGCCGTCGGCTGGGTAGCTGCGGTTCGCCCGCACATCCGACGCGTTACCTCTTAGAGGCGTCCGCTCGGGCGGCCCGCGGCCCGCGGACGTCTCGAGGAGAGAGCCATGCGCGTCCGCGTCCTGCTCGTTGGCCTGCTGCTTGGATCCCCGGCGCTCGCCGGTGCTCAGTGGGTAAACCATCCGACGCCCGGTCTACCACGAGCGGCGGATGGCCGCCCGGACCTCACGGCGCCGCCGCCGCGCACTTCGCACGGCCGGCCCGACCTCTCGGGCGTGTGGCAGGCCAAGGCTGCACCGATTCCCGAGTTGATGAAGCTGGTGCCGGGTGGCCAGAACGGGCTCGGCGAGGACATCCCGTCGAAGTACTTCATCAATCTGCTGGCCGACTTCCCGCGCGGGGAAGAGCCACTGCAGCCGAAGGCGGCCGCCCACGCCGCGCGCCTGTCGCTCGACACCGTGCAGCACGACGACGTCGGCATCAACTGCCTGCCGAGCGGGTTGCCGATGTTCGTCACCACACCGGCCCCCTTCAAGATCGTGCAGACACCTGGACTCGTCGTGATGCTCTCCGAGTCCGATACCAGCTTCCGCCAGATTTTCACGGACGGACGGAAGCTGCCGGCGGATCCGCAACCGTCATGGACCGGCTCGTCGATCGGACGGTGGGAAGGCAACACGCTGGTGGTCGAGACGATCGGGTTCAACGGGCGCGGTCAACTCGATGCCCTCGGTCATCGTTCGAGCAGCGCGCTGCGGCTCACCGAGCGTTACACCCGCACGAGCACGGGCGAGATGGACGTGCAGTTCACGTTCGACGATCCCGAGACGTTCACCCGCCCGATCACGGTGACGGTCGGAATGCGCTTACGCGCCGACACCGATCTCATCGAGTACATCTGCGCTGAGAACGAGAAGGATCGGCACCGGATGGCGGTGGTGCACTGAGGCGGGTCTAAAGACCCGCGGCCACATACGTGGCGACGCGTGCGACGGCGACGGCGACGCGATCGCCCTCGGGGTCGACGGCGGGATTCACCGGCACGAAGAGCACCGTGTCTTCGCGACGCGCGAGGACGTTGCTCGCGACCAGCGCGCGCATCATCGCGATGGCGGCGCCGACGCTGGCGCACTGCAGACCGAGCCATCCCGTGTACTCGCGACCGCCGCGGCGAAGGCCGCTCTCACGCTCGATCGTGCGCGCGACCTGTGCGAGCCGTGCCGACGACTCGCCGAGTGGAGGCCACGGCGGCCCGATGAGCGGGACTTCGCTTTCCATCGTCAGAAAGAGCTGGGCAATCGCCTGCTGCCGCGCGCGCGGGACGTGCCCGACCCAGTAGTGACAGGTCTTGGCAATCACCGTGATGACGTTCTTGATTTCCTTCTCGAGCCGGAACTGCGGCGCCGCGGGGAGATCCAGCAGGGCGCCCTGCCTTCGAGCCGCGACGTTCTCCATCACGATCGCGCGCAGCAGCCAGCCCGTCATCGCGTCGCCGGGACACGACACGCGCACCCAGCCCGGGTCGGGTGACACGTAGGTGCGCAGACCGGTGACGAGGCGGATGCCGCGGCAGATCTCGTCCGCCACCTCGTCGTAGCGATCGAAGTCGGCATCGATCGCCGCCTCGTCACCAGGGCCCAGCCACGCGCCCTTGTGCGGCGGACCGCCAGCCATGGCCAGATCGCAGAAGCTGCCCCACATCTCGTCCCACGCGACGCGGCCGTCGGCCCCGTACTTCAGTCCGGCCGACCGCATCGGCACGGGCTGCAACGTTTCGAACGAATCCTGGTAGATATCCGGCAGCAGCGTCCTGATCCGCGCGTCGAGCGCGCCGTCCGCGTCCGCCTCTTTCGCGGTCATCGTCCGATGCTACCGCGCGCTGGTCCTCTCGAGATCCTCGGGATGGTCCGCCAGCCAGCCCTTCATCGTGTTGGGCAGCGCGTAGTTCCCTTCGTGGCAGGCGTATTCGTAGAGGCGGCCGACGGTCACGCCGCTCTTCGCCTGGTTCGACGACAGCGGATAGGAGGCCGTCCACGGGCTCGTGAACATGGCCGGGTCGTTCATCGTGAACTGGTAGTCGATCGTCTCGGCGTCGACGCGCGTGAAGCGCTCGGTCAGCGTCAACGTCGGGCGCGAGGCACGCCACGCGCCCGCCCACCAGTAGTGGCTCTTGTCGGCGAAGCCCGACGTCTCCACGACGAGCGTGTCGCCGTCCCACCGGCCCAGGGACACGCCCAGCCACTGCGGGATCTCCGGCCGCGGACGGCCGTCGAGGAAGACCACGCGGCGGTCGCCGAACATCTCGCCGACGATCACGATCGCCGACTCGGTCTGAAAGAACTGATAGTTGTTGTTGTAGCCGGTGTAGTGAATCGGCACACCGTCGGTGAGGCAGCGCTCGCCGGTGTCGAAGTCGCTCCAGATGGCGCGACGGCCTTTGCCGTAATGCGCGTTGGACGCACGGAAGTGCTCGCGGCCGCCGTCGGTGAAGGGAATGCGGCCGTCCTTCGGGTCGATCACGAGCGAGGTGCGTCGGCTCGGCACCCAACGTGAACCCGGGTCGAACCAGATCTGGTTGTAGGTTCCTGGATCACCCGCCGCCGGTGGCGCGTCGGTTTCGTTGCGCTTCGCCGCCGCCACTTCGAGGGCACGCGCCTCGTCCTCGGACAGGACATCCTTCAGCTGATTGGCGGGACGCTCGAGCGGCGTGATGGTCGTGCCGTTCCAGACGCCACGCAGATCCGGTGAGCCCCACGGCGTCCGCGGCGCGGCGGACGCGGCCGCCGGCTCCGCGATCAGTTTGGGGACGGCGGCGAGGAGCCCGGCGGCGCACGCCAGCACTGCGACGATCGACACGGTCTGTTTCATCCTCACCCTCGTGCGTTCGATCGGCGTGAATTGTCTCATGGAGCCGGGGCCGGTGCGGGCCATGGGAAGATAACGGCGTGGCGGACGCGCGGATGTTTCGGGCCGGAGATGAGGTGGAAGATTTATGCCGCGCGTGCAAGAGTGAGCGCGCCCACACCGTCATCGTGGCCGACGCTCAAGGCCGGCCGCTGCGCGTGCAGTGCGACTTCTGCGAGAGCCAGCACAACTATCGCGGCGGCTCCCGACCAGCGCCTTCCTCGGCAACAGCCGCGGGACCGGCGCCCGTTCCGCGACGCACGGCGCCGCCGTCAGACGCCTTTCCGCTCGTCAGTGCCCGTGAAAGGACCGCATCGCCCATGCCGCTGCCCGATCGCGACGACGACCTCGAGCTATTGCTGCGCCGTATCATTCGCGAGGAAGCCGGCCTCACCGCGGTCGCCCCCGCCGCGAAGTGGCGCGGCGGCACGCTGGTGCTGCGCCCCGGAACCCCGGGTCTTCAGGAGAAGACCTGGCCGATCGAGACCTTCTTCCACAAGGTCGTCATGCTGCGCAACCGGCTGCGCACGCTGGAGCAGCAGGTGAACGCCTCCGATCTTCCGGACGACGTGAAAGTGAAGCTGCAGGGCTACGTGAGCGGCTGCTACGGGTCGCTCACAAGCTTCAACCTGCTGTTCGCCGACGAGGGCGATCAGTTCAAGGGCGGCGGAGGGGATTGAGCCCGGGTCTGAAGACCCGGGCCCATGTGTGCCGGCTTAAGACTTAAGCCATAAGCCTTAGAAGTCGAAGCCGGCGCCGAGCTTCATGTAGCGCGCCGTCGCGATCCTCGTCGGCGTCAGCCATGCGCCGCCCGGCACGAATCCGTTGTTGTAGGTGAGAACGGTATCCGAGTTGGCGAGGTTGTAGACGTCCACCGACACGGTCAGCCGCTTCGTGCCGAACCGCTGGACCTTCATCACGCGCATGTCGAAATTGTTGCGCCGCTCGCCATACTGCGTGCCGGGCTGGATCAGGTTCACGGTCACGTTGGCGCCGCCGGAAAGCGGCCGGCCGAGCGGCTGTGGCCCGGCGGCGATGACGGCGTTCGACGCCACATAGTTCGCGGCGATCTCCGGGCCCGGGTTGCTCTGCCACGTGAGGCTCGTCTGAACATCGATCTTGGGGATCAAGTAGGTCGCCAGGCCGGTAGCCGACGTGCGGTACGGTTCGACGACGCGGCAGTACGGATTCGTCAAGCTGCTGACGAGCCCTCCTGCCGGGACGATCGCGGTGCTCGAGGTTCTTTCCGGCACCAACGCCCGTATCCCGCAGGCGTCCGTCAACCGGCGCCCGGTGCTCGTGCCCCCTTGCACCGTGAGCCCGTTCCGCAGGCGCGCGTTGACGCCGACGTCCACGCCCTGCCAGTTGTTCACCATCTCCGGACCGACGGCGGACGAGAGCTGATGGAGGTTCAGCACCTGGCCGACCTTGTTCGGGTTCAGGTCGAAGAGGCCGCTGACGGTGTGGCCTCCGCCTCCTGGCAACCGCGGGTCGAGCGGCGCGGCGATGCTGTACGGCGTGTAGTCGGACGCGGCCGTGAGGGTGTTGTCCACCATGGACAGGTTGCCCCACGAGTTGCGGTAGTAACCGACCGTCAACGCCACGCCGCTGAGGAGCTCCTGTTGCACCGACACGCCCGTGGACCAGACATACGGCCGGTTTCCCCAACCGGTGACCATCTCGGGATCGTAGTTGGTGTTGAACACCTGTGTGCCGAAGGTCTGATTGGCCACCGGCCCGCAATCGGGCTGCGCCGCGGGGTTGGCCAGATTGCAGCCCGGGCTGTTGGTGAAATTGAAATTGGTGGGATTCAGCCACGGCCGCGTCGTCATGGTGGGAATCCGGAAGATCGGATTCATGTCCAGGCCGAAGAGCGAGCTGAGACCCTCCATGTATTTGCCGATGCTGGCCTTGACCGCGGTCTTGCCGTTCCCGAACAGGTCGTAGGCCACGCCCGCGCGGGGAGTGATGTCTTTCCAATCGATCCCCTGCGTCGACTCGTGGGGAAAGGAAACCTGTGTCGGCATGAGCGGATAGTCCGGAAGGCCGCCGATCGGGTCGGAGGTGTAGTGCGTGATGCCGTTGTCGAACCGGAGGCCGCCCTGCAGCGTCAGCTGCTTCATCGTCCACTGATCCTGTGCGTAGAAGTTGACCGGGATCACATGGCGGCCCGTACGAAGCCAGCCGGGGTACGCGAGGTTCTGCGTAATCTGGTTGGGGACTCCGTTGTTCGTCCGCACCTGGATCACGGTGCTGTCGTAGAAGTAGTTCTTGGTCGGCGTGCTGAAGCCGCCCTGATAGCCGAACTTCATGTTGTGGGCGCCGCTGACATACGACATGGACGCGCGCCATTCGTGGGTCCCGATGTCGTTCTTGGCGAAGCCGCCATTGGCGAGCCCGGGATGCCGGGAGAGCAGGCCGGGAATCGAGCAGTTGCAGCTGGGAATCAGGCTGCCCGTCTGCTCCAGCTGCTGGATCATCGCCGGGTTGTTCTCGCCGCCGATCCCGCCGATGCGCGGTCCGCCGCCGCCGCTCTGATCGTAGATGCCCAGGAACGTTCCGATCCCTGCCTCCGCCAGCAGCTTGTTGTTGATCGCGAACGTCCAGGTGGCCTGCTGGACGCGGGACTGCGTGAAGCTGGTCAAGCCCGTGGCCTCGGGCGTCTGCGTCGGCGTGCCGCCGCCTTCCTTGCCGATGTAGTTGTGCTGTTCCTGCCAGTAGAAAGTCAACTTGTGGCGCTGCGACGCCTGCCAGGTGAGACGCGGCGCTTCGCTCCGGTCCCGCGTGTCGGTGAACGCCGGTTGCGACAGGTCGAAATCCACCACCCAGAGGTCTGGCCGGTTGGCGTTCTTGTTGACCCACATGCCCGGGACAGTGTTGTTCGACACGACCTGGCGCACCGTGAAGTAGAACCACAGCTTGTCGCGGACGATCGGGCCGCCGATCTGGGCATCCACGTCGTAGAGGTTCTTCAGCTCCCCCGGCGTCCTGAGGCCCTGGGCCTTCAGCGAATCCGTGAAGTTGCTGGCCTGCATCCAGCCCTTGGCCGTGTTGCCAAAGGCGGAGCCCCTGAACGTGTTGCCGCCGTCCTTCGGGATGACGTTGAGGTTCACCCCGGCGCCTTCGGCTTCGCCCAGACCGCCGGACGTGTTGATCACCACTTCCGACGCGCCGGCCGTGTTCAGGAGCTGGCCGCCGGCCGTGGCCTGACCAGTGAAGTCCGTGTTCAACCCGTCGGTCTTCGTCCGCGACCCATAGGTGTTCCCGCCGTGGATCGTTCCGGCGAGCCCGCCCATGCCGCCGGTGATGCCGCCGGAATCTCCACCACCGACGGCGACGCCCGCCTGCGACACGTTCAACCCTGGAATCAACGACTGGAGCCCGGCGGCGTTGCGCGAGCTGGGGATGGCGGCGATGACGTCATCGCTCATCGTCTGCTGCACCCTGACGCTCTGAACGTCCACGATCGGCGACTGTCCGGTGACGGTGACCGTTTCGTCCAGACCGCCGGGCGCCAGATCCGCGCTCACCGTCGCGACGAACGTGCCCGTGAGCTCGATGCCGTCGCGCTTGACGGTCCTGAAGCCCGGCAACGTGAACGTGACCGAATACGCGCCTGGCCGCAGATCGACGACGCGGTACTGCCCGGTCGCGTCGGTGCTGACCGACCGCACCTTCTCGATCAGAACCGGGCTGGCCACTTCCACCGTGACGCCGGGGAGTACGGCGCCCGACACGTCCTTGACCACGCCGGTGATGGCGGCCTGCGCGAACGCGAGCGCCGGGAACAGGAGCAGCGCCGCCAGGACCGCGGCGGAACGCTGCAGAAGGTTCGAGAACCTCGCGGGACACATGGGGGCACCCAGACACCCGAGGATTGCATGCTGCATTCCGCCCTCCAGAGATGACCGTTGCGTCGGTCGGGAAACGGGCGGAGTGTGCCGCTGCGTCTACCGGCGCGAAATACACAATCCGAGGTAGCTGTTCCGGGGTAGGAAATCGGTCAGCGAATCCCACCGGGACCGGTCACGGATCGGCCGAGTCGTAAAATGAAGGGTCGGAGATTGGAGCTCACGATGCATCGAAGGTGGACCCGGTCGGTGGGGATTCTCGTGGCGCTGGCGGTGGCGTTCGCGATGTCGTTGCCGCTGGGCGCGCAGTACGTCAAGTATCCGACGCCAGGGGTGCCGCGGCTGCCGGACGGCAAGCCGAACATGGCCGCTCCCGCGCCCCGCACACCCGATGGCAAACCGGACGTCTCCGGCCTCTGGCTGACGGCCAACTTCGACTGCCCGCCGGGCGGCTACAACCCCGAAACCTATACGTGCGGACCAGAGCTGCCCATGGGCCGCGATGGCATCAACTTCGGGTCGAGCCTGAAGGGTGGTCTCCCCTATCAGCCGTGGCTCGCCGCGCTGGTCAAGAAGCGGACTGCCGAGAACTCCAAGGACGACCCGCACGTGGTCTGCCTGCCGGACACGTTCCTGCGGATGTACAGCCTGCCCCACCTGACGAAGTTCGTGCAGACGCCGTCGCTGCTCATCATGCTGAACGAGGTGAACGCCGGCTACCGGCAGGTGTTCCTCGACGGCCGTCCGCTGCCCGCCGATCCGGCGCCGTCGTGGCAGGGCTACTCGTCGGCCCGGTGGGAAGGCGACACGCTCGTCATCACCTCGCACGGCTTTCGCGACGACATCTGGATCGACTGGAACGGCAGCGTGATCACCGAGGCCGCCACGGTCACCGAGCGTATTCGCAGGCCCACCTATGGCCGTCTCGAGATCGAGGTGACGGTGGACGATCCGAAGGCGTACACCAGGCCGTGGACGGTCACGTTGCAGCAGCAGCTCGCGATCAACACCGAGCTCGTGGACGAGATCTGCCTCGAGAACGAGACCTCCTCCAGGCGCATGAAGTAGTTCGCAGGGCGGGCTAAAGCCCCGCCCCACGAGTATCCGAGCCGAGGTGGCCGCGGCGCTGCAGCCACTTCACGCTCTCGAGCACCGGCATCACCGTGAACGCGGCAAACGCGGCCAGCGCCCACTCCCACGCCGCCAGCGCGTAGGTGCCGAACGCCGTCTGCAGGAACGGCACGTAGACGATCGCCACGAGCAGCACCAGCTCCCAGCCGACCGCGTAGTTCAGCCACCGGTTCGAGAACGGCCGGCGCAGCACCGAGTGCCAGTCGGAGCGGTAGTTGTAGGCCTTGAAGAACTGGATCAGCACCAGCGACACGAATGTCAGCGTCATCGCCTCGGCCATCGGCGCGCCGCGCTGCAGCTGCCAGGCGAACAGGCTGACATTGACGATCGCGGACCAGATGCCGCCGGCGAGCAGCAGCACGACGACCGGCCGGGTGAAGACGCCGCCCCTCGGGTCGCGAGGCTTGCGCTCCATCAGATCCGCGTCGGGCGGATCGACGGCGAGCGCCAGCGCCGGCAGACCGTCGGTGGCCAGGTTCACGTAGAGAATCTGCACCGCCGACAGCGGCAGCGGCAGCCCGGCGAACATCGTGCCCGCCATCAGCAGGATCTCGCCGACGTTCGACGACAGCAGGTAGGTGAGGTACTTCCGGATGTTGGCGAAGACGATCCGCCCCTCCTCCACCGCGGCGACGATGGAGGTGAAGTTGTCGTCGAGCAGGGTGACGGCGGCCGCTTCCTTGCTGACGTCGGTGCCGGAGATCCCCATCGCGATGCCGACGTCCGCCTTCTTCAGCGCCGGCGCGTCGTTGACGCCGTCGCCGGTCATCGCGACCACATCGCCGCGCTGCTGCCAGGCGCCCACGACGCGCAGCTTGTCGGCTGGGGAGACCCGCGCGTAGACGCCGATCGCCTGCACGTCGCGGGACAGGTCGGCGTCGCTCATCGCGGTCAACTCCTGCCCCGACACCACGCGGCGGCCCGCCAGCAGGCCAAGTTCGTCGGCGACGGCGGTGGCCGTCAGCGGATGGTCGCCGGTGATCATCACCGGCGTGATGCCGGCGTGCCAGCACGTGCCGACGGCGGCCTTGGCCTCGGCGCGCGGCGGGTCCATCATGCCGGCGAGCCCGAGCAGGGTCATGGCGTGTTCGGCTTCGCCAATCGAGGCCGCACGCTTGCGCGCGATCGCCAGCACGCGCAGGCCGGCCGCCGCCATCTCGCGCTCCATCGCCACGACGGCGGCTCGATCGGCGTCCTGGAACGCGACGTCGCCGCCCGCGGTGGCCCAGCCGGTACAATCCGGGAGCACGACGTCCACCGACCCCTTCGAGAACGCCGTCAGACCGCCGCCGCGTTCCTCGTGCAGTGTCGTCATCCGCCGCCGCTCGGACGTGAACGCGATCTCGTGGCGTCGTGGCAGGTGCTGGTTGAGCGCCGCCTGATCGAGCCCGGCCTTCTCCGCCGCCACGACGAAGGCCGCCTCGGTGGGATCCCCTTCGACGCGCCAGGTGCCCTGCTCGTCGAGACGGACGCGCGCGTCGGAGGCGAGCACCGCGGCGGCCAGCGTGTCGCGCAGGGTGACGGGAGCGTCGACGGCGTGTCCCTCGCGCCGGAACTCGCCGATCGGGTCGTAGCCGACGCCCGTGATCTCGACGACACTTTCGGCCGTCGCGACGCGACGCACCGTCATCTCGTTGCGGGTCAGCGTGCCGGTCTTGTCGGAGCAGATGATGGAGGTGCTTCCCAGCGTCTCCACCACCGGCAGGCGCCGCACGAGCGCCTGCCGCTTCACCATGCGGCGCACGCCGATGGCCAGCGAGATGGTGACGACCGCCGGCAGCGCCTCGGGCACGACGGCCACCGCCAGCGCGATCCCGAAGATGATCATGTCGAGGAGCGGCATGCCGCGCCACACGCCGAGCACGACGATGACGCTCACCACGACGAGCGCCACCTTGGCGAGCACGGCGCCGAGACGATCGAGGTTCTCCTGGAGCGGCGTCCGCCCTGCCTCCACCGAATGGACCAGGCCGGTGATGCGGCCGAATTCGGTGTTCATGCCGGTCTCGACCACCACGCCCTGGCCGCGCCCGCGCGTTATGAGCGTGCCCGCGTAGGCCATATTGCGGCGATCGGCCACCGCGAGCGCGGGATCGGGCAGCGGCGTGGTGATCTTCTCCACGGCGAGCGACTCGCCCGTGAGCGCCGCCTCGTCGATCGCGAGGTTGATGGCGACCGCCACGCGCACGTCGGCCGGGACGCGGTCGCCGGCACGCAGGATCACCACATCGCCGGGCACCAGCTCGCGGGCCGGAATCTGCACCTCGACGCCGCCTCGCAGCGCGTGTGCCAGAGGCGCCGCCATCTGCCGCAGCGCCTCGAGCGCGCGCTCAGCGCGATACTCCTGAACGAAGCCGAGCAGCACGGCGAACAGCACGATGACCGCGATGACCACGGCCTCGAGCGTGTGCCCCATGACGCCGGACAGCGCCGTGGCCGCCAGCAGGATCAGGACCAGCACGTTCTTGAACTGCTCGACCAGGGTGTGCCACGGCGATCGCGATCCCGACGACAACAGCTCGTTGGGACCGTGCTCGGCGAGGCGCCGCCGGGCGTCGTCGGCCGCAAGGCCGCCCTCGCCCGCGCGCAGGGCTCGATAGATGTCACCCACGTCGGCCGTGTGCCACGCGGAGGAGTCCGGCGCAGCGGCGTATCGAACGGTCGCGGCGGTTGCCTTGGGATTGGGTTGGCTCACGGTTCGAGGCTACGGGTCCGGCCGCAGCATAGGCAAATAGATAAACTGTTTCAGGTGATTCGACTTTCTCTATACTCGAGCTGAATCCCTGTGGACTGGCTCAACTATCACCATCTGCTCTACTTCTGGACCGTCGTGCGCAAGGGCAGTGTGTCGAGAGCCGCCGAGGAGCTGCACCTCTCGCAGCCGACGGTGAGCGCCCAGGTCCGCGCGCTCGAGACGGCCATCGGCGAGCCGCTGTTCTCGAGGAAGGGGCGGGTGCAGGCGCTCACCGACGTCGGGCGCCTCGTCTATCAGCACGCCGACGACATCTTCGGCATCGGCCGCGATCTCATGGACACGCTCAAAGGCCGCGCGGGACAGCGCGCCGTGCCGTTGACGGTCGGGGTGGCGAACGCGGTACCGAAGCTGGTGGTCTACCGGCTGATCCGACCGGCGCTGCAGCAGCCCGACGCCATGCGCGTCGTCTGCCGGGAGGACGATCCCGAGCAGCTCATGGGACAGCTCGCGAGCTACGCGCTCGACGTCGTCATCGCCAACGCGCCGGCGCCTACTTACCTCCCGGTGAAGGTCTTCAACCATCTGCTGGGGCAGTCCGACACCGCGTTCTTCGCTGCCGCCCCGCTGGCGGCACGACTCAAGCGGCGCTTCCCGGGGTCCTTGCAGCAGGCCCCGATGGTGCTCCCCACCACCAACAGCCCGCTGCGCCGCGCGCTGGAGGAATGGTTCGACGACGTGGGGATCCGGCCGCGCGTGGTGGGCGAGTTCGAAGACTCGGCACTGATGACCGTGGTCGGCCAGGCCGCCGGCTATGTCTTCCCGGCACCTGCGGCCATCGCGCACGACGTGAGCCGCTTCTATGGAGTGCGGCGCGTCGGCGCCACCGATGCGGTGCGCGAGCGCTACTACGTCATCTCGGCGGAGCGGCGGCTCACGCACCCCGGCGTGGTCGCGATGACCGACGCCGCGCGCAATCGCCTGTTCGTGTGAGGCGCGAGAGAGAAAGGCCCGGGTCTGAAGACCCGGGCCCACGTGCGTAGAGGCGAGCCTTCAGCCTCGCTTCCTGCTTCACTCGTCTTACCTGGCCGTGGCGCCTTGTCCCATCTGCTCCAAAGTGGGAGGCGTCAGACCAAGAATCTTGGCTGGGTTGATCTTGAATAGCAGATCGAGCTCACGCTCCGTGAAGCCGTTGGCGCGCAGCCGCTGTGCGGCCAGCGCCAGCGCGTCAGGCGGATACACCGTGCCGGCCTGGCCCGCGTCGCTGGAAATGAACGAGTGCTCGACGCCCGCAGCGCGAATGGCATCGACGTACCACTTGACGTCTTCGGCCCGTGCCGTGGGATTACCGAACTGCCAGGTGAACTCTTCCCACACGCGTCCCGGACCGAGCTCCGCGGCCTGCTTGACCTGTTCCACCGTGTAACCCTGGAGACGCGGATGCGAGTTGATGATGGTCTGGACGCCGGCCTTCAGCGCTTCCCTGATCAGCATGAAGCCTTCGGGCTGGGAGCTGTGGCCAGTTTCGAGAATCAACTGGCCGTTCGTCTCCCTGGTCCGTGCGGTCGCGATGACTTCGAGAACCTGCCTGGTTTCAGGCAGCAGCTCGCCATCGGCGCACGGCGTCGGGTACTTCGACCAGAAGGCGCTCCCGTCCTTGCACCGCGCAACCGGCATATAGGGAGTCTTGAAGAACTTTGCGCGCAGCGGCGCCAGATTGGCCTGGTAGTTGGCGACGGTGTGATAGCTCCACTCCGAATCCCAGGTCGAGAGCTCCACGATCCGGCCGTACCCGCCCTTCATCTCGGTCATGTGGACGACCGCCCAGGGATTGAGCTTGTCGCCGACGATCAGGTTGTTCGCCATGCCGCCGAACACTTCCAGGTTCGGATACAGCTTGCGGACGATGTACGCGAGCTGGGCGGTGTCGTCCATGTGCTCGCCCATGATCACGAACCCGCGCATGCCCGATTCCGATGCGCGCTTGGCCATGTCGAGCACGTCGAGCGAGCGGGCCGCCTGACCATAGCTGGGGCCGTTGCTGTCCGGATCGAGGTGCGCGTGCATGTCGATCGCGCCCTTCAGCACCGGATCGCGTGGAGCCGGATCGTTCAGGCTGTAGAACGTCGCCCGGCCCGCCGGACCACGCCCGCCTTCGCGCCCGCCTTCCGCCGCGGGTCCTGCACCGCCGCCGCGGCGACCTTCCTGCGCGGCCGCCGAGGCTCCGCCGCCGACGAGGACTGCCACACCGAGTACTGCCCCGGCACCAAGGACGATGGCCTGTGCCAATGCTTTGTTCATTCTGGTAACTCCTGCCTGTTGGCGCAAAGCGTCTAGTAGTTCGAATCCCAGCGGATGTTGAGCCACACCATGCGGCCATCGACCTTGCTGAAGCCGTGCGTCATGTTCGATGGAACGAACATCACGTCGCCGACCTTCATAGGAGCTTCGACTCCTGTATTCGCAAGCCTCGGTGCGCCCCTCGTGGGCTCGACATGTGCACCGCCCTTGTCGGTGCTGAAGCCGGTCACGGCGGTTCCGGAGCCCTGGAGCACAACCCACGTGTCGATCGTGCGCTCGTGGAATTCAACCGACGGCTCGGTGATGTTCCGGATGTTGACGTTGAAGTGACCGCCCTCGATCATGCGTTTGGTCAGGCTGGTGCTCTTCGTCGAGTTCTGCTCGGCGATATAGCTGTCCAACAACGCCTTCGGAAGGTAGACGGCTTTGTCCGGCGTCGCGAACGCTCCCACACCCGCGCTGCCCGGGACGCCCGGCACTGGCGGGTTGCCAGCTCCCATCGGCCCCTTCCAATCCACGTCCCAGCGAACGTTCAGCCAGGTGATGCCAGTGGGCCCCGTCTCGTTCATCCAGTGCGGCAGATTGGCTGGGACGAACAGGACGTCGCCGACACTCAGACGGTCGGTCACGCCGCCGGTCACCTTGCCGTTGGCGAACGTGCCGCCCGTCGTCACCGCCCCGCTGCCTTCGAGGACGTACCACACGTCGATCGTGTTGGGATGAATGAGCGGCGCGGCCTCGGGCTTCTTGATCCGCCGGATGTTGACGTTGAACTTGCCGCCCTCGACCATTCGAAGCGTCTCTTCTCGGGCCGCATCCATGTCTTTCAGGTACTGATCGAGCTTCGACTTCGGGATCGGGACCGCACGCTCGGTCGTCGCCCGCTCGAGGATATGGGTGCCGCCGCCCGCACCGGCCCCGGCTCCTCTCCCACCACCCCTTCCGCCACCCTGTCCCGCTGCCCCGCCGCCCTGGGCTGCGCCGCTGACGCCCACGGTTACCGCCAGCGCCGCCGCGACGGCGCACACGAACGTGTGCCGAGCGACGGTGGCTGATTTATTGGCTGTCCTCATCTCTCGTCACCCTCCCCGGATCGCAACCCCACCTGAGACCGGCTCCGCTCACCAGACGTCCGTCCTCCCGGCGCACGGGCGCCGATCGACGGGGGGCAGTGCACGGAAGGCGCGCGGGATCGACGGGGCGCGCCCCGTGATCCAACGGCGCGGATTATGGGGAGCGGGGCGGCCGCGACGCAAAGCCGCAATTGTCATCAATTGTCGCCCGTGATCGGCCTGTCGGATAAGACGGAGCAGCTTGAACGTCCGGGGACTATCGCCGTGCCAGGCTAGTATACGTCTCGCCGGTACCGCGCCTCCGCAAAGAGGCCATCGACGAGCGCCTCGCCGAGCAGCTCCCGCAGGGCCGCATCCACGTCGGCGGCCATACCGCCCCGGCTGCCGCAGACGTAGACGCCGGCTCCGTCGTCGATCCACGTCCGCAGCGCGTCGGTCTCCGCACGGAGGACGTCCTGGACATATCGGGGACCCGAGGCGTCGCGGGAGAACGCCCGATCGCATCGTTCGAGCAGGCCGTTGCTGGCCCAGCCGTCGATCTCGTCGCCGTGAAAGCGGTCGTGGGCAGACGTCCGCTCGCCGAAGATCAGCCAGTTCCGGCGGCTGCCCCCCGCGGCCCGAGCCTTGAGATGGGCACGCAGCCCGGCCAGCCCGGTCCCGTTTCCGATCAAGAGGAGGGGGCGCGCCGGATCGGGGGCGTGAAACGCGCTGTTGGTACGCACGCGCAGCCAGATGCGCTCGCCGAGGGCGGCGCCGCACGTCAGCCATCCCGAGCCGAGGCCGAGACGGCCGTCGGCGTGCCGGACCTGACGCACGAGCAGCTCGATCCGGCCATCGCACGGCAGCGATCCGATCGAGTAGTCGCGGGTGTCCGCCGCGGCGACAGGGTCGTCGCTCGCGCCGGGCACGATTTGCGCCACGTCGCCCGCCTGCCACGCGGCCGCCTCACCCACGTCCGGTTTCAGGACCACGTGGTACGCGGGACCTCCCGGACTGCCGGGATTGAGCAGCCGACGCTCGGTCAGACGCCAGCTCGAAAACGGGCGCTCCTGCCACGCGACCGTCGCGGCGCCGAGCGCCGCGACGTGCGCGCGCCAGCGCACCAGCGCCGCCGCATCGCCGTCGTCCACGTCCACGACGTCGAACAGCGGCGTCGCCGATCGCGCGTGCAGCCACGCGTGCAGCGCGAAGCCGAAAGCGCAGTACTGCCGGTAGGTGCGATCGCCCAGCGCCAGCACGCCGAACGCCAGGCCGTCGAGACTTCCGGGCGCCGCCATCACGGCACGTCGGAATCGCTCCGCGCTGTCCGGCGCGTCGCCCTCGCCGGTGGTGCTCACTACGAACAGCGCGCGCGAGACCGCTCCGAGCAGCGCACGATCGACCTGTTCGAAGGACGCGAGCCTCACGGCCTGCCCGCCCGCGCGCAGGGCCGCCGCCGTCTGCGCCGCGAGCTCCTCCGCGAACCCGGTCTGACTGGCAAACGCCACCAGCACAGGGTCGCCCTCGGGCTGAGCCGCGGCGAGCGCGCGGCCCCGGGCGTGATGGCGCCGGAGCGTGATGGCACAGAGCGCGAGGTAGAGCGCGATCGTCAAGAGCGCTCCCGACTCCCGGTTCACTGCAGCATCGCCTCGAGCGCCGGCGTCGCATGGGGCCGCACGTTTTCACCGGCCCGTTCGACGAACAACGCGGCCAGGTGCCGTTCGGCGGCAAACGCCAGCCCCGCCTCGAGACCGAGCACCATCAACGCCGTGGCCAAGGCGTCGGCCATCACGCATTCTCGATGCAGCACAGTCACCGAGGCCAACGCGTCGCCCACCGGCCGGCCGGTTCGCGGATCGATCGTGTGGGAAAACCAGCGCCCGTCGGCCGCGAAGCCCTTCCGGTAGTCGCCGGACGTCGCCACCGAGAGCCCGTGAAGCGCGATCAGTAGCTCGAACGTCGCTGCCGCGGGCCGCGGCTGCGGCGCGAGCGGGAGCGGCGGTTCGACGAGCACCCACCAGGGCTGGGCTCCAGGCTTCACGCCGTGACCGCGCAGCTCGCCGCCGATCTCGACGAGACAGCTGTCGATGCCCTCCGCGCGCAGCTGCCGGGCCACCGCGTCCACGGCGAAGCCTTTGGCAATGGCGGACAGGTCCAGCGACATGCCGCCTGGCTGCCGGGCCCGTCGCGTGGCCGCGTCGAACTCGAGGCGCTGCCAGCCGCAGCGCTCGAGCGCCGCGCCAATTTGCCCGTCGTGAGGAGCGCGGCTGCGCCTACCTGGAGGACCGAAGCCCCAGAGATCGACCAGCCGGCCGCTGGTGGGATCGTAGGCGCCGCCGCTGTCGCCGGCGATGCCGAGCGCGGCGGTGAGCACCACGGCGAACCACTCGGGCAGCTCCTGCCACTCGCCAGCACTGCGGTTGAAGCGCGAGATATCGGACGCCCCCTCCCAGGTGCTCATCTCGGCGATCACGCGGTCGAGGCACCGTTCGACGCCAGGGCGGATCATCGGCGCGTCGGTCCGCTGCTCGTCCACGAACGACACCGACCACGTCGTTCCCATCGTCCTGCCGGTCAGGCGTCCGACATGCGCGCCCGGCGCGGGCAGCCGCACGCCGCCGAGCGCCGTGGGAATCGCGATCTGGCGGCACGACCAGTCCAGTGCGTCCGGCTGGGCGACGGGGATCGTCACTGCGGGGTCACCACTGACCGTCGCCGGAGACGATCGTGGAGGACGGCACCATCCAGGCGCGGTGTGCCTCCGTTGAGAGCGGCAACAGCAGCGCCAGCGCGAGACCGGCGCAGAACCTGTATCGATGCGTCATGGAAGGCCCCCTCTTCGCGCCCTACGGGCGCACGTTGACAGTCACGACGCCGAGCTCGGTGGAGCCCTTGGCGGTCGCGGTAGCGGCCGCCGGTGCCGGCCACGTGAACGGAACCTTGACGACCTCGCGGCCGCCCACTTCGCGCGCCGCCTCGATCACCAGCTGATACGAGCCTGGTGCCAGCGACGCGAGCGCGCCCTTCGCCGCGCTGAACGTCAACTCGTGGCGGCCCGGCGCGCGCGTGGCTCCAGTGAGACCGTCCACGGGCACCGCCAGGTCGCGACCCGACCGGCGCCACCAGGTGCGAAGGTCCTTCAGCCACTTGGTGCCCTCGTTGTTGCCTTTCATCGAGTACCAAACCGCAAGATTCGCGGCGACACTTTGATCGGGCTTCTCGACCCAGACCGCCAGATACGGCCGGTGATACTCGGCCACGCTCATCGACGGCACCTCGATCGCCACCGTCAGGTCGCCGGCGGCAGCCGCCGGGACGCTCATCACACTGCTCAACGCAACAGGAAGCCAGGGACGCATACGGAACCTCGTCAATGAATCAGGAGCAGGGCGATCAACAGGGGCACTACCAGGCCCAGTCCGACGACCGGCCATGTGGTCGGGCGCTGGCGGGCGTGCATCTGCAGCAGGAACAGGCCGGTGACGCAGAACACCACGGAGCCGACGGCGAAGACGTCGAGAAACCAGCTCCACTGGCGACCGGTGTTCCGCCCCTTGTGGAGGTCGTTGAGATACGACACCCACCCGCGGTCGGTCCGCTCGTGCCGCACGTCGCCGCTGCGCCGATCGATGGTGACGAAGGCGTCGCCGCCCGGGATCGGCAAGGCGACGTAGATCTCGTCCTGGGACCACTCGGCCGCGCGGTCGGCGATCCCCACCGACAGCTCACGCTCGATGTAGGCAGCCACCGACGCGGAGACCGGACTGGTCTCCGGCGCCGGCTCGCCTTGCAACGTCGCGAGGAGGCGGATCGGGAGCCTGGCCGTGGCCGTGGAGGTTCGTGGCTGGCCTTCGATGTCAGCCGCGTGGTTGAGCGTGATGCCAGTAATCGCGAATCCGATCATCCCGGCCAGGCAGACCGCCGAGCTCACCCAGTGCCACGCGTGGATGTGTTTGAGCCAGAACGCGCGACGGGCGCGACCGCTCTCGGCCGCGCCCTCCGGCGTCGCGGAGCGTTGAATCACGAGGGAGACTTCCTGGAAATGGTGGCGCCAGCGCCGCGCGTCCACGACGGGCGCTGCCGTGGCTCGCGGACCACGTCGGGTGCAACAACGGCATGCGTTTCTAGCGCCATGAACGGTTCAGGGCGCGACGGTGATGGCTTCGACGAGGTCGGAGTTGCCGTCGTCACCGGCTCCGCCGATCACGAAGACACGCTTTCCCTCGGCCGCGATCCGGTGCACGATGCGCGGCGTCGCCTGCCCCACTTTGTCCCAGCCGGTGCCGGTGTCGTTCAGCCGATACAGCCCGCCGGCATCGATGCTCACGAACAGACGCCCATCCAGCGTAACGGCCGCGGCGCCGAAGCCGTTGAGCGCTCCACCGGGCAGCGCCGGCCCATCGGACCACGTCCCCTTGGCGACGTCGTAGATCGACACGCCCTTCACGACCGCGGACTTGTCGTCGAAGCCGCCGACCACGTAGATCCTGCTGCTGTCAGCGGCGGCGACGAACGCCCGCCGCTTGAACGGCTGGGGAATGCTCCGCCACGTGGGCGAGGCCGCGGACAGATCCATCACTTCCATCGTCTCGGGCCACACCGACTTCTCCTTGCCCTTCAACTGCCAGCCGCCGATCACGAACAGCTGGTCGCCGACGACCACGACATCGTGCGAGGAGCGCGGCAACGGCAACGGCGCCAGCGACTCCCACTTCGCCATCGCCGGATCGAATCCCGCCACGTCGGCGATCGAGTGCGTGTCCGAGGGTTCACCGGGCTGGTTCAGCGGCTGCATGCCGCCGACCCGGTACACCTTCTTGCCGTGCACCGCCAGGTTCATCCCCTGCAGCTTCGGGCCCGTCGGCAACGTTTCCCAGCTCCCGGGCTCGGCGAGCTTCAGCCGGCTGAACCGCCCGGAGACCGCCGCGGTCGAGTAGCTATGCGTGGGGACGACGTGTCCGCCGTAGACGTAGAGCCATCCCTCGCTGGCCACCGCACCAAAGCTGGACGCGGCCTCGGGCATCGTCGCCACCTTGGTCGCCACTGGAACGGCCGCGGCCGCCGACGAGGACGTTGCGGGCGCAGCACCCGCGTCCACGACCAGCGTCGCGTAGTGGCGTGTCTGGTCGAACGCCTTGCCCTGGAACGTGCCGCTCACCTGCTCCCAGTGACGGGCCCAGGCGCCATACCGTCCGACGGCGGTCAGCACCTCGGTCACGCCACCCTTCTCCGTCTGCACCGTCTCCTCGCTTCCGTCCGGCAGCAGCAGGTTCACGTCCACGCCGGCGGTGGGCTTGCCGGCCACGAGCACCTTCAGCCGCATCGCGCCCGGCTTACCCACCGGCACGATCTCGATCGGTACTTTGCCGGTGACGACCTCGGTCGCGAAGGGATCGCCGACGATCGCCTTCGGGTAGTAGTGCAGACGGTAGGCGCGCTCGCCGCTCGGCCTCACGCCGAGATCGGCGTGACCGTGCGCGAGGCCTTTGCCGACGAGCGGAACCGTGAGCACGTACCCGGCCCGAGTGAGCGTGAGCCGGCTGTCCTTCTTCGCGGAGTCTCGCCATTCCAGCGACGCGCCGAGCGCAATCGCCATGTCCACGCGCGTATCGGCGCCGAGCGTCTCGCTGACGATTACGTGTGCGGTCTGGCCGTCCGGTTGCGGCACGACCCAGAGGAAGTGGGCCGACGCCGGGATCTCGGCCGTCAGGAGCAGGACCAGCGGCAGGAACCATCGTGTCATCGCGTTCTCCGTTTCGAATCAGTGGGTGTGCGCACGGGGCGGCAGCGGCGAAGCGGCGGCGCCGTGGAACCGTGCGCGCGCCCGGTTCATCAGTTCCTGGAGGGCGTGAAATTCGTCAGCCGTCAAAGTCAGCATGACGCGATCGATCGCGAGGTGCAGGCAGCCGTGGCTGCATCGATACACGGCCCAGTCACGATCGGTGTCGAACACGGCGTCGTCGGTTGAGTGGGCCGGCATCGGTCGCTACCAGCCGTACGAGAGCGACACCATGCCGCTCGCGCCCGGGCTCGAATAGCGGTCGATCGTCGCGTCGGCGGCCGACCGGCCCCGGACGTTCGCCCACTCGTAGTACTTCGCATCGGTGAGATTGAGCGCCGCCGCACGCAGCGTGACCGCGCGCGAAAGCGCCAGCCAGCCCGACAGATCGACGACACCGTAGGCATCGGGCGCGAACATGGCGGTGCCAGCCACGGCCTGCGACTGCCCCGCGACCGCCCGCACGGTGAGGTCGGTTCCCCAGCGGTTGCCGGAGTTTCCGTACATCAGGCCGAACACCGCCTGGTCCGGCGCAATCGTGCTCAACGGCACGTCGGCTGGCCCCGAGACATCGTTGCCGCGAATCAGCGCGTATGCCGCGCGCGCCCGCAGGGTCGAGGTGAGGCGCACATCACCCTGCAGCTCGAGGCCGTTGATGTGGACGTTCGAAACGTTCTGATACTGATACTCGAGCAGGCCGGTGGCCGGATTCACGCCGCGGGCGACCTGCTGGATGAAGTTCTCGTAGCGGTTCGAGAAGGTCGTCACACCGAAGCTGACGGCGCCGACCGACGAGCGGACGCCGACCTCGAAGTTGTCGCTGGTCTCGGCGCGCAGGTCGGCATTGGGCATCGACGTGTAGCCGCCGAGCAGGTTGGTGAAGCCGCTGTTCACCGCGCTGTAAGGTGGGGCACGGAACCCGCCCGCGTACTGGGCATGGACGGTCACCGCGTCCGACGCCCGCCAGGACGCGCCGACGCGCGACGACACGGCATGGTCGGCGAAGTCGGCGGCGGCCGGACTCATGCTGGCGATGAACACCGGGTCGGTCCCGTCGGCATCCATCGAGAACTGATCGAAGCGGACCCCGGGCACGAGCGTCAGACGGCCGCGGCGAATCTCGGCCTGCACGTAGGCGCCGGTTTCGCCGACGTCGCTCTTGGGGAAGTACTTCGTCGGCAGGATCAGGTTCGTCACCGGAACCACCGCGCCGGTCGTGGCGTTGATGTCGAGTCGATCGCGCAGCATATCGAAGCTGTTGTGCTTGTAGCTGCCGCCGAAGGTGAAGAGCACGTTCTGGCTCGACGACCCGAGCGCCCTGCGCCCCTGGGCGGTGCCGCCGAACGAGTCCTGCTCGTAGTCGAGCGTCGCCCGGCGGTTGAGCGACGGCGTGGGGCCGGCGGGGGCGCGGAACTCGTTGACGACCTGGTTGGTGTCGCTGAACTGACCATAGAAGCTCCACGACACGAGGTTCAGGCCCAAGCTGTCGGCGATGGACTGATCGACCGAGACCCGCTGGCGATCCATCAGGTCCTCGGAATCGGTGTCGAGAATCGCCGTGCTCTTGAGCGAATACGCGAGCGTGTCGACGCTCTGGTCGGCCACTTCGACCGCCGCGCGCAGCACGTTGCCGGCGGAGACAGTGGTCGTGACCTTGAGCAGCGCTTGAACGCCGCGCCGGTCCTGCGGGTTCAAGACAGTACGGGTGGCGTTCTGCGTCTCGACGGCGCCCTGGTTGTCCGGCTCGTGCCCGGAAAGGTAGCTGCTGAAGAGCGACGCCTGCACCCGGCCCGAGCCGCCGGCCAGCACGACGTTGCCGTTGCTCTCGTTCGAACGGCCGTCATAGAGCAGCTTCGCGCCGACGTGAAAGCGCCGGCCGGCCAGATAGTCCACCGGGTCCTTGGTGAAGAACGACACGACCCCGCCCAGCGCGTCGCTGCCATACAGCGACGAACCGGCGCTGCGCACGATCTCAGCGCTCTTCAGCGTGTCAAGGTCGAGCGCGAACTGGTGGACGTTGAACGGGCCGAAGTCGAACTGCTCGGTGGTCTCGACGCCGTCGATCTGCGTCATGACGCGGTTGCCGCCGATGCCGCGGATGTTGAAGCCGTTGAGGCCGACGCGCGTGATGTTCGACTCGACGTAGACGCCCGGCTCGAACTTGATCAGGTCGGCCGTGTTCTCCATCAGGTTCCGCTCGATGGTCTGGTCGTCGATCACCGACACCGTGCTGGGGGTGTCTTTGAGGGTGGTCGGGTTGAGCGTCGCGCTCACGGTGACGCTCTCGAAGAAGCGGCGAGGCTCCTCCGCCGGCTTCGCGGCGTCTTCGGGCGTTGCCGCTTCAGGCGCCTGCGACGCCGGCGCGGACGAGGCGGGCGCCGACTGTGCCCAGGCGACAGGCGGCGTCAGCACGACAAGAGCGAGAGCGAGAGCGGGAATGGACCGCCCGAGGGGGCGCGGACGGGGGTCGGGCTTCATGGCATCACTCCCAGGTGGCGCGCCATGGAACGAAAGCCCGTAGAATTGAGGGGTCGGGCGTCCTCATGCGCACACACGTATGAACGGTTCCTCACCAGGACCAGGCGCTCGATCGCTCGCCGGGTGTTGGCGCACCCGGCGAGCACTACCTGAACGAAAACCTAAACTGAGACTCAATCTCAGTATGTGGTCGATCCTATTCAGTCGAAATCCGACCTGTCAAGTCTGATTTGCGTCGCGACGCGGGAGCGCCGCGCTACCTTAGAGTCGACGGCCGGCGCCGGTGCGCCGCCCTCGACGAGGAGTCACCCATGTTTTCGATCACGCCGCCCGTGCGCAGTGCCCTGCTGGGCGCCGCCGCAGCCGCGGTCTTCCTGACCACCACGTCTGCCCAGTCGATTCTCGGCCGCCCCAGCGAGGCCAACCACTTCATCGAGACGCCCGCTGGGTGGGTGCATCCCAAGACCGCCTGGGGCGAGCCCGACATCCAGGCGACGCTGAACATGATGCAGGCGGCGAACGTCCCGCTCGAGCGCTGCGCCAACAGCTACCGCTTCGGTGGGCCGCCGTGCGACATGAAGAAGGCGTGGTGGACCGACGACGAACACAAGCAGCGCCTCGCGGCCGCTGCCGGCCGCGGCGACCTCGGGCGCGAGCTGATCGCGAAGGGCGAATTCGGGCGCGCCCTCCTCACCGGCGTCACCGACCCGGCCACGCCGCAGCGCCAGACCAACCTGATCGTCGATCCGCCGAACGGCCTGCTCCCCGAGCTGACCGCCGAGGCCAAGCGCCGCGCGCTGCAGATGGGCAGTTCGTGGTCGCTGCCGGGTGAAGACACGGTCTACGACGGTCCGCTCGACTTCGACTTCTGGGACAACTGCCGCTCGCGCGGCATGCCCTCGTCGATGATGCCGTACCGCTACAACGGCGGCTTCAAGATCCACCAGGCGCCGGGCGTCGTCGTGTTCGACCTCGAGATGATTCACGACACGCGCGTGATCTACACCGACGGACGGCCGCCGCTCGCGCGCGCGCACAAGCAGTACATGGGCGACTCGCGCGGCCGCTGGGAGGGCAACACGCTGGTCATCGAGACCACCAACTACAAGGAAGGTCCGCCGCTGATCAACCTCGCGGTGGTCGGCTCACCCGCGGGCAACCGTTTCCCGGTCAGCGACCGGATGAAAACCACCGAGCGGATCACGCGCCTCAACGACGACATGTGGCTCTACGAGATCACGACCGAGGATCCGGTCGTCCTCACGCGGCCGTTCACGGTGCGGTATCCGATGCGGAACGACCCTTCGTATGAGTGGTGGGAATACGGCTGTCACGAAGGGAACACCATCGTGCAGAACTACAGCACCACCAACCAGCACGAGCGCGCCAACCCGCCGGCGGAACCGCCCGCCAAGACCGCGCAGGTGGCGGCGGACGTCGCCTCCGCGCTTGCCGGCCGCTGGACCGGCCGGCCGAAGCTGGCCACCATCGACTACGACATCTTCCTGGAGTTCACGAGGAATGCCGATGGCACGGTGCAGGGCAAGCTGATAGGCACCAACCTGAAGACGTTCGGCGGCAAGACACCGACGACGATCGACAAGCCGCTGCGCGACTTCACGATGAAGGACCGGCGGATGAACTTCGAGTTCCCGAACACGCAGCCGTGGACCTTCACCGGCGAGCTGTCGGCCGATGGCACGTCGCTCACCGGCACGGTGAACAGCGCCCAGGGCGGCATGCCGATCACCTTCAGGAAAGGGTAATCCGTCGTGGGGCCGGCTCTAGCCGGCGCATGAGGGCCGCCTGAAGTGTCAGGCGGCCCCTACTTCTGAGGGGGCGGCCCGCCGGCGCGCGGTGGGCCGAAGTTCGTCGTCACCGGCTCGCCTTTGAGCTCCTGGAACGCCACGTTCACGTTGATGACGGCCCTCGAGAGCGGCGTCCCGCCGTACTCCATGTCCGTCAGCAGCGTCTCCCTGGTGAACTCGGGGAACTTCGGCTTCAAGCTGGCGGCAATCTCCTCGGGCGTCTGCTTGCCGAGCCCGGCCTTTGCGGCGGCGAGCAGCGCGCGATTGAACTCCGTGTAGCTCCGCAGGCCCGCCCAGGTGTTGACGTCGCCGTGCCCTTCGATCACGGTGTCGACGTTGCGGATGCCCTTCAGGGCCTTCTCGAGCGTGTCGGGCAGCGCGATGACGCTGCCTCCGGTCGCCGGGTCGATGAGCGGCGCCATCTTCCACGCGAAGATGTCGCCGGCCGCCATCGCCCGCACCGCCGGGAACACCACGAACGCGTCGCCGTTGGTATGACCGGCGCCAAACCAGTAGAGATCGATCCGGTCCTGTCCGCTGCCGACCGTCGTCTTGTCGGTGAAGGTCCGATCCGGCTTCATCGCCGGGTTCGACCGCGGGTTGGCGTCCACCCACTTCCCGGTGTTCGCGTGCGTGACGACCTCGATCGTCGGCCGCGCGGCCTTGAAGTAGTCGTTGCTGCCGTTGTGATCCGGGTGCACGTGCGTGTTGATGATCATCGACACCGGCTTGTCGGTGACCGTCTTCACCCGGTCCATGATCGCCGGACCGTTGTCGGCGAGCTTTGTGTCCACGAGCACCACACCGGCGCCGGTGACGAACACCGTGGTATTGCCGCCCGCCCCCGGGATCACATACAAGTTGCCGCGGACCGGCGTGATCGTGCCGGTGGGCGGAATGCGGGGACCCCGCTTTCCAGCACATTGGGATCCTAAGCTTAGAATTCCACGTGGACAAGTTG
>JADMIO011346948.1_pt1 | contig 53323 bp, 53 predicted proteins | sample 8958161 | NCBI WGS metagenome assembly JADMIO01 (sample SAMN16585339, study PRJNA669376) | soil metagenome | isolation source: Crop rotation soil | place: USA: Cullars Rotation, Alabama | collected 2011 | reverse complement strand
TCTTGGACATCGTATCCGCCTTTCGTGAAGTGTCCACGAAAGCGGATCAGGCCCAGACCCGCAAAACAGCCCTGGCAATTGCGGTGGTTGTGGCAATAAATGTGGTACCGGAGAAAAATGCCAGAACGGTGTTTGTTGCGCCGAGTTAGGTTCCCCCTGCGCCCAAATAAAAGATTGTTGCGGAGCCGCCGAGCATGAAGTGACCTGCAATAGTCATAAACACAAGTGTTGCTTTGGGCTCACCGATAACCCAAATCCCGTCTGCGACTAAGAAGTCCAATTTCCGATTTGTTCGGTAAATCAGGCCGGACAATCAGGAGAGGATCGCGTCCTTGGCGAGCGAACTAGAGTCGCTGCTCAAGGTCTAGGATGGGGCAGGTTGATAATGCTTACACGGGAACGTTCCGCTGATTGGCAAATGACCGCACTGGCTTCGTCCGAAGTTGTTGGATGCGAGTTCCCATTCGTTCGCGCTTCGCTGTCCTCATCGCAGTCGCGTTCATGCTCCGCTGGCGACACATACCCAGAGCGCAGAATCTTTCGCCGTACGTCCTCCCCCGTTCATCGCTCTCAAGATGAGCGCAAGGCTTGCGTTGAAACAGGCGGAGGAGGTGGCGTTCTCGATCGAATCGAGCGAACGAAGCCCGCTACAAGGCAAGTGTTGCATCGCAGCGCTCTGCTGCTGCCGCGACCTCATCGACATTTTTAAGCTCGAGCAGCTGGTAAGGTGGCCCCATACCCCGGCGCGGACCGAAAATCTCTAAGCGCGCGAGCACGTAACTTATGAGGGCGACGCGGCACGAGATGCACAGCTCGCCGTTGGTCATGCCGTACTCGAGTTCGATCGCCCGTCTCTGTCCTTCCGATGCCGCTTGGTGGGGAACGAACAAGAGATTGACGTTGGCGTGCCACGCAATATCTTGCGTGCCGCGCTGCGGATCCGAGCGCGTCAGGCGGATCTGAAGAAAACGGCTGAGAACGAAATCAGAAAAGCGCACGCTCGAAAACGCTCGAACGTGCCAGCGCACGCCATCAAATGCAATTGCGTGTGGCGTGATCCAGCGCCACATTGGTTCCGGCTGTGAAAAGGACTGGTACAGCACCTCAATCGCGAGCTGGTGGCGGATTGCATGTAGCAACTCGCGAAGGATGCTGGCGTCGATGACGCGCGCGGGAAGCGGTGCGAAGCCTATCGGAGGTGCGGCGGACAACCACGCATGTCGCGGTTCAAGGTACCCTTCAGCGACCGCGGCCAAGCGAGCCAGGAGCGCGGCGGGACTTGTGTCGATCAACCGTGCCTGGAACACATCGCTGGCAACGAACCGCTTCGTGCTGGTGTCGTAGCTTATGTTGCCCGGCGCGAGCCCCGCGTATCGCTGGAGGTCGGCCGACGCTTGAGCGGCCGAAATGTGAAATGACTCCGCGAGGTCAGCGCGGTTAAGGCCCCCCTCCCAAAACAACCGAAATTCGATGAACTGCAGCCGCCGGAGCGCGTCCGCGGTCTGCGGTGGACCCTCCGTTCCGATAAGAAAGCTTTGCTTTGGCATGAACAAATGTTCCCTATTGCAGAGAGAAACTTCACTGATCTACAACAAACGTGTAGGTTGCGCGAAGGGTGATGCGACGGTTCGTGCCATTCTGTCCGTCGTTTTTGGCACTCGCGGCCAGCCCGCGCAAGGTACGAAACGCTTTTGCCACAACGCGCCACTCGGCGCACAGAAGAGGAGATGTCGTCGTGGGTGAGACACATGGGAATAGCGACGAAGCCGTCGGGCACAACAAGGCCATAACCATCATCGTGAATGGTCGGACCAAAGAGGTCGCCGGCAAAGAGATCACCTATGCGGAGGTGGTGCGCCTCGCCTTCGGTGACGGGCCCGCCGGACCAAACACCCTGTACACGGTGACATATCGTCGGGGCGACGACCATCGTCCCGAAGGCACGATGGTCGCGGGCGATAGCGTCAAGCTGAAGACGGGGATGATCTTCAATGTCAGCGCAACTGATAAATCATAGCTCCGACCTGAAACGCTTGCGGGATGAAGGCTACGACATCAGCGTGTCGAAGGCTAACTATCTCGTGCTCGCCAGCGTCCCGTACGTGAACTCAAGGAAGGAGATCAAATACGGGACGCTGGTCTCTGAACTTACGCTCGCGGGTGACGCGACCGTTCGGCCGAGCACGCACGTGGTGCATTTCGCCGGCGAGTTTCCGTGCAACAAAGACGGAACCCCGCTTGAACCACTCCGTCATGGTAGTGCGCGCGAAACGCTTGCGCCCGGCGTTGTTGTCGATCATTCGTTCTCGAATAAGCCCCGCGATGGCTTCTTGGACTATTACGAGAAGATGACGAGTTACGCGAATATTATTTCGGGGCCGGCACAGTCCATCGATCGTGATGTGACGGCCCGACCGTTCAACCCGGTCAGTACTACGGATGAGGAATCAGTTTTTCACTATCTCGATACCGCGACGAGTCGGGCTCAAATCGCCAACGTTGCGAGAAAACTTGAAGGTCATCGAGTTGCCATCGTCGGCCTGGGCGGGTCCGGATCGTACATCCTCGACTTTCTGGCCAAGACGCCAGTCGGCGAAATACACCTGTTTGATGGTGATGACTTTCTCCAGCATAACGCCTTTCGTTCGCCCGGTGCGGCGGCGATCGAGGACCTGAAGAAACGACAAAAAAAAGTACATTATTACGCGGCACAATATTCACGAATGCACCGGCACGTCACGCCGCATGACTATCATGTGGCAGCGGCCAATCTGCCTGAGCTGGCAGCCATGAGCTTTGTCTTTCTATGCATCGACAAGTCTGAGCCGAAGGTGCCGATTGTGACCGCGCTTGAGGCCGCCAGCGTCTCATTTATTGACGTGGGGCTTGGGATTGTGCTTGAGAGCGACCAGCTCGCTGGCCAGGTGAGGTTGACTGCAAACACGCCCGAAAAGCGCGATCACTTTCGCGCTCGTGTGCCGCAGGCGACGGCGGCAGATCAAAATGAGTATTCGACGAACATTCAAATCGTTGAACTCAACGCACTAAGCGCTGCTTTGGCCATTATTCGTTGGAAAAAACTCCTCCACTTTTACCGCGACCTTGACCACGAACATTCGAGTTCCTACGTGATCGACGGAAACCATCTGCAGAACGAAGACAAGACATGAATCGCCTCGCCCGCTTTGAGCATCAGTTTGTCGAGGTCGTACCTGATATACTCAGAGATGGAATTTTGTACGTTTCGATTCCTTTTGCGACCGTCGTCCATCGATGCGCCTGCGGCTGTGGCAACGAGGTCGTCACTCCTCTCTCGCCTACGGACTGGACGCTCACGTTCGACGGTGTCGCGATCTCGTTGCGCCCGTCTATTGGGAACTGGAGCTTTTCATGCCGGTCACATTACTGGATCACATTCAATCGCATCGACTGGGCATCGCAATGGACAGCTCACGAAATCCGACTAGGGCGCAAACTTGATCAGGCGGCGAAAGCGGCGTACTTCGCGGAGCAGCAGCCGACTCCGCGTTCCGCAGATCAGCGACCTCAGCGGCGGTGCCGCCCGTCCATGACGTTCAATTTGTTGTCAAGAATCAAAGGCTGGTTTTCATAGGTTCGCGTTTGCGCTCCACAGCAAGGGCCCAGGCTGGCCATGACGTTAATAACTTACGAAGGGAATCCTATGACAGCTTTTTTGATCTCCTACGACCTCAAGAAACCTGGGCGCGATTATAGTCGTCTTTATGAGACCATCAAGGGCCTGGGTACGTGGTGTCATTATCTTGAATCGGTGTGGATCGTTTCGTCCTCAGAGACCCCTTCGCAGATTTGGGGCAGCTTGAACTCTCACATCGACGAGAACGATCGTCTGATAATCATCGAAGTGCGTGACAACGTTAGCGGATGGTTGCCGCAGGACGCGTGGACCTGGATCACGCGTAACGTTCCTAGTTGATTTCGTGGTGTTGTCCAAGGTGCTTGTAGCAAAGCGACCTTCCATGATGATGGTCGTTTCCTTAACGGCATTCATTATTCCTGTTGTTCGCAGGTGGCCGCAGCTCAACCTAGAGCTTACACACCTGCGGCGCCTCGCAGCACCAGCAAGCGCGTGCTGGTGCTTTGACTTTTAGGTCGCTTTGGGCAGTCGACCGAAACTCTCAGTCCCCGCGCGCGACTCTCTTTTGGGATAGTTGGCGGTGCCTAGTGTTGTGCCGACTTCCGTTCGGTCCTAGCGATGGGCACTAATGTGTTCAGGTGGAGCAATGTTCTATTTCGTCAAATGACGATTGATTGCGCTAACGATGAGTTCCGCATTCCTCAGAGTTTTAGTGACCTCGTCTGTTTCGATGTCAAGTACGTCTGGGTTGCGTAGTAACCATTCTGCAGGCGTAAAATGGTCAAACTCAGGGACAACGTGTGGCATGACGGCGAAAGCGCCTTCTACGCGTTTTACTAAACGCGTTTCCTTCGTGCCGAAGGCGCTCAGCTTTAAGTCCGTCAGTGCGTCCGCCTCGCTCAAGTCAAAAGCCATGTTAACAATTCGCAAATACAGCGACTGTGCAAAGATATCCTCAACGTCAGCTTCGGGCAAGCCAAGTACCTCTGCATAATTCATGATTCGTCCGCTGCCGAGAATTGCTGACCTCTTCAGCTGGTCAAGCTTTTTCCGGTCGCTCGTACTGAAGTCAGTCATGACGGCAATATCAAGCTTGTTGCCCGCGAAGAGCGAAACAAATGATTGGATTTTGTCAATTCCCCCGGCTGGACATATTGTCCAACGTGGATCAAGTGCCGTGCGGTTCCTTCGAGCGAGTTGAGCAGACAGGACTCTGAGAAATAAGATATCTCCGGGGCCTTCGACGAGCAACGTATTTTGTCCCAGAAACAGCGTCTGCGTTACGTCGTAACCGAGGGCGCCTTGGAGAGGGAAGAGCGTATCTGGGTCGGTGGCAAGAACGTCATCGCGTACTCTCGTTCCTTTGCTGGACCATGCCCCTGGTCGTGACTGAATTACCTCGTCCTCAACAATTCGGGACGTCGACAGGTCATAGGTTGGCACCATAAACGGAGAATGCGTGGTAAAGACTAGTTGGTACCCCGTGGTGATTCGTTCGTCAAAGTATCGCAAGAGGTCGGCTTGCGCTTTGCCATGCAGCGTAAGCCCAGGTTCATCTAGGAGAAGGATGATTTGTCCGTCCTGTTTGCGGACCTGGGCGAATTTAACGAGAAATGAGAAGAACCAAATGAACCCCGCGCTGCGTTCAGAAAACGGGACCGAGACTCTATGTAAGGTATTCCGGACACGTGCTCGCGCGATGCTCCCTTCATTGAGAGGCGGCGGATCTTTTGGCTCAGCCCTCGTGACACGGACTTCAATTTCTAGGAAAGGATTCTGCGTCCAGTACTCGCGAAGTTGATCCGTAATGGCGTTTGATGCCGCTTCGCACTTTGCATTCAGTGATTCGTACGTCGCGGACGTTCTGATCTCTTCTATCGAGGTTCCCGAAAATTCTAGGAAGTCTAAAAACACTTTCTCGCCGGTCGACAATGGCTCTTCGGTTGTCTGCGCTGGAACTTTTTGCCGTCGCTCGTTGACGTACTCAGCGATGGTTCTCGTCCGAAACAAGCCAGCTTTATTCGTCTTGACGTCATCGACACGCAGTTCGCCTGTCATCGGTCATAATGCGAAAAATACATGAACGATGGCAACGTGAGCAGCGACTTAGCTAGCCCGGTTGCATTCTTTCCGGGCCATGCATTCATCTCCGCGAGCAGCGACTCCTGAGACTCAGAACGGTTTGGCAGTCCCTCAAGCAGCGCTCGTAATTGATCCGTTGTTCGTGCTTCGTTGATGGGACATCGATCCTCCTCCGATACGTTATGTTTGTTTAGGAGATGGTCTAGAACCGCTTTGAATTCGAGATGAAGGTGCCACTTTGGTGCCGTGTCGCCGTATGCGCGCCAAACCTCGATAGATTTATTCGCGAGCGGCTTGGGCCCAAGGTGCTGGTGCAGCGGTCCCCACTCAGAAGCGTCAATGGACCACCACGTCCTGATAACGATTGCCTGCTCGTCCGGATGATGCCGATCGTACTCGGTGAGACGTTTGCGCGGATAGTCGCGCTCCTTGTCCAGCGTGAGCGGTGTCGAAGGATGTGGATTGAGCGCACCCAGCGCGTGAAGGATAGCGGTCTTGCCGGCTTCGTTTTTTCCGACCAAGCACACTTGATCACCGACAGCGACTTCGCCTGAATCGTCGATGCTTCGGAAGTTTGTGATTTGAAAAGACTCTAGCCGCACTACGCGGCATTAACACTGAACTTCGGGTTTCGGCAAGCTGCACGCGTCACGATGCGTGGCGAACTGCCTGCGAGCCCCCGATTTGAGCGCGTCAAGTGGGTGAGGCAGAACTTCCGCGCAAGATGGCGCTTCAGGCGAGCCGCGATAGAGGCCTTCTGCATGCTCGCGGTCTGCGTGGACGAAGGGCGGCGCTCACTCGCGAGGGCTGGCCAGTTGCGTGACGCGGGGAGATCGAAACTAGGCGGCCGGCAGCGTATGACGATCGCGAGGCCAATGCGCGAGGATGCGAATCATCTCTGAAATATAACTCAGGATCTAGTCCATACAGTCGCGCGGAAGCGATCATCATCAAATATTGTCCCGCTGCTTCTGCATGAACATCACTGCCCACAAACAGCCGACGTTTGCGGCCGCCGCCGATCTCCCGGCAGTTCGCCTTCGCTGCGGTTATTGTAGAGCAAGAGCCGACCATCGTCGAGCACGCGCATCAATGCTGGGCGCTGACGCCTTGACTTGCGTCAGCGCAAGATCCGCACTCCGTGTAGCGAAGCTCCGAAGCACACAAGCGACGCCGCGCCAAGACCCACGCCGAGCGAGACCTGAGACGAAATCCATCGATCGTCTAGGCTTTTCGTGTTCGCAACCGCGACGCCTCCTCCTATGGCCAGCGTCTGAAATGAAGGATCATCCACGCATACTGTTTCACCGCATGGGGGCGCGCCAGCTAGACCAGCTGAGTAGCCAGGGCTCGCCGCGGCTCCTACCGCGGGTCCAAAGCACAAATACACCCCAAGCGAGGCCTCGTTTCCTCGAACCGCAACTTGTACGCCACCCGAAACTCCGAACCCTATTCCGGTCGGATGTACCGGAATAATTTCCGTGAACCCATAGGAGTGCGACGCAGTCAGTCCAGAATCGATCAGGCGAAGATCGGCATCAGGCCCAGCCGGCAATAGTGTGGCACCGCTAACGCGACTAGCTTCATGACTTTTGATTCGGTGTTGGTTCATTTGATCCGTTCGCCCGTGGGTCGCGCGATCAAACCCGTTCTGCCGCGACCAATTCTGCATTCTCTCGCCCATCTCCTTGAATTGCTTCGCATACTTATCCGCCCCGAGCGATCCATCGAATGAGTTGCTGTTAGCTACCACCTGTCCCTTGGGGTTCATCGAATATCCTAGCGTTACTTTGCCGTGCGTAGTCATTCGTTGGTCATCCCGCCGCGTCGTGGGCCACATACTCTACGTCAAGATGCACATCTTGCAGCACTGTTTCACTGACAAGTACGCCGTCGAGAACACCTGCTTCGATTACGACGGTCCAGGATCCGATAGGGTTCAGGTTGCGATGCGAATTGGCTCCGAAGATCTCGGGGTGCGATACTTTAGATCGCGAAAATATTCTGCCTATATGGATTGCCGAAGGCTGCTGCGGCAAATACGAGAACGTTTGCTGACCAAAATACTCATAATTCGAGGGCATTTCAACGCGGCCAGACCACAGTGTATCGCGATATTTTCCTTCCGTGCATGCGTAGACGTTTACTCCGCGCAATCGAACATTAGACATATTTTGGAAGTGTTTCTTGTCTAGCAGTATAGTCCACGCACCGTATCGTCTACCGCCTGGTGTCTGCTTGTTCATGCCTGCAACAAAATTTTTCGGATTCAGCTTACCGAAACTAGAGGAAGGATTGTCTATCAACTGCTTGACAGAAAAGGTCGCCACGGACGACAGGTCAGCCTGGACAAAACGCTGCAGAAAAGTCGCGGCATTTCGGACCCAACCTGTGATACGCTCTAGCGTGTCGCTAGTATCTGCTATCCTATTCCCGGCCATCAGATCCATGACACCTTCAGGCAAGGGCTCCTTGTAGCCGCAAAAGAGCCTAAGGCCTTCAGCTGCAACGGAGACCCGCTTAGCGGCATCGATCAAGTCTCTTAAAATGCGCGCTTGAAGTGCAACGGCTTGCTCCGCATAGTTGAGGGCACCACCCTCGTCAGTGGCCATTCGAACTTTGTGAGCAGCAACTGCCCGCGCCGCCTCCGTCCGTCGGCGCTTAAACGCAACATCTTTCTCATCCCAATTCTTTTTGGCAAACGCTGCCCTTTCGGCGCTCAATGCCGCAGCCTTTAGATGTTTTTGAAGTACGAGGTCCGCCGTGCGTCCAAAATATTCTATCTCTTCGCGTCGGTAGGCGAGTGTCGCGGCCGCATCACGCGACAGTATGCCAGCGCCATCCTTTCTGCCACTCCAGGTATATTTCGTCGGTTTTTCGGGTGGCGCGGCGAGCCAGGCTAGAAGCTGCGATGCAGCTGACGACTCTTTCATCTTCTTAAAATCAAAATATGCGCGCATTAAATCGCCGGATCTATCGACGAACTCATCAAGCCCTGAGCCGCGCAATTGAGTTGAGCGCCATTCATTATGGCTGACAACGTAGGGCGTCGCATAGATCCCGGCAGATACTTCATCGGCATGAATTTGGTCGCTTGCTACGAACTCCTCAATTTCTGAACCGAGAGTAGCTGCTTGGGCCGCTCGGTCCTGCATGCGATCGCGTGCCGTCGCAGCACGGTCAACAAGAGCAGCGGACTGGTCGAGAAGTAAATCAAATTGATTGGCGCGAAAACTCAGCTTGAGGTCGGTCTTCTTCGCCAGTACAGGATTATTGTCGGGCTTCGAAGCTGACTGTAGCTGTGTTTGCCTTAGGTACGACGCATAGGTATTCTTGAACTTCGTCTTAATATCGGCCCAACCGGCTAGATCCGCGAGCGGCCGTACCGCGTCGCTTATGTTTGGATCTACGTCAGCGGGTATGCTGACTTGCTCAGGCTCCGGGAGCGCAGCTTCGGTCTTGGGTTCCGCAGTGATAAATTCGTCCGTTGTGTCAGCCGAAGCTTCGCTACCCGCACTGGCTCCAACGACCAAAGTTGCCGCAGCCAATCCCATCATCAACTCTCGTCTCTCCACGTTCAACCCTTTCTCGCGAGATGCTAACTCGCCCGTAACAACTCTTCAAAGACGTGCCACCGGTTTGGTCACCGAAGCATCACCGTCGGGATAGATCAAACCTGGATGTCAGCTCAAGGCGTGTGCTGAGCTCGCACCGTGGCCAGTCCATACCTAGCCGCACAATACACAACCATTGTGCCGTGCACAAACACAGTCGAAATTGCCTGTTTCGAGTGGTCGAGCCAATGAGATCCTCGCAATAGACTCGGCCGTGTTACCGGAGCCGCAAAGAGTCATGACCCACTCGGGGGCAGCATCTATTCTCGCTATTATCGCCGCAGGTGCATCCTGCTCACCAAACACCGCTTCGTGCTGGCTGCTCGCCAGACGTTTCGTCGTCGTCGCGCCCGCCGCGGCGACGGAGAATGTCGTCGACGCGTGTCTTGGGAAACTTCTTCGATTCCAGCGGCAGAGTTGATGACCGACACAATAGTCGAGCTGAGCAATTGGGCCTGATCCGGTTCTCTGGACAGGTTGAGTACGTCGCCTGCAATCAAAATGAGCAGCCCCCAATTGGGGGCTGCTCAAGACATCGTGTCCGCCTTTCAGTTGTTGTCCACGAAAGCGGATCAACCCCACAACGACGGCGATCCTATAATGCGGAAATCAGCTTTCGACTGTGAGGGGGCGGCCTATGGGATCCAAGCCGGGGCGACCAACCTGATCCCACCGGGGGCGGGCAAACGGATCCAGGCCGGGGCGGCCAAACGGATCCACGATTCGATGCAATCTGAGCCGACGCCCGAGCGCGGCACGTGGACGCCGAGCGCCGCCTGCGCTCTGCAGAGCGTCACGGATGGCAAATCGGAGGACGGACATGCATCGGCTTCAGGACCTCGTTCGGCTGCACCGAATGGGCGAAGAGACGCGAACGGTGGCGCGGCTGCTCAAGATGGGTCGCAACACGCAGCGCAAATATCGCGACGCCTTGAAAGCGGAGGGCCTGCTCGATGGTCCGGCGGGCGATATTCCGGATATCGAAGCGCTGAAAGCAGCGGTGACGAAGCACGAGTCGCCTCAGGCGGCACCGCAGGAAATATCGTCGATCGAAGCGTGGCAGCCGCGGATCCAGGCCTTGCTCAACGACGGGCTCAAAGCACGCGCGATCTACGATCGCCTCCGCCAAGATCACCAAGATTTCATCGGGAGCTATTGGTCGGTGAAGCGCCTTGCGCGGCGGTTGAAGCGTCAGTTGGGTGTACGCGCCGAGGATGTGGCGATCCCAGTCGAGACTGCCGCCGGCGAGGTTGCCCAGGTGGATTTCGGCGAAATTGCTCCGCTGATCGATCTAGCGAGCAACGTTTCGCGGAGAGCCTGGGTCTTCGTGATGGTGCTCGGTTACAGTCGGCACTTCTTCGCCAAGATAGTTTTCGATCAGAAAATAGAAACCTGGTTGCGGCTCCACAACGAAGCTTTCGAAGCGTTCGGTGGCGTGCCGAAAACGATCGTGTCGGACAATTTGAAGGCGGCCGTGATTCGTGCAGCGTTCGGCGTGAGCGAGGCGACCGAGCTCAATCGAAGTTATCGCGAGCTCGCGAGACACTACGGCTTCAAGGTCGTCCCACGCCGGTCTATTCGCCCAAGAAAAAGGGCAAAGTCGAATCGGCGGTCAAATATTTGAAGGGCAATATCTTGGCCGGACGCGACGGCGAATCGATCGAGGACGTGAATCGATCACTCACGCGTTGGGTCAGCGAAGTTGCTGGAACAAGAATTCACGGAACGACAAACAAAAAGCCGCTCGAAGTCTTCGAGCAGGAAGAGCGCGCAAAACTATCTCCACTGCCGCAGAAGCCGTACTCGCTGGTCGTGTGGAAGAAGGCGACGGTTCATCAAGATGCCCATGTATCATTCGAGCGACGAATTTATTCGGTACCGTGGACGCTCATCGGTCGCGAGGTTTGGATCCGCGCTACGCGTTCGAGCCTGGTAATATTCGCGGACGACTCGAGAGTGGCGACGCACTCGCGACAAGGTCAGAACTATCGCAGCACCGACGAATCACACTTGCCCGAGCATCGTCGCGACTTGCGGCATCGCAGCCGAGAGCACTGGAGCAAAGGGCGAGTGCGATCGGCGAGGCGGCAGGGAAATATATTGTCGAGATCTTCGACTCAGACGATGTGCTTTGTCAGCTTCGCGTGGTGCAGGCGATCGTCAAATATCTCGAGACGTTTCCGCCAACGCGCGCCAATGCAGCGTGCCAGAGAGCGAGCTTTTACGGCAATTACAGCTACCGCGGCATCAAGAATATTCTGACTCATGCGCTCGACCTCGAGGCGCTGCCGCACGCTGCAATACCGGAGCGAGAGGGCGGCCGGTTTCGTTTTGCTCGAAATATATCGGAGCTAATCACCGCCGAGGAGAATGGTCATGAGCCCAATTGATGATCTCGTCCAACTTCTCAAAAAATTGCGGCTGAGCGGCGTGCTTCATACTCTCGAGCTGCGAACGAAACAGGCCGTCGACGATAATTTGTCGCATGGAGAATTTTTGCTCAGGCTGCTGACCGATGAGGCTGAGCGCCGAGACGCGAAGCAGCTCGAGCAGCGAATTCGCCGAGCAAACTTCGAGCACGCCAAAACGCTGGAGGACTTTGATTTCCATTTCAATCCGCAGGTGCCCAAGGCGAAGATTGTCGACCTCGCGACCTGCGCCTTTGTTGGCCGAAAGGAGAATATTCTGATCGTCGGGCCGACGGGCGTCGGCAAAAGCCATATCGCCCAGTCGATCGGACACCGGGCGTGTCGTGCCGGAAACACAGTGCTGTACTGCGCAGCGCACGAAATGCTGACGCAACTTAGAGCCGCGCGCGCCGATGAAAGTTACGAGAGAAGAATGCTTCGTTTCACCGCGCCGGACTTACTGATCGTTGACGATCTCGGGCTCCGAGCGCTGACGCGTGACGAGCCGATCGATCTCTATGAAATCATCCGGCAGCGTTACGAGCGTGGCTCTACGATCATCACATCCAACCGAGACCCGGAGGAGCTCGGGCAACTATTCGGCGATCCGCTCCTGGCGAGCGCGGCGATGGATCGACTTCTTCATGGCGCTCATCTGATCGTCATCGAGGAAGGATCGTCCTATCGAAACCCGCCGCCGTCGCGGCGACCAAAGACGGCAACGAAGGAGGTACGGTCATGAACGGACGAAATTTGGATCCGTTTGGCCGCCCCGCGCGCTCGGCGCGTGGCAAGTGGATCGCGGCGGTGCTGACAGCGCTGATCGCTGGATCCGTTTGCCCGCCCCGAGCTGGATCCGCGACCCCGCCCCGCGACATTCGACCGCCGGAGCAATCAGAAGTTATCGGCGCGGCGATTGCGACGAGCATCGCCGGACTGTTACGCCGGTCAAGCTACGAAGGGGGCATGAAGAAGGCGTTTCGTTTTATCTTGCGGAGCGCTCGGCCGCGGAGAAACCGCGAAATTTTGGAGCGACAGTTCTTCTTTGTCACTCGCGGCCCAACGAGTTGCGCGAGAGCCTTACGTTTGAAATCTGCAGAATATCGAATCATCGTTCATCTCGATCTCACCCCCAGAGTGGAGCCCGATCGAGACGACAACTTTCCTGGCACAGGGGGCGATCCTTACACGACGAAGAGTGCGCATTGCGTACCGCCATTTCGACGGTCGCGCTGAATCAATAGTTGTCGAGCCGCTTTCGCTCGCAATTAACGCTCATCAGCTCTACATGGTTGGCCGACGCGAGAAAGGCACAGTCTATCCGTTCCGCTTCGCGCGCATTGCCACCCTTGAGGCTCTCGCAGCCACATTCGAATATCCAAGTGGTGACGCGTATGACGCGGAACGATTGTTTGAAAGTAATTTCGGAATTTTTGTTTCTGAAAAGTATTCAGTGGAGGATATCGAGCTCGAACTCGACCGACGCTGGGAAACGTACGCGCAAACGCACTGCTGGCATCCATCGCAGCGAGTCTCGATTGATAGAAACAAAGTTCTCGTTACGCTACGAACCCGTTTGTGCCCCGAACTCAAGGCATGGATCCTCGGGTTTGGAGGTGATGCAACCGTCCGCGCTCCGGTTGCACTACGCCAGGAAATTATAAATGAACTCGAACGTGGCCTTCAAAATTACTCCAAGCCGGGTGAAGAACGGCAGGACGTGATTTTGACAAAGGCAGGGTTTTGTGACATAATTACGGCATCAAGGACTAACTCATTTGAGCATGAATTTATGCGCCATCTTACTCGAACGGGCCTTACTACTCAGAGCTTGTGGTTTCTGTATTGCCTCGCGTATTGCACGAAAGAACAGGTGGCGGCTTTTACGGGCCAAACAGTCGATGCGGTCGGCAGCTTGCTTCGGCGCTCAAAACTACAGCGCGGCTACCCATCGGAAGACCTCGAAAAATATATTCTTGCAAAACTTGTCATCGGTCTCGGTTTGAAACCGAGCGACGAGGTCGTTCCGTATCGGATAACCGAACTGCGGCGAATTCTGCGAGCGGCCGTGACCGGTGGCCTCGTCGATTGGGTGACTGTCAATTCCATCGGCATCGACACCATTATTTTTGCTGAGGATCCGTTCCCGCGGGTGCACATTACACCGCTCGTTGCTGAGGCCATCCCCAGCTTGTCCTAATTCATCCACTTTCTATTTTATTCATATGGACTACGTCATCCAAACAGAGATGGTGGCACTTGACCGCCTCATTGCCGACGGCTCGTCACCCCGCCAGACAGTTGAGCCGCTTGAAGGCGTCCTTGAGCTTGCGCTCTCGCTCAGGGAGATTGGCCAACGCGCTCCGATTCAGGCGATGCGCACGTCGAACGGGGACTATCTCGTCATTGATGGGCTGCGCCGACTTGAAGCCGCGCGCCTCATCGGCCTCACAAGCCTGCGCACGGAGGTGTATGAGCCGCTCGAGAGAGCCGAGTTTATGCGTGTGCGCTTTACGCTGAACAATTTCCGGAATCCTCGCGGCCGCATGGGTCCGCTTACCGAACGAACCCAACACGACTTTCGGAAGAAAATTGCCGAGCAGTTCGGACGCGCCATCGCGGCACCGTCCAACGTCCAGTAGCTCGCCCCGCGATAACTCCATATTCCATGTCATATGCCGCAGTATCAAACGTCGCTGCGCTGGCTCCGGCCAAACGAAATCGAATGCGACCCCCAAACAACCTCGGCTCGAACTTGATACGACGACGAATGACCCGCAGCTCCGGGCCTCATTGCGGGAGTTCGGTTTGGCCGTTGCGTTACTCGTCCGTCCCGCCCCTCACGGAAAGTACCGCATTATTGATGGCCACCGCCGATTTCTTATTCTCAAGGAACTCGCGAATGAGCGCGGCGAAGAACTCCTCCTGGTTCCTTGCCGCATCTTCCACAACGTCACGGAAGCCGACGTCGACGCGATCCGATTTGAAGTTCAGGACAACGTCGAAGCCTGGGATCCCGCCACGCGCGAAGCCTTTTTCACGAGATATCAACGGCTCGCGGGCCTGAACAGTATCGCGGAAGCCAAAGGGGAGCTCGGCGATCGGTCAACCAGCAGAGACGAAGCGCACGAGTGGTCGTCCTTGCCAGAAGCCATCCGCAGGCTTTGCGACGACGCGAATCTCGCGCGAACGTATCGGCAGGCGATTGGTCGGATCGTAAGAAACAGCCAACGATCCGGCTACGCGCCCGCTGAAGTTGTGGCGCTGATCAAAAAGATTATGGACGAGATACAGCGAGGTGTCATCACGCAAGCAAGGTAATTGCGCCGATACGCGCGAATCCTGTCGTATGCCGAAAACACGCCGGCAGTGAGCGCCTACTTGATGAATCCGAATGTATCCTTGGAGACGATATTTGTAGCTGCGCGAGTAGTCGAGACCCAGCTTGCAGCAACTCTTCGCGGCGCGATTGCGAGCGTAGAGAGCTGGGACCCGAAATCTCTTACAGATGATGATCGCTTGGCTATACGAAACGCGCTTGAAGTCATCGGCCGGAGGATCGGACGGCTCTAGACCGGCCGACCAAACGATACGACGAACAGCAATTCAATCGTTGTGAGTGGTAATAAGGAAGGACGGTCTGGTTCTTGGAGAGCTAAGGCCATTTCCGCATCAGGGGCTGGTAGTATAGCGTCAGCTTCACCCGCCTCAAGGTCGTACTTCGTGCCTCGTCTCCACCTTGACCCGGGCAAGCTATCAGCCGCGCTCCACTCACGCCCGATGCGGTACTACAGCCGGCCGTTCGGGTCTTTGTCTTACGGCTGACGAATTATCCATATGACACATATCATCCGGAGGAACGAAACGCTCACGGAACTTCGTGAGCAAACCCGAGCACGGTTTCGGGCGGAAATCACTAGGTTTCGCGAAGAGGCTAATATCTCAGAGTTACGACGGGAGTGGTTCGAGATCGAAGATCTCATCGTTGGTGTCGCACGGAGCAATGCGCCTAGGAATGCAAAGGCTGCGCGTGAGATCGTTCGTTCGCATGCCGACGAGTTCGCGTGGATGAGCACCTGCGAGATGCAAACCACACTGCGGCCGGGCAATGAATTCAACCACGCGGTGATGACGCTCCTCCGTCGGGATCTAGAAGACGAGTTCGAAGCGCTGAGGGTCGGTGAGAGCGTTATGGGCAGCGAGGGTTCAAAATCCTGACTGGGCCTCCGTTAGGCGACTCCCAAAGTAAGAAATGAGATCAAGTCGGAAACGACCTTTGTCCATTGGCTGGCGCTGAAATTAGTGCAATGCGGTCGAGTCCTTCACGAGGCCGTACCAGGCGATGGGCCGACGCCATCACGTTCATCAAGGACGCGCGGACGTCCGTCCTGAAAAGTGCATGCAAAGTTAGCGCGGCCACTGTTGGAGTCAGCGATCTCAGCGGCAGCGGGCGAATGGACAATTTGCCAGAATTTTGGAAACTATGATATAATGCGGCTCGCATTGTGGGGTTACGACGCACGGCGTAACGCTCCATGCAATTTATTCATATGGGAATAGGTCGGGGTACTTCCTTGGCCAAACTTCATCAAAAAGCATCATTACGACGCAAAAATAAGCGGAGAAAGGCAGGTGCCTACTTCATTCCTTCGGGAGGTTCTGGTTGCCAAGGAAATGGTCGCCGGTTCGAGTCCGGTCTACCGCTCAAATGAGGCTGTGTTGCGCGCAAAAGTAATGATCCTTGGCTACTCTCGCGGGGCCTCCTAGCGCTGAATAGGTCGCGCAAAATGGGTCGCCGCTAAAAGCACTGATGAATTCCCATCTAGTGTTTTTTTGTCTATGACAATCGAAGAAGCGTCGGTCGTGTTCGTCGAGCAGCTTGTCGTGCTCCGAAATCTTAGCCGCGCGAGTGCGGCCAATCATCGCTGCACGCTCCACCAGCTCCGAGTATTTCTTGGGCCAGGCGCAACGTTTGACGTTGTTACGCCAGAAAATCTACAGGCATTTTTCGTTGATGGTCGGCTGAATAAGGCCTGGTCGGCCGCCACCTTCACCTGGCACCGGAATCACCTGCGCGCATTCTGCGCCTGGGCAATGGAGCGAGCGCTCCTCGGCCACAATCCAATGCTCGGCATCAAGCCGATGAAGCTCACGCGTCCGCTACCAAAATCTCTGCCGAAGAATCAGGCAATCGACCTGGTCGATGCGGCTGCGGCGGCTTCTCCGTATGGCTCGTTCCGCGCGAAGCGCGACCGGGCTATCATCGCGACGTTTGTTTTTACGGGGCTCAGACGCAACGAGCTCATCCACCTGCGCATGAGTGACGTTGACCTCGTGAACAAGACACTCTTTGTGAAAGAAGGGAAGGGCGGCAAGGACCGTTTGCTGCCCATCGCCGCGCGCCTTGCTTTTATTCTGTCGGAGTATGTCGCCGCGAGGGAGCGCGAGAAACGGCTCTCACTTTTCTTTTTCGTGTCGGTCGACGGCGATATTCCGATTTGTGACACCACTCTGCGCCGCTTGGTCAAGCGCATCACGCAGACAACCGGTATCAAGTTTCATCTTCACTTGCTTCGGCACACGTTTGCCACGCTCATGCTGGAAGGCGGCTGCGACCTGAACTCCCTGCGCGATCTCATGGGCCACACGGATATCAAGACAACGACGCTGTATTTGTCGGCCTCGCCAGAGCATTTGCGTGCGCAAGTCCAAAAACATCCACTCAACCTGATTATCTAGGTGTTAGAAGAAATTGTTCAGCGGGTTTTGTTCAAGCGATGCTTTGGTCTCTTCCGGTATCGCGTGGGTGTAGATGAGCGTCGTTTTTACGTCGTTGTGGCCGAGGATTTGTTGCAGAGAAACAAGATCCTTACTCCCCTGATAAAACCTGGTAGCGAACGTGTGCCGCATTTTGTGTGGACGAAAGCGAAAACCGAGGTCTTTTGATAGACGTTCGATGAGATGCTTGAACCCGTGACGCGTGAACGCGCGTCGTGTTTGGCGCGTTACCCAGAATGCCGACGTCCGGGGATGGATCCCGTTCCTTGCTTCTGCGTACTCTCGGAGCGTGCTCGCCAATCGCAAGTTCATCTTTATCGCGCGATCTTCTCGGTCCTTGGCTGTCTCGGCACGAATCCGAATGATTTCGGTTTTGAAGTCCACGTCGGTGGTCCGTAGCCCGAGAAGCTCGCCCGTTCGAATGCCGGCGAGCAGCAAGGTTGCGACGATTGCGCGGTCTCGAAAGCGTTCGAAGTCTGTCGCGCCGAGAAACTCGATGCTGGTGAGGATCTTTCGAATTTGCTCTTCAGAATAATACTCCGGTTGACGCCGCAAGAGACGAGGCGCTGGCAGGGCTGCCATCGGATTGTCATGCAGCAGTCCTTGCCTCACGCACCACACGAGAAATGGCGCGAGGCTTTTTTGATACGAAGAAACGGTGTTCGGCGTCCACTGGCGCTCGCGTGTGCCCTGATGGAAGAACTGCCGCAGCAACGGCAATTGAATTTCAGATACGAAACGGACTCCGGTGAGCCGCACGAGTACCGCGAGCACAGCCCGATAATTTTGCAGCGTCCGTGTTGAGCGATTGCGAAGCGTTCCGTTTCGACACTCTGCGAGAAATTGCCTAAACGCATCGACAAGGAGAACTGGCCCGACGTTGCGCGCGAGTGACAATGAACGACGGGCGTGATCGAGTCGAGCCACGCTTGAAGACGGGGGCTCACAGGGCGCGAGCGAGACATAGCGCGCATTCCGATCGCGCTGTGCATCCTCACGCTCCATCGGCGTGAGATCGTCCTCGATCACGGGTAGATTGTCGGGAGGTGGAGGCGACATATATCTATCACGATATCTCCTTGTTTTGTCGTCGACCATGCCTCGGCAGTCGCTCGCGCGGACAAACTATTCACACTGGGTAACGATGCGCGAAGCTGTGGATAGAATGCCCGCGAACTCATGTTTGAAGGCACTGACGCGGCAGCTCGATGGCGGTACAATGAACGCCATCAGACCGCCTCGCGCTCTATACAGGTGTGAAGCGGAATGGACTCGCGGCGACCTTGTTCATCGCTTCGAATAGTTCATGCATTTGGTTTTCTCATGACAGCCGGAGCTGCGGCTTGAACAAGACAAGGAGGTGACAAGACATCGACGCACGCCGTTCTCGCGGCGTGCCGATGAAAATATTATGGAACAACATACACAACTTCGTAAGCGGCGACCGCTTCTCCTCCACGTGAAAGGACTGCGACTAAGCGCCGGCGCTCGCGGTCTAACACAGGGTGAGCTTGCGGAGCGCGCCGGCGTAACGCGAAAGCAACTGGCGCGGCTCGAACAACTACGGCGCCATCCTGTCCTTGAACAGCTCCTCCGTGTCGCGATCGCGCTCGGCGTGGCGCTCGAAGAGGCATTTGCGCCAGAACACTGTCGCACCGTGCAGGCAGAGGTCGCCGAGCGAACCCGTCCTCGATTCGAACGATGTCGTTCGTATGAGGACTAAACGAATCGTCCTTGCGATTGCGAATCGAGCGAACACGGTAGCCTTCGTTATCTTTGCTGGTGCAGCGATCCGCGATCGTCGCCAACGCCGGCTAGATCAGGCGCGTGGCGACAAAGATCAGTTTCTCGCGGAAGCGCTGCTGAAGATTATCGAGGACTACCACGTCACCGCTGTGGTCGTTGAGCCGGGCGGTCGCGTGGAACGGGCCGTGACAAGACTCGGGCACACCATTCGTCGGATCTCATTTGCCGAAGCGAAAAAGACGCTTTTTCCCAGTGAACGACTGTCACGGGCAGACTTTTTCCACAGGCTCGCGGAACGATTCCCATTCGTGAAGCGGCTCGGCAGATCGATTGGCGCGACGAAACGACTGGCCACGGCTGATCCGCGACAAACCGTGGCGCTTATTGCTGCGGCGCTCGCGCTCGCCGACGCGATGCGCGAACACCAACATAAATAACTCACATCGATATTTTTTACACATATGCAACGTCGACGATTCATCGTGACGGCTGCCCACCCAAAGCCACTCGATCGTGGTGACCGACTACGACAACTCTTCGCGGACGGGGAATGGCACGTGCGCGACGAGCTCATCGCCGCCGCCGGCCACGCCTTTGGGACTGCGCTCTATCGGCTGCGACACAAACACGGTCGACCGATCGAGTCGCGCCGCAGCGCCGAGGATCCGTTTATCTTTGAGTACCGTGACGACCAGTCATCGCCCGTCCGCCGTTCCGCGCAAGCGTTCCGTGTAAGGAGGGAACGGGTGACGTCACGAAGACCAACCAACAAACGGCTACACAAACACTAACCTGAGACGCGACCGTCGGGAGCTTCGCCCCCGACTCCAGTGGCCGATCGTGCGTGGGTCCCGATGGTTTTGGCGAAGACCAAAACACATCACCCACGACCGACGCCCCTGGAGTCGGGAGCCCTGTCGGGCTCACCGACGGATCGCGGGCGGGCGACCCCATGACCCATGATCCGGTTCATCCACCGCGTACGCGGGGAGGCGGACATGGGCACGGGTCCCGTATGAAACCTAACAAACATCAACACCACCTTTCCTATGAAACCATCTCGCTACGTGCGGCCGAGCGCGCCGATCCCGCTCGTCGTTCAGCGACGCGACCGAGCCATCCTCAGCGCGATCGCAACCCATCGGTATCTGCGCAGCGACCACGTGCGACGCTTGTTCTGGCCGAGGGCAACCCTTGCCCGCGCCCGACGTCGTTTACGCGCGCTCTGGGCAGCTCACTTCGTCGATCGGCTCTACTTGCCGCAGGTCGTCGCCCAGAGCGACGCCGAACGCCCGACAAACGGTCGAGGGTTGGCAATCTATAGCCTCGCTCGGCGTGGCGCCGAGCTGGTCGCGGAGGAGCGCCTCGAGAACGTCGATGCAATCCCTCATACCCCAGAGGCGAATCGAGTGGGGTATGCGACGCTCAAGCATCACTTGGTCGTGACCGACCTTTTGGTCGACGTCGAAGCCGCTGGCGGGAGCCTCGGGCTTGCGACGACCATTCGCCGCGAAACTACATTCCGCCAAGCACTCCATCAGGCCCGTCGCAACGGCTTTGCGGGCGCGGCCATCGTGCCGGATGGCGCGTTCACCGTCTTTGGCGCGTACGGCCACCGCTCGTTCTATGTCGAAGTGACACGCGCGGGGATGAAAGCTGGCAACGAGTCACTTCGTGCCAAGCTCGATACGTATCTTCGTCTTAACCGCGAGCGATTCTTTCGCCGTGTCTACGGCGACAAAACAATTCGGGCCGTGATTTGGCTGTTTCCCACCGAGTCGCGGTTGAACGTGGCGCTCCGCCTGCTCAAACGGATCGGACGTGGGCATAGATTTTTCTGGTTCGGGCTGTACAACGAACGGGCAGGGCATGTCCCGGCGCAAACACAGCCAACCGCTATTTTTTCAACACAATTTGAGGATGGCTTAGGTACGAAGCACACCATCATCGAGGGCATCGTCGGCACTCACCATTATCATCACGAATATGTTCCAACCGATCCTGCGCCATGAGCCGGGAGAGCTCCTTGTCATTGGCGAGACGAACTATCGCGACAGACACGAGCGCTTCGGACTTCTGCCCGCCGATCGCTTACGGCACGTGTACGTGATCGGGAAGACCGGCTCCGGTAAGTCGACGCTCATCGAACATCTCATTCGCCAGGATATCATTGCCGGCCGCGGGTTCGCCCTTCTCGATCCGCACGGCGAGCTCATTGATGCCGTCATTCGTCATGTCCCGCGCCGCCGTGCGCACGACATTGTGCTGTTCCGGCCGTCGGACACCCGTTATCCCATCGCGTTCAACGTCTTTCGGCAGACGCAGGTGCACGAGGCTTTGCTCGCGTCACGGCTCATCTCCGTGTTCAAGAAGTTTTGGGCAGATTCTTGGGGACCTCGGCTCGAACATATTCTTAGAAACGGGATCCTCGCGATTGCGCGCGATCCACGCGCGACGCTCGTGTTTCTTTATCGTTTCCTTTCGGACAAGATGGTGCGTGAATCACTTGTTGATCGAATTGCTGACCCGGTCGTGCGGCTCTTTTGGAAAGATGAGTTTGCGCGATATGGGGAGCGACTTCAGGCCGAGGCGCTTGCGCCGGTGCAAAACAAGCTCGGCGCGTTTGTTTCAAACCCGGTGACGCGCGCGATTGTTGGCGGTCAGCGGTCGAAGTTTGATGTCGCCGATGCGCTCGACAAGCAGCGGGTGATTCTCGCGGATCTCGGCACTGGGGCCCTTGGCGAAGATGCCAGTCGATTATTAGGCGGGCTCTTACTGTCATCGATTGAGCTCGCTGCGACGACGCGTGGTCGGAACGCGCCACTCTTCACGGTCTACGTCGACGAGTTCCAGCGGTTCGCGCATGAATCAATGGCGACCATGCTCTCTGAAGCGCGGAAGTTCGGACTCTCGCTTGTCCTCGCCCATCAATACTTGAGTCAGTTGCCAGAGACGATCCGCGACGCGGTTATCGGGAACGTTGGTACGCTCGTTGTCTTTCGCGTCGGCGCGAACGACGCGGAGATCTTAGCCGAAGCAGTAGGACCACCGATTGAGTCTTCGGATCTCGAACGTCTCAGCGCGCATCGGGCCGTGGTTCGACTCCTTGCGCACGGTCGAGAGCTCGACCCCTTCACGGCCCGGATGCTGCCGCCGGCGATCCCTCATGACGAGGGAAGGGAGGTTGTCCGTCTCATCGAAGAATCGTCGCGACGTCAGTTTGCCTTGCCGCGTGATCAGGTCGAGCGACAAATTGCGGACACGCTCGGCGTTCAGCGGCTTCACCGGAAAAAGTAAGGTTTGAACGCAAGAAACTGCTGCCCCTTCTCGCTCGCTCATCGCGAGGAGGGGCGAGCGCACTTTGCGATTCGCCTCGGGACTCTCAGGTCGAGAGCCCGCGCACAACAAAGGAAATATTCCATGCGCACGAGGCGCCCGCGAAATGGGCTCGTTTTGTATGAGGGTCCGTCGATGCTCGACGGACAACCCGTGGTCGCGATCGCGACGGGGATCTATGAACCATCACGAAATCGGAAAACCGGTTTCATGATTCAGACGTGGATTTTGCACGCAACGCTCTCACCGCTTGAAGCGCTTTCAGTTGGTGCTGACCGTGCGATTTGCGGCGATTGTTCGCTGCGCGGCTCGGGCCAGAAAGATCGGATTTGTTACGTCACGCTCTTTGATGCACCAATGGCGGTTTGGCGGCACTACCGAGCCGGAAAGTACGATCGTTTGTGCTCGTTCGATTGGCTGAAGTACCGCGCAATCCGATTTGGTTCCTACGGTGATCCGGCGGCCGTGCCGTTCGATATCTGGGGGACGCTCGCGACGCACGCGCTGCGCTTTACTGGCTACACGCATGAGTGGCGCGAGCAGCGCTTTCAGGCGTTTCGTCATCTCATGATGGCGAGTGTCGAAACTCCGACAGACGCGATCGAAGCTCATGCGCTTGGGTGGCGAACCTACCGGATGAGACTATCTCACGAACCGCTGCTGCCGTTTGAGCTCGCGTGTCCGGCGAGTAACGAAATGCTCTGGTCGTCGTCATGCTTCGCGTGTGGCGGCTGCAATGGCCGCAAAGACAACGATGCGCGGCGCGGCTACGCAATCATCGCGCACGGGGTTGGGCGGTACGCGTACGCGCGGCGTCGAGCGGCGCTGGCGTGACGAACGGGATAAATGCGGTGAGGATGACGACTAACGGTCGTGGGAGGCGGCGTCATGTCGCGCGATCTACCGAAGTCAGACGAGCACGGCGACGAAGATGTGATCGATGCTTCTCATTACAAGAACTGACCGAGATGAGTGTCGAGGGCGTTGCGACCGCTCGGTGTAGCGAATGCGGTGCCGAGACGTGCGTCGAGCCTGATGCACGTGACTATGACTGCGAGGCCTGCGGGGCAGAGCTCACGGTTACAAGTCCACTTGTCAAAGGAGGGTTCATTTAGACGAACGAAAGAGGAAATAATCATGGGCGAATGGATCGATTTCAAAGAGATTCGAGAGAAGGTAACACTCGAAGACGTTCTTTTTACACTGTATCACTTCGACGGGCTCCGGCGTTCAGGCTCGAAAGTGTCTGGACCCTGCCCGATTCACCGCGGCGATAATCCGCGAGCGTTTCAAGTAGATCTCACGAAAAACGCATGGTTTTGCCACACGAAATGCAAGCGCGGCGGCAATGCGATCGACTTTGCGGCGGCATACGAAAAGATTGGCATCCGCGACGCCGCGCTGAAACTCAAGGCGCGCTTCGTATCCGAAACACCATCAACCAAGGAACCTGCTGTTCGGAAGCATGAACTCGCTCGTCGTAACGACGGGCTCGACGTAAAACAGGAGGAAAAGAAGGCGCACAATCCACCGATCTCGGTGACCCTTGAGCTCAAATTCGATCATCCGCACTTGGTCGTCGAGCGCGGACTAGCCCGCGAGACAGTTGAGGCATTTGGCGTGGGCTACTGCGGACGCGGCATTTTACGCGGAATGATTGGGATTCCGATTCATAACAGTCAGGGCCAGCTGGTTGCGTACGCTGGCCGGCGATTGAAGCCGGACGACATTCGCAAACATGGCAAGTACAAGTTGCCCGGTGGTTTTGAAAAGAGCCGTGAGCTCTACAACTACCACCGCGCGAAAGAGGTGATGGCCAAAGAGGGCCTGATCCTCGTCGAAGGCTATTTCGCTGTTTTAAAGCTCTTTGAATATGGTTTTTCGAACGTTGTCGCCGCGATGGGGACTGCTGTGTCGTCTGCGCAGCTTGAGCTGCTCGCTGCCGCGTCCGACGTGACGATCCTGTTCGACGGTGATGACGCTGGATGGACCGGCGGCAACAACGCGTATGACGATCTCAAGGCGAAAACTAAGGCCCGGCTGGTTCAACTACCAGAGGGAATCAAGGCTGACGCACTCGAGCCACGCGCGTCGCGTTGGGCATTGAATGGTGTTCGTCAGCTCGACCTCGAACGTCTGAATTTCTGTTTCCGCACGACGTGACATCTACTGCCGCCAATACGCGGCGAAAGGAACAAACCAATGGCAACGGTAACGATTGCGCTCGCAATTGAAAGTATCGATCTGCGCCTCGTTGACGAGTCGTATCTTCGGCAAGCCTTGCTTGATGCTGGTGTGGTCCGAACCACCCAGCATGTCCGTCTCCAAATTATCTTTGGCTCGCTCGAAGAATTTGTGGCGGTGCATGTTGGGCGTGACAGAGAGGAACGAGAACGACGCCACTACGCGTCGCTTGCCGCAGATCGGAGGCGATAGGTCACGGACGAACTCTGTGTCTGGACCTTTTTCGCCGCTTCTTTGGAACCAACGGACTGAAAAGGACGGCCTTGCATCGAAACGTTTCGAGCTAGCCCTGCTGCGTCGGCGGCGACCGATCCACGTGAACGGAGGAACAAAGCAAGGAGGCGACGACGACAACAATTCAACCGGCGACGAAAATGATGACTGGTCGGCGCAGCCGAAAGGTAGTTGCGTATATCCGTGCATCATCCGCCTTAGCCCGCAGACGATCGAAGAGACGAGGTCCGCTGCGCGAGTTACGGCGGGCCGTTTCGTTTGGTATGAGACGTTAGGAACCATGTGCTCAGCATGGTTCTTTCTATTTTGCAACTCGATTCGTGTGTGCTTATAATGATGAAAATTCGTTTTATATTCAGATAGTTATCGTTAAGCAGAAAAACGCATCTTGATTCTTCCAAAACAAAAGGTGTTACATCGTTAGTGTGAATGCTGATCAGTTCACCGTCGATCACGTCCGCGCCGAGGTCCTCGTCTGCGCCGCGATTCGCGAGGTGAATCGCGCCCGCGACGCTGTGGAGAGCCTCCTCGACGAGCGTCTCGATTCCCGCTGGGGCGATAGAAACGGTGGATACGAGTGCCTGCAGCACCTTCAGCGCATTCGCAGTGCCCTCGTTTCGGCCGACGAACAACTGGACACGCTCGTCTCTTGCTGCGCTGCGGCTCGTCCTCCGGCGCTCCGTGAGACACCTGCTGCGGGCGACATTAGCCATCATTGGGATGGCGCCCGCGAAAAGAGCAGCAAGGCAAATGCCGCGGTCCGATCGATGCTCTTCGATCTCGAGCTGATCTTTTCGACAACGTCCAACGACGAGGTTCTTCCGGACTGCGCGGCGTTGTCGAAGTTGGTTGAACAGGCGCATGCTTCTTTTCTTCAACTTGACGACGCCAAGTACCATCTCTCGAGAGTGTTTGTGTTGCTGCGACACTTCGAGACTAAGCCCTTGGAAACAAGACCCCGTCCGCGGCGCGATAGTCAAAAGAGTTAGCGAAAGTACAACACGTGCGTTTGATCGGGCAGCCGAGGAAGCAAAATCATGGATAAGACTGAAGCGTCTCTACCTATAGGTTCGATAACATACTTTCTGCTAACTCTCGGACGTCTTTTGAAGGAGACATTCAATCAGCGATATCTTCGCACGCTTTTCATCGCGTTGAGATCATGGATGTTGCCTGCGCAAAATTATGTCGAGAGGGACGAGAGTTCAATATTTGTCCTCACAAACACTAGTGACTCTTTGCCTGACTTTGGTCTTGATGGACGGACCTTGTTTATCCACTTCCTCGGGACCGGCGAAGGCTGCTGTCTTGGGCGTGTAGCCGTCCAACGAATGATCGAATCCGGTTACGTGCCGAGCGCAGCGGTGCACATCATACTGGTTCCCAGTAATTTGAACGCTTATCGCTCGGCGCAAGACTATCTGACGGCGCTTGAGAGCCTCAGCCTTCACGCAATCCGCATTTTGAAAGCCAAGCCACTAAATTTGGTATTGGTCGGACTGTCGAAGGGGGCCATAGCGGCAACTGAAGTCGGACGAAGGCTTCTTTCTCGCCGCGTTGTTGCGCGCGTGGGCGTGCTCGCTTTGTCACCCGCGATTTATCGTCAAACGCCTAACAAATTCGCCGCGAGCGGCGCTATGATCGCTTGCCTGTCGCCCCTCATGGCAATAACACCGAGAACACGCTTTTTCGATCTGGTACTCTACGCGCCGTTGCGGGTCGCGCAACTTTTGCTGACGTGCGCTTGCCTGACGAATTTGGGGATAACGGATCCGGCATGCATTCAAGCCGCCGTGATGGACCTGAAATCCCGTACGCCCTTCGACGGATGCCTCATCGATACTGCAGCCTTCCGGATGTTAGCTCAAACGCCGGCTTCAGAAATCGATCACATTCTTCAGAAGGCGGCAGAACTAATTCACGCGCGCCGCCCATACTCTTGGTGGGCCGTAATTTCCACGGACGACGGTTGGGTCCCCTACACCGGAGTTGCCGAGAAGTTTCAGAGGATCAGAAATGGACAGCTATTGGCGAATCGAACGTTGGCAATAAATGGCGTGACGCATTCACTCTTCCGCGAGGGCAGTGGGCGACAGACAGCGCTTCTAGCTGTGGGATCCGCCGTCGATAGGATGAACGCCGAACTTGAGTTTTTTGGTGCGCGAAATCAGCGCGAACTTAAGCGTCAGCAGGTTCAGTTACATACGCAGAGGGTCTCCGTCGACGAGTTCGACGCCATGATTTCCTTTGAAAACCATGAAGACGAGTCTTCCGGGTAGTCGTGGTGGCATGAATGAATAATCGAGATTGGTCAAAGGAGGACACTTCGCTCCTCCTTGAGGATTTACGCCGGCGGCTTCAGCAGCGACGGGAGCGAAGCGAAACTCTTGGGGACGAACTCCGACCGGGCGAGAAGGTCGGCTTCCACCGCCTCGCGATGAAGGCACGGGAAAAATTCAAGGGAGAGCAGATCGCGTCTTACAATATCTATCGTGCGTTCGAACTTCATGGAGAAGTCCCCCCGACCGAGGCGTCTATCGTCGGCTTGGTGCCATATTTTCGGTATTTGGGACTTTCGGATTCAGAAGTTGATGAGGCCGCTGAATTGTTGCATGAGGCGCGGCGCCGGCACGCGAAGCTCGGTCGCAAAATCGCAGCGCGATTAGTTGCGCAATTGCCGAACTCAAACGACAGCTACTCAACGATCGTCGACACGTATGGGCCGACGATGGCGCGCCTGCAGGAGCATTTGGAGAGTCCCGCGACGTTCGTCGAGGCAAAGAACTATCTGATTGGCACTTCCGCCGATGACAAGGCGGGTGTTACAGATCGCAAGCTGTGGGGTCTAATTCAGTATGAGCAGGAATTCTGTGAACTTCTAGGACGGCTGAATTTGTACTGCGTAGAATCGTCTGGACACTGGAGTGCACGCTCGATGGACCGTCTCCGCGCGTCGATGAGGCAGCTAGAGGCGGCAATATCGCTCTGGGCTATCTATCTCCTTTTCAACACACGGTTTGCGGAGGCGCTTCTTTCAAACCGGCGATGGATGCTCTGGGGCAATATTGATGAACAACTGCTCCTGGTATCGCGAGAGTTGGGTGAGGAAATCGGCAGAATCACGCACCAATTTTCTACCAGCTTGCGCTCGGCCTTTCTGGCCTTCATCGGAGTTGACGCCCCGGATTCCAGAGAGTTCCTGGGATACGAAGAGAAACTAACGCTGAAAACACTTTCCCAGGCTTTTGCGTTTTACAGCTTCGTTGTCCAAGGCTCGACAGGGACGAGCGCGACCTTCCGAGCGGGATACCAACTTAGGCGGAGCCATGGCCAAGCGCCCGACTCAGGGGGAAATTGGACCGGTCATCACGAACGCCTAATTTCGCAATATGACAGTGTCATCAAGGCTGTAAATAGTAAGGTCACAGCGAATCCGGACGAAACGAAGTATTCTTGGATTAAAGAACAATTCTACGAGCAATTCAGGCGAAGCAGGAATGATATGATCGCAGTGTGGACGCATGATTTCTTGCCTCAGCTTGGTGCGGATTTTTGCTTCGGACTAATTCGCTATTTGCTGAAAGGCGGGATGGCAAAGAAAAGCTCGATACTCTTTCAGTCCCTTGTCGAGGCTGAGCTTGACGATCCTTGGCCGGAGGTCTCTCGAGTCCTCTCTCTGGCACGTGTTCTCGGCCCTGTGACACGCGATCAGATGACGCTGGATCAATGAACTCGACCAATTGACTGTTCTTCTGATGCCTCGCGCTTAGCCCGGTGCGCATCTATGTATGCGCAATCCCTGCAAGTCTCCCGAATCCGCGCCTAATGCACAAAAGACGCGGATTTTTTCGTCGCTCCTTTCGTGCGCTTTTTCAGCGCCGTGGCGCGAGCGCGCCAACGTGCGCCTTGGGCTGCAATCGCTTTCCGCGCCGGCGCTTCCGAGATGTGGACGTAGCGGTCCGTCGTCTGCGCCGACGCGTGGTTGAGGAACGTCTGGATGACGGGCATGGGCACCCCGTTCTCGGCGTGCTCGGTCGCTCCTGAGTGCCGGAGGACGTGCGGCGTCGTCTTCACGATGATGCCAGCTTTGAGCGCGTAGGTCTTGACGAACTCTTGAAGCGTTCGGACCGCGATGCGGCTCCCACGATTCGTAACGAAGAGCGCGCGCTCGTCGACCGGTGCTTTTCGAACGGCGAGATACTTCTCGAGGCTGTCGCCGACGAGATCGCTGAAGAGCACGCTGACGGTCTTCCTGCCCTTCACCCGGATGTTCTTGAACTCGTGGTTTTGAAGATCGACGTGTTCGACATTGAGCGCGGCGAGTTCTTGAACCCGGAGACCGCAATGGCAGAAGACCGTGAGGATCGCGACGTTTCGTTCGCGATAGCTCCGCCCGGCCGCGAGTTCCGCGCCTTCAACGAGCGCCACCATCTGATCGAGGTTGAGCGGCATACGACCGCTGCCGATCATCTTCTTTGCCTTCACATCTTCTGCTGGATTCACGGTAATGACCTTCTTTTTCTTCAGATAGTTGAAGAACGTCCGGAGTGCTGACAGGCGGATATTCCAAATCCCATCGGTGACGGGACGATCGCGGCGCGTCGGTGAACGCATAAAGCGAGCTACTTGGAGAAAATCTACTATTTCGATGAGTGCGCTGCTCCCGGCGCCAAACTCTTGCTCGAGAAACTGCGAGAAGTCTTCAAGGACGTCGCGATAGCTTTCAATAGTTCGTGGACTGCGGTCGCATTCAACTTCTAAGTAAGTTGTAAAGGACGCGATGGTTGCCGGCATAGCCGAAATGTGAAGAGCGGCCATGCGTAAGGAAAACGGTAGTCCTGGCCTCGATCGCCGTCAATCCTATTATGCGTCTTTTGTGCAAAAGACGCGAATTGATCGTGTGGATAAGTAACAAAGTTTCTATTCAGACGTCGTAGTCACGAGGAGGGGTCATGGTTCGATATGTCTTTGCATTGCTCTTAGTTTTGTCTCTCGGTTGCACGTCGCCTGGCGATGTTTGCTCCGCTCTGCCTGGAGATCTGGCAGGTACATACGAACTTAAGATCTACCGCGAGCAACTATGTTTCTGCGGCACAGCCATGCAGCCGATTTCATGTTCGGAGGCCTGTCCAGATTTTGCGTCGAGTGATTGCAGTGGCATGCAATGCTCGCGTCAAGCCGTTCGCGAAGAAGTGCTCATCAAGGTGGCCGACGATGGATCGCTGCTTGTTGGTTCCGATGACAACGGTGCCTTCAAGGAGGAGCTTGAAAGTCCGCACTGCCAGCCGGCGGAAGGCAATTTGTGCGATCTCACGGTCAATTGCAGTGAGAAGGGAAATACGAAATTCTCTCCGATTACCTTGAGACGCATTGAGTAACTCTGTCTGTGGCCCTCTGATTTTTGCTCGTCCTCAAGGAGAAAATTTATGCCCCGTTTGCCGCTCGTTCCTTTCTGTTTCGTTTGTCTGATCGGATGCACGAGAGAGTCGCCTGTGGCCAGTCCCGAAGGCGGTATTGTCAGCTTCGATGCTCTGCCTCAAAGCGACTCAAGTCTCACCGCTGATGCTGATACTTTGCCTGACGGTACGATCGATGACGCCAGCGACGATATGGACGCGGAGGCATTGTCACCGGATGCCACTGAGGAATGCGCGCGTCCTGCTTGCACGCCGAATTGTACGGCGCCAGGCCCCTGCTGCGACGATCTTGACTGCAAAGTGGAAGGCAACAATCCCCGCCGTGGCTACGTTTGCGATACCACAAGTCACGAATGCGTTCGGTATGGTTGTGCGATCGGGGGAGAAAAGACGGCCGTTTGTGAGCGCTGTGTGGCTGAAGCCCAGCGGGACGTTTGTGCGAAGCCTCGAGCCACCCTGTATGAATGCCTTGATCAAGCCTGCCGCGGGCTCTGCGATCCGCACTATGAGTGCCGAGAGCCAGGTTGTTGCGATCGCTGTCGTGAATCGAACTGCGGCGCGGAAAAAGCGGCTGTCGCCGCCTGCCAAGCGCCGCTCAATGCAGGGAGTGAGTATTGCGCCATGAATTGCCTGTATCCTGACGAAGTCCCGTCGCCCTGCTGTCACCGCGAATCGCAGTGTTCAAATAATGAGTGGTGCTGCGGGGAGCCTCATTCGCCGTTTAGCGATCCCGCGACGTGTGGTGTTTCGACACCAACCGGGACACCTGCGACGACTGGTCAATGCTTTTCCATCGCTCCTGGGAGCCAGTTTTGCCAGCGTTGCACGTCAATTTTTGATTGCAACACCAAGCCTACGGCGTCGGATGTTAATCTCTGCGTCGCAATTTCTTCCACAATTTCGCTTTGCTCGGTGCCATGCACACCACCACCAGCCCAGGATACTGGCTGCCCCGCTGGATGGAACTGCGAGCCCGCGCCAGCGCCCTGTCTTCAGGACGCAGATTGCAACGCGCCAGGAATAGTTTGTGTCGGTCAAGATACAAGGATAAATCCACCACAATTTGGCCGTTGCCGCTGCGGCGAAAACGGCGTGCCGACAATTCAGTGCGCCTCAGCATTCCCCCAGTTGCCGCCGATACCGCTCAATAACGTAACGTGCAAATCAGTAGCATCGTCGTCGGATCTTTTCTGCATCGCAACATATGCTTGCGTTCCGCCTCCGCTTCACCCTGCTTCAAACTATCCTCTCGATTGCCTCGAACGATAAAATATTCTTATCCTGGACCCGCATTCATCTCGAACATCATCGCCAAACTCGGAAACGTCGACATCAATGCTGCCTGATATCTTTGCCACACTTGCATGTTGACCTTCAGCTTATGAGGACGGCCCTCAAGCCATTCGACAGATTTCTTCAATCGGTCGTCGCTCGCGGAGCTGCGTGCCCGCAGGCAACGCGCATAAACGATACACGCGCGCATATGCCAGTCTTCTATGTCTGTTACACGGCCATGGTACATATCCAGTGCTTGGCTCGCGATTTGCTCGGCTTCAGTGATTCGATTTTGGACAAGTAAAATCTCAGCTTTGATTACGTGACGGTGCATTCGGCGCACGCCATGAATCGGAGTTTCGCTTTCGCGGACACGGATTGCTTCCTCGATGAGTGCCAATGCCTTCGTTGCGTCACGAAGTTCGAGAGCAATCTCAGATAACTTCGCTAGCTTTATGCCGAGACCCCGACTGGCGCCGTGGGCTCGTTCAATTGCCGCGCTTCGTTCAAAAATAGTTTGCGCTTCCTGGAGCCGGCCTTGCCGCTGGCAGGCGGTCCCCAAGGAATGAAGAGCGATCGCCACAAATGCGTGATGCGATCCAAGGCACTTCTCATAGACGGCCAAGGCCTGTTTCGCCAAAGACTCGGCTGTCGCATTATCTTCGAGCTGGCGGTAGGTGGTCGCCCTGTAGCAAAGCAGAAACGCATGATCTACGGGCTCCGTTTCAAATGGCAGGTATGCTGCGGCCCTGTCGAACCACAGAAGCGAAGCCGTTAGATTTCCGCGAAACCGCTGTCGCATTCCAGCGAAGGCTAACATTCGACCAATGGACGGATGCTTGATCTGCAGATCAACGGCGTGTCGGAACAATGCTTCGGCATGCGGCGCTCGATTTGTGTACGGAGCGAAGCCTGGTGGACTGCCTTCCTTAAATATGTAGGGAGCAAAGTTTTCACAAATATCGATGACGGTGCGTACCTGTTCCTCTTTTGAGAGTGTGCTCCGAATAAACTCCTGCGCGATAGCATGGGTTCGCGCATAGGCCTCATCAAGAGCAATAAAGTCGTCGATGCCGTCTATTGCAAGGAGGTCGAGACGTGCGGTTTCGTCTTCGAGCTTCAGCAACCCAAAGGGCACATCGTTCGGGAGAAGGAAGGCTAATCTGCGCAGAGATGCGTGCGCTGGGTGATCAGCCAGTTCGACGAGAAAGCTGTGCCAGCATTCGCTTAGCCCAGTTGGATAGTCGCCAGGTCCACTGTTCACCGCCATCCGGAGTGACCGTGAACTTGTTAGTTGAGATACCTGAAGCCCATGGCGCAGGGCTTGTCTCGCTAGGCTCAAAATAAATATCGGCAGTCCTCCCGACTGCTCGCAAATTGCCGCCGAGACTTCAGGAGATTTGACGTTACACACGGCATAAATGATGTTGTCGACAGTCGAAGCAGGGAGCGGGTTGACGTCGACCAAGATTGCTGAGCCGTCGAATTCATGCCCTTTTGTGGTAAGGAGGCACTTGGCGTGCGGCGCGAGAATCAAGGCCTCCCGCAAATATGTTCCATCGTCAATGTCATCGAGAATAAATAAAATAGTTGAGGTGTGGGCGCAGGCTTCTCGTAAATCTGCCTTTACGTGAGGGCCGGGAGTGAGTCGACTAGCCGTAGCCAGTCGGGCCAGAGAATCTTCAAATTCGGACGCACTACTACAGTCCAGCCAACAAATTGCGTCAAAGTCATGGAGACTATGCGCAATCTCATTGGCGAGCTGGGATTTGCCGACCCCTGACGGACCGCGGAGCGCGACGATGTGAAATTTCTGCAGGCGGACTCTGACTTGATTCAATTCGGCGTCACGCCCCGAAAAAAACTGCTGTCGCGGACGCGGCAGCAGTTTACCTCTTATTCGTATTTGCTTCTCGCCGCGTAATTCTTGTTCGATCGGTCGCCGCAAGTCTGGGTGAAGCAGCGAGAGCGGCTGGACGCCGAAGATTTTTGCGAGATCGACAACATTGGATTTGTAGAGCTGTCCGCCAGCGCGCCACTTTTCGAAGCTTGCCTCGCCGACGTTGAGCTTCTTGAGAAAGGCCACAAGCGCTGCCGGGGTGATTACCCCGTATTCAACAAGCAGGGCCTCAACGCGATCGACATCGAGAGTGACATACCGATGGCTACGCAGGCGTTCGTGCATGGTAAACCGCAGCGAATACGTTCCATGCACCTCCGGATGAGAGTGTCAAGACCTATTCTCGATCATCGAGATTGGGTCGCGCGAGAGGCCGCTTTTCTCGGGCAGTCTTGCGTCTCGAATAACAGGGCTAGTGGAGTTTCGACGCTCCGAAAACAAAAAACCCGGTAGCTGCGCTAACAGCGACCGGGGGGTTCATTGAAGCGTCGAGATCACCAGCGTTCGTGAGAGCGAACGGAGGCCCACAACTCGAGAAAGGGTCGACTGTGGTTGATCACAAGACATCTTCAAATCACCAGTGGCAGTATATCACACATCGCCGGATCTGTCAAGGGTTTACCCGTGACGAGCCGGACGCCGAAGGGGCCTACTTTCTCTTCGCTGCGCCTGGCACCCGGATCGTTGGCGGCTCAATCATTAGTCGGCGCAACGCCGCTCAAGGGAGCGTGCCGCCTCGTCGCGAAGATAAGAACTGTAAGGTTTGCGGTTCGCGGCGCGCGAACTTTCGGTTTCGCGGCCACACCGGGAGAGATCGTCACCATGACCTGTGCCCCGCCTGCTATCGGCGCTACTTTGACCATTTCAAAAGCTGTAAACTGAAAAAGTCGAAGAGCCTGCGTCGCCAGTTCGGGAGGCGCGCATGAATCGGCTCGAAGGACCGAAGCCGGCAGCTCGCCGACTGGAACCATTCATTGTCCTTATCGTGCTCGGCGCTCTTGCTGCAGCTGGTGTTGTTTCCTTTGCGGCGAGGCCAGAGCCATCGCCACGCCAGGTGTCAGCGGTTGCGCTCGACATTTCGGCGACGAACAATCGTGACGCGGTATGCGACGACCTTGTTGCAATTATTAAAAGTGCAACGTCGGTCCAGTCGACGCATGAGCTCACGATACTTGCGTCGGGTGGAAGAGATACGGCCAATGAGCCGGTCAAGGTGGCTTCGTTCGCGCTCGAACCATCACGACGACTCGTTGAAGGTAAGCAGGCCGCTCACGCGCGCCGCAATCAGATCAGCGTGGAGGCCAAGCAAGCCTGCGACAGACTGCCCATTCGTCAGGAAAGTCCCATTTTTCAAATGGTCGATACGGCGACGAAGTATTTCGCCAACCGTAGGTGCGGCACCGATGGCCTCACGTGTCTTATTCTCGTTCGCACCGACGGGATCGACGAAACCGATGCCATCATGGCGAGACGTTTTCGTGACTCGAAGTTCAAGGCACCGCCGAGAATATATAATCTACATATTTCGGTCCATTTTTGTGGACTGTCAGCGCGACGAACAACTGGGAAGCACCGCTTGCCGAGTCTGTCAGACGTCGAGCGAGCTTTTCGAGAGGAATTCACTGAGCCCGATCTCGTGAGTTTTAGTCCAGATTGCAGCAGTCAAGAGTCCCTTCGTGGAGGTTCGGCACGATGAAATTAGCAGAACACAACCCTTCAAATCCCAGGATTCTCGTCGACCAACGTCTGGCGGGGTATGATCAGGCCAAGATTGAACGCATCGTGTTTGAAGAAGCGCGGGACATGGCGCGCCACTCAGGCAGAGTTCAGCCAGAAGACGGCGTGCTGCGCTCCGTCGAGCAAATGGCTGATCGGACGGTAGCTGGCATTTTCGGCGAAGGCTACGATCCGAAAGTTCATGCCGAAGATGCGCTGCACGAAGCAGAGTATAAGGAACTGATCGGCGATCGATCTGGCGCAAGACAGCAGCTTGGGTATGCTCGGGCGAGTTATCGTGAGCTCGCCTTTCGCGCTGCCTCCTTGTTCCTACCGAGGGTGCCGGACACTCCGTGGCTCTTACTTATCCTAGTTGTCCTTGCCATCGCGATTACACTTGCCCCAACATTTCATGACTTACTTTTCGCGGCAATGCTCGCGAATCCGGCGCAGGCTGCCTACGCTTCGATCGTTGCTGGCGTTATGATCGGTGGCTGTTTTTCATGGGCCATGCTTTCACGCGTTGATCATCCAGAGGGCGAACGTTTCCTGTCCCGTCTCCAGCTCACCGTGATCGGCATTCTCTTTGGCATTGCGCTTCTTGTTATGAGGCTTGGTGTAGCCACGTCCGACGAAGAACGGCTCATTGCCATTGGTTTTGCGCTGCTTGAAACATCGATTGTCCTTCTCATTGAAGCGTTCGCGGCGGGGCTCGCGCGAAAGTGGATCAGATATATGGACTCGCTGCCGGAAGTGTCGATCGCGGAGAACCGACGCCAAGCTTCGCGCGAACATCTCGATGTGACTGAAGCCGAGCTGCTTAGTGCCCAAACAGGTATCAAGAGTCACATTCAGTTGGTGCACGAGCGTGAAGCTCGGGCGCTTGTGGCAAGGCAGCTCAATGCTTCGGCCCGTGCTATGGCCGTTGCGGGATATTTCAAAGGGCTAGAGCAGAATCGAGGCTTCGTGCACGATGCTGCCCTTGTTCAAGCAGCCCTGCCCAAAACTCGGGGCCGGAAGTCTGTCGATGCCCATGACGGAGATAATGGTCATAGCCCCGACGACGGTGCGCCATGGCTCGGGTGAGGGGCATTATCTTGAAGCATCATGATCGTCGCTTGTCGCCCGATAGCTCATCCCCGGACCGCAGTCAGCTTCAGGACGCATCACTCGCCGTGCTGCTTACTGAAATTGGACGACGACTCCAGTTGCGCTTTGGTCGCGTGGAAATCGTGTTTCATGACGGTGCGCCCAGTCCGAAACTGACGGTCGAGCATCGTCTGGTCCGTACCATCGACTAGCTGTTCGTCTCGCCGTCCCGTTTCACCGGGAGGCTTACTCCGGACGCGTAGTCTCTCCCAGTTCAAACGGGAAGACGACGCAGGTTCTCTAGTGAAACATATCAATCGAGTTCTTCAATCGCTAACCGCGTGCCTGCTCCCGTTCCCGAGACGGAAAGTGATCTCTCGGCTTCTGGCGCTTCGTGCAAAGGAAGATTTCATTCGACACTCGGTCGAAGAGATGACTGTGCGGGAGCTATGTTGTTACCGGTTGTTCTCGACAAACGCGAAATCTAGCATTTCGCTGGATTTCCCCTCCGCGCAGGCATTCACTCCAACCGCGCTCTGGGCGGCAGTTTGTTCTGCCAGGTCTCCTTACGACGCAGTGACCTGGATACAATCGCTCAGGAAGCGGCGCCGAAATCTCAGATATTTTTCCCTCGTGTCTGCTGAGGAAGCAGCTGAGCGAATGATACGCGAATTTCGTCGTGAAGCGCAGCGCGGGTCAAGGCAGCACGCCCTGGATTTTCTGCGGATAAACGGCTGCGGTGATCTCTTTCCGGCCGTGATTCCGGTAATCAATCTCTTTGCCGAAAAAAACCCAGATGTCCGCGTTTGGGTGGCCACGCGTAATCTGCATCTCGCGGCGCAAATTCGTCCGCTCGAAAACATCTACGTTCAGCTGTCACTCGATCGGTCAACTCCTGCCGTCGTTCTCGAGGCAGCGAAAGAACTCGCAAGAGTGCATCCACGTGCGTATCTCTCATTCTTACGAAGCAGTGCTAGCGACGACACGCAGGGCGCAGCCATTGTCTTTGACGAGAAGGGGGGACGCGGTCTCCCATACAACGGCCTCACCGATTGTCCCGTCGACGCCGGCAAGCTTCCCCTAGGTAACGTTCGTCATGGCGGCGGTACGGGCTGCGCCATATGCCAGCTGTGTTTCCTGGAGCGAACGGTGTCTCGTGGCAAGCGGACGCTGGCAGTTCGCCGCAAGAACAGCGGAGGCAAGCGATGAGCTTCATCGGACCCTTCCTCGCCATCATCCTCGTCGCGATTGGCATATATTATATAGTATCCGGCGAAATTAGCCGGTGGCTTGCGAAAGCCTTCCTAGGACTGCTGGCCCTCGCTTGGTTTCTCGAGTGCCTGGTCCCGCAGCTTTTTCTGATTCAACTGCCGTGGGGCCTTATTCTAGGCGTTCTCATCCTCACCTCGAAGAGCTTTTGGCGCTGCCTCATCTGGGCGGGGAAGCGCATCAACGCGGAAGCGCAAAACCGGCGCAAGGAAATGCAGGGCGCCCAAGGATCACGGCGAGAAGCCATTCCAAGTGGAAAAGCACCGCCCGCGAGACAGCTTCCCGAAGTAGCCCAACAGCCTTCGTCGGAACTCGTGGAGTAGCCATGAATCGCTGGCTCAAACGTATCCGTGAGCAAACCGTTGGTGGAAAGCAAGAACTGCTTCGTGACGCCGAAGCGTATCACGATGCCCTAGCCCGTGAATCCGGGGCTGAGGCCAAGCTGCGTGAAGTGCTTCGGAGCTTTTCTTCTTCAAAAGAAACTCGCTTTCGGTTCGGCCGTATGGCTGAGACCAAGGAGCTGGTCGAGATTCCACTCCATGAATTGATTGGCGTAGCGCTGTCTACAATGGGCGGAACCGGCAGTGGTAAATCTGCGGCAAATCTTGCTCTTGAACTGTCACTATTTCAAAAAGAGATGCCAGCCTCGTTTTGGAAAATTGACGGCAAAGGCGAGAGCGCACCATGGCTCACGGAAGATTTTCTGCCGGCGATTCTTTCCCAGTGGCCGTCGAAGGACGTCGATTCGTTTTTCGGTCGCTACCGCGTGATCGATCCCTTCGATCCGTCGAACTTGCCGCAGTTGAATGTCCTCCATCCCATTCCGGGAGTTCCGGCACCCCTCCAAGCCAAAGAAGTGGCGGTGCTCCTCGCTGAAACCTTGGGGACCGGTGGCGTCATGGGCCATCGCATGACGACCGTCCTTACCTTTGCCGTTCGGCTGGCGTTATCCATCGGTGGCTTGTCTCTCCTTGAGGTCAAAACACTTCTCACGAATTCAAACTATCTCCAAGGACTTCTCCCGAACGCAACCGATCCTGAAGTGCGAGAATATTTCGCGTATCGGTTTCCGAAGGAATCGAAGGAGGCGCTCCAGGCCGTAATTTCCCGGCTCGATCTCATCCTCCTTGTGCCAGATACGGCGAGGGTGCTCTGTGCGCCGGAGAGTATAGATATTGCGGCTACACTTGAAGACGGCGTTGCGATTTCAAACTTTGGTAACCTGCCTCATGGGGCGGAGTATCTCGGGCAGTTCTGGTTTGGCTTCATGTTTCGGGCGCTCGCTCGAGCGGTCATGAGTCGACCGGTCGCGCCTGAAACCAAGCCTCTTTTTGCTTGCGTGGATGAGTGGCAAGTCGGACTGAGCGAAGACCTCGCGAATCACTTTGAACGACTACTGACGTTATCTCGATTCAAGAAAGTCAGTTGGCTGCTGACGAATCAACTCGCCGGGCAAATCGGGAGTCGGTATCCGCAGCTCCTTGCCACCCTCAAAAACTCGGCTGGCATTCAGATGGCCTTCCGGCAAAGTCACGAGGACGCTTTGGCCTTGAAGCACATGCTGCCGAAGCCCAAAACGCAAAGTCGGCCCGGGAAGCAAGCCGGCACCATGGAAGACGCCATCCACGAGTTTGCAAGGCTCCCCGATCGCACGTTCTACTTTTATTGGAAGAAACGTGGCCTCGAAGCAGTGAAATTGGTTTCACCAACCGTCAACTTCGCCGAAGCCAAACGATTGGCAGACAAAGCACCAAAAGAGATTCGGGATGCCTGCCAAGGCAAGCGCCATGGGCTCAGTCGTTCGGCGCTTGATCGAATTCTTGAGCAGCGACGCGTCCAAATTGACGCCGTAGCGAATCGCATGACGTCAGCGGGTCGACCGAATTTTTCTCGTCGCGCGCCGACCGTGAATCTGTCACCTGATATGTCGGACCGCGAACAATTTCTAGAACTGGCTGCCCCGGATGATTTGCGTCCCGCCGAAATAGAGTCGTCGCCGGACGAGGCTTTTCCGTTTCTTGGGTGAGTTATGAAAATATTGTGGCAGATACTCGCGATGATCATTTCCCTCCTCGGTTGGATTGTTGGTGGGCTTGCGGCCGCAGCACTCTACGCTTTGGCAATCATCTTCAGAAACACGAGCGACACGGTCAGAGATATCGAGGCGATCGGCCCGATGCTCATGTGTCCCGAAGGCTGCCAGCCGTTTCCCGCGGACGGTTGGTTTGAATGTAGCAAGTGCCATGGAAATTTTACTGGCTGGATTTGGGCTCCGTGTCCCGCCTGCGGCCATGTGCCTGGGCAAACGGCCTGCCTTCACTGTGGTCATATGATTCTGAACCCTATGATTCGGAGGCGCGAATGGTAAATGGCAGACGTCGCCTCGGCGAAATAGTGAGAAAAAAGCGTCCCGTGATGCTAGGCGTCCGAGATCATCACGTCTTGCGGGCGCTAAGGAAAGCCAGGTGCATGCACACGAGTGACTTTGTCTCGCTTGGCATTTTTCCGTCGCTTGCGATGGCGCGCCGGCGGCTCCTCAAACTCCATGATCATGGTGTCGTCACAGGGGTCGTGAGACAGCTTCAGGCCGAAACCGAGTGGACGCTTGCCCGAGATGGATTTCAGCTTCTCGGCGAAAAGAAAAAGTCTGGTGATTCAGCCCGACACCTTGGAGCTCACCATTTTCTCGTCGTCAGATTTTGGAGCCTTGTGGTGGCCGCCTGTTTTCGCGGCGAAGGAACGCTCAAACGGTTCCGTTTCGAATGGGAATTGCCCGAGCGGACACTCAATCCACTCACCCTTCATCGACCAGACGCCATTCTCTCACTTGCTGTCGCCAAAGAAGAATTCGCTTACCTCGTCGAAGTAGATAACGCCACGCAATCCATTCCGTACGTCGCGCGCGAAAAGCTCGCCGTCTTTGCACAGCTCTTCGCAGTGAAGGCCGACGTGGCTGGCGTTCTTCCCAGGGCGCTCCTCATCTCGACGACGACCGCTGAGCGCCTTGCGGCCATCGAAAAAGCCGGAGCTGAGATTCAGGCACCCATCTTCGGCATTGTCGTGACCTCAGGGACCATGACGCTTTCGCTTCGTTCTGGCTGGCGCCGTTTCGGCAAAGGTGTCGACATCGGCATCATCATGCCCACGCGAGGTGGCGCATGAGGAGGAGCAGCCTCTTCGTTGGTGTAAATACACCACGAATACTCACGGTCGGGTGCTCGCTCGCTTGGTCTCACGCCTGGTCTGACAGATGGTCTGACTCGTGGTTTGACAGCGAGACCCGGCAAGACCAGGCCAAGCGATCCAATTTCTTACGTTTTCAGATTCTGCCCTTTGCCGAATCAGTTCGTTTTTCAACCAATCCTTCTACAACCACTGACGGCCACGCGGCTGCCCATGGAGCACGCCCATGACGATGCAGGACAAGTCGATCGACGAACACGAAGAACACGATGTTCTGAAACCAAGTGAAGAGCTGTGGGATGCTCGTGATGTTGCAAGGCATCTGAAGATGAGTCGGGCGTGGGTCTACCAAGCGACAGCTTCTGGTGTGCTGCCCTGCGTTCGACTTGGCAGCCGAGTCAGGTTTCATCCCGAAGTGATTCGCGCCTGGCTGCGAGGTGAACGAGTCGACGCTCAAAGGTCACTGCCTGGCTGCCGCGGTTGACGTCGATGCCTTCGGTGTGATCGACGATCATTGAAGGAGCGAGAACGATGGCTGAGCCGTTTTTGCGTGGCACCACGTGGTATGCGCGCGTGAAGGATTCCCGTGGAGGGTGGAAGAATCTCGCCCTCGATACCGCGAAGACCAAAGCCGAGGCCAAACGTCTGCAGCGAGAGCTGGAGTGGAAAGCAGAGCGTCGACGGCTTGGGCTCGAAGCTCTGCCGCAGAAGACGACGATGACGGTCGCGGAACTCGCCACGTGGTGGCTCGACGACCGTTGTCCGAAGCGAAGTCTCCGAAGTGAAAAATCTCGGCTGACCAGGCACGTCATCGAAACGAAGCTCGGGAAACTCTCGCTTGCTGAGCTTGATGCTCCTGCAATCGAAAACCATCTGGCGCTTCTTGAGCGGGCAGGGGCGTCACCTGCTTCGGTCAACCACATCCGCAAAATGCTCCACACGATCATCTCGAAGGCGACGAAAGCCGGGCATTGGTTCGGTGCGAATCCAGCGAAAGATGTTGAACGACGGAAAGTCGTGAAGCGGATCTACGAAACACTGGCGGCTGAAGAAGTGCCGACACTTCTCCGTGAAGTGCCGCCGCAGTGGCGCTGTCTTTTCGCGACGGCCGCCTATCTTGGGCTTAGAAAAGGCGAGCTCTTTGCGCTCCAAAAACAAGACGTGGACTTGAAAGACGGGACGATCATCGTCCGTCGATCGCACGAATACGACTCGACCAAAGGTGGCCACGAGGATCGACTTCCGATTCCCGCGCCTCTCCGTCCGTATCTCAAAGCAGCGCTCAAAATTTCAACGAGCCCCTACGTCTTTCCCGATGAAAACGGAGAACGAAGGAGCGAGCACGCTAAACCAGACCTCGTTTTGAAGCACGCGTTGGCTCGAGCCGGCCTTGTGCTTGGCTACGACCATACGTGTCGCCGTTGCAAGGCGAACAAAAAGCGCTACGTCGAAAGGCACGAAGATGCGGAGCCCCGGCAGTGCCCGAACTGCTCGATGAGGCTCTGGCCGAAGGCGATTCCTCGGCCACTGCGCTTTCAAGATCTCCGGCATTCGACCGCAACCATCCTGCTTCGCGCCGGCGTCGACATGCACCGCGTGCAGCGCATTCTACGGCACGCAGATGTTCGGCTGACCGTTGAGACCTACGGCCACTTAGTGGTCGAAGATCTTCGGGACGCAGTTGATTGCGTCGCGCCGAAGAAAAAAGCAGATTTTGCTGCAGGTTTGCTGCACGACCCGAAAAACAGGGCTCATGGTGAAAACGAGCAGCGAAAATTTTTGAATGAAAAAGAAGGGTTGAAATGGCGCGAGCAGCTGGATTCGAACCAGCGGCCTTTGGCTTCGGAGGCCAACGCTCTATCCAGCTGAGCTATGCCCGCGTCGGGTTGCGAGATAGCAGGGCGGTTTGACGATCGCAAGGCGATAACGGTTCCCGCGCAGCGGGAACCTTCGCACGGTGCTCGAGCTTGGCCCTGCGGGCCGCTCTGCGCGCCAGGCGATAACGGTTCCCGCGCAGCGGGAACCTTCGCACGGTGCTCGAGCTTGGCCCTGCGGGCCGCTCTGTGCGCTGGGACGTCTTGCGCTTCGGCTCCTCGCGAGGTGATCGTCTCGGCGGCGGACGTGCGCGCGATGTCTGAAACCCGTGAGCGGCCGTACGTCTTGGCCGCGGTCTCGATTCTCGCCGGCGTCCTCGCCACCGGCGGAATCTTGCTTTGGGCCGCGGCGAAACCGGAGGCGATGGTCATCGGGCTCGCCGGCCGGCACGACCGCGCCGAGGACGGCGAGCGCCGCGCCGCTTGCCTCGACTGCCACGTCCCGTTCATCGGCACGCCCGCGTCGCGCTGCTCCAGCCCCGGCTGTCACGGCGAGCTCGCCACCGGCTCACCACCGCGCGACGGCAAAGCGATGCCGATCCGCTTTCACGTCGCCCTCCGCGACGAACCGTGCAGCTTGTGCCACGCCGAGCACGCCAAAGAAGAAGACCTCAAAAGACCGGTCGGCTTCACCCACGAGATCATCCCCGCAGAAACTCGCGACGAATGCCGCCGTTGCCACAGCGCGGCGGCGATCGACGATCACCCGCGCACCGACGCCATCGATTGCCGCCGCTGTCATAAAACCGATCGCTGGACCGGCACGCCGATGGATCACAACGCCGTCGAAGGCGAGCACTGCGATGTCTGCCACGTCGCACCGGCGGATGAAGCGCATGCCAACTTGGCGGGAACTTGCTCAACCTGTCATTTGCGCGAGGCCTGGCAGCCCGCGAATGTGCCGGTCAAAGGCAAATAGTTAGAAACACATTCAAATAGTTATAAACACATTCGTTAGAAAAAAGACTATCCCCGCCGGCCGACGCCCAACCACGTCCGTAACAAATCGGCAGAAATCAGCCGTACGAACTGCGTGTTCGTCACCGCATAGCGCGGAAAAAGCCGCCGCGGCTCCTGCGCCAGTCGAAAAGCCCACTCCAAGCCGGCGCGTTGCACCACCGGCGGCGCCCGCTTCCTCAAGCCCGCCAGCACCTCGAACGTCCCGCCGACGCCGACCGCAACCTTTACACCCAAGCGATCCCAGTTTTGATCGATGAACCGTTCCTGCCGCGGCACGCCCATCCCGACGAACAACAACTTCGCGCCGCTCTCGCCGACCGTCGATGCCAGCCGTTGTGCTTCACGCCAATCGAAGAAGCCGTTCGCGGTGCCGGAGATGATCAGCCGCGGATACTTGCGGAGCAGCGTCTCCACCGTCTTCGCGAGGATCTCGTCGGTCGCGCCGAACAAATACACGCCGAAGCCGTCTTGCTCTGCGCGCGCACAGAGCGACTCCATCAAATCCACACCGGTCACGCGCTCGGGAATCGGCGTTCCCGCGAGGCGCGCGGCCCAAACCAGCGGTTGGCCGTCGGCGACGATCCAGCGCGCTTCGTTCACGAAGCGGCGCAGCTCTTCGTCCTCGCGCATCTGCATCAAGATCGAGACGTTAACGGTGCAAACGTAGCCGCGGCCGCCGTGGCGGATCGTTTCGATCACCGAGTCGACACAGCGATCGAGCGTCAGCGGATCGAAGCTGCAATTCAGCACCTTCACCGAGCTCAGCTTCTCGACTTCACTGCGCAGGATCATCGCGTCGATGAAAAATTTCGTCGCCCAGTTCGGATAGGTGAGCGGCGTGTACGGTCCCCAGATCGGATCGGAGCCCTTGATCGCGCCGCGAACGTTGGGATCCGCGGTGTCGATGTCCTGACACGACATCACGTAATCGAGCACGCGATCGAGCGCGCGGCGGAACACTTCGTCGCCGCCGATCGCGTACAACTTCGCCCAGATCAGCGCGAGCTGGCAGTTGCCGGTGAGGCAAGTATAGGCCGCGGTCTCAACGCCGTTTTCGTCGATTTGCCCCGGTAAAAAGCCGTCGTCGCGCAGGTGCCGCAACATCGCGCGCGCGCCGCGCTCCGCCGAGTCGGTGTACTTGCGATCGCCCAAGATCCAACCCGCTTCGAGCAGTCCGCGGATCGCGTAAGCGATGTTGTGCGTGAACGCGGCTTCGCCTTCGCGAAAAGAGACGTGCGCGAAATAACCGTCGTGTTGCTGCGAGAGCGCCCAGTCGAGGTTCGCGCGGGCGATGCGCTCGCGTTTCGGGTTGGATTGCGGCGCGATTTGTTCGAGCTCGAGCAGCGCCCACGCGGTGCGCGTGTTGTAGACGTGCGGCGCGCCGAGATAGGTCGATCGCGTCCAACGGGCATTGCCGTCGGCGATCGCGACCAGCCAGTCACCGGCGCGACACGCGGCTTCGAGGAGCTCCGGCTCGTTCGACACTTGGAAGCTGCGCACGAAGCCGAGCAGCGCCGATCCGGTGTCGAATACGGTCGGCGATCCCGTCTCGGAGCTGGTGAACGATCCGTCGGCGCGCTGTTTCTTGATCAGCCAGCGGCAGAGCTGCAGTCCGCGCTCGCGATATTCGGCGGCCCCGCGATACTCGGCGAGGCGGAAGAAAGTGTTCGCGATGTAACCGGACGTTTCTGAGTATGAAGGCGCCCAACCTTTGTTCAGCGAGTAGCCGTAGCTGACGCCTCCGTCGCCGGTGATGTCGTGGGCGCGCTCGAGCCAAGTCGCTGCTTCGACGAGATGGCGATCGAAGTCGCGTCGCCTTCGCGGCGCGTTGATCACGTCCTGAGCGATCCGCTGCGTGACTCGCGCGGTCTGCGCGAGCAAAGCGTTCCGGTCCTCTCGAATGGCGGCGAGTTTCTTAGATTGAACGTTTCTGCGCTAGCCCATACCGCAAATGGGGTAGGTTGCCACGGTCGATTGTCCGGAATCGTGTCTCGCTTTGAGTCGAAATCCGCAGATCTGGAGAGCCTCGACCCGCGTTGACGCGCAGCAGCGACCTTGGAAAAAGGACGCTCGATGCCCCGCGCAGTGCTCGACGAAGCCCAAATCCATCCTGCGATCCGCGAAAAAGTCGCGCACAACCGCGACGAGATCGTGAAGGAAGTGAAGGCTGCGGTCGCGAGCCACGACGTGGTGATCGTCGGAATGGCGATCAATCCGCATCCGCGCCGCGCGCGCCGCATGCTCGCAGCGAAGGGCGTCGCGTTTCATTACCTCGAGTACGGCAGCTATTTGAACGAGTGGCGCCGACGCACCGCGCTGAAGATGTGGACCGGTTGGCCGACTTTTCCGATGATCTTCGTGAAGGGCGTGCTCATCGGCGGCGCGAGCGATCTGCAGAAATTGATCGAGAGCGGCGAGCTCGATCGCCTGCTGGCCGCGGAAGAGCCTTCAAAAGCCGTGATTAATCGCTAGCGCCACGCGCACTTCTTCCACGCCGAAGTTCGGCTCCGAAAAGCGATCCGTTCCCGCCGCGAGCAAAAAGCTCACGCCCCATTCGTTCGAGATCGGGAGATCGAGCGTGAAGCCGAAGTCGAACGCCAGGCGATTCCAGCCGAAGTCGCGATAGTTCGGACCGAAGGCGTTGCCCACTTCGACGAACCATCCCGCGTCCATCAACACCCAGATCGGATAGCGATAATCGATCGCCGCGACCGCGGTGCTCTCGCCTCGATAGCGGCCCGGCGAGAAGCCGCGCAGATGTTGCGAACCGCCGAGCGCGAACAGCTCCGGCGGCGGCGGCACGTGATCCGCGTTTTTCTCGATCAAACCGCCGTAGAGGCTGAGGCTCAAGACGTTGCGGTGGCCCAGATCGCAAAAGACGGCTGCTTCGCCGGACGCGCGCAGGAAATCGGCTTCACTGCCGTCGAGCGCGTGGTGATAACCGAGCACCGACTCGATGCGATAGCCGGTCTCGTCGCGCAGCTCCTTTACGCGCGGGCGAGTGTCGATCACACCTTGCGCGATGAAGGAGAGATATTGATAGCCCGCGAAGCCGTTGAAGTCGGCCGGATCGAAGTGATCGCTGAAGCGCGGCGCAACGCCGTCGCGCAGATCCGCGTCGCGAAGCCGCGCGCGCACGCCGACGCCGCTCCCCGCGCGCAGCGGCGTGAAGAAACCGAGCGACACGTCGAAGCGTTCGAAGCGCAAATAGCTGCGATTTTCGAGGTCGCTGTTCCACGAGGCGCCGTGGAATAACAGATCGCCGCGGTTCAAATAGTCGGCGCGCAAGTTCAAGATCGCGCCGCCGTCCAACACCGACCAGCGGCTCTCGGCGGCGAGGTGCTTCCAATTGTCGACCCACAAACCGGCGCGCAGCGTGAGGCGATGGCCGTCGACCAAGAAATCGCGCACGAAAAACCGCGCGCCCGCCGACGGTGATTGATCCGACTCGAAGCGCGCGAACGGCACGATCGACCATTGAGCGCCGCCTTTTTTCGATGGGCCGCCGAGGAGATGATGTTCCTCGCCGAAAGCGATCGCGTGGATCAACGATCGCCGCACGCCGTACTCGAGCACCAAGTGCACCGGCAAGAACACGGCGCGCGGCACCCAGATCAAAACATCGCCGGCCGTCGCCGGCGGATCGGGGCGCTGATCGTAATCGGGGAGAGGACGCTCGACGCCGGGCTCCGCTGAGGGCGGTGCGAGCTGCGCTTCACGCGGCGGAAGCGGAGGCGTTCCGGTGTGATCGGCGATGGTCGATGAAGCAGCGAGCCGCGCGGGAGCAGCAGGCGTGGCGCCGTCGGCGATCGCTGCGCTCGGCGCTGAAATCGCGAAAGCGATCGACGCCGCGATCGGCAGACAAATCGACCAAAAACTGCGGGAAAAAGCGCCTGAAACGATCGAGCCGATCAGGACGTTCGGCGCGTGGACCTCGCCGCGATCTCTTAGTCGATGGGCCATGCGAGCGGAGCAGCATCTTGTTCGCTCGGGCTCGGCTCCGGCGCAAGGCGCTCGCGGCTCTTTTCCTCCACGGCGAGATCGCGCCACCATGCCTCAACGCCGCCCGCGCGCACAGGCTCGATCGCTTCACCGAGGCGCGGCATCATCAGCTCCACGTTCTTCTTCGGCGCCAGCGCGATCAACGTGTCTGCAGGTTCGTCCCAGTCGTGGATCGCGAGATTGAACGTGCCCCAGTGCACCGGCAAAAAACGCCCACTGCCCAGCAAGCGATAGGCTTCGAGCGCGTTCTCCGGTCCGAGGTGAATATCGCCCCACGCCGGATGAAACGCGCCGACCTCGAGCATTACCAGATCGAACGGACCGAGCTTTTGCGCGATCGCTTCGTACTCGCTGGTGAGGCCGGTATCGCCGCTGAAAAAGAAGGCGTGCCGCGATCCGCGCACTGCGAACGACGACCACAAGGTCGCGTTGCGCGCGCCGGGACTGCGGCCCGAGAAGTGTTGCGACGGCGCCGCGGTGATGGTCAGGCCGCCGATCGCGTGGGACTCCCACCAATCCAGCTCGATGATGCGCTCCGCTGGAACGCCCCAAGATTCGAGGTGCGCACCGACGCCGAGCGACGTCACGAACGGAACGTCGCGCTTCGCGAGCTCGACGATGGTCGGATAATCGAGGTGATCGTAGTGATCGTGCGAAATGATCACGGCGTCGAGCTCCGGGAGCCCCGAAACCGCGATCGGCACCGGTTGAAAGCGCTTCGGACCAGCGAAGCCGACCGGTGAAACACGCGCGCCCCAGACCGGATCAGTCAGGACGCGGGCGCCGTCGATCTCGATCAAGACCGTGGAGTGTCCGAGCCACGTCGCGCGCAATCCGGTCTCCGGAGCGCGATTCCACGCAGCGCGCGGATCGACGGACGGCAACGGCGCGCGCGGAGTGCGGCGGCCGGTCGGACAAAGAAACTCGCCGATCGACGGCATCGCGCCCGACTTGAGGTTCGGCGCGATCGGATGAAGATTGCGAAAACCGCCCTCGACCCAGCGCGGCGACGCGATCATCCGCTCGCGACGCAAACCGGCTGCTTGTTTACCGAAGGCTTTCACGACGACTCGCTAAAACAACGGTGGTTGTGGTCCGGGAACGATGCCCGCGAGATCGGGATCTTCACCCGTCTCGTTGTCGCGCGGCGCTTTCTCGGACTTCCGCTGCTCCTTTTTCGCTTCCTTCTGCTGGCGCTTCTCGGCGCGTTGCCGTTCTTTTTGTCGCTTGGCACCTGTGGTTCGGCCGGGTCCTGCCAAAATACCTCCTAGCGTCGCGGAACGCCTCGAAACAACGACGTTCGACGCGGCGTCGAAGCGTGCTTGTTGCACGAGCCGAGCAGCAAAAGCAAGTAACGCGAAACCACGCGAGCGCCGATAAAATCGTCCTGCCCGGCAGCTCAGCAAAGCGCCGCAGGGACCGCACTTCGCTGCGCTAAACCGGCCTAAGGCGCGCGGCCGCAGAACGCATGTTGGAGCTCGAACCTCGTGCGGATCACGAGCTCGAAAACCTCGGACGATGCGCAGATCATCTCCGATGGATCGCACGTAGTTCCCGGCGGGCAACCGCGCTCGCCTCCACAGCCGAACTCCGGACCATCTCCGCCGCCGCGCATCCCCATCATCCACATCATCATCGCGCAGGACTGCTCTTGCAGCGGCAGATCGACCACATTGAACCCCGCGACGAGCGCTTCACCGCTGGGTGAGTCTTCTGCGGCCACGTCCGAGAGCGCATACACCAAGCCGCGATCGGTGCTGCCGCCCACCAACTTGTCGCCGGCCGAAGCGTCGAAGTGTTGATCGTTGTCGGCGTCGACGTAGACCAGCACCAAGCCGAACGCCGTTTGCGCATCGCTCGAAGAAAAGTGCTCCGCCGCCGGTGGCTCGAAGACGCGCAGCGTGAAGGTCGAAGGAAAACGCACCGTCGTGGTGACCGAAGGCTGTTCGATCAAGGTCGTGGTCTCGATCGGATCGTTCGGCGACCAGAACATCGACACCGCGAAGTTGGCTTCGCGCAGCTCGCTCGACAAGGTCTCGACGGTGGAGATCTGTCCGTCGAGCTTGAACAGCGGTTCGCCGCGATAAGAGGTGTCGGCCAGCGGATCGCCACACGCCGAAAGCGCCGCTGCCAGCCACAAAGTGCCGCAAAAAACACGGTAAATAGGCTTCAAAACCGCCACCCAACACCGAGGCCGACCGAATAGGTCACCGGCGTCGACAGAACGTCGCTCGATACCGCACCGCCCGACGTAACGACTTCGCGCAACAAATAAGTCAGCGGCCCACCTTCCAGCCGCAGCAACAATTCGTTCCAGCTCCATTCGATGCCGAGCATCGCGCCGAACCCGAACACCAGCGCGCTGCGATCGGGCGCGGTGCCGTTGGTGGTGAAGGACTGCCGCACCCAGGTCAGATCCGCGACCACGCCGAAACTTAGGTCGACCCAGTGTAAATCGAAATAGCGATCGGCGCGGAGTCGGCCGCCGATCTCCAGCGCCGTCGACGCCAGCGCGGCGTCCGAATTCGATGCGCTCCGCGAGAGCCGCAGCTGGCCGCCCACGCTGAGCTCGCTGAGATCGAGCCCGTAGCCGAGCGCGAGCGTCGGCGCGATGCCGTAGCCGTCCAGCACCGGCCCGTGCGCGCCGCCGAGCAGCGTCAGACTGTGGATCGCTTCTCTCGCACCGCCGCCTTTACGGAGCAGCCGCGAATAGGTGACTTCGCGGTAGGGCAGATCGTCCAGCGCCACGGTGCGATCGCGTTCGATCTGCAGCTCGTACTCGCGATAGGCGGTGCTCGCGCGGCGCTGCGCGAAATATTTGCCCGGCGCGAGCAGCAAGCGCGCGCCTTCGTCGGCGACGAAGATCTCCGCGGCCAGCAAGCCGTCGCGCTCGTTCTCGAAGACCAGATACGATCCCGGCTCGGCGATGTTGAGCGCGCCGAAGCGGCCGGTGCCGTTGGCCAAGATCGTCATCGGAAACTCGCCTTTTCCTCGGAGATCGTAGGCGTAGGTCGGGTGCTGCAAATGGAGCGTGCGGCCGCTGGAGCGCAGCGTCTCTTGATACGCATAGCCGTACGCTTCGGCGATGGTGATCTTGCCGTCGCGGTCGCGATCCGCCGCTCCGCGCAGCGCGTTGACGAAGTGATGCGTGAAGAACGACGCCCGCAGCGCATCCGATTCTTGGCTGTCTTCCGATCCGGCGCTGGAGGTGATGATCGCCAGACCCTCGACTTCGACCTTGTTTTCCAGGTGGATCACGAAGGCCTCGGCGGGTCGCACGCCTTTTACCTGCGTGATGTCGCCGGAGCGGCAGGAGTCGATGATCAAGACCCGCATCCGCGCCGGAGAAGATTCGACGATCGTCTTCAGTTCGTCGAACTCCAGCGTCGAATCGCCGAGGTGCAAGCCGGAAGCGTCGGCGTGGCCGGAGTAGTAGACGATCAACGCGTTCTTCGAGCCGCCGCCTTCGCTGCTCCTGATTTCAGCGTTGGTTTTGAGCAGCGCGTTGCGCAGCTCGCCGGCGTCGGCGCCGCGCAGGATCAGCTCCTGCTCCGGTTGGACGCGGCCGAGATCGCGCATCACCCGCGCCATGCGCTCCGCGTCGTCCTCGGCGTATTTGAGCTGCGGCTCCTGTGATCGTCCGAAGTTGTTGCCCACCGCGACGACGTAGGTCTGCGCTTCGGCCGCCGTTGTGCACAGCAAAGCCGAAAACAAGGGCGCGAGCGCGATCGCTCCGCGGCGCAGCGAGCGGTTCGTCAACGTTGGTCCACCTTCTTCAACACGAAGGGCGTCGCTTCACATCCCGCCGGCACTTGGAGTTTGCCGCCCGCCTGGGAGAGCTCGCCGGAAGCGAAGGCGTGATCGCACGCGACCAGATACAACACTTCGCGGCCCAAGGTCTCATCGAGCTCGACCGCGCCCGGCAACACTTGATCCGGGCCCCTCGACAAACGCTCCGAGCCCGCCGGCGATTGCGTGGTCGGATAGCTGTTGTAGAGCCTGCCGTCCGCTTCCACGCCGACGATCATCACGTGCGCGTCGCGCGGAAGATCGACCTCGAAGCGCAAGCGATCGCCCGGCCGAAAATCCGCACCCGGCGCGGCGCGCTCGACGATTCCGCCGTGCTCGACGAAGACCGAGAGGCCGATCGATCCTTTCGATCGCAGATCGGAATCTTCGCCCGAGCCTCCGAGATCGTTCGGGCCGCGAGTGATCACCGCCAGCGCGATCGTCGCCAGCGCCGCCGCCGAAATTCCGCCGGTCAACCAACCCCAAAAAGAACCGCGTTTTCTCGCTCCAAACGGTGCCGCCGAGTTGCCGGTCTCGGCGGCGAGGTTCACCGCTTCGACGCCCGCGAGCTTCGTGTGCAGCGAGCGCACCAGCGCCGCTTTGTCGAGCGCGTCGAAGGCCGCGTGCCGTTCCGCGATCCGCGCCCGGCAGATCTCACAACCCTCCACGTGCGCGCGTTGCGCTGCGCCGACTTCTTCGCGCAACTCGATCGCGTCGAGCACCGCTTCCGACGGGCACTCGCGCGTCAGCGGAAAACCGTGGATCGCGTCAGGGCCGTTCATGGCGTCTCCTTCGGCGTAGTTCGCCGCACGGTGTCGGCGAGCAGCTGGTTGGTTTGCTGTTTGAAGCGGGTCAGCAAGTTGGCGACGGTGCGCACCGAAACGCCGAGCTGCTTCGAAGTTTCATCGTGTGTCATGCCGTCGATGTGCACGCAGATCGCGGCGCTCGCGCTCTTTTCATCGACTTCGGCCAGCAGGGCGCGGACCAGCGTGCGATCTTCGGTGTTCGAGTCGGCGCGCTCGCCGGGGATGAAGTTTTTCTGCAGGATCGCCGTGCGCCGCTTTTTTTCGCGGATGCGGCTGATGCACTCGTTGGTCGTCACGCGGTTGAGCCAGCCGGAGATCGGGCCTTCGCGCTTCACTCCGCCGCTCAAGATCTTGATGAACACGTCCTGCATGACGTCCTGTGCCTCTTCCGCATTGCCCAAAATGGCGCGCGCCCGGCGATAGATCACCGGCCCGTACTGTTCGAAAGCGTCTTCGACCTCTTCGCGCCGCATCGGGTGCTTGCACCTTCTACACGTTCGAGCCCCGGCGATCCTGCAACGAGACCGCGCCGAACCAAAGTGACGCCGCAGGTTTCGCGGCTTTACGCGGCAGAATGCTTCACTTTGGGCAGGAATCTAAGGATCATGCCGGGGCGAGATGGCGAAGCTTCCGGACAAACGAGCCCTCCATCAGGAGCTGTTGGAAAAACTCTCGGCGGAGCTGGAGATTCTCGAGCAAGCCCAACAAGCGGCGCGTGAAGGCGCGACACACGAACAGGCGAAGCCGGAGAATGACAAGGATACGCGCGCGATCGAACAATCTTACTTGGCGCGCGGACAAGCGGCGCGGGTGGAAGAGCTGCGGGCGAGCGTCGCCGAAGTGCGCGCGATGGTGATCCGCGCGCCGAAGGACGATCAGCCGGTGGCGATCGGGATGCTGGTGACCACCGAAGAAGAAGAGGGCGAGAACTTTCCAGCACATTGGGATCCTAAGCTTAGAATTCCACGTGGACAAGTTGTCGCGG
>JADMIO010841968.1_pt1 | contig 53338 bp, 47 predicted proteins | sample 8958161 | NCBI WGS metagenome assembly JADMIO01 (sample SAMN16585339, study PRJNA669376) | soil metagenome | isolation source: Crop rotation soil | place: USA: Cullars Rotation, Alabama | collected 2011 | reverse complement strand
CTTTCCCCTCTGTTTTTGTCCGTGGAATGAACAATGGAAGTCCGAGCTCATCGCTAATAACTTCGTATAGCATACATTATACGAAGTTATATTCGATGCGGCCGATCTAGCAGAAAGTCAAAAGCCTCCGACCGGAGGCTTTTAACTTCTGTCACCTAGGTTACGCCCCGCCCTGCCACTCATCGCAGTACTGTTGTAATTCATTAAGCATTCTGCCGACATGGAAGCCATCACAAACGGCATGATGAACCTGAATCGCCAGCGGCATCAGCACCTTGTCGCCTTGCGTATAATATTTGCCCATGGTGAAAACGGGGGCGAAGAAGTTGTCCATATTGGCCACGTTTAAATCAAAACTGGTGAAACTCACCCAGGGATTGGCTGAGACGAAAAACATATTCTCAATAAACCCTTTAGGGAAATAGGCCAGGTTTTCACCGTAACACGCCACATCTTGCGAATATATGTGTAGAAACTGCCGGAAATCGTCGTGGTATTCACTCCAGAGCGATGAAAACGTTTCAGTTTGCTCATGGAAAACGGTGTAACAAGGGTGAACACTATCCCATATCACCAGCTCACCGTCTTTCATTGCCATACGAAATTCCGGATGAGCATTCATCAGGCGGGCAAGAATGTGAATAAAGGCCGGATAAAACTTGTGCTTATTTTTCTTTACGGTCTTTAAAAAGGCCGTAATATCCAGCTGAACGGTCTGGTTATAGGTACATTGAGCAACTGACTGAAATGCCTCAAAATGTTCTTTACGATGCCATTGGGATATATCAACGGTGGTATATCCAGTGATTTTTTTCTCCATTTTAGCTTCCTTAGCTCCTGAAAATCTCGATAACTCAAAAAATACGCCCGGTAGTGATCTTATTTCATTATGGTGAAAGTTGGAACCTCTTACGTGCCGATCAGATTAAAACGAAAGGCCCAGTCTTTCGACTGAGCCTTTCGTTTTATTTGACCATGTTGGTATGATTTAAATTAATACGACTCACTATAGGGTCAGTGCGGCCGCGACTTCAAGTCACGTGAATTCCAAGCTTCGGATCCCACTGTGCTGGAAAGAGACGCTGGCGGAGTCGGGACTCGCCGAGTACGAGCCGTACGCGGGCGTCGCGCTGACTGCCTCGGGTACCCGCCTGGCAACGCTCGTCGTCCGTCGCCATCGTCTGATCGAGCTGTTTCTCGTCCGGGTGCTCGGCTTCGGGTGGGACGAGGTGCACGAAGAGGCGGAACACCTCGAACATGCCGTGTCGGATCGGCTGATCGAACGGATCGACGAGATGCTCGGGCGCCCCGCCGCCGATCCGCACGGCGATCCGATTCCCAATGCGCAGGGAGCGTTCAGACCGCAGAACGTCCAGAGCCTGCTCACCTGCCCGCTGCAGATCCCGGTGACGGTCACGCGAGTGGTCGATCAGGACAAGGCGTTCCTGCGCTTCATCGAGAGCAACGATCTCAAGCCGGGCGAATCGATTCGGGTCGAAGCGCGCGACTCCGCGTCCGACAGCGTGCGGCTGCGCGCGAGCGGCGACCGCACGATCACCATCGGCGCCCGCGCCGCGTCGAAGCTGCTCGTCGAGATCGGCAGTGATCAGCCGGTAGGGCGGTAGCTTGCATACGTAGGGGCCGCCTTTAGGCGGCCGTCGTCATGATCGCGGTCGCAAGATACATCATCGAGAATCCGGTCAGGGCCAGGATCGTGCGCGCTCCCAAGGCGCTACTGGCTACGGGCTTCTGCCTACCGGCTAGTCGCGCCGCAATTTCCGATACAACGTCCGTCGATCGATCCCCAACACCCGCGCGGCGGCCGACTTGTTGCCACCGCGCGCTTCCAGCACGCGCAGCAGGTGTGCGCGCTCGACGTCCTCGAGCGGCGCCTCCGCCCGATCGACGAGCATCCACGTCCCGTCTGACGCCGACGGATCGGGAAACACGAGATCCTCCTCGAGAATCGTGTCGTGCTCGGTCAGCGCGACGGCGCGCTCGAGCACGTTCGACAGCTCGCGGACGTTGCCGGGCCATGAGTACATCATCAGCCGGCGCATCGCCGACGCGGCGATGCCGACGGTCGGGCGCCGGTGCCGCGCGCTCTCGGTGGCGAGAAACGCGTCGACCAGCGGCTCGATGTCCTCCGGCCGCGCGCGCAGCGGCGGCACCTCGATGCGGATGATGTTGAGGCGGTAGTACAAGTCGGCGCGGAAGCGCCCTTCGCGCAGCAGCGCCTCGAGCGATCGATTCGTGGCGGCAATCAGCCGCGCCGACACCGGTGTGTCGATCGTCGCGCCAAGGGGACGAACCACGCCGCGCTCCAGCGCGTGCAGCAGCTTGGCCTGGACCTCGAGCGGCAGCTCCCCGACCTCGTCGAGGAAGAGCGTCCCCTTGCCGGCGGCGACGAATGCGCCGGGACGATCCTCGCGGGCGTCGGTGAACGCGCCGCGTCTGACGCCGAACAGCTCGCTCTCGGCCAGCGTCGCCGGCACCGAGGCGCAGTTGACGTGGAAGAACGGGAACGGCCGCGCCGCGCTCGATTCGTGGATGAAGGTCGCCAGCGCGCTCTTGCCGGTGCCGGTCTCGCCGGTAATCAGCACGGTCGAATGCGAGCGCGCCGCGCGCGCCGCCAGATCGACGACCTCGCGCATCGCGCTGCTCCGCACCACCAGCCGGGTCGTCGCCGGCTCGGTCCGCGGCAGCCGGACGATCTCGCGCCGCATCTGCCGATCCTCCAGCGCTCGCTCGATCGCACCAATCAGCGTCTCGATCTTGAACGGCTTGGCGACGAAGTCGCACGCGCCGTCGCGCACCATCGCTACGGCCAGCTCGATGCTGCCGAAGGCGGTGATGACGATCACCAGCTGCGCCGGCCGCTGCCGCAGCATCGCGGCGCACAGCTCCGTACCGCGCATCTCCGGCATCTCGACATCCATGATCACCAGATCGAACGGCTCTGCCGTCACCGCATCGAGCGCGGCATGGGCCGAGATGAAGCCGCGCACGTCGTAGCCGCGTTCGGTGAGACTCTCGCACAGGAAATCCACGACTCCCTCGTCGTCGTCGACGACGAGGAGCCGGCGCCGCTCCGCTTTCGTGATGGTCATGCGACCGCCGTCGCTCCTTCGGCATCTACTGCGGGGAAATGCACGGTGAACCGCGTCCCACCGCCCGGCCTGGCCCTGGCGCTGATCGTGCCGCGGTGATCGTCGACGATCGACTTCACCACGCCGAGCCCGAGGCCGGTGCCGCCGCGCGTCGACCAGGTGGTGAAGAACGGCTCGAACATGTGGGCGGCCACGTCTTCAGGGATGCCGCTGCCGCTGTCCTCGACGATGAGCGAGACCGAGCGAATCTCGACGCCGCCCTCGCGCACGAACGAACCGGTGCCGAGGACGACGTCGATGGTGCCGCCGCGCGGCGTCGCCCGGAACGCGTTGCTGACCAGGTTCAAGGCCACCTGCTGCACCTGATCGACGTCGGCGATCGCCAACGGCAGATCGGACGGCGCATCGAAGCGGAAGTGCAATCCCTGCCGCCGCGCCTCGGGCTCCATCAGGTCGGCGACGAGCCCGACGGCGCCGCGCAGGTCCACCGTCGTCACGTTCGCCGGCTTGCGGCGGCCGAAGCTGACCAGCTGCTCGACGATCCGCGTGATCCGATCGGTCTGATACTCGAGGATCTGCGCCGTCCGCTGGACGTCGGGCGGCAGATCGCTCCGCGCAGCGAGCGATCGAGCGCGGCCGTTGAGCACCTGCAATGGCGAACCGATCTCGTGCGCGACGCTGGCCGACAGCTGGCCGATCGTCGCCAGCTTGTCGAGTCGCTGCAGGCCGGCCTCCAGGATCTCGCGCGCCTGCGCCGCCTCGACGAACTGCTCGCGGGTGTGATTCAGCTCGCGCACCATGGCGTTGAATTCCGCCAGCACCGAGCCGACCTCGTCGGCGCGATCGCCGGTCACCTGCGTCACCCAGTTGCCGCCTTCGACCACCTTCATCGCGTCCCGGAGCCGGGCGAGCGGCCGCCGCACGAGCAGGAACGCGAGGATCCAGCCGACGGCGACGATGCCGGCCAGCATGGTGAGAATGGAGAGCGTCGTCGCGCGCGTTTCGGCGTCGAGGTCGCGACGCAGCTCGTCGAGCGGCAGCACCAGCGCGAGAGTGCCCGCCTGCTGTCCGTGCTCCGCTTCGAGCGGAAACACGCCGATCAGTCGATCGAGGCCGTCGGGGCCGACGAAATGGACGTTCGGCGCGTCGTCGCTGACCGCGCGGAGATCGGCGCGCACCAGGTCGAGCGACTGGCTGCTGCCCGGCGTGTTGGCGATCAGGTGACCGTCGTCGTCGAACACCATCACCTGGATCGAGGAGTCCTTCTGCGCGACGCGATCGACGATGGCGCGCACCTCGGCCGGGTGTCCCTCGCGCAGCGAGTTCTGAATGCCGGCCTGCAGCGCCGAGCCGAGCAGGCGGAAGTCGTGTTCGGCGGCGTTGCGCAGATCCTGCTTCTCCTGCCGGAGCTGCTGCACGCCGTAGGCGCCGAGAATGGCGACGCTGGTGATCGTGAGGCTGACCGCGAGCTTGGTCGAAATCCGCATCAGGACCCGCCTCCACCCTCCGGGGCACGGCGTGGCGGAAATGCGCGGACGGGACAAAATGCGCCGCGCCGGTTTTTCATCGCGCGGCTAAGTGCTTGATTCGACTCGATCGATCTGCGCATCTGCCTGGACCACCCTTTGCGCAAACCAGCTACATGCGAATGTCCTGCCTGACCTTCAGCGCCTGTCTTGCGCTCGGCATTGCTGCCGCCAGCGCCACCGCCTGCTCGGCTTCCGCCAAGGCTCCGGGGGAGGGGTCCGCGTCCGCCAAGGCGACGACGGACACGGCCGCGGGCGACGAGCGCGCCGGTCGACCACACGAGGACGGCGTTGTCCGCATTCCTGAGGCGTCGCGGCAATTCGTCGAGGTCGAGATCATTTCCGACGCCGCGCAGCACTCGACGATCACCGCGCCGGCGCGCGTGGATTTTCGCGATGGCGCGCTCGCGCAGCTCGGCGCGCCGCTCGACGGCCGCGTGGTCAACGTCCAGGTGGAGGTCGGAAGTCAGGTCAAGCCGGGCGATCCGGTGGTCACGCTCGATTGCCCCGAAGCGGCTGACATGCGCGCGCAGGTCGACTCGGTCCGTGCCTCGCTGCGCGAAGCGCGGGCGGCACTCGAGCGGCAGGTCCGCATGCTGCAGCAGGGGGTCGGCACCGAGAAAGATCGTCTCGCCGCAGAGACGCGGGTCATGGAGATTGAAGCCGACCTCACACGCGTCGAGGCCGATGCCGCCTTCGTCGGCGCCGGCAGCGGCACCACCGTCGTGCTGCGATCGCCGATGGCCGGACGCATCATCACGCGCAAGGCGACCGTCGGCCTGGCGGTGCAGAAGGGCGCCGACCCGATCGTCGAAATCGGCAACCCGGATTCCGTCTGGGTGGTCGCCGATCTGTTCGAGCGCGATCTGCCGCTGGTGCGCCTGGAGAGCCGGGCGACGATCGAATTCCAGTCGGTGCCGCGACCGATCGCCGGGCGCGTGGCGTCGATCGGCGCCGTCGTCGCCAGCGGCATGCGCACGGTGCCGCTGCGCATTGCCGTCGACACGCACGCCGACCTCAAGCCGGGGATGTACGGTCGCGTGCAGCTGCAGGCCGCGGGCGGCGCGCTGACGATTCCCACCGAGGCCATTCTCATCAAGGACGGCAAGGAGTCGATCGTGTACGTGGAGAAGGCGCCGCTCACCTTCGAGCGGCGGAGCGTCACCGTCGCCCAGCACGTCGGCGGCCGCATCCAGATCACGTCCGGGCTCGCACCGGGCGACAAGGTGGTCGTCCGCGGCGCGCTGCTGCTCGACAACTCCGCGGAACAGCTGCTGTAAGGCTCCCCGTGCGAGGTCTGATCGAATTCTGCGTCCGTCGACGTCTGCCCGTCCTCGTCGCCACGCTGGCGATTGCGGCGTATGGCGTCAAGGCGTATCTCGAGCTGCCGGTCGAGGCGTACCCGGACGTCACCAACGTGCAGGTCCAGGTCATCGGCCAGCTGCCGGGGCTCGCGCCCGAGGAAATCGAACGCCAGGTCACTGTGCCGATCGAGCGCGTGCTCAACGGCACGCCAGGCATGCTGCTGATGCGCAGCGAAAGCCTGTTCGGCCTGTCGCTGGTGACCCTGACGTTCGACGACGATGCGGACGCGTTCACGTCGCGAGCGATCGTCGGCGAGCGGTTGCGCGAAGCTGACCTGCCGCAGGGGACTGACGTCAAGCTCGCGCCGGAGGCGACGCCACTCGGCGAGATCTATCAGTTTCGGGTCAAGAGCGAGCGGCACACGCCGGAGGAAACGCGGTCGGAGCTCGAGTGGACAATCTCGCGGATCCTGCGCCAGGTGCCGGGCGTCGCCGACGTCGTCACCTTCGGCGGCTATCTCAAGGAGATCCACGTCGAGGTCGATCCGTCGCGACTGCTGGCGCACGACCTGACGCTCGCCGACGTCACCAGCGCGCTCGCCCGCTCGAACCGCAACGTCGGCGGCGGCTTCCTCAAGCATGGCGATCAGCAGCTGACCATCCGCGGCGTCGGCTACGTGCAGGGGCCCGCCGATGTCAGCGCGATCGTGCTGAAGAGCGAGCACGGCACGCCGGTCACCGTCGGCGACGTGGCAAGACTGGTGCGATCGTACACGCCGCGCCTCGGCACCGTCGGCTACAACCTCGATCCACAGGTCGCCGAGGGATTCGTGCTGCTGCGCCGCGGCGAGAACCCCAGCGTGGTGCTCGAGGGCATCCACGCGAAGGTCGCGCAGCTGAACGAATCAATCCTGCCGCACGGCATGACGATCGCGCCGTTCTACGATCGCACCACCCTGGTCGGCGAAACGCTGTCGACGGTGCACCACAACCTGCTGTTCGGAGCGCTGCTGGTGATCTCGGTCGTTTGGCTGTTCCTGCGCAGCCTGCGCTGCTCGCTGATCGTCGCGTCGATCATCCCGCTGGCCCTGCTCACCGCGTTCATCGGCCTGCAACTGATCCGGCTGCCGGCGAACCTGATCTCGATGGGCGCCGTCGATTTCGGCATCCTCGTCGACGGCGCCGTCGTGCTGGTGGAGAACGTGCTGCACGAAGCGCACGAGCGGAAGCCGAAGCGGCGCCGCGAGCTCCGCGACCTGATCACGCGATCGGCGATCGCGGTGGCCCGGCCGACGTTCTTCGCGATGGCGATCATCATCGCCGCGCTGATTCCGGTGTTCACGCTGCAGCGGGTCGAGGGGCGCATCTTCCGGCCGCTGTCGCTCACCTACAGCTTCGCGCTGCTCGGCGCGCTGATCTTCGCGATGGTCGTCGTGCCGGCGCTCTGCGCCATCGTCCTCCGGCCGAAGGACGCCGAAATCAAGGAGCCGCGGCTGCTGACCCTCATGCGGGACCGCTACGCGCGGCTGGTGGTCTGGCTGCTCGGTCGGCGAATGGTCGTCGCTGCCGGCGTCGTCGTGCTGCTGGCGGCGACGACATGGGTCGGCGCGCGGCTCGGCAGCGAGTTCCTCCCCGAACTGGACGAGGGCGATTTCGTGATCTTCGTCGAGATGCCGCCGAGCATCTCGCTCGATGCCGGCAGCTCGATCCTGCGCGAGGTGCGACGCCGGCTGCTGGCGTTCCCGGAGGTGAGGGAAACGATGAGCGAGCAAGGACGGCCGGAGGACGGCACCGACGACGAAGGCGTGAACATGAGCGAGACGTTCGTGCACCTGGCCTCGAAGGACAAGTGGCGTCACGGCTGGGACAAGGATCGGCTGGTCGAAGCGATGCGCGCGTCGCTGACCGAGATTCCCGGCGTCAGCTTCAATTTCTCGCAGCCGATCAAGGACAACGTCGAGGAGGCGGTGAGCGGCGTCCGCGGCAAGGTGGTGCTGAAGGTGTTCGGCACGAATCTCGACGTGATGAAGGCAACCCTGGAGCGCTGCGTGACCTCGCTGAGCAAGGTGCGGGGCGTCGTCGACCTCGGCCTCTATCGCGACGCCAGCGTGCCGCAGCTGCAGATCGTGCTCGACCGGAGCGCGCTCGCGCGATCGGGCATCGCCGTCAGCGACGCCGAGGACGTGGTCGCGACCGCGTTCGGCGGCGACGTGCCGACCGAGTACTGGGAGAACGAGCGGCCGGTGCCGATCCGGGTGCTGCTGCCGATGGCCGAACGCGACGACGAAGCGGCAATCGCCGGCGTACAGGTGCCGGCGGCCGGCGGCGGGCACGTGCCGCTCAGCGAGGTGGCGCACGTCGACAAGGCGCTCGGCCGCGCGTCGATCAACCGCGAGTCGAACAGCCGCGTGCTGGCGCTCAAGTTCAACGTCGAGGGGCGCGACATGGGGTCGGTGGTCAGCGACGCGATGGCGGCGGTGAAGCGCGACATCACAGTCCCCGACGGGAACTTCCTCGTCTGGGGCGGCGAGTTCGAGAATCAGCGGCGCGCCCTCGGCCGTCTGGCGTTGATCGTGCCCTTCTCGTTCGCCGTCGTGTTCGCGCTGCTCTACCTGGCGCTCGGCTCGGTCGCCAGCGCGTTCACCGTGCTGCTGGTGGCGCCGATGGCGATGAGCGGCGGCGTGTTCGGCCTGGCGGTCGCCGGAATCCCGCTGTCGGTGAGCGCAGCGGTCGGCTTCATCGCGCTGCTCGGCCAGGTGTGCCTGGCGTCGCTGCTGGTGGTCAGCGCGGTCGACGAGCGTCGGCGCGCCGGTGACGCGCTGCTGCCGGCGATCGCCGGCGGCGCCGCCGTCAGGTTCCGCGCCGTGTTGATGACGGCGCTGCTGGCAATCCTCGGCCTGATGCCGGCGGCAGTCTCGACCGGCGTCGGCAGCGAGACGCAGCGGCCGTTCTCGGTGGTGATCATCAGCGGGCTGGTCACCGCCGTCGCGGTCACGCTGCTCGTGCTGCCGGCGGCGTACAGCCTGATCGTTCGCGGCGTGCCGACGATTGCGGGAGCGGAGGAGCAGGAAGCGTGATGCGACCGATGACCGGGGTCCTGATGGTGATGTGCCTGCTGCCACCGCTGGGCACGGCATGGGCGCAGGCGGCGGACCTGCCTGCGACGATCACGCTCGAGCAGGTGCTGCAGCTGCTCGACCAACGCAGTCCGCGCGCGGCGGCCGAGCGAGCCGCCGTCGCGGTGACCAACGCCGACCGCATCACCGCACGCGCGTTGCCCAATCCGTCGATCAGCTACGGCGGCGTGCACCTCGTGCAAGGACTCAGTACCGGCGCCGTCACGCAGCATCAGGTGGTCCTTGAGCAGCCGCTGTTGCTGTTCCATCAGCGGCAGGCGCGGCTCGACGCCGCCGAGCTCAACGTCCACGCCGAAGAGGCGCGGGTCACCGACGTGCTCGCCGCACGCCGGCTCGCCGTGCGGCAGGCATTCGTCAGCTTGATCTCACGCCAGCAGCAGGCCCAGGTGACCAAAGACTCGCTGGCCGATCTCTCACGCGTCGAGGATCTGGTGCGTGGCCGCGCCGAGGCGGGCGAGCGCAGCGCCTACGACGTGATGCGCATCGAGACCGAGACGGCGACGCTCCGGGTCGCGGCGATGAATGCGGACACCGACGTCGAGGATGCCGCCGGCGCGCTCGCCGCGCTGCTCGGGTTCCCCGGCTGGTCGCCGCGGGCGATCGGCGATCTGACGCTGGCCACCGTGCCGACCGACCCGGTGGCGTTGTGGACGACGGCGCAGCAGCGGAAGCCTTCGCTGGTGGCGATTCGACAGCAGCAGGCGGCGGCACAGGGCGGTGTGTTCCTGGCGCGGCGCGAGCGCCTGCCGGTGCCGGCGATCAGCGCCGGCGCACAGATGACGCACGAGGTGACCGGCACGTCGACGTTCTTCGGCCTCTCGGTGCCGCTGACGATCTTCGACAAGAACCAGGGTGCGATCGCGCGCGCCAACGCCCAGGTCACTGCCGACACTCTCGCGCTCGAAGCGGCGATGGCCGAGACGCGCGCGGAAATCGAGCATGCGGCCACGGTGCTCGCGCGGCGCAAGGACGCGCTGACCCGGCTCGAGCGCGATGTCGTCCAGCGCACGCCGGTCCTGCGGCGCATGGCCGAGGACGCCTACCGCGAAGGGAGCGGCGACGTGCTGGACCTGCTCGACGCGATGCGATCGCTGAAGGACATCCGGCTCGCGCACGTGCAGCAGCTGGAGAGCACGAAGCTGGCCGAGGAATCCGTGGTCGCGGCGGCGGGCTTGGACGCGGACTGATCCTCGGTGCCTCGGTGCCTCCGTGTGTCGGTATGAGTGGCTGTCGCGGTGATCTACAGCTACAACGATCGCAGGAACGCGAGCAGCTGTCGTCGATCGTCCGGCGACAGCCGATCGTAGCCGCGCCGCGCGAGGTCGGCCTCGGCTCGATGCCGTTCGATCGCTTCGCCAATCGTCACCGCGCTGCCGTCGTGCAGGAGCGGCCGGCGGACGCGAAGCCCCCAGAGCGCCGGCGTACGGACTTCTTCGGACGCGGCGTCCGCCTGGCGAATGCCGTCACCCGTGCCGACGTCGTGGAGCAGCAGATCCGAGAAGAGCGGAACAGACACGCGGTTGAACAGCGGGTTGCTGCTCGGCCCGGTCGGCAGCGACGGGACGTGACAGGTAGCGCAGCCAATCGCGCCGAACACGCGCTCGCCGGCGATAGTGTCGGCATCGCCGCGGCCGCGTGGCAGCGGTGCCAGAAAACGCATGAACGACTCGAAGTTGTCGATGCCGCGACGCCGCGTGATCGGATCGCGCGTGTCCTCGGGGTCGGGAATCACGTCGCAGAGCCGCATCCGCTCGTCGGCGATCCCGAACGCGAACTCGCGGCCGAAGACGTCGTTGGTGATCCCCATCTCGTTGCGGTAGGCGTCGCCGCTGAAGGCGAGCAGCGTCGCATGCTGCGCCTTCCAGCCGAAGCGGCCGATGCGGCGGTCGCCGGTCACCGCGTCGATCACCCGCGCTGCGCGGCCGCTGACCCCGTCGCCGTTCCGGTCGAACGGATCCTCCAGCCCGATCAGCGTATCGTCGGCGATCGCCTCGACCAGTCCGGCACCGAACAGCGGGAGCGGCGCCCGCCTCGCCACCACGTTCACATCGTCGGGCATCTGCGGCTGGCAGCCGTGCGACGGGACCGACAGCATGTGGATCAGCGTGTCGCCCCCCGCGTTGAGACCGCTGGCCTCGCCGGCCGAATCGCGATAGCCGGCCCGGACCTCGAGAATGACGCCGCCGCCGCCAATCGCCGGGATGTTGTGGCACGCCGCGCAGCTCGTGCCGTTGAAGGCGGGACCGAGGCCTTCTTCCGCCGTCTCCACCTCGAGGAAGTCGTCGAGGCCGGTGCGGAATTCGCCGAACTCCGCCGGCGTAATCCCCGGCAATGGCGCGCTCAACGGGATCTGTCCGGTCTGACTGCCGGCCGGCCGCTGCAGCAGCATGACGAGGACGATCGCGGCGCCGGCGATGACCCGCTTCACCGCCGCTCCCTGACGATGATCTCGCCGCGCATGAAGTGGTGACCGGCGCCGCACATCCGGTTGCACTCGAACGTATAGCGACCAGGCTTGGTGGCGCTGAACACCGCGACCGCTTCGCCGCGACCGCGCTTCGGCACGGCGAGGTTGGTGCCGGCACCGACGATGCGGAAGCCGTGGGTCGTGTCTTCGCTGGTGAGTCGAATCTCGATCTCCTCGCCGACGTCGACCTTGATCTCGGACGGGAAGAACTCGAAGCGTTCGGCGGTGACGTGAACGACGCGCCGTGGTGCCGGAGCTTGCGAGGCAGCCAACAGGATGGCGATGACCAGGACCTTCATCATGCGCGCCTCAGAACCACCAGCCGAGGCCGACGTTGACCGTGTGGCGCGTCGGCACGATCGCGCTCTGATTGTGCAGCTGCACGTAGTCGACCTTCACCACCACGTCGGGGTCGGGGTAATAGGAGACGCCGACGACCCACGCGTCGCGGTCGAACTCCTTCAACGGCACGAACCCGGACGGCATTCGGTATTGGGTGTCGAAGTTCTCGTAGCGGGCGAAGACCGCCAGATCGCGCGGCGCGCCGCGGTTCCACAGACGATAGGAGGCTTCCGTGTAGAAGCCGCGCAAGGCGCTGGCGATGTTCGGCGGCACGCCGGTGAGGCGACCGATCGCATCGTTCAACGACGCCGCGTCGCCAATCCCCACCTGCGCGAACTGGGCGCGCAGCTCCATCGGGCCGCGGCGATAGCGCGCGTCCACTTCGCCGACCGTGGTGGCCACGTCAAGGCGCGGCACGGCAAAGCTCGAATCACCGCGGAAGGCGCTCGCGCCGAGCGTCAGCCCGCGCACGCCGAGATATTCGAACCGTCCGGCGAAGGCGAGGCTGCGCGCGTTGGCCTCGCTGCCGTTCTGCCGGCCGCCGCGAATGCCGTCGTCGGCGGTGAACTCCAGCGCGTTGAGCGGCGCGAACGCGAACGCTCGATAGCGGAAGCCGCCACTGAACTGGCCGTGCAGCCCGGCGCCCGCTTCGAACCAGGTCGTCGGAATGATGACCGTGTCGACGAACGGCCGCTCCACACCGTGGTAGACCGGCGGTTCGTGACGCTCGTTGATGATGCCGATCGGCACCAGCATCATCCCGGCGCGGACGTTGACGCGACGCGAGAGCAGGAAGTCGACGTAGGCCTGCTCCACCTCCAGCTCGCCCGACGCCTCGAGCCCTTCGACGAACGCATGCTCGACCTCGAGCTCGCCGACGAACCGGATCTTCGGCGAGAAGGCGTGGCTGATGAGCAGCTCGAAGCGGTGGAAGTCGATCACCGCGTCTTCGTGATCGGGCTTGTTGTAGTGGAAGTCCATGTAGCCCGACAACGGACCGGTCTGCGGGTAACCGGTGTCGGCGCCATCCGGGGCGGCGTTCTGCGCCCCGGCCGGCGCGACCGTGAGCACGATGCTGACGAGGAGCCACAGAACGGGGGATTGCTGGCGCTCAAATCTCATTTTTTGAGCGACCAAAATACTGGTTTCGAGGCGCCGCGTCAACCCAGCAGGCGCGCGATTGCCTCCGGAATCTCTCGCGGCGCGTCGACCAACCCCTCGTCGCCACGCAGCTCCCCCGTGGGAAAGCCGGCGAAGCCGAAGCCGTAGCGCGCCAGACAGATGTGCGTCGCCGCGGCCCGCGCTGCGGCGAAATCGATGCGCGAATCGCCGACGAGGACCGTGTCGGCAGGGGCGACGCCGGCGCGCGCGATCAACGCCAGCAGCCCGGCTGGATCGGGCTTGCGTGGGTAATGGCCATCACCGCCAATCGTGTCGCGGACGAACGGCGCCAGCGCCAACGCCTCGAGCAGCCGGCGCGTGGGCGCCTCCGGCTTGTTGGTGAGCACGGCGAGGACGTGATCGGCGGCGAGCGTCTCGACCGCCTCCGGAATGCCGGGATAGGGCCGCGTGTTCTCCAGCAGCCGCTCGTCGTAGAGCTCGAGGAAACGCGGCACACTGCGATCGTCGAGCGGCAGTGCGGCGGCGGTCAGCGCTCGCTGGACGAGCAGGCGCGCCCCCTCGCCGACCATCCGGCCGATGGCTTCTTCGGCCAGCGGCTGGCCGCCGCGCTCGACGATGAGCGCGTTGGCGGCGTTGGCGAGGTCGCGCCGCGAGTCGATCAGCGTGCCGTCGAGATCGAAGACGATCAGCCGGTGTAGGTGGCCCACGAGGTCGGCGTTTCCCACACGGTCACCCGCGACACCGCGAGGCCATGCTGTTGTGACACGTCGAAGATGAGGCGGGCGATCCGCTCGACGGTCGGATTGCTGTCAACGGTGTACATCGGCTCGCCGAGGTCCCGCAGCGACGCCACCAGCGGATCATCGTGACGCAGGATCATCTTGTGATCGAGCTCGCGGTCGATCCAACCCTTGACCAGATCCTTGATGTCGTTGAAGTCGACGACCATGTTGCGGCGATCGAGCGCATCGGTGCGGATCTCGATCTCGGCGACGGCGTTGTGACCGTGCGGGTGCCGGCAGACGCCGTCGTAATCGAGCAGGCGATGCCCGTAGCAGAAGTCGATGCGCTTGGTAACCGAGTACATGGGAGTATGTTACCCGTGACGACAGCTGTCCTGCTTTCAGCGGGCCTCGACAGCGCGGTGCTGGCGGCGTCGCTCGGGAGGAGCGGCCGGGTCAAACCGATCTACGTGCGCACCGGTCTCGCCTGGGAAGCGCAGGAGCTCGACGCGCTGGCGCAGCTGCTCGCGCACCCGGCCTTCACCGGCATCGAGGCGCTCGCCGAGCTGACCTTCACCGTTCGCGACATCTACCCGGCGACGCACTGGGCGGTGCGCGGCGAGCCGCCGGCGTTCGATACGCCCGACGAGGACGTGTACCTCACCGGCCGCAACATCGTGCTCCTGAGCAAGGCCGGCGTCTACTGCGCGCAGCATCGCATCGAGCGGCTGGCGCTCGGTCCGCTCGCCGGCAATCCGTTTCCCGACGCGACGCCCGCGTTCTTCGCCGCCATGGCGCAGGCGCTGTCGCTCGGCCTCGCCCAGCCGATGACGATCGAGACGCCGTTCGCCGCGCTCCACAAGCCGGATGTCATTCGCCTGGGCGTCGAGCTGGGCGTGCCGCTGGAGCTGACCCTCTCATGCATGAACCCGCAGGACGGCCAGCACTGCGGCCGGTGCAGCAAGTGTCGCGAGCGGCGCGATGCATTTCACGACGCCGGCGTGCTCGATCGAACTGCCTATGCGGCTGCCCCGATTCGCTAGCGGACGGTCACGTCAATCGACCCGTCGCCGCTCTCGATCCGGATCGAGCGGCCGCCCTGGCCGACGCGCGCGCTGAGACGCTTGCCATCGTCGCCGCGGCTGAGCGTTGTCACGCCGGCGCCGTGCGCGTTGGCGTTGCCGTCGCCGGTGTGCGCGGCGATCTCGGCGTCGATCGACGGCGGCAGCCGGAGGGCGACGGAGCCGTCGCCGGTGGCGATCGTCCAGTCGCTCTTCATCGTGCTGCCCTCGCTCGCCTCGATGCGCACCGAACCGTCGCCGCTGTGCGCGCGCACTTCGTCGAGCCGGCCGTCGACGGTCAGGCTGCCGTCGCCGCTGTCTGCCGACACCCGGCCGCTGGCGTTGATGATCCTGATCGAGCCGTCGCCGGTGGCCGCGCTGAGGTCACCGCCGACGCCGTCGGCGGCGATGCTGCCGTCGCCGGAACGCAGCTCGATGGCGCCGTCGAGATCCTCCGCGGCGATCGAGCCGTCGCCGGTGCGCGCCTTCAGCGTGACGCGGCGCGGCACGTGCACGGTGTAGCTGACCGACGGTCCGCCGCCCCAGCCGAAGACGGACCGATTGAGGCCGCGCGGCGACGGCGCCTCGATGACGACGCGATTTCCCTCCTGCATCGTCTGCACGTCGAGCCGTTCGGCGTCTTCGCGACTGGCCGCTCGCCGCTCGATTTCCACGAGCACTTCGGCACGATCCCACGACTGGACCTTGATCGAGCCGTCGAAGGTGGCCACCGTCACGTCCGGACGGCCGGTGATGGCGAAGTGGTTCTCGCTGTGGACGACTTCGCCGGCGCCGTGGAGGTCGATCGAGCAGCCGGACGCCAGCGTCGCGACCAGCCAGACCAGCAGGAATTGAGCGTGCCGCATCGGATCCTCCGCATATAATCCGCAGCCGCGACCGTGGCGCTCACCCCAGGCACGAAGATCGGCGGATACGAGGTCATCGCCCTGCTCGGCAGCGGCGGGATGGGTGAAGTCTACCGCGCCCGCGATCCGCGGCTGCAACGGGATGTTGCGCTGAAAATCCTGCCCGACCTGCTGGCCGGCAACACCGATCGCCTTGCTCGCCTCGAGCGCGAGGCGCAGGCGCTCGCGGCCCTCGCCCACCCCAACATCGGCCACATCTACGGCTTCGAGGACGGGCGCGCGCTCGTGCTGGAGTTGATCGAAGGTCCGACGCTGGCGGAGCGGATCGCGCAGGCACCGCTCGGCGCCGACGAGGCCGTCCAGGTCGCGAAGCACATCGCCGACGCCCTCGACGTGGCGCACGAGCGCGGCATCATCCATCGCGACCTCAAGCCGGCGAACATCAAGCTGCTCGACGACGGCACGGTGAAGGTGCTCGATTTTGGCCTGGCCAAGTTCACCGAGGATCGATGGCCGACGGACGGCGAGGCCGGAGCTCACGCCGCATCGCTCTCGCCGACGATGAGCGCCGCGTTCACCGGCGCCGGCCTCATCCTCGGGACCGCCGCCTACATGTCGCCGGAGCAGGCGCGCGGCAAGTCGGTCGACAAGCGCACCGACATCTGGGCCTTCGGTTGCGTGCTGTTCGAGATGCTCACCGGCACGCGGGCCTTCGACGGCGCGGACGCGACCGAGATGATCGCCGCCGTCGTCCGCGGCGAGCCCGAGTGGACGCTGCTGCCGGCGACCACGCCGCTGCGCCTGCGCCGGCTGATCGAACGCTGCGTGCAGAAGGACCCGCGCCGCCGCATCCGCGACATCGGCGACGTGCGCTTCGAGCTCGATCGCGTGTTCGAACCGGACGCCGTGACGCCGGTGGCCCCCGCCCGCACAGTTCCGCGGTGGCGCCGGGTGGCGTCGATCGCCGCGGCGCTGGCGCTCGGGGCAGCATTGACGGGAGCCGTCGCGACCTTCGTCCGACCCGAGCCGCGCCGGCCGGTGTCGCGATTCGACATCACGCTGCACGAGGGCGACGTCTTCGCGTTTTCCGGGCGCCACGTCGTGGCCATCTCCCCTGACGGCGGCCGCTTCGTCTACACGCTCAACGGCCAGCTGTTGCTTCGCGAACGGAGTCGCACCGACGCGGAACCGATCAAGGGCGCCGGCAACAGACGAGGGAGCGCGCAGCCCGTTCTTTTCACCCGATGGCCAGTGGGTTGGTTTCTGGCAAGAGGGGGTTCTCAAGAAGATTCCGGTCACCGGCGGCACCGCCGTGCCGCTGGCGAAGGCTGCCAACCCGTTTGGCGTGAGCTGGGGCGACGACGACACGATCGTGTACGGCCAGGGACCGCTCGGCATTCTTCGCGTACGGTCGACCGGCGGCGAGCCCGACGTGTTGATCAAGCCTGAGGCAGATCATCGGTTCCACGGACCGCAACTGCTGCCGGGCGGCCGCACTGTGCTGTTCACGCAGCGTGCGAGCGACGTCACGTGGGATACGGCGGAGATCGTCGCCCAGTCGCTCGATTCCGGCGAACGCAAGGTTCTCGTCGACGGCGGGTACGATGCACGGTATCTACCCACCGGGCACCTCGTCTACGCGTCGAACGGTGGCCTGTTCGCTGTGCGATTCGACGCCCGGGCGCTGACGCTCATCGGGACGCCCGTCCCGATGATCACCGGCGTGGCTGCCGCGACTGCCGGCCAGACCGGCGCGTCGCAGTTCGCCGTCGCTCGGGATGGGACGCTAATCTACGTCTCAGGCAACATCGACAACAAACGCACCTACGTCTGGGTCGACCGCGAAGGACGCGAAACGCCCACCGGCGCACCTCCCCGCGCGTACGCCTACGCACGCATATCGCCGGACGGGACCAAGGCCGCCTTCGACGTCCGTGATAGCCAGAACGACATCTGGGTGTGGGATTTCGAGCGCCGCACGATGAGCCGCCTCACCTTCGAAGCCACGCTCAACCGCAGTCCGGTCTGGAGCCCGGATGGCATCCGCATCGCGTATTCGACGGCCGACGAAAACGGCACGGAGGGTGTGTACGTGCAGCGGGCGGATGGCAGCGGCAGTGCGGACGTGCTGTTGAAACGGCCCCGCGAGCAATGGGTGCCGGTGTCGTGGTCGCGTGACGGTCACGTCCTCGTCACGCAAACGGCGGCGCCGTGGAATCTCGCTGACGTGTCGATCGCGGGCGCCCACGAATTCAGGAAGTTGCTCGGCGCTCCCCACAACGACACCAACGGCGAAGTCTCGCCCGACGGCCGGTGGCTCGCCTACGAGTCGAACGAATCGGGCCGCACGGAGATCTTCGTCCGCCCGTATCCGAACCTGTCCGGGGGGAAGTGGCAGGTCTCCGCGCAGGGTGGCACCAGGCCCGCGTGGGCGCACAGCGGCCGCGAGTTGTTCTACTTCAGCAATCAGGGCTCGCTGCTGGTGGCACAGGTGCACGCCTCGGCGACATTCGCCGTGGCCACGCCGACAGCGCTGCCGATCACAGGATTCATCGCGCCGTATAGTGGTCGCAGTTATGATGTCGCGCCCGACGATCGTCGATTCCTGATGCTCAAGAACGTCGACTCGGAGCGAGACAAGCGCGCGACGCTCCACATCGTCGAGAACTGGCTCGAGGAGGTGCAGCAGCGGCTCGACCGCTGACACGTCTCACTGGCGCCGGAAGATCTCGGCGCCCCCGAGCCATGTCTGGCGCACGCGGAAATCGCGGTCGAGGACGACGAGATCGGCAACCGATTCCTCGGCAATCACGCCGTAACCCTGCAGACCGAGCTCCCGCGCCGCGTTGGTCGAGCAGAGCCTCGCCGCGTCGACCACCGACACGCCGAACCGCGACACCAGGTTCGCGAACGCGCGATCCATCGTCAGCGTGCTGCCGGCCAGCGTGCCGTCGGCGAGAAACGCGGCGTGCGCGCGAACCTGAATCGTCTGCCCTCCGAGTCGCGCCGTCGCGCCGACGGGCAACCCCGCACCTGCGGACGCATCGGTGATCGCCAGCATGCGATCGACGCCCTTGGCGGCGATGCCCACGCGGCCCATCGCCTGGTGCACGTGGAAGCCGTCGCAGATCAGCTCCGCAGCAACCTCCTCGCGGGCCAGCACGGCGCCGGCAAGCCCGGGCGCGCGGTGGCCGAGTGGCGTCATCCGGTTGAAGAGATGCGTGGCGTGCCGCGCACCCGCTTCGATCGCCGCCACCGCGGTGTCGAAGTCGGCGCCCGAATGGCCAAGCGACACGCGGTGTCCCGCGTCGACGAGCGCCGCGACCAGCTCGATGCCACCGGGCAATTCCGGCGCGAGCGTGACGATGCCCACCTCTTCACGCGAGCCGGCGATCACGCCGAGGATGTCGCCGGCGGCGAAGTCTCCCTCGGCGACCGTCGCCGCCGGCGATCGCAGGCAGGCGACCGGCTGTGCGCCGCGGAACTGCGGATTGATGAAGTTGCTCTCGAGGTGCGCTGGCAGCACGCGCGCCGACGCCGTCGGGCGCGACCCTCGCACGCGGCGCACCTGGTCGGTGAACGTCTTCAGCTCCGCCGGCGGACAGGCCACCGTCGTCGGGCAGAACGAGGTCACCCCGTAGCGAGGCAACCGGGACGCGATCGTCGCGACCGAGTCGCCCCCATCCAGCGTATCAACACCTTCGATCCCGTGGACGTGCACGTCGATGAAGCCGGGAACGACCAACGAGTCGCTGACGTCGACGAACGTCGCGCCAGCCGGATCGATCGGCGTACGGCGATCGATGGCGACGATGCGGCCGCGATCGAGGAGCAGGGAGGCGCGGGACAGCACGCGATCCGGCAGCACGAGGTCGCCGCCGGCGAGAACGATCATCGAGGACCGAGCGCGGCGCGCGCGGCGCCGATGGCCGCGGCGTCCTCACCCAGCGCGCCGGCGACCACCTGCAGCGAGGCGGCGGCCCGGGGCGAAATGCGGCGCAGCGCTTCCGCCCGGGCCGGTTCGATCAGCAGGTCGGACGCCTCCGCATAGAGACCACCGAGCACGACCAGGTCGGGGTCGAGCAGCGAGACGACGTTGCCGATGGTCATGCCCAGATACTTCGTCGTGTCGCGCACGACCGAGATGGCGACGCCGTCTCCCGACCTGGCCGCGTCGAGGATTTTCTGCACCGTGATGGTGCTCAGATCGGTGCTCGCGTCGGCGGCGCGGGAAAAGTCGCCCGCCTTCACGCGCCAGATGAAGCGACGGACGATGCCGCTGGCGCCGGCCTCCGCCTCGAGGCATCCGAGCTTGCGGTAGTCCTCGCGCTCGACCGGATTCATCGCCAGCCACGATGCCGCCCCGGCGAGGCCGTGAGCGCCGTCGAGCAGCTCACCGCGCAGGATGATCCCGGCGTCGACACGATCGGTGGCGATCAACGCGATCACGCTGCCGGCGCCGCGCGCGGCGCCGCACCAGTGCTCCGCCAGCGCCACGGCCCGCCCACGCGAGAGCACGCGCACGCTCGACACCCCCGCGGCATCGGCGACCGACGCGACCGGCGTGGCGAACTCCGGTTCGGCCGCATCGCGCACGGCGGCGCCGGCGGCGGAGAACGCCTGGCCGGCGATCTGCCGCACGGCATCGGCGGCCGCCGAAGGCCCGTCGGCCGTGGCTCGCGCGACCACTTCGCCAGACTCCGTCACGCCGACCGCCACGGCGGTCGTCTCGCGTACGTCGATGCCCAGAAGCACTGAACGATTCTAGAACAAGTGGAAAAGTTGAAAAGTGGGAAGAAGTGGAAGAAGTAAGTGGAAAGTGAAGAGCGAGAGAGCACGAGGCGACAGAGGAGCGACGGGGCGACAGAGAGCGACGCGGCGACAGAGTGTCGAGGCTTTACTTTTCCACTTTTCCACTTTTCAACTTTTCCACTTTTCCACTTTTTCCACTTCTTCATCGACGTGCAGATGCAGCTTGCGGTTCTCGAGCGGCAACGTCTCCAACGAGTGCGCGGATGACGAGCGGAACAGATCGCGATCGAGGCGCTTCAGCAGCGTGACGTATCCCGGCTCGCCGGGCGCGCTCAGCACGAGCACACCGCCGCTTTCCGTGAGCGGAAACTTGCGGTCGTCGAGATAGTCGCGATCGAAGGTGATCAGCGTGCGGCGCAGCTGCCGCGCCAGGCGGAAGTGCTCGCCGTCACGCGCGCGGCGCAGATCGTCGTGCTCCATTACGAAGAGCACGTCCCACTGCAGCCGCTCCCGCATGTAGGCGACCAGGCGCGCCGGGACGTTGGCGTCGACGTAGACGCGCGGCTGTCCCGAGATCCGTTCGGCGTGGCCGCTCAGCTCCGACGCCAGCGTGCCCATGTTCAATCACCGGTGCCTTTCCAGATCCGGCATGGTATCGAGCCGCTCTGCAGGCGCCGGGTGCTCGCGCCGCGCGTTGGTCGCTTCCACACGAAGCGCGGCCACCAGATCATCGCGCTTGTGCACCAGCTCCTTGCGCGGCCGCCGCGAGTGCGTCGAGCCGACGACGTACTCGCAGAACAGCGGAAACGCGATCGTCGAATCGACGTAGGCGACCACCGTGTCGGGCAGCACCCCGGGATTGACCTTGCCCCAGCTCACCGCTTCGGCCGGCGTCGCCCCCGAGAGCCCGCCCCACACCACCTGGTCGGTGGTGATCTGGATGAAATAGTCGTTGCCGCCCTTCGGGATGCCGTAGACCTCCCACAGTGTCGGCTGCCCCTGAAGATAGAAATTCTTCGGCGAGCCGCCGCCGAGGATCACGCAGCCGTTCTTCTTGCCGGCCAGGATGAACGAGCAGACCTCGTTGACGTCCTTGTTCGGATCGATCATCAGACGGCTGCCGTTCATCAGCTCGTGGTAGGCGATGTTCATCCCGATCGAGCTGTCGCCGGGCGACGAGGTGTAGATCGGCACGCCGGCGGCGGCGGCAGCGGCCACCATCGAGTACTGCTCGCATCCGGGCTGCCGCGCCATCAGGTCCTGGCCAAGCGCGTAGTGGAGCTCCGCCGTCGACACCGGCCCGTTCATGCCGGACCTGGCGAGGAAATCGCGCACGTACTGATCCGTCTCGAGCAGCACCGTTGCCGGGAAGAGCACGTCGTAGATCCGGATCACGCCCTCCTCGTACAGCTCGACGTCGTTGACGAACGGCGAGCCGCGATGCAGCGTGAAATTCAGCGCGTAGTGCAGGTCGTGATAGAGGTTGGCCCCGGTGCTGATGACGAAGTCGACCAGGCCGCGCTCCATCAGCTCGACGACGCAGCCGCCGAGACCGGCGGGGGTCATCGCCCCGGCAATGGTCAGCGCAATCGTCGTGTCGTGCTCGGGCAGCAGCATCTTGTCGGTGAAGATGCGGCACGCTTCGCCGAGACGGGCGGCGTTGAAGGCCTGGAATCCCTCCTCGACGAGCTGCCGGACGTCAGCGCTGCCGCGCGGACGGTAGTAGCGAATCGGCTTGCCTGAGAGATAGCTGGATTTCGATCGGTCGGGCGCGCCCGGCGAGCGGTGAGGCATGTGCAGGTAGCTTAGCACCAACAAATTACGGTTCTGCGACCCCCGGCCGATTACTCCTGCGGACTCGTCCACCTCAGCGATCCATGAGCTTCTCGACTTCAAGCAGCGCCACGCTCGTTCGCGCCGACTCGGATCTCGAGGCGCGCTTCCGCTCCGTCGTCCAGTCGCCGCTGCGCGCGGCACTGCTGCGCTTCCTGAGCGCGCGACCGCAGGAGACCTTCGACGTCGAAGCGCTGATGTCCACGTTCGGCCGGCTGCGGCTCGACGTCGACAACTGCCTCGCCGAGCTCGTCGAGTTCGGTCTCGTCCGCCGCCTGCCCGGCACGCCGGTCCGCTTCGCCGCGCCGCGCCCCGAGCGCCCCGAGCTGGCCGCGCTCCTCGACGCCTTCCTCGAGCGCAGTGTCGTCGTCACCACCGAAGATCAGTCGCCATCAGTGCAGCGATTCCGCGAAATGATCGGCCGCGACGAGAAGATGCTGATCGTCTTCGAGTGGATCCGGACCGCCGCCAAGTCGGACATCTCGGTGCTGATCCTCGGGCCGACCGGCTCGGGCAAGGAAGTCGTCGCCCGCATGATCCACGAGCTCAGTCGGCGCGCGCGCGAGAACTTCCAGGCGGTCAACTGTGCCGCACTGCCGGACACGCTGTTCGAGTCCGAAGTCTTCGGCTACGAGAAGGGCGCGTTCACCGGTGCACACGACCGCAAGCCCGGACGGGTCGAGCTCGCCGACCGCGGCACGCTGTTCCTCGACGAGATCGGCGACCTGTCGCTCGTCGCCCAGGCCAAGCTGCTGCGGGTGCTCGAGGACCGCCGCTTCGAGCGCCTCGGCGGCCAGAAGATGGTGCAGGTCGACTTCCGGCTGATCTCCGCCACCAACCGCCCGCTCGACGAGTTCGTCCGCGACGCGCGCTTCCGCGAGGATCTCTACTACCGCGTCAACGCCTTCGCGATCCGCCTCCCCTCGCTGCGCGAGCGGACGGTCGACATTCCGGTGCTGGCCAATCGCTTCCTGGCACGCTACTGCGCGAACAACGGATTGCCGCTCGACGGGAAAGAGCTGTCGCCCGAAGCGGTCGCGCTGCTGCAGGCGTATCCGTGGCCCGGCAACATCCGCGAGCTCGAAAGCACTGTGGCGCGGGCGGCGCTCTCGGCGCCCGGCCGCGTCATTCGCGACGGCGACATCGAGTTCCTGCACGCCCACACGCCGGCGCCGAGCGACGGCACGCCGCGACTGCCGACGATGGCCGAAGCGGAGTGCGCACACGTGATGCGCGTGCTCGAAGCCACCTCCTGGAACAAGAAGGAAGCGGCGCGGGTGCTGGCGATCAGCCGCGGCACGCTCTACCGCAAGATCGAGGAGTACGGCCTCGAGCCCGGCAGCGCACGCGCCAAGGCTCTCGCCTAGCACGTCCCGCCACTGCGACGACTTCCCGACCGGCGGCGGTGGGGATTCCGACCGACGCGCACGGCAGCTCCGTGCAACACGGCGAATTTCCGAGCCAAGCGGACCGCGACACTGCACTTGCACTTCTCCGGGCAGCTGCAACCCCCTCCGGTCATCGCCGGCAGCCATTTCACGACAAACCCGTACTCACGAAGCCCCGGAGGGAATTCCCGTGTCCATTCCGTCAGCGGAGCCATGCCCGTCGTCCGTTCGCCAGTGCCTGGCTGCGCCATCGACACCCACCCGTCCGCGCCGGTCGCGCGCTGACGGTTTCGTCGTTCCGATCGCAGTTCTTGCCGACTCTGCCGATTACCCCCGTGCGGTTCCTGCACATGAGTTAGTGCGCTCGCTCTGCCGTGCTCAACGGTCGAGCTCTTGCCCAACTCAACAGGCGGTGGAGTCTATGCCGATCTCACACTCGACCCGATTCACGTTCGCCCTGGCGGTCTCGCTGCTGGTCGTCGCCGTCGCACCGGCGGCCGCACAGGGACAGCCCAATGAAAAGCTGGACAGCGTCCTGCAGTCACGGGCACGCCAGCTCACCGGCCGCTCGCGCGTGATCGTCGAATTCACGGGCGGCGCGGACGTACGCGTCATCACCGGCCAGCGCGGCGTCGCCGGCCGGGCACTGGACAGCGGGGCCCAGGTCGCCGAGCTCGACAACCGCACGTTGTCGGCGCTGGCCGCCAACCCCGGCGTGCATCGCGTGATGATCGACCGCCCGGCGTTCGCAACGCTCGAGCGCACCGGCGCGGCGATCGGCTCGACGCTCGCACGGCAGCAGTTCTCGCTGACCGGCAAGGGCGTCGGCGTCGCGGTGATCGACTCGGGTATCGCGGCGTGGCACCCGGACCTCGCGTCGGGCCGCGGCCGTTCACGGGTCGTCTACTTCCGTGACTTCACCAAGCCGTCGAACCCGCGCGTGTGGACCAGCGAGCAGCCGTCCGACGACTATGGGCACGGCACGCACGTCGCCGGCATCATCGCCGGCAGCGGCGCCGAGTCCGACGGCCGGCGCGCCGGTATCGCCCCGGGCGTGAACCTGATCGGGCTGAAGGTGCTCGACGGCGACGGCCACGGCTACATCAGCGACGTCATCGCCGCGATCGACCACGCCATTGCGCTGCGGAAGACCTACAACATCCGCATCATCAACCTGTCGGTCGGCTCGGGCGTGTTCGAGTCGTACCGCCTCGATCCGCTGACGCTCGCCTGCAAGCGCGCGGTCGACGCGGGCATCGTCGTCGTCACCGCGGCGGGCAACCTCGGGCTGTCCGAGAGCGGCGTCGTGCAGTTCGGCGGCGTCACCTCACCCGGCAACGCGCCCTGGGTGCTCACCGTCGGCGCCTCGAGCCATCAGGGAACGGCGCGGCGCAGCGACGACATCATCGGCGGGTTCAGCTCGCGTGGTCCGACGTGGATCGATTTCGGCGCCAAGCCGGATCTGCTGGCACCCGGCGTCGGCATCGAGTCGCTGTCCGATCCGGGCGGCACGCTCTACTCGCAGCTCTCGGACTACCTGCTCGACGGCACGCACCCGAGCCGCTTCAAGCCGTACTTGAGCCTCAGCGGCACGAGCATGGCGGCGCCGGTGGTGGCCGCCACGGTGGCGCTGCTGCTCGAAGCGAATCCGTCGCTGACGCCGAATGCGGTCAAGGCGATCCTGCAGTACACGGCGCAGCTGCACGAGAGCGATCCGCTGCTGGCGCAGGGCGCCGGCATGCTCAACGCGCACGGCGCCATCCGCCTGGCGCGCTTCTTCGCCAACCCGCGCAAGGGCTTCCCGCGCGCCGGCGACACGATCGAAGACGAGTGGATTCCCTGGTCGCGCCACATCCTCTGGGGCAACTACCGCATTCGCGGCGGCGTGCCGCTGCCGGGCAGCAACGCCTGGGCGGTGTCGGTCACCTGGGGCGCGCTCAAGACGCCCTGGCAGGCGGACGTGGTGTGGGGCGCGCAGCGCGCAGACAACATCGTCTGGAGCACGCGCGGCGAGAGCGGCAACATCGTGTGGAGCACCCACGCTCGCGACAACGGCAACATCGTCTGGAGCACCTTCGACGATCGCGACAACATCGTCTGGAGCACCGTCGACGGCCGCGACAACATCGTGTGGAGCACCGCCGGGGCGATGGACACCAACATCGTCTGGAGCACCGCCGACGATCGCGAGAACGGGAACATCGTCTGGAGCACGCTCGACGATCGCGACAACATCGTCTGGAGCACCGTCGATCGCGAGAACGGCAACATCGTGTGGAGCACGGCGACGGTGCAGAACATCGTGTGGGGCATGGACTGCGGCGGCGCGAACTGCCAGCACGTGATCTGGGGCGCGACGCGCGGCGGCAAGGTGTGGGGCACGGTGAGCGGCTTCGACAACATCGTGTGGAGCACCTGGCTCGACGCCTTCGACAACATCGTCTGGAGCACCTGGTCCGACGCGTTCGACAACATCGTCTGGAGCACCGCCGTCGACCGCGACAACATCGTCTGGAGCACGTGGTCGGACTACTACGACAACATCGTCTGGAGCACGTGGGCAGACGCCTTCGACAACATCGTCTGGAGCACCTGGACAGACGCGTTCGACAACATCGTCTGGAGCACCCGCGCGCCGGACAAGGTGGTCTGGAACCGCCCCGCTTCTCGCTAGGCGGATCCCGTACTGATGGCCTCCAAAGGAGCTACCATGAAGGCACGCGTCACCATCATTTGGCTGCCGATCGTCGTTCAGTAGAGCTTCGGCGATGAGCCAGCTGCCACTCTGGCTCGCGCTCAGTCTGCTGGCGGTGTCGGCCGTCGCAATCCTGCTCTACGGTTCGTTCCGGCGTCTCGTGCGGCGGCTCGAGCACGAGCGCGCGAACGCGCGCGAGATGTCGGAACTGCATCTGGCGACCATCGAAGCGCTGGCGCTGGCCATCGATGCCAAAGACCAGACGCCGCGCAATCACGTTCGCCGCATCCAGATCTACGCCACCGGACTCGCCCGGGCCATCGGCCTGGGCGAGGCGGAGGTGCACGCGGTCAAGACCGCGGCGATGCTCCACGACATCGGCAAGCTCGCCGTTCCCGAGCACATCCTCGCCAAGCCCGGCCCGCTGACGCCGGAGGAATTCCAGAAGGTCCGCATCCATTCGGACGTCGGCGCCGAGATCATCGCCTCGGTGAAGTTCCCGCATCCGGTCGCGCCGCTGATCAAGAGCCATCACGAGCGATGGGACGGACGCGGCTACCCCGCCGGGCTGAAGGGCGACGAGATCCCGCTGGGCGCGCGCATCCTGAGCGTCGTCGACTACTACGACGCGCTCACCTCCGAGCGGCCGTACTCGCCGGCGAGCTCGCCCGACGCGGCGGCGGCGATGATCGCGGAGGAAGGGGGCAAGGCGCTCGACCCGCAACTGGTCACGACGTTCCTGCGGATGCTGCCGGAGCTGCGACGAGAGATCGCGATGGTGGAGCCGGAACGGCTGGTCACGGAGCTGCAGTCACCCCGGGAAGGGGCAGTCGCTTCGTCGGCCTCGCCGCTCAACGACGCGCCGCAGGCGACGACCGTCTTCGATCACATCGCGCTGGCGCACCGCGAGATCTACGCGCTCTACCAGATCGCGCAGGCGATGGGGACAAGCCTCGGCGTTGCCGACACGATGACCCTCATCGCCTCGCGGCTGAGCAACCTGGTGCCGTTCTCGGCGTGCGCGCTGTTCCTCTACGCGGAAGCCAGCGACACCCTGTTCTGCCGCTTTGCAACCGGCACCGACGCCGAGCTGCTGCAGCAGCTCGCGCTCAAGAACGGGCAGGGGCTGACCGGGTGGGTGGCGCGCAACCGCCGGCCGCTGGTCAACGCGCGGCCGACGACCGACCTCGAGGCGGCCGGCTCGAGCCTGCCGACGTCGCTCCAGTCGGCGCTCGTCTGTCCGCTGATCGTCGCCGAGCGCTTCATCGGCACGCTGTCGCTGTACTCGACGACGCCGAGCTTCTACCGGGACGATCACCGGCGTCTGCTCGACCGCGTCTGCGAGCAGGCGGCCGCCGTGATTCACAACGCCATCGTGTTCGAGCAGACGCAGGAGGCCTCGCTCACCGATCCGCTGACCGGGCTGCCGAACACGCGATTCATGTTCATGCATCTGGCGCGCGAGCTCGCCCGCGCCGAGCGGCATCAGGCGGAGGTGTCGCTGCTGGTGATGGACCTGAACGACTTCAAGGCGATCAACGACAACCACGGCCACCACATCGGCGACCGCGCCCTGCGCGAGGTCGCGCAGGTGCTGCGGGCGGTGATCCGCCCCTACGACATCTGCGTCCGGTATGCGGGCGACGAGTTCATCGTCGTGCTGGCGGGCTGCGGCCGCGACGAAGCGGAGAACAAACGCGCCGAGCTGCAGGAGGCCGTCGATCGCATCTTCTTCGAGCCGACCGCCGGCCAGAAGCTGGCGCTCTCAATCAGCGCCGGCGCCGCGGTGTTCCCGCACGACGGCGACAGCTACGAGACACTGCTGGCCACGGCGGACAGTCGGATGTATCGCGACAAGAGCGCGCGGAAGCAGTCGGTGCGCCACACGCCCCTGAGCAAGTTGGAAGTCGAAAGTTAGAAGTGTCGCTTCTTACTTTCCACCTTCCGGGATGATCTGCAGCGCGTCCTTGACCTCGACGACGCCGGGCGTCTTCCGCGCGATCGCCACCGCCTGATCCTTCTCGGCCTGGCTCTTCACCCGACCCGACAGTGTCACCGCGCCCTTGAACGTGTCGACGTCGATGCGCAGCCCGCCGACGTTGGCGTCGTTGAGCATGGCGGTCTTCACGCGAGTGGTAATGGTGGTGTCGTCAATCGTCTCGCCGACCGTCTTGCCGCACGCCGCGGTCAGCGGTGCGGCCAGCACGACGGCCATCAGCAGCGACTTCCAGCAGCTCAGCCTCCTCATCTCTCAATCCTCCCCGAGGGATGAGGTGCAACCTACATGCCCATGGCGTGGTAGCCGGCGTCGACCATCATCACCTCACCGGTGACGCCCTTCGCCGCGTCGCTGAGCAGAAACGCGGCGGCCTCGGCCACTTCACCGGTCTCGATGTTGCGGCGCAGCGGCGCCCGCTCGGGGTAGGCGTGCAGGATGCCGCTGAAGCCCTTGATACCGGCGGCGGCCAGCGTCTTGATCGGTCCCGCAGACACGGCGTTGACGCGAATGTTCGACGGCCCGAGATCCGCGGCCAGATAACGGACCGACGACTCGAGCGCCGCCTTCGCCACGCCCATCACGTTGTAATTGGTGAACACGCGATCGCTGCCAAGATAGGTGAGCGTGACGATGCTGCCGCCACCGCGGCGCTCGAGCAGCGGCTTCGCCCCGCGCGCCAGCGCGATCAGCGAGTAGGCGGAGATGTCGAGGGCGACGCGGAAACCGTCGCGGGTCGTCTGCGTGAACGGCGCCTCGAGCTCCTCGCGCCGGGCGAACGCCGCGCCGTGCACGACGAAGTCGAGACCGCCGAACTCCTGCTCGACGCGGCTGAAGACGCTGTCGATCTCGGCATCGACCGCCACGTCGCACGGCAGGACGAGCGGCGTGTGCTCGAGGCCCTGCGAGAGCTCGTTGACGTGCTCTTCGAACCGACCCTGATAGGTGAGCGCCAGGCGCGCGCCGCGACGCGCGGTCGCCTGCGCGATCGCCCACGCGATCGACCGCTTGTTGGCGACGCCGACGATGAGACCGAGTTTGTTGGTGAAGTCCATGAACGAAAGTGGAAGAAGTGAAAGAAGTGGAAAAGTTGAGAAGTAAGTAGAAAGTTGATCTTTTCCACTTTTCAACTTCGAGCGGGCGCGCTAGCGCCCGCGTTTTCTTCCCTGTCCGCCGCCGCCGTGGCGCTGGCCGCGATTGGCCCCGGCGGGACGGCCGCCGCGCTGACCGGACGGCTGGCCGGGACGATTGCCGTGACGCGGCTGGCCCTGCGGCGCGCCCTGGCCGGCGCCCTGGCGTGGACCGCCGCCGAAGCGCGATTGGGCGCCGCTGTGGCCCTGGCCGGCACGGATCGGCCGATGACCGCGGTTGCCCTGTCCGTTGCGCGAGTTGTTGTTGAAGCGGCCCGGCTGCCGCATCGTGAAATCGGGCGCCTTCCGCTCCGGGACTTGACCTTCGGGACGCGGCAGCGTGGCGCGAATCAGCCGGCGATGCACCGGTCCCTCATCTTCGAGGGCGGCGTCCTCGAGCGCGGCATCGTCGTGGAGCGACGGATCGTCGAGCGGCGCGCCGTCGGCCTCGGAGTTCGGATCGAGGCCTGCGGCCTCAGCGTGGCCGTTGCTGTCGGCATCGGCGGCAAAGGACTCGTCGTCGATCGGCTGGTCGTCGCGCGCGCCCGTGGTGGGCGCGGCGAGCACCGGGCGCAGCTCGCCCTGCAGGTCGAGCGGGTCGAGAGCGCTGCCAGGCTTCTTGCGTCGCGGCAACGGCAGCTTCGCCTCCTTGTACTCGTGGTCGGCGTCGCAGGTGGTGCAGCGCGTCTGTTTCACCTGGTCTTCAATCATCGCGACAACGGCGTGATTGGTGATGCGGCGCTCCCGCGGACAGTAGTCGTCCAGAATGTCACCGAGCCGAAGCCGGCGTTGCTGCATGAACTCTCCCGAAACGGGCCCTTTCAGCTGGGATGAGAAAAAGCGAGCAGGTGGCCTCAAAGTGTAGCAGAGTCAACTTTGAAATCCCAAAACCCCATCCCAAAACCCCATCCTGAAACCCAACGAAACCCGCTTCAGGTTTTCTCCACCCATCGCCGGCATTCGGCCAGCGCCGCCTGCACGGCATCGGGATTCGTCGACTGGGGGGTCCGCTTGGCGCGTACCGAGGCGAGCGCCGTCGCGGCGCGCGGCGCGTCGTCGCCGAACATGTCGCTGGCGTCGCGCCATTCCGCCAGCGTGAGATCGCTGAAGTCGCGTCCCTCGGCGAGCAGCCGGCGCACCATCGCGCCGACGACCTCGTGCGCTCGCCGGAACGGCATGCCGCGCGATACGAGATAGTCGGCGACGTCGGTGGCCAGGAGCAGTCCGGCGGCGGCACGGCCGGTGCGCTCGGCGTCGATCGAGAGCCGCGACACGACGGCGTGCGCCGCGCGCAGTGACGCCGACGCGGTGGCCTCGGCATCGAACACCGCTTCCTTGTCCTCCTGCAGATCCTTGTTGTACCCGCTCGGCAGTCCTTTCATCGTCGCCAGCCAGCCGGCGAGCCGGCCGATCGCCCGCCCGCTCTTGCCGCGTACGAGCTCGAGCGGATCCGGGTTCTTCTTCTGCGGCATCATGCTGCTGCCGGTGGCCGATTCATCGGCCAGCTCGAAGAAGCCGTGCTCTTCGCCGGTGAACAGGATGAAGTCCTCGGCCATCCGGCTGAGATGCACCATCAGCACCGACACCGCATAGAGGAACGCCGCGACGAAATCGCGATCGGATGACGCATCGATGCTGTTGAGCACGATGCGCGAGAAGCCGAGACGCCGCGCCAACAGCGCGGTATCGACCGCGTAGCTGGTGCCGGCGATCGCCCCCGAGCCGAGCGTGAGCGCATCCGCTTCGGCGATCGCCGCCGCCAGCCGCGCATGATCGCGGCGCAGCGCCGCCGCGTGCGAGAGAAAGAAGTGCGCGGCGAGCACCGGCTGCGCACGGCGGAGATGCGTGTACGACGGCATCAGCGCCGTGCCCGCGGCTTCGCCCTGAGCGACGCAGGCAGACACGAGCCGGACGACGAGATCCTGCAGCAGCGGAATCCGGCGGCGCAGATAGAGCCGCAGATCGAGCGACACCTGCTCGTTGCGCGAACGGCCGGTGTGCAGACGACGCCCGGCGTCGCCCACCCGCTCGACCAGCTGGCGCTCGACGAAGCTGTGCACGTCCTCGTCAGGGCCGCTGACGAAGTCCGGATTGCGCCGGCCTTCGGCGAGGATCGCCTGCAGGCCGTCGGCGATCGCCCGCGCATCGTCGGCGGAGAGCACACCGGCGGCCGCGAGCGCTTCCGCCCAGGCGAGACTGCCGGTGATGTCGTCCTCGAAGAGGGCCCGGTCGAAGCCGAAGGAGATGCCGAAGTCGAACGCGGCAGGATCGGGGGCAGAGTCGAAGCGTCCCGACCAGAGGGTCACGAGTGATTCACCATTTCGGAGATCAGGGTCTGCTGTCCTCCAGACAGCTTGAAACGGACGGTGTCGGTCGTCGCATCGCGACCGACGTAGGCGGCATGCAGCACGGCGGCGGCGGGCGCGTCGTAGATCACCCGCCTGACCACGCCCCGGTCGTCGATCGTCGAGCGCTCGATGTGGCCGACGCCCTGCTCCCCGGCGATCACCGTGACGCTCTCGATCAGCTCCGGCAGCGTCATCGGCACGCCGTTGATGGCAACCGGGGTGCCGCGATCGAAGGTGATCTCGAGAACCGCGCTGGCGTCTGTCGCCGGCAGCCGCGGCCGCGTCGCGCGGCGGATGCCGTCGGGCATCGGCTCGCCATCGGTCGATTCGACCCAGGTCACCGCGCGCCCCCAGAGGTTGTCGTCGACCTTGCAGTGGTGATCGGCGGCGACCGCGGCCGTGCCGGTCGTCCGCCAGGTGCGCACCGGCGCCAGCACCACGAGCGACGGGTCGAGCGCGTGCACCAGCGGCTCGATCGCCGCGGTGGCCGACCCGTGCGCGACGGCGGCGGCCTGCTCGACGCCGGCGATCTCGACCAGCTTCTTGGCAATCAGCGGCCAGGCGAGCGCCAGCACGCCGGCGTGGTCGCGATGATCGAACGACGTCGCCTGCAGCGCCGGCAGGATGCAGTCGCGCGCGAACTCGTCGCGGCCGTCGAGGATGTGCGCCCGCAACGCGCCGGCGGCGAGCGCGCGATCGCGCGCTTCGCCGGGATCGCGGCGCTGACCGAGGTCGAGCGTCATCGCAATCACGTCGAGGCCGTGCGTGTCGATCAGCCAGCGGATGGCGGCCGTGGTCTCGAGGTCGCCGTTGTACGCGAGAACGACGCGTGTGCTCACAGGTCTCCCCCACCGAATCGTTTGACGAGCGTCCGGGCGCGGCGCGCGTCCGGCGTGATCACCAGAATCGTGTCGTCGCCGGCAATCGTGCCGACGACCTCGGCGAGCCGGGCGCCGTCGATCGCCGCGGCGAGCGGCTGCGCCTGCCCCGGCCCGGTGCGCAGCACGATCAGCTGCTGCACGCGATCGACGCGCGTGAGGTAATCGGTCAGCGCGCGGGTCAGCAGCGTCTTCGGCACCTGGCCGTTGGCGACGATGCTGGTCGGCGACTGGTAGGCGCCGTCGGCACCGCCCTTGACCAGGCCGAGCTCGCGGATGTCGCGCGACAGCGTCGCCTGGGTGACGTCGAAGCCGGCGGCGCGCATGCGCCGCCGCAGCTGCTCCTGGCTGCGCACCGGCTCGTGGCCGACGACCTCGAGAATCTGCGATTGGCGCCGTGACTTCATGAGCACAGTGGTCCGAGCTGATTAGTCTAACAGTGTTCTTGACTGGTTATGCATCGCGCTGTATAAATATTCTTTTGCGGTTATCGTCATCATCATGGCCATAGCAGCCCCACTCGCGTCCGACCGCTCGTCCAGCGCACCGGCGGCGCGGCGCGCCCGCGTCGCCATCGCCGGCGCCACGGGCTTTGCCGGCCAGGAGCTGGTGCGCATCCTGGCGCGCCATCCGGCAGTGACGCTGACCGCGGCGATGTCGTCGGGCGCGACCAGCGCGCCGCGGCCGCTGCCGGCGCTGGCGCGGATCTGGGACGGCGAGGTGGTGCCGCTCGACGTCGACCGACTCGTCGCCGACGCCGAGATCGTGTTCCTCGCGCTGCCCGAGGCGGCTTCGGCCGAGCTCGCGCCGACGCTCGTCGAGCGCGGCGTGCGCGTGATCGATCTGTCTGGTGCGTTTCGCATCCGCAGCGATGCCGACCGCCACCGTTGGTACCCGGCGACGGCAGCGCTGCCGGCCGGCACGGCGTACGGATTTTCCGAGCGCAACCGCGACGCCATTCGCGCGGCCCGACTGGTATCGAACCCCGGCTGCTATCCGACGGCCGCGCTGCTCGCGCTCGAGCCGCTGATGTCGGCCGGCCTGTTGACCGGACCGATCGTCGTCGACGCGAAGTCGGGCATCTCGGGCGCCGGCAAGACGCCGTCGGACCGTACCCACTTCTCCGAGAACCATGGCAGCGTGGCCGCCTACGGCATCTTCTCGCACCGTCACACGGCGGAGATCGATCAGGAGCTGGGCACTGCCGGCGCCGCCGGCGTGACGTTCGTGCCGCACCTGGTGCCGCTCGATCGCGGCATCCTCGAGACGATATATGCCGGGCTGCGTGAGGGCGTGACCGAGGCGATGGTGGCGGACACGCTGCGCAACGCCTACGCCGATGCGCCGTTCGTGCGCCTCACCGCCGGCGCGCTGCCCGAGATCAAGCACGTCGCGCACACCAACTTCTGCGATATCGGCTGGAAGGTGGACGAGGCGCGCGCGCGCATCGTTCTGGTGGCGGCGATCGACAACCTGGTAAAGGGCGCCGCGGGATCGGCCGTGCAGAACCTCAACATCCTGCTCGGCCTCGACGAGCGCACCGGGCTCCTCTGATGGCCAAGGCGCGGGTCGTTCTCAAGCTCGGGGGAGAACTGCTCGAGCAGCCGACGGACGTCGAGCGCGTGGCGCGCGGCATCGCCGCGCTCGCGGCGCGGGTGTCGCTGGTCGTCGTGCACGGCGGCGGCAGGGAGATCGACGCCGCGCTGGCCGCGGCCGGCATTCCGAAGGTCCAGGTCGACGGCCTGCGCGTCACCGATGCGCCGACGCTCGACGTGGTCGTGTCGGTGCTCGCCGGCGCGATCAACACGCGTCTGGTGGCGGCGGTGCGGCGCGCCGGCGGCAAGCCGGTGGGGCTGACGGGTGCCGATGCGTCGGTGGTCACGGTCAGGCGGTCGGCGCCGATCGTCAGCGTCGCCGGCGACACGGTCGACCTCGGGCTGGTCGGCGCCCCGGTCGACAACGGCACGCCGCAGCTGCTGACCGATCTGCTGGCCCGCGGCTATGTGCCGGTCGTCGCCTGCATCGGCGCGACGCGCAAGGGCGAGCTGCTGAACGTCAACGCCGACACGCTGGCGGCGCACATCGCCGGCGAGCTCGGCGCCCGGCGGCTGGTCATCGCCGGCGGCACGGCCGGCGTGCTCGATCAGGACGGCCGCACGATCGAGCGCCTGACCGCCCGTCACGCGGCCGCGCTGATTCGCACCGGTACGGCCAACAAGGGGATGGTCGCGAAGCTGCAGGCCTGCCGCTCGGCCCTGCGGCACGGGGTTGGCGACGTCGTGATCGCCAATGGACGAGAGGTCCGGTTCGAAACGCTGACGGCGGCCACGACGCCGCTCGCCGGCTGCACACAGGTGGTGCCATGACAACGCTCGACGATATCCGCGCTCGCGAATCCCGCCACGTCCTGCAGACCTACCGGCGTCAGCCGGTGGCGTTCGTGCGGGGCCGCGGCCCGCGGCTCTACGACGTCGACGGGCGCGAGTATCTGGACCTGGTGTCGGGCATCGGCGTCGCCTCGCTGGGTCACGCGCATCCGGGCCTGGCCGCGGCGATCGCCGAACAGGCGTCGACGCTGCTCCACGTCTCGAATCTCTACTATCACCCGCTCCAGGCGGAAGCGGCCGCGCGGCTCAGCGCGCTGTCGGGACTCGCCCGCGCGTTCTTCTGCAACAGCGGGGCGGAGGCGAACGAAGCGTGCCTGAAGTTCGCCCGCCGCTACTGGCACACGCGGGGCGCAAAGGAGCGCATCGGCTACGTCGCCATCGCCGGCGGCTTTTCCGGGCGGACGATGGGCGCGCTCTCGGTGACGCACGACGAGCACTACCGCGCCCCGTTCATGCCGCTGCTCCAGCCGGTCACCTTCGTCGACCCGGCGAAGCCCGAGGAGCTCGTCGCAGCGGTGACCGATCGGACCGCAGCGATCATCGCCGAGCCGATCCAGGGCGAGGGTGGGATCCGCCCGCTGCCGAAGGCGTTCGCCGAGGCGATTGGCGAGGTCTGCCGCGCCACCGGCACGCTGCTCATCGCCGACGAAGTGCAGACGGGCCTCGGCCGTACCGGCGTGCCCTTCCATTCGCAGGCGCTCGGCTGGCAGCCGGATCTCATCTCGGTCGGCAAGGCACTCGGCTCGGGCATGCCCGTCGGCGCGGCACTGATCTCGGAACGGGTGGCCGACACCATCTCGGCCGGCGATCACGGCAGCACCTACGGCGGCAACCTGCTCGCCTGCCGCGCCGCGGCGTTCTTCCTCGAGCAGCTGATGGATACCGGATTGCTGGAGCACATCAACACCGCCGGCGCACATCTCGAGCGGCAGCTGCGGACGCTCGCGCTGAAGCATCCGGTGGTGCTCGAAACGCGCGGGGCCGGCCTGATGCGCGGCCTCGAGCTGCGCGTCGATGCGACGCCGGTGATCGATCAGGCGCGCGAGAGCGGCCTGCTCGTGAATCGCACCGACACCACGGTCGTTCGCCTGCTGCCGCCGCTCAACATCGAGATCGCCGATCTCGATCGGGCGGTCGACATCCTCGACGGCGTGCTCGCGCGCGTCGGCGTCGAGGTCCACGCGTGAAACGGATCGCTGTGCTCTCCGGCGGGCCCGCTGCAGGCGGGTCCGCGGCGATCCTGGAGCGGACCACGCCCTCCGTACGCGCAGAGGTGCGTCCGGCGACGTCTGGCGACGTCGACGCGATTCATGCGCTGATTGCCGACAACCTCGCCGTTGGCCATCTGTTGCCGCGCGATCGCGCCGAGATTGCCACGCACGTCGCACGCTTCGTCGTCGTCACCGATGGTGACGATGTGCTCGGCTGCGCCGATCTCGCGCCGCTCGGCGCGGACTCGGCCGAAATCCGATCGCTGGTGGTCGCGAGCCACGTCCGCGCCCGCGGCCTCGGGCGGATGCTGCTCCGCGAGATGATCGAGCGCGCCACGGCAGCCGGCATCCAGCAGCTGTGCGCGTTCACCCACGCGCCGGGGTGCTTCCTGAAAGCGGGCTTCTCGATCGTTCCGCACACCTGGGTGCCCGAGAAGATCCAGAAGGACTGTCATTCGTGCTCTCAGTTCCGTCACTGCGGCCAGTACGCCGTCATGCTGCCGCTCGTCCGATCAACCGCGTCCTGCGTACCTCTGGCATCGCTCCATGGCTGACGTGTCTTCGGTGAAGGATTTCGCCATCGCTCCCGTGGCTGGCGGCGTGACCGCGGCCGCGGGCTTCCGCTCGGCCGCAGTCCACTGCGGCATCAAGAAGAACGCCGCCGCGCTCGACCTGGCGCTCATCGTCGCTGACGGTCCGGCAACCGCCGCCGCCATCTTCACCACGAACCTGGCGCAGGCGGCGCCGGTGACGGTCTCGCGCCAGCACCTGCAGCGGACCGGCGGCATTGCCCGTGCGGTCGTGGTCAACAGCGGCTGCGCCAACGCCTGCACCGGACTGGAAGGGCTGTCGAACGCCGAGCAGATGACCGTCGAAACGGCGGCGCAGCTCGGGTGCGTCCCCGAGCAGGTCGTGGTCGCGTCGACCGGAGTGATTGGCGTCGGCCTGGACATGGACAAGGTACTACCCGGCGTGCGGCGCGCCGCGACGGAGTTCGCCCGCGGCAAGGGCGACGAGGCCGCACGCGCGATCATGACCACCGACCCGTTCCCGAAGGAGCACGCCGTCGCGGTGCAGACCGCGCGCGGCTCCTTCGTCATCGGCGGCATCGCCAAAGGGTCGGGCATGATCGAGCCGAACATGGCCACCATGCTCGGCTTTCTCACCACCGATGCGCAGGTGGCGCCGCCGCTGCTGCGGCGCGCGCTCGCCGACGCGGCGCGCAATACCTTCAACGCCATCACCGTGGACGGCGACAGCTCGACCAACGATTCGCTCTTCGCGCTCGCGTCCGGCGCCAGCGGTGTGGCCATCGACGAGGAGACCTACCCGGCGTTCCTGGCCGGCCTGCTCGAGGTCTCACGCGAGCTGGCGATCGGCATCGTCCGCGGCGGCGAAGGCGCGACCAAGCTGATCACCATCAACGTCACGGGCGCGACCACCGAGGACGACGCCCGGCGGGTCGGGAAGACGATTGCCAATTCGCCGCTGGTGAAGACCGCGGTGCACGGCGCCGATCCGAACTGGGGGCGAATCGTCGCCGCGGCGGGCCGCTCGGGCGCGGCGTTCGACATCAACCGGCTCACCGTGCACGTCGGCGGCGTGCTGCTGTTCGAACAGGGCCTGCCGCACGACGATGCCGCGCCGCAGGCGGCGCAGCACCTGAAGGGCGCCGACGTGCGGATCGACGTCGACCTCGGCACGCCGGGATCCGGCGCCGCCACCACCTGGACCTGCGACCTGAGCGCCGAGTACGTGCGCATCAACGGCGAGTATCGGACCTAACGCTATGGAGACAGTACCGGCGCCGACGGCGTTCGCCAAAGACTTCCTGTCGATCCTCGACCTCGGTCACGCCGACCTCGATCGCCTCCTCGCACTGGCGGCGGAGATGAAGGCGACCCGGCGGCACGGCCGGCACAGCACCGCATCGGGTCCCCTCGCCGGGATGCACGTGGCGATGCTCTTCGAGAAGCCCTCGCTGCGTACGCGATCGACGTTCGAGATCGCGGTCCGCGAGCTGGGCGGCGACACGCTGCACCTGACGTCCGAGTTCGCCGACGGCTCGCGCGAGCGGCTGGAGGACGTCGGCCGCAACCTCGAACGCTGGGTGTCGGCGCTGGTCATCCGCACCTTCGCGCAGGACAAGGCCCAGGCGCTCGCTGCGTACGCGCGCCAGCTGCACGTCATCAACGCGCTCACCGACGAGCAGCATCCCTGTCAGGGACTGGCCGACGCGATGACGATGAAAGAGCGGTGGGGAGAGTGCCGGGGACGGGTCGTCGCCTACGTCGGCGACGGCAACAACGTCGCCACCTCGCTGGCGCACGTCACGTCGATGCTCGGCGTGACGCTGCACATCGCCTCGCCGGAGGGATTCCAGCTGCCCGATCACGTCGTCGACGATTGCGCCCAGGTCTCGCGGTTCGGCGCCACCGTGCGGCGGTTCAGCGACCCGGTCGACGCGGTCGGCGGCGCCGACGCGATCTACACCGACGTCTGGACCTCGATGGGTGAAGAGCACGAGGCGACGGTGCGAAAGCCGATCTTCGCGCCCTACCAGGTGAACGCGTCGCTGATGAGCGCGGCCGGTCCGGGCGCGGTGTTCATGCACTGTCTTCCGGCGCATCGCGGCGAAGAAGTCACCGCTGAGGTCTTCGAGTCGCCGGCATCGGTCGTCTTCGATCAGGCGGAGAACCGCCTGCACACGCAGAAGGCGCTGCTCGCGATGCTGCTCGGTACGTAACTAAAATGTGCGCCAGATGAAACCCTGGCTGGCGCACTACGACGCCAACGTCCCGCACTCGCTGGCGCCGTATCCCGACCTCACCCTGCTCGACTACCTTGATCGCCTGGCGCGCGAGCACGGCTCGCGCACCGCCGTGCTGTTCAAGGGGCGGGCGGTCACCTACGCCGAGATCGAGGCGGCGAGCACCGCCTTCGCCGCCGCCCTCGCAGCGCTCGGCGTCCGCAAGGGCGATCGCGTCGCGCTGGTGCTGCCCAACTGCCCGCAGTTCCTCATTGCCGAATTCGGCGTGTGGAAGGCCGGCGGCATCGTCGTCGCGCTCAATCCCACCTACACCGAACGTGAGCTCGAACAGGCGCTGGAGACGATGCGCGTCACGATCGCCGTCACGCTGACGCCCTTCTACGAACGACTGAAGCGGGTGCAGGGGCGCACCGGCGTGCGACAGGTGATCGCCACGTCGATCAAGGAATACCTGCCGCGGCTGTTGCGGGTGCTGTTCACGCTGTTCAAGGAGCGGAAGGAAGGACATCGCATCCGTCTGGCCGAGGGCGATGCGTGGTTCCAGGCGCTGCTCGATCGGCATCGCGGCGCGCCGCGCCCAGCCGTGACCGTGTCGCCCGACGATCGCGCCGTGATCCTGTCGAGCGGCGGCACGACCGGGACGCCGAAAGGCGTCGTCGGATTGCATCGGCACTACGTCGCCGCCGGCCTCCAGCTGTACGAATGGACCAAGTCGGCCAAGGAACCGTGGACCGACGTCATCATGCTGCCGCTGCCACTGTTCCACGTCTACGGCAATGTCGGGGTGCAGCCGCTCGCCTTCGTCGGACCGAACCCGCTCTCGCTGGTCCCGAACCCGCGCGACATCAAGGATCTGCTGGCGACGATCCGGCAGGTGCGGCCGTCGTTCTTCAACGGCGTGCCGACGCTCTACACGGCGATCCTGAATCACCCCGACGTCAAGGCCGGCAAGGTGGACCTGCGATCGATCAAGCTGTGCTTCTGCGGCGCCGCGGCACTGATGGCGGAGACCAGACGCGCGTTCGAGCAGGAGACCGGCGCGCGGATCGTCGAAGGCTATTCCCTGACCGAAGGCATGATGGCCTGCTGCGTCAACCCGGTGCAGGGCACGAACAAGGTCGGCTCGATCGGGCTGCCGCTGCCCGATGTCGAGGTGCGCATCGTCGACGCCGACGACAGCACGCGGGAGATGCCGATCGGCGAGATGGGCGAGCTGATCATCCGCGCGCCGCAGTACATGTCGGAGTACTGGAACAACCCGGTGGAAACGGCCGAAACGCTGCAATTGCACGGCGACGGCGCCCCCTGGCTGCATACCGGCGACCTCGCCTACATGGACGCCGAGGGCTACATCTTCATCGTCGACCGCAAGAAGGACATGGTGAAGACCAGCGGCTTCCAGGTGTGGCCGCGCGAGATCGAGGAGGTCATCGCCGCGCATCCGGCGGTGGCCGAGGTCGGCGTGGCCGGCGTGCCCGACCCGGTCAAGGGCGAGGTGGCCAAGGCGTGGGTCGTGCTGAAGGCCGACCAGCAGGTCACCGAGCAGGAGCTGCGCAGCTACTGCCGCGATCGCCTGGCACCCTACAAGGTGCCTGCATCGGTCGAGTTCCGACGCGACCTGCCAAAAACGATGGTCGGAAAGGTCTTGAGACGCGCGCTCGCCGCCGAAGCGCGAAGCTCGGTCGCCCGGTAGGCGCAGTCTAGAAAGCGGTGAGCGTGACGCCGGCGTCGGCCAGGGCGCGGCGGATGTGCCTGGCCGAGTCGACCGCCGCCGGCGTATCGCCGTGGACGCAGATCGTGTCGGCCTTGACCTGAACCACGGTGCCATCGCCGGCGGCGACGGTGCCCTCGCGAACCATGCGCAGCGCACGCTGGGCAATTGCGGCGGGATCGTCCAGCACGGCGCCCGCGGTCGACCGTGGCGTGAGCCGGCCGTCGGCCTGATACCCACGATCGGCGAACACCTCTGACGCGGTGCGCAAACCTGCACGCGCACCTGCCTCGAGCAGCGCCGAGCCGGCGAGGCCGAACAGGGCGAGCGAGGCGTCGACGGCTCTGACCGCTCGAGCAATCGCATCGGCCAGCGAGGGGTCGCGGGCAGCCATGTTGTAGAGCGCCCCATGCGGCTTCACATGGCGCAGCACAGCCCCCTGGGCGGCGGCTATCCCCGCCAGCGCTCCAATCTGATACGCAACCGCGTCCTCGACCTCGCGTGCAGGAATGTGCATTTCGCGCCGGCCGAACCCAGCGAGGTCGGCGAACCCCGGGTGTGCACCTATGGCGACGTGATTTGCGACAGCGAGCGCGACCGTCTCACGCATCACGCCCGGGTCGCCGGCGTGGAACCCGCACGCGATGTTTACGGAGGTAACTAGCGGAATCAGAACGGGATCCTGTCCGAGCGACCAGACGCCGAACGACTCGCCGACGTCAGCGTTCAGGTCAATGCGGAGCACTTTTCGACTCGTCCAAAAACAGCCATGTAATTCTTGCCTCATTCCTGAGGTGTGGCGAATCGACCACTACGCGGTTTTGTTGAGGATTTCGAGCGGCACGGCCGTTGCCCTATGTATGGACGCCGGTCTGTGGTTTACGGCAGGGCGCCGTAAATGCTGGGGGGAGCCAGGCCGGCATTCCGGGCGGGGCGTCTTCGGACGCCCCATTCGGTTTCCAGCCCTGCCTTCGATTCCTTCACTTCCGGCTTTTCACTTCTTACTTCGCGCTTGGTCCGCCTGAAGGCGGACCCTACGGCGGATTGGAACGCGCTCTAGACTCCCGCGCCTTCAGGATATTCCAGCGCCAGCTTCAGCTCACGCGCGAGCGACTCGACGGTCGTGCCGCCGCGCTTCCATGCGCCGTCGGTTTCGAACCGCAGATCGCCGATCCGCCGCCCCCACGGGGCGATGACCCTGCCGATGGCGCGGAAGTCGGTGCGCTCCGCGTGCTCCTGATCGAGGCGGCGCACGACGTCTGGCGCAATGCGGATGAAGGCGCGCAACGCCGTGGCGGAGCGGATGCTGTACTTGCGGCCGTTCCACGCGGCGCCGAAGACCACCGAGACCTGCTTGAAATAGTTGACGAAGAACCGCTTCGAGTCTTCGCGGAAGTCGGCCGTCTTGCGCGGTCCGCCGAAGGCGTCGCTGGCGAAGAGCTTCTTCAGCTCCTGCGCAAGCGGTGCCTGCGCGACGCGTCCGTGCCCGACGCCAAGCAGCTTGATCTCGCCGGATAACGGGGAGTCGTCGCGATCGTTGAGGGCGCGCACGATGTCGTGCGCCGCCGCGAGTGAATCATCGCGGTACAGCTGACGCCCCGAGAGGCTGACCAGGTGCGAGGCATTGAGCCGCGTGTGCTTCGCGTTGATCGTGACAAACATCTGCACGACATGGTCTTCGGGCAGCCGGTCGAAGATGACCGCGGGCACCGTGAACTCCTCGCCGCGGAAGTTCTCGATGTCGGCGTGCAGCGCCAGCAGGCGATGCTGACCATCGATCGCGCGCAGGATTCCTTCGCGTTCGGGCACCTTCAGGCGACCGACCGATGCGCCGGACTCGACGGGCTCGAAGGCGAGCTTCTCGTCGCACGAGATGATGACCGCGCCGGCGATCGACGGGAGATCGCGGGCCTGGCGGCACTGCTCGTAGTACTGGACGAGCTCGTCGATTTTCCGCCGGATGATCTGACGCTGATAGGCCTTCTCGCTCGACGCAATGCGTCGCTCGAGGAGGTCCCAGTTCACCTTGGACGCGCTCTTCTTGCTGCCGCCGCGCACGGCCGACTGTCCCGATTCGCCGTAGTTCAGCACCTCGAAGCGAACGAGCTTGTCGATGTCACTGGCAGTCAGCGAGGCCTGGTAGAACTGCACCCCAAACTGCTGCATTCGAATGGCAGCCACGTTAATCATCGCGTCTCAATCCCTCTGCGCTTCACCCGGTCGACAGGCAGGGGGGCCCGGGGAAGAGGCGAATTGTAGCGGCCCAGATGCCCGAATCTCAAATCTTTTCTGGGCGATTCTCCACCCTGCCGGGTGTGATGCCGGGACCGTCGAATACCCACAAGCGTCATTGGGCCAATGAGTTAGTCGCTGTTCTCGGGTTGCCGCCGGCCGCGCCAGGCATCTGCATTGGATTGCCGATGAACCGGTTCCGGAGCTTGACCAGCAGGTAGAGGAACGCGCTGAAGGCGGCAAAAGCAAACGCGATCTCGCCGAGGCTGAGCGCCCGATGCAGCGGCGCACTCGCCACCCCATAGACCATTTCGACGTGAATCCAGTAGACGAACAAGGAGGCAACGCCGAATTCCCGGAGCGGCGAACGGCCCGGCCACAGGCGCTCCCAGGCAAAGGCCAGCGGCACCGAGGCGATGAGGATGCCGAGGCGCAGGACGAAGAAGGTCGGCGAGCTCGTCCAGAACGAGCTGTCGCGGTAAATGGACGGCAACAGAGAGGTCGCATAACCAAGGAGCGCCATCGACAGGCCGACCACCACCAGCCATCCATTGAGTCGCCGCTCGTCGCCGGGCGTGCGCGCCCCGTCGATCCAGCCGCCAATCGCTGCGCCAGCCAGGAGGAAGCCAGCCCATGGAAAGAGGGTGAACGTCGTTCGGCCGCCCGGCGATCGCAGGTACGACTCGATCGGGTCGGGCAGCGGCGCGAGCCAGGACAGATCGCGCACCAGCGGCGTGGCCATCGCCACTGCCGCCGCCGCGGCGGCGAGCACGGTGGTGCGCATCAGTGGACGGCGGACCACGCCCCAGATGACCGCGGCGAGCAGCATCGCCAGTCCCATGATGTTCAGGATGTCGACCTTCAGCAGCGCGCTCAGTCCACCGCCGCTGATCAGCATCGACTGCAAACGGAACAGGAACGCGAGTCCGAAGATCTGCCAACCTCGCGCGCGGGCGCGCGCCGCCACCTGCCGGGGCGTCAGGCCGCGGCGCTGCCGTGCGCCGGCGGCAAGCGCGAGCGCCACGCCGGCGAGGAACAAGAAGATCGGCGCGCCAAAGCCCCCGACCACGAGCGCCCAGCCAAACGTCGATTGCGCGCGATCGGCGGCGCGCGTCCACGAGTCGACCGTATGCGCCTCGATCATGATCAGCACCGCCACGCCGCGCAGCCAGTCGAGATACCCGCGTCGACTCTCGATTGGCGCTGTCGTCGTCACGGGTGGAGCGTGAACTGCGTCGTCAGCTCGATGTCGGGCCGGAGCGAGTGCCACACGGAGCAGTACTTGTCGCGCGAGAGCGCGATGGCCCGATCGACGGCCGCTTCAGGAACGGCGCCGTGCACGGCGAAATGCAGGAGAACTCTCAGGAATCTGCGGGGGGCTTCGGCGGCGCGTTCGGCGCTCAGTGATACGTGCAGGCCGGTCAGCGGATGCCGTCCCTTCTGCACGATGTCGGCGACATCCACGGCCATGCAGCCGGCCAACGCGAACCCGAGCAACTGAACGGGAGACGGCCCGGCCTTGCTGTTGCCGTCGAGGACCAGCGCCGAGCTTCCGCTGGTCGCGCCGAACGTCAGCTCGCCCGACCAGAGCAGCTCGACGCGCAGTGGCGGCTTCGAATCGCCCATGCGAGCGATTCTAATTAATCGCGGCCTGCTGCTCCATGCGTGGGCTCACGCGCTTCTTGCCGCCGAACACCGCCGCAAACGCCAGCCAGGCCATCGGCAGGACGACGAGCGAGTAGGTGAGGAACTGACCATAGCGGCCATCCGGTCCGTACGGCTCAGTGGCCCAATGCAGCGCCTCGCTGTTCGGGAAGATGTTCGCTTCGGTCAGCTCGTGGAACCCGTAGATCGACAGCTGAACCACGAAGACTGCCAGGAAGAGCGCCGTCACCTGGAAGAAGAGACCGAGGTTCACGCGATGACCGTAGCGCGACCACAGCCAGGCGACGAGCGCCGCGGCACTCACCCCGAGCACCGACCCGGTGGTGATGCTGGAGACGCCCATCTGCGAGAACAACGTCCCCATCAGCAGCGCCGTCTCCATGCCTTCGCGCGTGATCATCAGCACCGTGAACAGGAACACGCCGAGGAACGCCTTGGCCCCCACCTGCATCGCCGACGCACCGAGCCGCGCCTCGATGTTGCGCTTCATCTGCTTCGCGTGGCGCCACATGTGAACGATGAGCGACGCGACGAGCACGGCCGCCACCAGCGCCAGCGTCCCTTCCCACAGCGACTGATTCGACGCCTGCGAGAACAGATACGCCGCCCCGGCGCTGAGCACCAGCGAGACGGCGATGCCCCAGTGAACCGCCGACACCAGTTGCGGCCGGCCGCTCTTCCGGAGATACGCGAGGCTGATGGCGACGATGAGGAAGGCCTCGAGACCTTCACGAAGCGTGATGATGAATGACGGCAGCATGGATGGCTCTCGCAGAAAGCTAAACTGAGACCGAATCTCAGAACGCAGTCTATCCCGCCAGCCGATCTCGGATCAAGTCGGTCGGATTTATGGCTACGGACGCAGCGGGACCGTCCACAGATAGACGGTACGGCCGTTCACGTTGAGCGTCTGCTCCGGCTTGATCTCCTTGCCGTCCGCATCCTTCATGTCGAAGGCGTGCGACACCACCCGCGTGCCCGGCTTCAGCTCCTTGTTCAGCTTCGGCAGCAGCTTCGTGTTGAGCGACGGCAGGAGATACAGCGTGACCACGGTCGCCTGGCTGATGTCGGTGGTGAAGAGGTCCTGGTTCAGGAACCGGACCTTGTCGGCGACACCGGCGGCCTTCAGGTTCGCCGCCGCTTCCTGGATGCGCTGCGGATCGATGTCGATGCCGACGCCGCGCGCACCGTAGGTCTTGGCCGCGGCGATCGGAATACGGCCGTCGCCCGAGCCGAGGTCGTAGACGATGTCGTTCTGTGTGACCTTGGCGACCTTGAGCATCGCGTCGACGACGTCCTGCGGCGTCGGCACGAAGATCACATCGGGGGTGCGCAGCGGTGCCGGCGCCTGCTGAGCCGCAGCCGGGGCCAACAGTGCCGCGCCGATGGCGAGCGACATCACGAGACGGACTGCTATGGTCATGGCGCTCCTCACGAAAAGATCCGGGCGGCGATTATATATGCTCACTGGATGGCCGTAGTCGTGCAGAAATACGGCGGCAGCAGCGTTGCCGACGTGCAGAAGCTGAAGTACGTCGCCGAACGCGTGATGCGCACGCGCGCGCAGGGCCACGACGTCGTCGTCGTGGTGTCGGCGATGGGCGACACCACCGACGACCTGCTGGGAATGGCGAAGAAGGTCTCGCCCAATCCCGATCGGCGCGAGCTCGACATGCTGCTCTCGGCCGGCGAGCGCATCTCGATGGCGCTGCTGTCGATGGCGATTCGCGAGCTTGGCGGCGACGCGATCAGCTTCACCGGCAGCCAGTCGGGAATCATCACCAACGATCGCCACGTCGACGCGCGCATCATCGAGGTGCGGCCGTTTCGCGTGCAGGACGAGCTCGCGCGCGGCAAGGTCGTGGTCATCGCCGGCTATCAGGGCGTCTCGTATCGCAAGGAAGTGACGACGCTCGGCCGCGGCGGCAGCGACACGACGGCGGTGGCCATTGCCGCGGCGCTGAACGCGGAGTACTGCGAGATCTGCTCCGACGTCGACGGCGTGTATTCAGCCGATCCGCGCGTGGTGAAGGACGCGCGCCGCATCGGCACCCTCTCCTACGAAGAGACGCAGGAGATGGCCGAGTCGGGAGCCAAGGTGCTGAACGCGCAGGCGGTGGAGTTCGCCAAGGAGAAGGGGATCGCGATCTACGCGCGCGCGACGCAGAGGCCGCTCCCCGGTGCCGATCCGTCCGCCGACGGCACGGTGGTCCGCAAGGATCCGCCGCGCATGCCCGGCACCGTGGTCGGCGTCGCCAGCGAGCGCGACATCATCATCCTCGCCGGCGACGCGCCGGCCGGCGAGATCCTCGCGCTGCTCGACGATCGCGGCGTTCCGGGCAAACAGCTGCACATCTTTGCCGACCGCACCGACGTGGCGATCTCGCGCGACAACCTGCACGACGAGGAGAAGCTGCGCGACGCACTACAGACGCGGCTCGGCGGCCGCGCCCGGCTGATCGACGGTCTCGGCGCGGTGAGCGTGATTGGCGCCGGCATCAATGCCACCTACGCCAACGTCCGCGCCGGCACCGAGACGCTGAGCGCCCTCAACATCCTTCCCTCAGGGACGGCGACGTCGTCGTTCCGGATCACCTGGATGATTCCGCGCAACCGCACCGAAGATGCGGTGCGGGCCCTCCATGCGCGCTTCATCGAGGCAGAGCGGGTGCTCCTGCCATAGTGCTCAAGGTCAAAGGTCAAGGGCCAAAGGCTAGGTCAAAGGTACCAGGCCTCAAGCCGTGGGCTTCCTACCTTTGACCTAGCCTTTGGCCTTTGCCCTTTGACCTTCGTTATGACGACGTGCGCGGGCGGCCCGGCTTCAGGTAGGGGCTTTCCTTGAACTTGTCGAGGCGCACCAGCAGCGTCTTGCCGGCCTGCGTCAGCGGCGCGTGCCACATCGCCTTCGGCAGAACGTTCACCTGCGGACTGCGGCGGCGTTCCTCGTGGGTGAACTCGTCGCGGTACTCCGAGGGCTGCGCGACGATCTCGGCGATCCCTTGAATCGTGTCCTGGGCGCGACGGTCGCCCTGCGGAAACAGCCGGCAGAACTCGTCGACCGTCTCGGTCGGATCGAGGCCGATGGCCAGCGCGTAGGCGCGCACCCAGGCGCGGGCGTAGAGGCCCTTCGGCCACTGCGCGAGATCGTTGTTCTCGAACTGCTCGAGCAGCTCGCGCGACACGCGCAGCTTCTCCGCGATCTGATCGAGCGTGACGTGCGAGCGCTGCCGGTACCAACGCAGCCGGTTGACGAAACCTTCCTGAGGGGTCATGCGGATTCTCCCGAGTGTGCCCAGGAAGGGAAAGCAATTCCTGCGCCCGACGAGTGCAATTCCGTCGTGGCTGCTTCTTCTTCAGCCGCAGGCGCTTACCGGAAACGGCGATTCTGTGACCGGCGCCGGCGATCCAAATTCGCGCCGGTCGATCACAATTTTCGATCGTCGGGGCCGCCTTCAGGCGGCCCTCAGAGCGCGGGCACCGTGCCCGACAGGTAGGCTCCGAGCTGCGCCGGCGCGAACTGCAATCCTGTGTAGAACGGTCCGAACTCGGCAAACTTCGCGCTCGCCTCGTCGAACCGCATCTCGTAAATCAGCTTCTTGAAGACGAGCGGATCCTGGGCGAACAGATCGACGCCCCATTCCCAGTCGTCGTAGCCGATTGAGCCGGAGATCACCTGCGTGACCTTGCCCGAGTAGTGACGGCCGATCATGCCGTGCTCGCGCATCATCGACGCGCGCCGTTCGAACGGCTCCGAGTACCAGTTCTGCACTTCACCGCGCTTCTTGTTCATCGGATAGAAGCAGACGTAGCGCCACTGCGGCAGCTCGAGGAACAGCCGCCCCATCACGCGCTGCTTCTGCGCCTCCATCTCCGCGTCGAAGGCGCGCTCGAATTCCTCGCTGCCCGCCTTGAACTTCGCGCCCAGCTGCTCGTGGATCTTCGCGGTCATCTCGTACATGCCGAGCTCGACGATCGACACATAGGACGTCGACGCCTCGAGATGATCGTGCAGCTGGGTACGCGACAGCGCGAGCTGCGCCTCCGCCAGCTGCTCGAAGCCGCGGCGGAAACAGATGAACATCAGGTCGGCCTTGTGGCCGAGCATCTGCACGCAGGCGGTCGCACCCGCGTCGGGCACGGCCAGCGCCTGCACCGCGTCGCTGGCCAGCTGCTGTCGGGCCGCGTCGGTCATGCCGCGCAGGCGATCCCACCGCACGCGGTACATCAGGTGCAGCAGGCTCCAGCCTTCGAGCGTCTCGGGAACCAGCGGATTATGCATAGGACGATGTTAGTCGGGAATCGGGATTCGGGCTTCGGGGTACGGGATATGAGCGTCGCGACCGCGGCGCTTCGTCACCCGCGCGCTCAGCCAGTCGCGGATATCCGCCAGCGTCTCGTAGACGGTCGGAATCACCAGCAGCGTCAGCAGCGTCGAGGTGATCACGCCGCCGATGATCGCCACGCCCATCGGCGCGCGGAAGTCGCCGCCTTCCCCGCCGCCCAGCGCCACCGGCACCATGCCGGCAATCAGCGCGAAGGTGGTCATCAGGATCGGCCGCAGCCGCACCCGGCCCGCCTGGATCAGCGCCTCGCGCCGTTCCATGCCCGCTTCCTCCGACCACTTCGCGAAGTCGATCAGCAGGATCGCGTTCTTGGCGACGATGCCGAACAGCAGGATCACGCCAATCATGCTCATGATGTTCATCGTCATGCCGGAGACCAGCAGCGCGAGCATCACGCCGATGAGCGACAGCGGCAGCGACAGCATGATCGACAGCGGCTCGAGGAACGAGCCGAACTGCACGACCAGCACGAAGTACATCAGCATCACCGCCACGCCGAGGGCAAGGAACATCTGCGTGAAGATTTCCTGCTGCGACTCGGTCTCGCCGCCCTGGCGGATCGAGTAGCCGGCCGGCAGCTTCACGTTCGCGTTCACCCGCGCCATGATGTCGTTGACCACGTCCGACAGCGCCCGTCCTTCGAAGTTGGCTTCGACGGTAATCACGCGATCGCGGTCGAGGTGATCGATCCGCGCCGGACCGATCGACTGTGAGATGCGCGCCACCTGCCCCAGCGGAATCGTCGCCGGCGTGTTGCTGCGGCCGGTCACGACCAGCGGCAGCCGCTCGAGATCCTCCACCGTGCTGCGCGACTCCGGCGACAGCCGGATCGTGACGTCGCGCGTCTCACCGGAGGGATCCACCCAGTCGCCGACATCGATGCCGGCGAACGCCGGACGCAGCGCCTGCGCCACCTGCCCGACGGTCACGCCGATCGATCCGGCAAGGCCGCGATCGATCTGCACGTCGAGCTCCGGCTTCTGGCCTTTCGTCGAGAGCCCGACGTCGACGGCACCCGGCACCTGCCGCACTTCCCCCGCAATCGCGTCGGCGAGCTGGGCCAGCGTGCCCGAATCCCGTCCGACCAGCTGCAGCTGGATGGACTTCTGCCCCTGGTTGAATCCCGAGGTGCTGATCGACGGCGTCACGCCGCCGAGCCGCACCAGCTCGTTCCGGATGTCGGTGACGATCGCCGCCTGGATGCGCGTTCGTTCGTGCTTCGGCGACAGCTTCACGAACACGGTGCCCTGGTCGACGGCGTTGTCGCGGCCGCCGATGGTCACGTAGGTGTAGAGCACCTCGGGACGGGTGCGCGCCACCCGCGCCACTTCTTCGGTCTTGAGCCTGGTGTAGGCGAGATTCGATCCCGGCGGTGTTTCCACCGCGATCGAGAACTCCGACGTATCCATCTCCGGCGTCAGGCCGGCACCAATCAGACCCAGCGCCGGCAGCGCCAGCGCGCCGACGAACGCGAGGATCGCCAGCGCAATCATCGCGAAGCGATGGTCGAGCGCCCAGGCAATCACCCGCTTGTAGCCCTCGGCCCGCCGATCGAACCAGTGGTTGAAGCGCCCGAGCAGGCGCGAGAGGAACGGCCGCTGCTCGAGCGGCAGGTGCGGGTCGGGCCAGTACGCCGACAGCATCGGGTCGAGCGAGAAGGAGACGAACAGCGAGACGAGCACCGAACAGGCGATGGTCAGCGCAAACGGCTTGAACCACTGCCCCGCCTCGCCGCTGATGAAGGCGACCGGCACGAACACGACGACGATCGACATCGTCGTCGCGGTGACCGCGAGGCCGATCTCGTTGGTTCCCTCCAGCGCCGCCTGGTAGTGTCCCTTCCCCATCTCGACGTGACGCACGATGTTCTCGCGCACGACGATCGCGTCGTCGATCAGGATGCCGATCGCCAACGACAGGCCGAGCAGCGACATCGTGTTCAGGGTGAAACCGAAGGCCCACACGGCGACGAACGACGCCAGCACCGAGACCGGCAGCGCCAGGCCGGTGATCACCGTCGAGCGCCACGAGTTCAGGAACAGGAACACGACGAGCACCGTGAGGATGGCACCCTCGAACAGCGCTTCCTCGACGCCGCGGACCGAATTGGCCACGCGCACGCCGGCGTCGCGGACGATGCGCATGGTCACCCCGGCGGGCAGGGTCCCCTGGATCTCGGCGACTTTGAGGCGGACCTGATCGGCGACGGCGGTCGTGCTGAAGCCGCGCGACTTGACGATGTCGATGCCGACCGCTTCTTCGGCGTTGAAACGCGACAGCGAGCGCTGCTCTTCCGTGCTGTCGCGCACATCGGCGACGTCGGCCAGCCGGATGACGCGCCCGTTCGACTCCGAGACGATCAGCTGCGCGAAGTCGGTCGGCCCTGCCAGGCGTCCCTTCAAGCGAATCGTGCGCTCGGTGAGGTCGCCCTCGAGGCGGCCCACCGGCGCCGCGAGGTTCTGCAGCTGCAGCGCCTGCACCACCTGACCGACGCTGACGCCCGACACCTGGAGATCGCGCGGCCGCAGCTCCACGACCAGCTCGCGCTGGACGCCACCGACCAGCGTCACCTGCGCCACCCCGGAGATGCCGCGCAGGCGACGGGTGATCTCGGGATCGGCGAGACGCGTCAGCTCGGGACCGGTCAGCCCCGGCGACGACAGCGCCAGCGACATGATCGGCTGCGACGACGGGTCGTAGCGCGTCAGCACCGGTTCCTTCATCTCGATCGGCAGGTCGTCGCGGATGCGCGAGATCTCGTCGCGAATCTCCTGCGTCGCCTGCTGCGGATCCTTCGAGAACAGGAACTGCACGATGATGTTGGCGAAGCTGTCGAGCGAGTTCGAGGTGATCTTGTCGACGCCGCTGATGCCGGAGATCACTTCCTCGACCGGCTCGATCACCTCGCGCTCGACCACGTCGGGCGAGGCGCCCGGATACTGAATCGAGATCACCACCACCGGCGCGTTGATCTCGGGATACTCGTCGGTGTCGAGCTGGGTGAGCGCGGCAATCCCGAACACGACCAGCGCCAGCATGGCGACGACCGTCAGGATGGGACGTTTGATGGCGACGTCTGAAATGAACATGGCTTGACTGCGCTCGTTTACTGCCCGCTGACCTGCACCGGCGTCCCGGCGGTGATGCCTTGCGCGGCGCCGCGCAGCAGGACGTCGCCTTCGTTGAGGCCAGACACGATTTGTACACGTTCGGTGCGCTGATCGCGCAAGCCGAGCGATACGCTGACGTGCTCGGTCCTGCCGCCGCTGACCCGCAGCACCCAGGGGGCGTTGCCGGTCGTGTTCACGGCGTTGATCGGCACGACCAGGCCATCCGCGGACGAGGCGACGACCCGCCCCTCGGCGTAGAGGCCGGCGACCAGGCGGCCGGTGGTATTGGGAATCGCCACGTAGATCGGCACCTGCCGGGTGGCCGGATCGGCGGCCGGCGCGATCCGCTCGATGCGTCCTTCGAGCGGCTGCTCGTAACCGCGCACCTGGAATGTCACCTTCGCGCCAATGCGCAGCTCGCCGAGACTCTCCGAGGGCACCGCCGCTTCGAGCCGCATCGACGACGGATCGATGATCGTGAAGAGCTCGGTCCCGGTCGAGACGACATCGCCGGTGCTCACCGCCCTGGCCGAGACGATGCCGGTGATGGGTGCGGTGATGACCGCGTCGCCGAGCTGCTTGTTGGCGGTGACCAGCCGGGCACGCGCATCGGCGAGCTGGGCGTCGGCGCCGGCGACGGCATTGCGGGCGACATCGAGATCGCGAGACGCCAGCGCGCCGGCGGTCACCAGCTTCTCGGCGCGCTCGACCTCGCGCTGGGTCACCGCCAGCTGATTCTCCGCCGAGCGTACCGCCGAGGCCGCCGACTGTCGCGCGTCCTCGAGCGTCGGCGCGCTGATGCGGCCGAGCAGCGTGCCCTTCCGCACCGCCTGCCCCGACTCGACGCGGACCTCGAGCATCGAGCCACCCAGCTCGGCGCGGACGTGCGCCTCGCGCTCCGGGCGCAGATCGCCGGAAATGATCGGACCCACGACGATCGTCTCGCGTTTCACGGTCACGACGTTCTCGGGCCCGATCTGGACCGCGGCCGGTGCCGCCGGTCGGGCTGTTTCCGAGCTCTTGGCTTCGCCGCCACACGCCGCCGCAGCGATCGCGGCAGCCACCACGTAAATCCACACCGTCACGTTTCTCATCGGGTTCCTGCTTGTGACTGGACGCCTTGAGCGGTCGCGGCGTTCCGAATCTGGCCACCGGCCGGGGTCTGCGGCTGCGACGGCGCCGGCGGCGCCGGCGCCGCCGGCTGGGCCGGAATCGCGCCGCCGCCGGGAAAG
>JADMIO011089335.1_pt1 | contig 53344 bp, 49 predicted proteins | sample 8958161 | NCBI WGS metagenome assembly JADMIO01 (sample SAMN16585339, study PRJNA669376) | soil metagenome | isolation source: Crop rotation soil | place: USA: Cullars Rotation, Alabama | collected 2011 | reverse complement strand
GCGACAACTTGTCCACGTGGAATTCTAAGCTTAGGATCCCAATGTGCTGGAAAGGTGAAATCAGACATTGCGGCGCGGCACAGCAGTTGCTCTCGCTCGAGCAACTTCACCAATGGAGCGATCATGAAGCCATTTATTGCTGTATGTGCCGCGTTGGTTGCGCTCGCGTTCCCGCGGTTCGCGGCGGCCCAGGCCGTTCACGAGGGGGACAGCAAGGCGATCGAACTGCATCTCTCGGAACCGCTCGTCGTCGGCACCACGACGCTCAAACCGGGCGATTACCACTTCCAGTGCAAGCACGTCGACGGGCAGCAGTTCCTCGTTGTCACGTCCGACGCCGAACGCCGGGAAGTGACACGCGTGCCGTGCACGCCCGAGAACCTCCCCGCCGCCGTGAAGGTGTCGGAATTCCGGAGCCGCACCGCGCCTGACGGCATGAAGGTGCTCAGCTCGGTCCGGATCAAAGGCGAGACGATCGCACACCGCGTCGTCAACTAGCCGCCCACTCGAACGCCTCGCGGACGATGGGCGGCGACACCGTGTGCCGCCCTTCGTACTCGCGGTACGTCACGTCGTAACCGAGCGCTTTCAGCCGCGGCACGAACTTGCGGCTCGTGTCGTCGATCGGCATGACGCGGTCGGCGGTCCCGTGCGAGATGAAGATCTTCGGCTTGCCCCGCGCGTCCATCGGCTGCATCACGCCGGGCGACATCGCGACCACCCGGCTGAACTGATCGCCGAATGAGATGCCGAGCGACAGGGCGTACGACGCACCGTCTGAAAAGCCGGCGACCACCGCCCGGCGCCGGTCGACGTTGCACAACTGCGTCAGGCGGCCGACTGCGGCAGCAATAAAATCGACGTCCGGCCCCCAGTTGCGGAGAACGCCGTCCCAGGTGCGCTCGTCGCGCGAGTCCGGGGCAACCACCAGGACGCCGAATTCGTCGGCAAACGGGAAGATGTAGCCAGTCGACTGTGACGTGCCGCCGGCCCCGTGCAGCACCACCCAGAGCGGCATCGCGGTCTCCGCCCGATATCCTTTCGGGATGTAATACAACCCATCGCGATCGCCTTCGACGAGCTTCAGCGGGTGCGATCCCGGGGCGAGATCATCGGCACCCGACACACGCGTCGCGGCGAGGAGCGGACCTGCGGCGCCGGCCGCCGCGGTTCTCAGAAATTCCCTGCGATTCATCACGCCAGATCATAACGTGTCGATCGATGCGATTCCCGCCGATAACGGGCGGGGGGAGCTGTATGCGAACGACGGTTGCGCTGGCGGCGATCGCGGTGTTGACGGCCGTTCCCGCGGCTGCACAGGACGAGGCGGCGTTGAAGGCCTTTTTCGAAGGCAAGCGCGTCGTGCTGAAGATCGATATGCCGGGAACATCCGACGGCGTCGATGTTCAGGCCGACGCCGCCAGAGCCATCGACTACCGCCGCTACGGCGATCGGCTCAAGACCTATGGCACCGCCATTCACTCCGGCGAGTCGGCGACCGTGACGCTCGTGAAGGTGAAAAGCGACCTGATCGAATTCCAGCTGGCTGGCGGGGGCTACGGCACCTTTGGCGACGACACCAGCACGACCGTGTACATTCCGCACGTCGAGAAGAGCAGCCGCGAGCGGGAGCTGGAGAAGCGCATCGACGACGAATCGGATCGCCGCCGCCGGCGCGAGCTCGAACGCGAGCTCGACGAGCTCCGCGATCGCCGCGAGCGCGAGAACCGGCGGATCGACGCCGAGCGCGAACGGGCCGAAGAGGTCAAGCGCGAACGCCTTGCCGAGCGGCGCCTCCGCGGAGGCTCGCGGTTCAACCTCCGCTACGACGATGAAGTGCCGCGCGGGATTCGGCCGCAGGAAGTGATCGCGGCGCTGGAGCCTTACGTGGACTTTGCCTCCTACGGGGTCGCGCCGCGGCTCACGCCGCCGGCCGATGAACCGCAGGCGGCTCCGACCGGGCTGCGCAAAGGCATGCCGCGCGCCGAGGTGGAGCGGCTGTTCGGTCCGCCCGTCGAGGCGAGCGATCGCCGCGAGGGTCCGCTGACGACGACCACGCTCGTGTTTCTCGACGGCGATCAGCGCATTACCGCCCAATTCGTCGAAGACGTGCTCGTGCGCTACAGCATCACGTCGAAATAGCGCGGAGCACGGCGAAGCCGCCTTTTCGCCAGATCACTTCCGGTCGCAGGCCGCCGCGCCGCATCAATTCGATCTCCGCATCGAGCGGCACGTACACGTCTTCCTTTGCCCACGCCCGGAGAAATCCCGACGCCTGCGGCTCCTTGTACGACTTCCGCAGGTGCGCCAGCCACGCGTGTCGCTGGCCCCGGGCGAGCTCCCGATTCACTGCCGGATGGCAGTCGACGGTGACGAACTGGCCGCGCCGTCCGATCGCGCGGGCGATTCGACGGTAGAGCGCCGCCTCGGCCGTTCGTGTGCGGACATGATGGAGTGCGAACGACGCCGCGACCAGATCGGCGCGGGGCAGCGGCGTCCGTAGAAACGAGCCGCGTTCGGCCGAGAAGCGCGCGCCTGCGCGCCTGTTCATCCGACGCGCCGCGATGTCGAGAATGCCGGGATCCATGTCGATGCCGTACACGTGCGCGCGGGGCGCGCGCGAGAGGCAGCGCGCGGCGAGCGCGCCGGTGCCAGTCCCGAGATCGACGATCGATCGGGTGCTCGCAGGCACGACGCCGGCGGCCGCGTCGAGCATTTCTTCGTAGTCGGGAATGAAGGTGCGGATGCGCGCGTCGTATTCGCGCACGTCGATGCCGAGATGTGAGGCGACACTCATTGTCGATCCGCGGCGGGCGCGAGCATGGTCGAGCTCCTCGCGCAGCAGTATAGGGTAGAGTTCACCCTATGAGCACCATCACGCTGCAGGTCAACGGGCGATCGCAGACGGTGGATGTCGATCCGGCGACGCCGCTGCTCTACGTCCTCAGCGACGACCTGGGACTTCGCGGCCCCAAATTCGGCTGCGGCCTCGGCCAGTGCGGATCGTGCACGGTCATCTCGCGCGGGCGCGCGATTCGATCGTGCGTCACACCGGTGTCGACCGTCGCGGGCGCCGATGTCACGACGCTCGAAGGCTTGGGCACCCCCGACAAGCCGCACCCGCTCCAGCAGGCGTTCATCGACGAGCAGGCGGCGCAGTGCGGCTTCTGCCTGAACGGCGTCATCCTCACGGCGAAGGCGTTTCTCGATCAGAACCCGAAGCCGGGCGACGCCGAGCTCACGCGTTCGCTCTCGACTGTCCTCTGCCGCTGCTTCACGCACACGCGGATGCTCCGCGCGATTCAGCGGTACGCCAAGGGGAGCGCTGTATGAGCACCGCCGTCTCGCGCCGCACGTTCGTGAAAAGCTCGGTCGCGCTCATCGTCACGTTCAGCGCCGGCCGCTGGACGGTGGCGCAGGGTCCGTTCGACACGCGGCGGTCGCAAATCGACCCCTCGAAGATCGATTCGTGGATCGCCGTCGGCGCCGACGGAACCGTCACCGCATATACGGGCAAGTGCGAGCTGGGCCAGGGCATGCTCACCGTCCAGATGCAGCTGGTCGCCGAGGAACTGTCGATCCCGATGGATCGTGTGAAGTTGATCGAATGCGACACGTCGATGTGCCCGGATCAGGGAACGACGTCAGGCAGCCAGTCCTCTCCGGTGAATTTCAACGAACGGAATCTCGCCCAGGCGGCAGCTACCGCGCGAGAGGCGCTGGTGCAGATGGCGTCGGAGCGGTTGGGCGTCGCCGCAGATCGCCTCACCGCGAAGGATGGCGCCGTCGTCGCGGCGGCAGATCCGTCGAAGCGAATGACGTATGCGGAGCTCATCGGCGGCCGTCGATTCGGGCAGCCGGTCGCACGCACGGCGAAACGAAAACCCGCCGGCCAGTGGAAGGTGCTCGGCACGCCGGCGCGGCGCGTCGACATGGCGGCGATGGCCACCGGCACCTTCGAGTTCGTTCACAACGTCCGCGTGCCCGGGATGCTCCATGGCCGCGTGGTGCGGCCGCCGGAAGTCGGCGCAACCGTCCGCAGCGTCGACGACGCGTCGGTCAAGAGCCTGCCTGGCGTCGTTCGCGTCGTCGTTCGCAAGGACTTCGTCGGCGTCGTCGCTGAAAAGCCGTACCAGGCGATGCAGGCGGCGCGAGCGCTGAAGGTGGACTGGGCGCCAGGCACCGGCCTGCCGGATCGCACGACGTTTTACGACTGGCTGCGCAAGCAGCCGTCGCGCGATGCGCTGCTCGTCGACTCGAAGGATGTGGCCCGGACGCTCGCGTCGGCCGCTGCCATCGTCAAAGCGACGTACCTGCACCCGTATCAGATGCATGGCTCGATGGGCAGCTCCTGCGCCGTTGCCGACGTTCGCGACGGCGGTGCCACGGTCTGGTCGCCGACGCAATCGGCGTATCCGACGCGGAGCGGCGTGGCGATGCTGCTGGGTCTGCCGCCGGAGAAAGTTCGGGTGATCTACACGCGCGGCAGCGGCTGCTACGGCATCAACGGCGCCGACACGGTGTCGTATGACGCCGCGCTGTTGTCTCACGCCGTCGGCAAGCCGGTGCGGGTGCAGCTTTCGCGGCAGGACGAGATGGCGTGGGAGAACTACGGTTTCTCGTACGTGATCGATCAGCGTGCCGGGATCGATGCGAACGGGCAAATCATCGCGTGGGAGTACGAGGCGTGGTCGCCTTCGCTCGGCGGACGTCCGGGCTACGACCAGCCGGGCAACGTCGTCACCGGGATGCTGGTCGGATTCGAGCCCGCCGGCGTATCGCCGCGCGCCGCCACCGATCCCAACGGGCAGCTGCGCAACAACAGCAACGCGGTGCCGAGCTACGTCGCCGGCTGCATCAGCGAGCAGTGCGGCGGCACGGGAACGATCCGGAGCGAGCGCGTGTTGACGCACACCGTTCGGTCGCCGTTCTTCACCGGTCCGCTGCGATCGCCGTCGCGGCTGCAGAACACGTTCGCGCACGAGTGCTTCATGGACGAGCTCGCCGCCCGCGCCAACGCTGATGCTGTCGCGTTCAGGCGCCGCCACCTCAAGGATCCGCGGCTCATCGCGGTGCTCGAAGGCGCCGCGAAGGCGGCGAAGTGGGAAACGCGCGTCTCTCCGAACCCGGCGCAAGCGAGCGCCGGGAGCCGACGCGGGCGCGGGATTTCGTGCGTGCTCTACGAGGGCGACAACGGATATGCGGCGCTCGTCGCCGAAGTCGACGTCGACGTGGCCAGCGGCGTGGTAACGCCACGGCGCTTCGTCGTCGCGCACGACTGCGGGCCGATTTCAAACCCCGACGGCGTTCGCAATCAGATCGAAGGCGGCGTGCTGCAGGGCCTCAGCCGGGCGATGGGTGAGGAAGTCACGTGGGATGCGAAGAAGGTGACCTCGATCGACTGGCGCACGTACCACAGCCTGCCGCTCGGGTTCGATGTGCCCGTCATCGAGACCGTGCTGATTAACCGCACCGATGTTCCCGCCACCGGCGCCGGCGAAACGGCAATCACCCTGGTCGCCGCCGCCGTCGGGAACGCGATCTTCGACGCCACACAGGCGCGCGTGCGCGAGGTGCCGTTCACGGCGGAGAGGGTGAGGCGAGCGATCGCAGAACGGACGCGAGCACACTGAGATGAAGAAGCCACTGAGACACCGAGACACGGAGAAAGGTTTTGTACTGGTTTCCCTCTGTGTCTCCGTGTCTCTGTGGCTGATTACCTCTGTGTCCTCTGGAATCTCCGTGTCGGCCGCGCAGTCGCCGGTCCCGCAGATCGTCGACACGCCGACGGTGAAAGTGCTGCGCGGGCTGACCGCGCCGGCCTTTGAGCATGAGATGCAGCTGATGTCGGCGGCGCTCGGCGTATCCTGCGGCCAGTGCCACGTGCGCGGCAATTTCGCGAGCGACGCCAACCCGCGGAAGATTGCCGCCCGTCGGATGATCGAGATGACCACAGCGATCAACCGCCAGTACTTTCCCGATTTCGTTCCGGAACCCGAAGAGTCGCGTCTCGGCCGGATCACGTGCGCCACCTGCCACCAGGGCGAGCTGATCCCGCCGAAGAGCGGCGGCTAGCGTTGCGGCTCGCGCGCCGCGGCGCGCGCGTATGCCACCTTGCCACCGACGATCGTGTAGAGCACTTGCGTGCTCAGGATCTGGTCCTCGGGGATTGTCATCAGATCCTTCGAGACCACGGTGACGTCGGCGAGCTTGCCGGGCGTCAGCGATCCTTTGATCGCTTCATCGAACCCGGCGTATGCGGCATTGATCGTGTAGGAACGAAGCGCTTCCATCCGGCTCATGCGCTGGTCGGGGAAAAACACCGTGCCGTCCTTGAGCCGCCGCGAGACCGACGCGTAGAAGTTCGGGATCGGATCGATGTCCTCCACCGGCGCGTCCGTGCCGTTCGCGATGGTCGCGCCGCTCTTCATCAGCTTCTGCCATACGTACGCGCCTTCTTCCGCGCGCGCGCGTCCCAGGCGCGCGAGCACATACGGCGCATCGGAGGTCGCGTGGATTCCCTGCATAGAGGGAATCACTCCGAGCTGCGCGAAGCGCGGGATGTCGGCGGCGCTCACATGTTGCGCATGCTCGATCCGCCACCGCAGCAGCGTGCCCTGCTTCTCCGGGTGGCGTTTGAACGTTTCTTCGTAAATGTTCAGCACTTCGCGGTTCGCCCTGTCGCCGATCGCATGCACGCACACCTGGTAATCGTTGATGACGGCCAGCTCCGCGGAGCGGCGGACGTCTTCGAGCGAGTCGGTGTTCATGCCGCTCGACGTCGACAGGTCGGCGTAGGGCGCGAGCAGCCAGGCGCCGCGCGAGCCCAGGGCGCCGTCGATGGCCCGCTTGATGGCGCGCACCGTAAAGCGTTTGTCGCCGTAGTTCACCACGCGGTACTTCGGCATGTCGACGGCGAGCTTGTCGGGCGTTTCTCGCAGCATCATCCAGACGCGCAGCGGCAGCTTGCGTTCGTCGACCAGCCGCTTCATCAGCTCGATCGTTTCCGGCGGCGACCCGGCGTCGCTCACCGTCGTCAGACCTTTCGAGAGGCTTTCCTGTGCCGCGAGATCGACGGTCGTTCGCATATCGGCGTCGACCTGGGCGCGCGTCCGCCGCGCGCGGTCGCGCTCGAGGGCGCCGCTGATCAGCGACTGCGCCCGTTCGTTGAACAAGCCGGTCGGGTTGCCATTGGCGTCGCGAAGAATTTTCCCGCCTTTTGGATCCTCGGTCGTCTTTGTGACCCCCGCCGCTTCCATCGCTTTGGCGTTGGCAAAGCCGGCATGACCGCTGGCGTGCGTCAGCCACACCGGGTTGTTCGGCGATACCTTGCTGAGCGCCTCGTGCAGCGGGAAGCCTTCAACGTTCGGCGAGGGCGCATGCGACCACTTCTCCTGGTGCCACCCGCCCCCGAGAATCCATTCACCTGGCTTTGCTTTCTGTGCCGCGTCTCCAACCATGCGGACGATGTCGTCCCAGTCGCGGGCGGTGGCGAGTTTGAGATTGCGCGCGGCCTCGCCGACGCCGGTGAAATGCGCGTGCGCATCGATGAAGCCCGGTGTGGCGAGCGCACCCTGCAGATCGATCACCTTCGTATTCGGCCCGACGTAATTCTGGATTTCCTGGTTCGGTCCCACCGCGACAATCGTGTCGCCGCTGGCGGCGAGCGCCTCGACAACCGGCCGCGTTTCGTCCAGGGTGACGATCTTTCCGCCGCGAAGCACGAGGTCCGCGGGCCGTGCGGCCGGGGTTCGCTGCGCCGCCGAGGGGTCCGCTCCGGTCAGCGCCCGCGGTGCATAAAACTCAACGACGGCCGCAGCAAAGATGAGGATGAGTCTGGTCCGCCGGCCCATTCCGAAACCTCCTGAAAAGCCAGAATCGCGCCTGATCATAGCCGACCGCTTGGTGTGCGTTGTGGCAGAGCTCTTGCTGCCGCTGACAGGCCCAGGCGCAGAAGTGCTGGCAACTGCGCCCTCCGCGGGTGTAGTATTCGGGCCGTTCCGGGCCGACCGGTTCTTCACATTTCACGAGGGAGCGACCGTATGCCACAGACTGACGGGCTCAACCGCAGGGCGTTCCTCAGGAACGCCGGGATGACCGCACTCGTAGGCGCCGTAGGATCGGGTTCGTCACTCGCGCACGCCGCGGGTGCCTCGTTCGAGCCGTTCGCCGCCGCAAACGGGACGTTCGATTTCGACACTCCCTACAACCGGTTCGGGACCGACAGCGTCAAGTACGACGCGCCCATCCGAATGTACGGCAAGGACGCGATTCAGGTCGGCATGGGCATCGCCGACATGGACTTCAGAGTCGCGCCGGTGATCACCAAGGCGCTGCAGGAGCGCATGCAGCACGAGGTCTGGGGCTATCTCGACATGCCCAAGAACTTCGTCGAAGGCATCGTCGGCTGGAACAAGAAGAAGTACGGGCTCGACGTCAGCCCCGAAAACGTCATCGTCACGACCGGCGTCCACCCGGGCATCATCGCGACGCTGCGGGCGTTCTCGCCGCCCGGAACGAAAGTCCTGCTGACGACGCCCACATACAACGGCTTCTACGGCGATCTCAGCTACACGGGCACGATTGCCGAAGAGAGCCCGATGAAGCTGGTGAACGGCCGCTACTCGATCGATTTCGACGACTTCGAGCGGCGCATCAGCTACGACACCAACACGTTCATCCTCTGCAATCCGCAGAATCCCACCGGCAACACGTGGTCGCAGGAAGATCTGATGCGCCTCGGCGAGATCTGCCTGAAGCACCGCGTGCTCGTGCTCGCCGACGAAATCCACTGCGATTTCGTGACGAAGGGCAACAAGTACACGCCGTTCGCCAGCCTGCCGAACAAGGACGTCGTCCACAACAGCATCACCTTCAAGGCCGCCAGCAAGTCGTTCGGCCTGGCCGCGATGAAGTGCGCCTGGTGCTTCTCGACCAACCAGGAAGTGCTCTCCAGGGTTCGCGCGTTGAACCGTGCCGATTTGACGACGGTGGGAATGATCGCCAGCCGCTCCGCCTACCAGGGCGGGGAGGAGTGGCTCAACGAGTGCGTCGATTACATCGACACGAACCACGATTACGTGGCGTCGTACGTGAAATCGAACATTCCGCTGATCAAATGCGTGAAGCCCCAGGGCACGTATCTGATGTGGCTGGATGTCACCGAAGTGGCGCAACGCATCGGCGCGAAGCAGCTGGCCGACGAAGCCAACAGCAAGCTGGCGAAGGGCGCCAAGCCGCTGACCGCGGAGCAGATGGTGCAGCGCTGGTTCATCCGTCACGCGAAGGTCGACCTGAATCCGGGATCGACCTACGGCAAGGGCGGCGAGAACCACATGCGCATGAACATCGCGACCTCGAAGAAGACCCTCGAGCTCGCGCTCAGCAACATCGCGACGGCCCTGAAGAACCCGGTGGCCGACCGCACTGTGCTGAATGACTAGTAGCTAGTAGCTGGTAGCTAGTAGACAAAAAAGAGGCTGGGGCCACAGGTCCTCAGCCTCTTTTGCTTTCTACCAGCAACCAGCAACCAGCAACCAGCTATCAGCTATCAGCTACTTCGTCCCAGCGTTCGGCCCCGGGTTGATCGGAATCATGATGTGGGCGCCTGGAGTGCCGGGAAGCATCAGCCACGGCCGTCCATTGCCTTTGAGCGCCGCATCGCGCTGGCTCTCGGTCGAGACGCCCACTGTATCGGGCGTCGCGTTGGGCACCGACATCACCCACAGCAGGCGGATGCGCTGGGGATCGTCGGAGTAGCGGTACGACATCGTTCCAAATGCCGGCGGCTTCAGCCGCCCGTCCTTCACCGCCGCCTGAATCGCCTCGGTCACTTCCTTGTCCGACTTGCCCTCCGCGTGCAGCTTCGCTTCCATGTCGCGGCGGGGCGCGAGGCTCTTGTTGTAGCAACGGACGAAGCCGTCCTTCGCCTTCGGCTGGCATTCGACGAAGTTCGTGCCCTGACGGAGCACCTTGCGGTCGCCGGTTTTCTCGTCGTAGGTCACGACGGTCGCATTGGCCTTGAGATCCTCAGGCAGCGGTTTCACCGCTTCGGCAATCTTGTCCGCGTCCGACTGCATCTGCGCGCGAACCATCGCCGGAGCCGCCGCGGCAAGCACTGCCGCGAGAGCACATCCCATCACACCTCTCATGAAATCCTCCCTGGCACAGTATCGTTCATCCTGCGTAGATCAAAGTGTAGCCGCGCTCCTGCGCGCGGTTCACGGCAACCACGCCCGCCGACACGAAGTGGCTCTGCGGCAGCGCGTTGGCCTTGAACGTGTTGTAGACGGCGTTGGCATCGCCGCCGGGCCCGGCCGCCACGCCACTGACGAAGTGCATCGCGACTTCGCAGATCGCGAGGTGCGTCCCGTTCTTGAGGGCGGCGTCGATCGTCGATCCCAGGTTCGGCAGCGCCATTCCGTACCCCGAGGCGTTGTACAGATTGACCGTCGGTGCCTGGTTCGTTTTCGGATCCACGAACTTCAGGGACTCGCCCAGCGGCTTGCCGTACTTCGCCCACATCTCGTCGTTGAACGCGAACGGCGTCGCGTAGTGGCGCATGACGACGATGATCGCGAGATCCTTGCTGGTGAGCCCGTACGGCTTGTTCGCTTCGTACAGGTTGGTCGCATACAGGATCGCTTCGCCGGCGCCGTGCGGCGTGACGGCATCGATCACCATGCGGTGCTTGCCCGGCAGCGTGTCCATCCAGTCGTCGTTCGTGTGGCGTTGTGGGGTGAATGCCTCAGCGGCCGGACGTGAGGCGCTCTGCGATTCGGCGGCGCCGACGCCCGCGGCGGCGACTGCCGCCGCGCCCAGCCCGGTCAGGAACGAACGGCGGCGCGACGGGCTGTTCTTCATGTGATTCCTCGGCATGATGGCCATCGGCGCGAAGCGTCGCACATCGGCCGACCCGAAGTAAAGGGCCGAGTCGGCCGGACGGGTGGGGCGGCGCGGTGTTTGCGACGGCGGCGCGAGGAGGTTTCAATGCGAACTCTGCCGCGGTTGGTGTGGACATCATGTACGGCATCGGCGCTGGCGTTGGGGTTGTTCGTTGCCAACCCGACAGCTCAGGCGCGTCCGAAAAATGCGACCGCTGAATGCGCCGACGGCACGTTCAGCACGGCGAAGACCAGAACCGACGCTTGCCAGGGCCACGGAGGCGTCAAGACCTGGTTTGCGGACCAGAAGGCGCGAACGGCGGCCAGGAGCGCCAAGTCGAATACCAAGGACGCCGCGAAGTCCACGAAGGACGCCGGCAAGGACGTCGGCTCGGCCGCAGCCAGCGTCGGCAAAACCGTCGGCAGCGCGGCCAAAGACGTCGGCAAGACGACGGCAACGGCAGGGAAGCAGGTGGGCAAAGCGACGGCCGATGCAGTAAAACCGCGGCCGTCCGACGCGCCGGCCGATGCGACGGGACGCTGCAAGGACGGCACCTACAGCCACGCCAGCGCCCGGCGCGGCGCCTGCAGCGCTCACGGCGGCGTTTCAGAGTGGTACGGCAAGTAATCACGGCGAAGGCGATAGAGAACATGCCGCCGGAGCCGATGCCCGGCGGCGATGTTCGGATGGTCGAAGTCGTCGGCCGGATCGCGATGCATCCCTAACCGCTCCATCACCCGCCGCGACCGCAGGTTGCTCTCCGTCGTCATCGACACGATCTCCCGAAGTCCGAGCACGTCGAATCCGAACGCGATCGCCGCGCGACCACCTTCGGTGGCGTACCCGCGATTCCAGTAGGGCACGGCCAGGCGCCACCCGACTTCCACGCACGGCATGAACGCGGCGTCGAACGCCGGAATCGACAGCCCGACGAAACCGACGAATGGCGCAGTCCCCGGCGCTTCCACTGCCCACAGGCCGAACCCGTGCGTGTTCCAGTGCGCGGCGATGTGTTCGGCCGATGCGAGGCTCTCTTCGAACGTCAGCGTCGAAGGAAAAAATTCGCGGACGCGCGGATCGGCATTCATCGCCGCAAACGGGGCGATGTCGTCGTCGCGCCAGGCGCGGAGCTTCAAGCGCGTCGTGGTGAGTTCCACGAATGTTAGTATCTGACGCTTTTGCTTCGTGTGAGACGCGGCACTGCGGCGGCCGGTTTGGGATTGGCGTTGGCGATTGCCGCCGTGGCGTGGCTGTACGCCGTCCGCGTCCGGCCGGCGATGGTCGATTTCGCCGTCTATTACCGCGCCGGCGAGCGTGTCTGGCGGGCGCAGCCGCTCTATCAGGAGAGCGACGGCCACTACATGTTCAAGTACCTGCCGGCGTCGGCGCTCATCGTGTCGCCGATCTCGGCGCTGCCGTTCGAGGGCGCGAAGGCTGCCTGGTTCCTTTTGACCGTGGCCGCGGCGGCGCTGTCGTTCAGAATGGCGCGCGAGCTCGCTCGCGCGCCGGACCGTGTGTATGCCTGGGCGCTGCCGGCTGCCATCCTGGCCAAGTACTTCCTCCGCGAATTCCGGCTCGGACAGATCAACGTCATCGTGATGGCGATCATGCTGGGCGGGATTCGGGCCATCGCCACCGGTGAGCGCGAACGACGGCGCGACATCGTCGCAGGGGTGATGGCCGGTCTGGCGGCGGCGCTGAAGCCATATGCCGCATTGCTCATTGCGTACTTCGTCGTCACTCGCCGATGGCGCGTTGCTGCCGTGGCCGCTGCGACCATCGCCGCTGCGGTCGCCGCACCGGCGCTGCTCTACGGCGTCGGCGGAAACCTCGAGCTGCTGGCCTCGTGGATCCGGTCGCTCTCCGCGTCCACCCCCGGCGAGCTGACCAACAACGACAACGTCAGCGTGCTCGCGATGGCAATGAAGTGGGCGCCGACTCGTACCTACGCGCTGATGTGCACTGCGGCCCTGCTGGCGGCGCTGGCATGCGTTCTTGGGGTGGTGATCGCCTGCGGCCGGCAACGCCGGGACGCTGTCGTCCTCGAAGGCGCGATGGTCCTGACGCTGATTCCGCTCGTGTCGCCAATGGGCTGGGACTACAACTTCGTGCTGGCGCTGCTCGCCGTGACGCTGATCGTCGCCGAGTTCCCGTCGTTTCCGCGCGCCGGCCAATGGATTCTCGCGATCGATCTGGCAATCATCGGCCTGGTGGTGTACGACGTGGTCGGGCGGCGCGCGTACGCCGCATTCATGCAGTCGTCGGCGACGACCGTGAACTTCCTTCTGGTACTTCTGTCGCTCGCGTATCTTCGACTCCGGCGCGCGCGGTGAGTGCTCTTGGTTCCGCGGTTACACTACGGACCGTGACCGTACAGTCCAGCTCAGCCGTGCGAGCGCCATCGCTCCGCGTCCATCTGCTGGTTCTGATCCTCGGCGCGCTTCTGCCGGGAGCTCTCCTGACGGCCATTCTGGTCATACGAACGATTGGCAACAACCGGACGGTTGTGGAACGGCGACTGCTCGACGCCGCCCGCGTCGACGCGGCGGCGCTCGATCGCGAATTCGACGGCACGATCCGCACGCTGCAGGCGCTGGCCAGTTCGCCCGCGCTGAACACCGACGATCTGCGATCGTTTTACGACGAGGCGCGGCGGGTCCAGGCGACGCAGGCCGGCTGGTACACCATCCTCGTGCTCGCGCCCGACGGCCGACAGCTCGTGAGCAGCCGCTTCGAATGGGGCTCGCCGCTGCCGCCCGCGACCGAGCCGAACAGCGTGCAGCAGCTCGTGCAACGCCGGGAGCCGGTGGTCGGCCTCGTGCGCTCCTCGGCCCGCGGCAACAACCAGCAGCTGTTTGCGATTCGAGTGCCGGTGATGCGCGGCGCGGATGTGAAGTACGCGTTGTCGGCCGTCGTCAACGTGACATCGCTCGAGCCCGTCGTCACCTCGGTGCTGCCTGCCTCGGAAGAATGGACGCGCAGCATCATCGACCCCGAGGGCACGATCGCGGCGCGGACGCGCGGGCCGGAATCGTACGTCGGTTCGCGCGCCACCGACGCGTTTCGCGATCGGATCCGGAACAACCCGGAAGCCGTCTTCAGCGAGCGGACACGCGACAACGTTCCTGTCTACGCCGCGGTCAGCCGCGGCCGCCATGGATGGACCACCGCCGTCGTCGTTCCGACGAGCGTACTGGACGCCCCGCTGACCGGTTCGCTCACTGCACTCGTGGCCGGCGGCGTGCTGTTCCTCGTGTGCGGCCTGGCCGCGGTCGTCGTCGTGTCGCGGCGGCTCGCAACCGATCTCGACTCCGCAACCGATGCGGCGGCCGCCGTGGCGAGCGGCCGGGCGCTGCCTGCGATTCCCGCGCACGTCGCTGAAACGCGCCAGCTCCACGAGTCGCTGCGCGAGGCGGCGCGGCTTCTCGACGAGCGCCGGCGCCAGCGCGACGAAGAGGTTCAGCGCGCCGATGCGGCGCGCCGAGAGGCGGAGGAGGCGAACAGAACCAAGGATCATTTCCTGGCGGTCCTCGGCCACGAGCTGCGGAATCCGCTGGCGCCGGCGCTGACCGCCCTCGAGTTGATCAAGATCCGTGATCCGCAGGCGTTCAGGCGTGAACGCGAAGTGCTGGAGCGTCAGGTCGCGCACATGGCGCGCCTGGTGAACGATCTGCTCGACGTATCGCGCCTCGCCCGCGGCAAGGTGCAGCTCGAGCGAACGCGGTTCGAGCTTCGCGATGCAGTGGACCGCGCCGTCGAGCTCGCGCGTCCGTTGATCGAGCAGACCAGACACGAGCTGCAGGTGTTGGTCCAGGTTCCGTCGCTGCCGCTCGACGGCGACATCGGCCGCATCGTGCAGGTGATTTCGAATTTGCTGACGAATGCCGCGAAGTACACCCCGCCAGGGGGCCGGATTACGCTCGCCGCGCGCGCGTTGAACGGCCGCGCCGTGATCACCTTCGAAGACAACGGCGCCGGGATCGCGCCCGAGCTGGTGCCGACGCTCTTCGAAGCCTTTGCGCAGGGGCCGCGAACGCTGGATCGCCAGCAGGCGGCCTCGGCCTGGGCCTCGCGCTGGCGCGGACCCTGACGGCAATGCACGGCGGAACCCTTCGGTACGAGAGCCGAGCGCCCGACGCCGGCAGCCGCTTCATTGTCGAACTGCCGCTGGCGGCCGGCCCCGGGCCCAAAGCGCGGGCGGCTGGTGAGCCTCCGGCCGGAACTGCCGGCCCGCTGCGGGTGCTGGTCGTCGACGACAATGCCGACGCCCGGGAGATGCTGCACGACGCGCTCGAGCATGCCGGCCACATCGTCGCGGCAGCGGGCACCGGCAGCGAAGCGCTGGAGATCGCCGTCGACTTCAGACCGCAGATCGGGGTGCTCGATATCGGGCTGCCAGGAATGAATGGGTATGAGCTCGCGCAGCGGTTGCGCAGCCTGCACCCGTCGATTCGCCTGGTCGCGCTGACTGGCTACGGCCAGACGTCGGATGTCGACGCCGCGGTGCGGGCCGGGTTCGATGCGCACTGCGCGAAGCCGATCGCCACCGATCTCCTCCTCGAACGCATCGCCGGGGCCAGCGGTGCAGCGCGTATATGATCGGCCGATGGCGTCGTCTGCCCCGAAAGCCGTGCCCGGTGCGATAGGCATCGTCGACACCCAGTACATCGACCTGCCGCGGCCGCTGTTGCTCGACTGCGGACGAGAGCTGCCAGCGGTCCGAATCGCGTTCGAAACGTACGGCACGCTGTCGCCGGCGCGGGACAACGTGGTGCTGGTCTGTCACGCGTTGAGCGGCGACGCACACGCCGCCGGCATTTCGTCGGCGACGCCCGCCGCGAGCACGCGCGACGGCTTCGGCGCCGACGATCGCGACGGCGGAACGCCAAAGAGCCTCGGCTGGTGGGACGGCATGATCGGCCCCGGCAAGGCGTTCGATACCGACCAGTTCTTTGTCCTCAGCACGAACCTTCTCGGCGGATGCCGCGGCACCACCGGACCGTCCTCGATCAACCCCGCGACGGAGCGGCCATACGGCAGTGATTTTCCGGTGATCACGGTCGCCGACATGGTGCGCGCCCAGCGCGCGCTGTTGCGCGAGCTTGGCATCGACCGGGTCGCCGCCGTGTCGGGCGGATCGCTGGGCGGGATGCAGGCACTCGAATGGGCCGTGCTCTACCCGGACGACGTCGACGCGATCATTCCGATCGCGAGCACGCATGCGCTGCATCCGCAGGGGATTGCGTGGAATGCCATCGCCCGGAATGCGATCACGGCCGACCCCGACTGGCAGAACGGTCACTATTACGGAACCGGGCGCGCACCGAATGCCGGAATGGGCGTGGCGCGAATGGTCGGACATGTCACCTACCTGTCGGCGGTGTCGATGGCGGCCAAATTCGGACGTCGCCTGCAGTTCTCCGACGAGATCCGATATGTCCTCACCGAGCCCGAGTTCGAAGTCGAAAACTACTTACGCTATCAGGCCGAGAGCTTCGTCAAACGGTTCGATGCGAACACGTATCTCTACATGTCGCGGGCCCTGTCGTATTTCGATCTCGCGCGCGAGCACGGCGACGGCGATCTGGCGAGCGCCGTGCGCAACATCAAAGCGAGGACGCTCCTGATCGCCTTCAGCTCCGACTGGCTGTATCCTCCGTCCGGATCCGAGGCACTTGCGGCTGCGCTGCGCGCGTGTGGCAAGGACGTGGAGCTCCAGATTATCGACGCGCCGTACGGCCACGATTGCTTCCTGCTGGAGGAGGCGCGCCAGACGCCGATCATCCAGCGGTTCCTCGCGCGGTAGGAGGGCAGGCGATGGAAGACGTTCGCCGCTTCGGTTTCGAGACGCGGCAGGTGCATGCGGGGCAGCGGCCCGACCCGAACACGGGTGCGCGCGCTGTGCCGATTTTCCAGACGACGAGTTATGTCTTCGAGGACCCGGAGTCGGCGGCGGCGTACTTCAACCTGCAGGAGTACGGCAACACCTACTCGCGGATCATGAATCCGACAGTCGCGGTGTTCGAAGAGCGGATGGCGAACCTGGAAGGCGGCTGCGGCGCGGTGGCGTTCGCGAGCGGCATCGCCGCGCAGGCGGCCGCGCTGTTCACGATGCTCGTCCCCGGCGATCACATCGTGTCGTCGTCGGCGCTCTACGGTGGGACGGTCAATCAGCTGAAGCACTTCCTTCGCAAGATGAACGTCGAGCTGACGTGGGTGGATCCCGACGATCTCGACGCGTGGAAAGGGGCGGTTCGGAAGAACACGAAAGCGTTCTACGGCGAAACGATCGGCAACCCCGGCGGAAACGTCCTCGACATCGAGGGCATTGCCGCGATCGCCCACGAACACGAGCTGCCTCTCATCGTCGACAACACGTTTGCGACGCCGTATCTGTGCCGGCCGATCGAGTGGGGCGCCGATCTCGTACTGCACTCGGCGACCAAATTCATCGGCGGCCACGGGACGAGCATCGGCGGCGTCGTGATCGATTCCGGGCAGTTCAACTGGTCGAACGGCCGCTATCCGGTTGTGGCGGATCCGTCGCCGGCATACCACGGCCTGCAGTTCCACGAGACGTTCGGCACCTACGGCTATCTGATGAAGCTGCGCGCCGAATCGCTGCGCGATCTCGGCGCCTGCATGAGTCCGTTCAACGCGTTTCTGTTTCTCCAGGGTCTCGAGACGCTGTCGCTCCGCATGGCGCGCCATGTCGAGAACGCCGCCGCTGTCGCCGAATTCCTGGCGTCGCACGAACTCGCGTCCAACGTCACGTATGCGGGATTGCGGTCGAGCCGGTACGGTCCGCTGGTGGCGAAGTACCTGCCGAATGGTGCCGGCGCGGTCTTCTCGTTCGACTGCCGGGGCGGGCGTGCGGCGGGCCAGGACTTCATCCGCGGCGTGACGCTGTGGTCGCACCTGGCCAACGTCGGCGACTCCAAGAGCCTGATCATCCATCCCGCCAGCACGACGCACCGGCAGTTGAACGACGACGAGCTGCGCGCGGCCGGTGTCGGGCCTGGAACCATTCGGCTGTCGGTGGGCATCGAGGCGGTTGACGATCTGCTGTGGGATCTCGAGCAGGGCTTCTCGCGTGTGCGGGCGTCGATCGCGACCGAAGTGGAGGCGCGGTGACGACGTTCGACCTGGTGCGTTATCAGGACGCGCTCACCATCCAGCGCGTCATTCATACGGCGAAGACGGTGGCGATCGTCGGGCTATCGGGCAACCCGCTGCGGGCGAGCTATTTCGTCGGTTTTTACTTGCGCCGTCACGGCTACACGGTCATTCCCGTGAATCCGCGCGAAACCAGCGTGCTGGGCCAGAAGAGTTACGCCAGCCTTCGCGACGTGCCGGGGCCCGTGGATATCGTGAACGTTTTCCGAGCGCCGGAGGCGCTGCCCGACATCGCCCGCGATGCCGTTGCGATTCGCGCCGGCAATCTGTGGTGCCAGTTCACGGTCATCAACGAGGAAGGCGCGCGGATCGCTGAGCAGGGCGGCCTGTCGGTGGTGATGGACCGCTGCATCAAGGTCGAACACGCGCGCTACATCGGCCGCATGCACTGGCTCGGGTTCAATACGCAACGAATCACATCGGTGCGCGGCGGCCTGCAATAGATTCGCGGACTGGTGGATTCACGCGATAGGCGCGTCGAACGTACTATCTGCGGCAGACCGACAGATCGAGCGTGTCGCCGTGCCGCAAGTGGCCAGCGATGGCCGAACCGCTGATCGTCAGGATCTTCTCGGCAGGGGTTCCTGGCTTGTGGCAGATCCCCACGCGCTGGTGGATCTTGCAGTTGGTCACGAGCCACACGTCCGCATTTGCATACACTCCGCCGTAGTCCACCAAATCGAAAACGACGGTGCCTTTGCCTCGAGCCGGCATGTTGCCGCTGACATTTATTGGAGGCACAGGCTGGTACGACGCTGACGCCGGCATGCCGAGGGTTCCTACGAACGGTTCGTTGTAGCACTGCGATGCGCCGTCGAGGATCACGCCGGCCGCGCAGACGTTGCGGCCGTTGATGTCGATGAAGTTGTCGACGATCAGCCCGCCGCGGCCGTCGCCGCTCGACGAGAGCACTGCGATCGGTTTCGCCGGGCAGGTCATTGACAGCGTGATTTCATCGAAGACGACGCGATCGATCGTCGGCGAACACGCCCCCGGATTCACGCACGGTGCGCTTTCGCTGACCGGCGCCCCGTGAAACAGCTTCAGCGCCGTCATCGGCTGCGCTTCAGTGACGCTGCAATACCCGAGAACGGCCGCCGTCGTGGCCAGCGTGATACAGGCACTTCGCATCGTCGTCTCCTTGCCAGAGCTGGCTCAGCAATGGCGGTGCCCGAGCAAGGAGGGCAGATTTCCTGCGTTTTCTGGAGGCGCGGCCGGTCGGCGACTACGCAAAGGTGATTGCGCCTTCGGATCTGGAAGAGCGCAAAGGTGCGCAATCACCGACCGGGAGAGAGCTATCGCCGCAGAACCGGAACGTCTGAACTTGCGCCAAACGTCGCGCTGAACTGGTTGTGGACGTACCATGTGTCCGTCGACGGCCGGTACACCGCCATGTCGGTCGCGCCGTCGCCGTCGTAGTCGCCCGGCACTGCAATGTCCCCGCTGGTGCCCCATGCCGTCGCGAATGACGACTTGTATCCCGACGATGATGTAAGCACGTACCACACGCCATTTCTGAACACGGCGGGATCCGCCTTGCCGTCGCCGTCGTAGTCGCCCGGCACCGCGACATCTCCTGAGGTGCCCCAGGAAACCGACGTCGAGGCCGTGAAGTTCGACGAAGAGGTGAGGATGAGCCACGTGCCGTTTCGGAAAACCGCAACGTCCGCACGGCCGTCGCCATCGTAGTCGGCGGCTACCGGAACGTCACCCGTCGTGCCCAACTGCAGCTGTCGCGAAGAGCTGAATTCGCCCGCCGAGAAGAGCAGCGTCCACGTTCCATTGTGGAAAACCGCCGCGTCGGTACGGCCGTCGCCGTCGTAGTCGGCAGGCGTCGGGGTGTCGCCGGTTGTGCCGATCGAGAGCGTCGGTCCGCCGCGGACGAACCACGAACCGTTGCGGAAGACAGCCGGCTGCATGGCCCGCGTGCCCAGGAAATCGCCGATCACCGGCACATCGCCTTTTGTGCCGAACGTGATCGGGGCTGCGGCCGCCATCGTCCCGGACAGCCAGCTGCGCCATGTGCCGTCGCTCGGGCGGAACATGACGAGATCCGCGCGCCGATCGCCTTCGACGTCGCCAACTGTTGCACGCACCGCAGACAGAATGGGCACGTCGGTCGGCTTGTTGAAGGTGATCGCCGAACTCACCCCGGTGGTCGGATTCAACCAGTACGCGATCCCTGTACTGGGCCGATAGACCACAAGCTCGACGCGGCCGTCGCCGTCGATATCCTGCGGGATCGGGATGTCGCCGGGCGCTCCCCAGCGCACGGCGAATTGATTGCGCACATACCATGTGCCGCTCGACGGACGGTAGACCGCGACGTCGGTTCTGCCGTCGCCATCGTAGTCGGCCGCAACCGGGATATCGCTGCCGATCCCCCAGTTGATGGCGTCCTGGCCAAGGATGAACCAGGTGCCGCGGCGGAACACGGCAGGCTGCGCGTATCCGGCGCCGACGTAATCTCCGGGCACAGGCACATCGCCGGCGGTGCCCCACACCGCGCCGTTCTGGCCAAACACGTACCATTGACCGCTCGACGGCCGGAACACGGCAATGTCCGTCCGACCATCGCCGTCGTAGTCAGCGGGCACCGGGATGTCGCCGGCGACGCCGAACGCCATTGATGTAACGTCTTTGATGAACCACGTTCCGGACGCCGGTCGGAACACGGCGAGATCGGCGCGGCCGTCGCCGTCGTAGTCGCCGGGCACCGGCACGTCGCCCGTCGTTCCCCACGCCTGCCCGCCGACGACGGCCGTTGTGCCTTTGATGGCCGTCCATGTCCCGTCCGATTGCCGAAAGACGCCAACGTCATCTTTGCCGTCGGCGTCGAAGTCGCTCCTGCGCGCGTTGGACGCGTAGGTCACATGTACTTCGACCGGCACCTGGGTGACGCCCGCGAGATCGCTCGTTGGCCTGACGGTGATCGTCGCCTTATAAATACCCGGACCGATGGGCCGCACGATCGCAAACCCGACGAATCCTGGCGCGCCGAACGCCACCGATCCGCTCGGCGTTGCGCCCAGCCACGGCGCGTTCGTCGTCGCGGTCCAGTTCAGCGCCACCGCACCGCGATCCGTGAGCGTGGCCGTGTGCAGCGATGAGGGACGGTTTGCCACCGCGTGGAAAATGATCGGCGCCGTCGACGATTCGAGCGTCGGCGAAAGCGAGAAGTAGAGGCGTCCTGCGTCGGCGCCGGCTGCGGTCGACGCAGTAGGCGCCGCGGCCACGACCGCGTCCGATCCCTGTCCGAGCACGTCGAAGGCGATCACCTGCTGCAGCGGCGGTCCGGCCGCGTCTGCGCGAATGCGGCGGTCGACGGCGGAAGCCGTGTCGAACGAGCTGGGGAATGAACTGCGCGGCCGTCCGAAGATCACGTCCACTTCGCCGCGCCCGCTGTTGGCGCCTGGAGCGAGCAGCGCAAGATCTTCCGTCTCATTCCGCGTAATGTTTCCCGCTGAAATCGACGCACCGAGCCGGTACCCGGAGCCGCCTCCCGTGATGTTCACGTCGGCGGCAATCAGCGGGCGGCTGGCCGTCGTCGACGGCCCGCCCCAGAGAACATACACTTGGCCGGCCGATGTCCGCCCGAGGGCCGAGACGCCCGGCGCCCCGATCACGAGGTCGAGAACGCTGTCGGAATCGACACGTGCGATCCACAGCGACGCGCCCGCCTGGTCGTTGGCGTTCGCGCCGACGAACACGCCGTCGGCTGATGTGGGAAGATCGACGACGGCCGGCCATTCGGCCGACGATCCGCGCCCTTTCACAACGTACACAGCGCCCGCGGAGGAGTTGGCGGCCGGTGCGCCGAGGGCGATGTCCTGAATGCCGTCGCCGGTGACGTCGCCACCGTAGAACACCGTGCCGATGCCTGGAGCGGTCAGGGTCGAGAGGGGAGTCGACGTCGACAGATCGATGGTGCCATGCGCGGTATGCGCGTCGACAACATACGCGCGGCCGTTGCCAGGCGCGCCGGCGACGATTTCGCGGTACCCGTCGTGGTTCAGATCCGCGGTGCCGAGGCCGCGCCCGAGCTGATCGCCGGCACGTCCAATAATCGTCAGCGACGCATTGGCTGTCGACAGCGTTGCGCCGCTCGCGATAGGGCTGTCGAAGAGATAAACCGCGCCTTTGCCGCCGAACGCACCGGGCGCTCCGATCACGAGATCGCGCGGCGTCTTTTGCAGCGTGATCAGCGGCTGTTCGACGGTCCGCACGAAGCCCACCGCGGTGCCGCGGCCGAAAAGGTCGCCCGCGGCGGAGCCGGTGAGGGTCACGTCGGCCGAATTCAGATCGAAGTCGCCGGTCTTCTTCACCCAGCCGAAGATGACGTACACGCGGCCGGTGTCGCTCGACCAGTTTGGCGCCGCGACTACCAGCTCCTTGTTATTGATATCGCCATTCAGATCGCCGCGATCGAGCTGCAGCCCGGCGTGTGCCCCTGCCACGACGCCGTCGACCATGCGGCGCCCGGCAGGTTGCGCCAGATCCACTTGCGCCAGCGCGGCGGTTGCCTGAAGCACGATGCCCGCCGCGACCGCGCGAACAATTGTTCTCGATGTCATATCCTCCCTCGCTCACCGCGGATACCGCTGAGCAAAGGAGGTGCCGCTGAACAGTATGCAAAAGCGGCGCTGGCGCGCGGAGAGTGGAACTTCCTTTCCGCGTGCCGCGATGAACAGGGAAAAACAGAGTTATGTTTGTGGCGTCAGCGCGACCTCGGCCAGGGACTCACCGGACGCGGCGGAGCCGTCGCGTTCGATGCCGGTATTGGTACTCGACGTTGCAGCGGCCGCACTCGAAGTAGTCCCACTGTTCGCGCATGGCGCGCACGCCTCCGGCGAAGCTGCGGAGATACCGGAGCGGCCGGGCACAAGTCGGGCACACCAGGTCGCTTGGCGGCGCGACCAGTTCGATGTCGGCGAGCGGTTTGCCCACGGGAGTGCCGGCGCGGCGCAGCGCGCGCTCGGCCTCGTCGAAAATGCGGCGGCTTCGGCCGACCTGCCCGTTAAGTTCGCGCGACCACGTGTGCAGCTGGGCGACCCCCGCCTGGGTGGCCCCGAGCAGCGCCGCGAGCGTCTGCGCGAGCGTGGTGGGGGGACATGGTTTGTGCAGCACCGCGTCGGCACCGGCAGCGCGCGCGCGGTCTGGCGGCGCCGCAGTCGGGTCTGCGGTGACGATGACGATCTTCGCGGTGGCGGTTTGGGGATCAGTCCTGATGAGGTGACACAGATCGATTCCGTTGATCCCCGGCAACCACGCCTCGGTGACGACAACATCAGGGTGGCTGTATAGCGCTTTCGCAAGCGCCTCGCGTCCATCGCCTGCCTGATCGGTATCCCAGTTCGACAGACGGAGGAACTCGCTGTAGAGCGCGCGCGTGTCGTCGTGAGGATCGACCACCAGTGCGAGCATCAGTCCGTAGAGTGAACAGTGTACTCGGTCGTCGAGGGACCACTGCCGCTGGCGTAACCTAACTCAACCGTTGCTTTCCGCTACTCCAACATCGGCTCGAGGAGGGGCCACACGTTGTCGGCGATTCGCTGGGCTCCCAGAGCATTCGGGTGCACGCCGTCCGAACCGGTCAGTTCCGGCGTGAGTGCGCCGGCAAGCAGGAACGGAACGAGCGGACTCTGGTAGCGCTGCGCGACACGAGGAAAGATCAGATGGAACGCGATGCTGTAATCGAGGCCGTGCGTCGGCGGCGTCTCCATTCCGCACAGCAGCGCCCGGACGCCGTGATGTGCGGCGGTGTCGACGATCGTGCCCAGATTGGTTTCGATCGCTGCCACATCGATGCCGCGCAACCCGTCGTTTGCCCCGAGCTCGAGAATGAGGATGGCCACGTTGCCGGTCAGCAGCGGCTCGAACCGGCGCACGCCATCGGCTGTCGTATCGCCGCTGATGCCGGCGTTGATGACTTTCCACGGTAGCGACCGTTGGTCGATGCGTGCCTGGAGCACCGCCGGAAAACTCTGATCGGGCGCAGGGTAGACGGCGAGGCTGTCTCCAAGGACGAGTATGTCCCGCACGCGCGCCGGCGAAGGCGGCGTCGGGACAGTCGGCGAGGGCGATCCGCCGCATGCGATGGCGCCGAACGCCACGACGATCCAGAGTGCCCGGCGCATCAATCTAGTATCGCGCCGGGACGCCCGAGCGAGGGTGAGCTCAGCGCTGCCGAGCTGAACGGAGAACCGTATGGGCTGTGAAGGTGTGGCTGTTCGTCGCGGTTGCTACTCTGCCCGCAACGCGATGATCGGATCGACTTTGGTGGCTCGCCGCGCCGGCACGTAGCTGGCGATGAACCCGCAGGCGCCGAGCACCAGCGATACCGCCACGAATACTGCCGGATCGAGCGCGCTGACGTCGTAGAGCAGCCCGGCCATCAACCGCGTCACCGCGACTGCCGCCGCGATACCCCAAATCGCGCCGGCGAGCACGAGGGTCATGCTGCGGCGCAGCACCAGCGCGAGCGTCGCGCCCGCATCCGCGCCGAGCGCCATCCGCACACCCAGCTCGCGCGTCCGTTCCGTCACTGAATAGGAGACGACGCCGTAGATGCCGACCGCAGCGAGCGCCAGCGCGCAGCCGGCGAACGCAATCAGCAGCAGCATGCTGATCCGCGGGAGGAATACGGAACGCGCAACGACGTCCACCATCGCGCTGGCATCGAAGATGGGCTGCTCCGCATCGACCGTCTGGATGGCGCGGCGAATCGAATCGGTGAAGGGCTTCGGATCCGACGCCGTGCGAACGACCAGCGCCATGCCGTTGAGCGGCTGCTGCCAGGCGGGCATGAAGAGCTCGGCCCGCGGAGCGCGATCGAGGCCGTAGTGCTTCACGTCGCCGACGATCCCCACCACTTCCGCCGCGCCGTGCGGGTTGCGAACGACGCGTCCAATCGGATCCTCCCCGGCGAAGTAGCGGCGGGCCATCGTTTCGTTGATGACCATGGCGCCGGGAGCGCCGGCGCGATCCCGATCGTCGAGAAAACGCCCGCGCACCAGCGGCATCTTCATCGTTTCGAAGTACCGCGGCGTGGCGATGCGGATATCGGCCCGCGGCTCTTCGCCGTTGGCCGGCGCCGGCTTGCCGTCGATCGTGAAGGGCAGCGCGAAATCGATCCCCACCGGATACATCGGCAGTGCGCTGACGGCAGCGACCGACTGCACACCCGGCAGATCGCGGATGCGCCGCAGCGACTCGGCGTAGAACCGTATGCGGTCGACGGCGCCGGTGTACTTGGCCTGCGGAAGATACACTTGCACGGCGAGAAGATTGGCCGGCTCGAAGCCGGGCGACACCTGCATCAGGCGCGCGAAGCTGCGCGTCATCAGTCCGGCGCTGACGAGCAGCAGCAGCGCCAGCGCGACTTCGGCGACGACGAGGCCGCCGAGCATGCGCGACCCGGAGCGGCTGGTCGAACCGGCGAACGCATGCATCGTGTCGCGCAGGCCGGCCTTTGCCGCCGCAAGCGCCGGCACGACGGCGACGACGACGGCGACGAGAATCGACGCCAGCAGCGCGAACAGCAGCACGCCGCCGTCGATCGCGATCTCCTGCATGCGCGGCAGGCTGCCTTCCGGCAGCGCCCGAACGAACCGGACCGTCGTCCAGGCCACCAGCAGGCCGAGGGCGCCGCCGCCGAGCGAGAGCAGCACGCTCTCGGCGAGCACCTGACGGACCAGCTGCAGCCGTGTCGCGCCGAGCGCCGCGCGCATGGCGATCTCGGTGCGCCGCGTCGACAGCCGCGCCAGAATCAGGTTCGCCATGTTGGCGCACACGATCAACAGCAGGAACCCGACCGCGGCGGAGATCAGCGTCAGCGCCGGCCGCACGGTGGTGACGAGTTCGTCGTGGGCCGAGGCGACGCGCGCACTCCATCCGGCGTTGCTGTCCGGATAGGTGGCGGCCAGCCGCGAGGCGATGACGCTCATCTGTTGCTGTGCCTGCAGCAGCGACGCCCCGTCGCCCAACCGGCCGACGACGTTCAGCGACCGCGCCTTCCGCGAGCGGCCGTGCGCGTCGTTCGGATCGAAGGCGAGCGGCGTCCAGATGTCCACGTGGCCGTTCGGGGGGAAGTCGAACGCCGCCGGCATCACGCCGACGACCGTGTAGGGCAGCGCGTCGAGTTGAATGGTGCGGCCGACGACCGACGGCGATGCGCCGAAATGGCGCTCCCAGAACGCGCGGCTGATCAGCGCCACTCGGTCGTGGCCCGGCTGCGATTCCTCTTCGATGAACACGCGCCCGAGGCTCGCGTTGGCGCGCAGGAGCGCGAACAGATTCGGCGTCGCGCGGACGCTCGGGACGTCCAGCGGCTCGCCGCCGCCGGCAAACGCGTAGCGCAGCTGGCGGAATGCCGCGAGCTCGGCGATCGAACGCGACTGCATTTTCCAGTCGACGAACGTCAGCGGAGCGACGAGGTCCGTCGACCCATCGGGGTTGCGTTCGGACACGACGACGAGGCGGGACGGATCGGCGTAGGGTAGCTGGTTCAGCAGAACGGCCTTGATCACCGAGAAGATCGCGGTGTTCGTGCCGATGCCGAGAACCAGCGTCAGGAGCGCGACGGCAGTGAACGCCGGCTGGCGCGCGAGCGAGCGCGCGGCGTAGCGGACGTCGCCGAGCCAGGTGCCCATCGGCGCGGAGTGTAACTCATCCTGCGGCGCGGTCCCACACATCGTTGGACCGCGGCCCGCAGGTGGTTACGTCGGGCGAACGTCAGCCTCCAATCCGCACGTACCCGCGCAGCTGCAGGTTGACCATGGTCGTCATCGCCCAGAGGTCCACCTGCACGTCCGGCAGCACCTGCGACGGCTCGAGCTTCTTGCCGAGGATGCCCTGTCCGCAGACGCGCAGGTCGACGCCGGCCTGTTTGAGCTCGTGGAGCATCGCGATATTCGGGTTGTCCATCCCGTTGTGGCGCGCCTTGTAGACATCGTTCACCAGCGCTGCGTCGCCGCCGCCCTGGTGGAAGACCGCGGCGAGGTGGCGATGGTTTGCCGGCACGCCGTTGTGCGCGAGGGTATTCAGGTACAGCGCGATGGTTTTCAGGGTGGGATGGACTTCGTCGGGCTTCGCCTGCGCGGCGACGGAGAACACCACCTTGTAGTCGGTGTTCGGATCCGGCAGTTCCTTCGCCCCGGCGAAGTCTTTCGCAGGCGCGACGCCGGCCATGGGCAGCTTGTCGTCTGCCAGCGTGAGCACGCGGCCCGAATATCCGAACAACACACCGACAGCGAGCGCCGCCGCAACAATTGTCTTATTCATCGAGCCTCCAGGTCGTGGGCTGCACGACATCAGCGCAAATACGCTACTACAGGTCTTCCGCCGAGGTCCCGCGGGTGTAGTATTCCCGCTTCCAAAGGGAGGCCTGCATGGCGGAACATCGCTCGACGCGTGATCGCGTCCTCAAACTGTGGGGCGGCGTGGCGGCTCTGGCGCTGGTCGCGCTGATGAGCAGCCAATCGGCGGTGGCGCATCACTACGTCACAGACGCAAGCGGCACATGGTGGGGCATTCAGGATTCCGCATCGCCGAACGTCGACACCGGCAGCATCCGCGCAACCCAGACCGGACCCGGCGACTGCCTCTTCAACAACTGCATAACACCGCCATACAGCACGACGATCAATGGCTTCGGCGGGATGAAAGTGCTGGTCCACGTGAATCCGGCGCCGCGGATGAATGGCGAAATCCTGCGCGGCTACGGCCTTCTCTTCGACGGCACCAACCGTTTCACATCGACGCGGTCGATTGACCTCGGCGGCGTCGCGATCTCGCGTTCGGTGTTCATCAACTCGAACGCGAACTGGGGCCGCTGGCTCGATACCTTCACCAACACGACGAGGGCGCCGATCACGATCGAAGCGGCCTTCGGCGGGCAATCGGGCTACGGCGACCCGCTGACCAATCCCGCCGACGCGCTTCACGTCTCCCCGTTCAACGCCAGCTCGATCGTGAACACGTCGAGCGGGGACACGGTGGTGTCGGCGGCGGATGCATGGGTCGAAACGGCGACGCCGGCCAACGGCGCCACGCCGGTCGGCGGCCCGCAGGTGACGGTTATCGGCACGCCGAACTCCCCAACGGCGCCGTTCGCTGGCGCCATCACCTTTGCCGGCAACTGGCTGGATGATGCTTTTCACGACCCGCTCGTCTACACCGGCCACCGCGGCAACTTCCAGGCGTACGTGAACAGGATCACGCTCGAGCCGGGGCAATCGCGATCGGTGCTGCACTTCGTTGTCCTCGGCCAGATGGTCACGGCGGGAACCTCGGCGTCGGTCCGCGCCGGCGTTGAAGGCGTCGCGACGCAGCTCGCGGCGGCTCCCGAGGTCGGCGACCTGACCCCGGCGGAAGTGTGTTCGATTACTAATTTCAGTGCTGCCGCGCTCGCCGCGCATGGCTTCGACTACACGATCTGCAGCGCCAAGCACGGCCATCACCTCGTGACCGTCGCGCAGCCGCCGGTGCCGAAACAACCGAAGGACAAGACGTCGGTGAAATACGACGTCGTCGGCAAGACGATTCAGCGGCTGCGCGCGGACATGGAAGCAGGCGACATCACCTCCGCCGAGATCACGCGCGCATATCTGGATCGAATCGAGGCCTACGACCGCGGCCAGTTCGGGTTCCACGCGTTCGAGATCGTCGCTGAGAACGCGATGGAGCAGGCGAGAGCCGCCGACAAAGCGCGCCGGCACGGCGCCCACGGCCCGCTGCTCGGCATCCCGATCGCGGTCAAGAACCTGTACGACACCTTCGATATGGCCACGACGAACGGCAGCCTCACGTTCGAGGGCTTCCGTCCGGCGCACGACGCGTTTCAGGTGGCGCTGCTGCGCGCCGCCGGCGCCGTGATCATCGGCAAGACCGGGCTCGAGGAGTACGCGACCTACGGCAGCTATTCGAACGATGGGTTCGGGCAGGTGTGGAACGTGTTCAATCCATCGAAGTCGCCGATTGCGTCGAGCGGTGGTTCGGGCAGCGCACTGGCGGCGAATTTCGCCGCCGCGGCGATGGGATCGCAGACCGGCGACTCGCTCTATGGTCCGTCGAGCGCGCAGAGCCTGGTGACACTGCGAGGCACCGACGGTCTCGAAAGCGGAACCGGCGTCATGCCGCTGGTGTATCTGACCGACTTCGGCGGTGTGATGGCGCGGTCCGTCCCGGATCTTGCCGACATGCTGAACGTCGTCGTCGCCACCGATTCGGCCGATCCTGAAACGTCCGCGCCAGGACGGCACGTCCCCGGCGACTGGCGATCCGTCCTCGATCCGAACGCGCTCAAAGGCAAGCGCATCGGCTTCATCACGTCGCGATGGATCGATCCGTTCGGGACGACCAACACGGTCCAGATCGAGCAGCAGCGCGCGCTTCAGTTCCTGACCGCTGCCGGCGCGACGATCGTCCCGATGGGCGGCGCGTTCGGTCCGGATACGCCGCCGGCGCCGGTGTCGCCGACGACGAACATCCGCGCGGAGGGATGGCGGCGCTACATCGACAGCCATCCCGAACTGCTCGCGCAGGGGTTCCAGCTCTTCTCGGACGTCGACGTGCAGTGCTCGCAGCGCAAGGTCGAATACGTGCGCGCCGATCCAAGTGCGTGCCTGACGCCGGCGCCGCCGCCGATGACTGAAGCGGAAGTGCAGGCGTGGCGCGATTACCGCCGCGGCCGCCAGAAAACCGCGGCGCAGTGGATGGACACGGCGACGGCCGACGGCAAACCAGTCGACGCGGTGATCTATCCCGGGCTGCTCAGCGACATCAGCCTGAACGACGGCGGGGGAAGCAAGAACAGCTTCGGCCGCCGCGACACCCCGAGCGCCGCGAACGGCATTCCCACCGTCGCGTTCCCCGTCGGCTACGACGATGTCGGCCAGCCGATCAACGTGCAGCTGATGGGACGCGCGTGGGACGACGACAAGCTGGTGGGGATGGCATACGCGTTCGAGCGGGTGGCGAACGCCGCGGGACAGGGGCACGTCGAAGCGACGACGGCGCCGCGGCTGCGGCACGATCATCGCCGCGACTAGCGCGACCGTCAGCGAAGCTGCCGATCAAGAGCGCTATCACGGAGGACACGGTGGCATCACGGTGGACACGGCGATCTTTGGTACAACGAAGTACGAAGAGAACAGTGCCCTCCGTGGATCCTCCGTGCCCACCGTGGTAGTGCTTGAGACAAGCAGTCGACGTCAGTAGATCGTGAGCTTCATGCCGACCGCGAGGTCCGGGTCCGCATTCCACCGGACGCGAAACGGCAGGTTCATGTTTTCCCGGGCGTAGAGATGCGCCAGCACGTGGCGCTGTCCGGCGGAGAATCGATGGCTGACGCCAACGGTGATCGCGCCGTAGTCGCTGTCGAATGCCGTGATCCCGGTCGGCTGATACGGCGTGGTGCTGCCGTCGATCTGCAGGTGCAGGCCACCGTTGCGGGTCAGTTTCAACTCCGGTCCGAACGAGAACGCCAGAGCGCTGCGTAACAGCGGAAGACCGAAAGCGCTTTCCGAATCGAAGATGAGATTGCCGCGAACATCCGCGTGCACCGCCGCCCACGACAGCACCTTCTTGTCGAGGCTGATTCCGAATCCGGCGAAGTTGCCCTGCGTAAACGCGGTCGCGCCCGACAGATTCAGCGCGGCGCGTGCCGCGACGCGGACGCCGCTGGATTGCGGCGGCGCGTCGTGCAGCCGCATCTTCGCGGTCACCAGCACGTCGCCGAACCCTGAGCGGTCGCCGCGCTCCGCATAAATTGATTGCCCGTGGACTACGACCGTGCCGAGCGGCGGCGCGACCGCGGCGCTGCTGCGAAGCTGGTTCTTGGCCGACTCGCGTCCGGTCAGGCCCGCCCACCAGTCCTCGAATCCGGAAATGAAGCCGTTCAGCATCCCGCTGTCGCTTTCGGTGAACTGCACCTGAGCACCGAGCTCGAGCGGAGGGAGCGCACCGACGCGCACGCCGTGGCGGAATTCGAGCGCGGCGGTGTGCGCCTCGTAGCGCTCGCTGATTAGCGCGTTGTCCGTCTGCTCGCGGTAGAAGGTGTTCGCGGCGACGAAATGCAGCGACACTTCGCTGGCGCCTGGTTCGAGCACGCCGGCCCCTTCCCCGGGCAGCACGTATCCGCGGCGGCCGGCGCCGGCCTGGTCCACCGGAATCGGCCCAGACGGCTGCCAGGCGGACACATCGGCCGCGTCGGGCGGTGCAGACTGTGCGAATATCTCGGTCGCAGACAAGATCGCGACGACGAACAGCACAACCGGAAAGATTCGGTGGACCATGGACCCTCGCCCGGGCTCCAGTGTTATCGTCGCCGGAACAGAGCGGCAGTAGGGAGGTTGGTCAATGGCGCGCATCATCCTCGGATGTTCACTCCTCGCGATTCTCGTGGCCTCGACCTTTGCGCAGGAGCCGGGCACGACGCCCCGGTTCACCGGGACATCGACGCCGATGGACGGCAAGGATCTGAGCGCCGCCCGCCGCAGCTTCGAGGCCGGCGCGCGCTCCTACTGGCACAGCCACGACAACGGGCAGCTGCTGCTGGTCGAAAAAGGGAAGATGCGCACACAGAAGCGCGGGCAGACGATGAAGGAGCTCGGCGCCGGCGAGAGCGATTACACCGGTCCCAACGTCGTCCACTGGCACGGCGCGGCGCCGAACGAGGCACTGGTCCAAATCAACGTCGGCTTCGGCGGTGGCTCCAAATGGTACGAAGAAGTCACCGCCGATCAGTACAATGGCAAACGATGAGCCAGTCGAGTCGGATCAGCGCTGCTCGCGAGCCAGATCGCTGACCGCCGTCGATAACAGCCGCACCTTCGCAGCGTCGCTCGACGCCGCCGCGGCATTGGTCAGGCGCGTCGCCAGCTCGGTCAGCGCGGTTCGGCGCTGTGCTCCGGACCGGCGTTCCGCCGTGTCGAGCGCGCTGCGCGTCGAGGCGATCGCGTCGGCGCCCAGCCCCTTGGACCGCTCCAGCTGGTCGACATACGCGCGCGCGAGCGGGAAGCTCGGCGCCCACACCAGCTTCTGCTGATCCTGCGTGTTCCAGTAGGCCATCCGCACGGTTTTCGCGGCTGCGAGTTCGTTCGCCGAGATCAATCCGCTCGGCAGCAGCTCGTAGATGTCGAGGCCGCGCGCGATCTCCGAGCTGACGATGACGCCGTTGTACCAGTAGGCAGACCACGAGCCGCCCATCATCATGCGTGACCCGTCGACCGGGCCGCGATCGAAATAGGCGATCTCCTGCGGGTGATCGATGTCGGTCCAGTCGAACACCGAGATGCCGCCCTGATACCACGCCTGCACCATCACGTCCCGGCCGGGAATCGGAACGAGGGATCCGTTGTGCGCCACGCAGTTCTCCTCCGACGTCTGCGGCGCCGGCAGCTTGTAGTAGCTGTGAAACTTCAGCTTGTTGTTCTCGATCGTGAACAGCGCGTCGGCGCCCCACTCCTTCTTGTCGGTGACGCGGCAGCGCGGCTGCCCTCCGCCGCCCCATTCATCGCTGAACAATAGCTTGGTGCCGTCGTTGTTGAACGTTGCCGAATGCCAGAACGACATGTTCGCGTCGGCGGCGGCATCGACCCGCACCGGACGTTCGGGGTCGTGGATGTCGAGCAGCAGGCCGAGGCCGGCGCACGCGCCGCCGGCGAGGCCAATCTCCGGGTACACCGTGATGTCGTGGCACTGGTTCGGGCCGGTCGGCGGTCCCTGATTGCCGCGGCCAGGGCCGGCGGCTGCTCCCGGCGCGCCTCCGCGGCCGCGTTCACCGCGGGCAGCCGCGGCGGCCGCTGCCGCTTCGCGATCGCGCTGATCCTGCGCCGTGCGCTCGGCGTTCGCCGGCGGAACCGGCAGATCCTGAAAAATTCGCGGCGAGCTGACGATCGCCGATTGTTCAGGCGTGCGCAGCGGAACTTTGACCACTTCGAGACGGAACCGCGCCGTGTTCGGATCGTCGATGCCGCCGTCCTGGCAGCCGGGCACTTCCTCCGCCGACCGCACCGCTGCCGTTCCAGAAACATAGATGAACACGTTCGCATCGTCGCCCTGCTTGGTGACGACGGTGTGCGTGTGCGATCCGCGACAGGTCTGCACGGTGGTGACGAGCTTCGGATGCCTGACGTCGGCGATGTCGAAGACACGGATGCCGCGCACGCGCAGCTTGCTCACTGGCTCGGGCACGCCTTCGAAGCCGCAGTCGGTGCGGCTGTTCGTCGCTTCCGACGACATGAAAAGCAAATTCCGGTACACCGACACGTCGTTCTGTGACGCGGGGCAGAGATAGGTTTGCATCAGCGCCGGCTTCGACGGGTCGGAGATGTCGTAGATGTCGAAGCCGTTGTAGTTGCCCTGGATGACGAGGTTCCCGGAGAACGCGAGATCGGAATGCGTGGAGCCGAGCGTGCGTCCCTTCGGCGGCGTCGTGGAGAGCATGCGCATGTTCCATGCGGCCTGCCCGGCGTCCCAGCGTCCTGCCTTGAGACCGACCCGCGGATCGGGAGTGGGTGCAGTCGCGCCGACGATTGGTGCCACCGGCGCCGGCATCACCGCAGGCGGCGGCGGGGGAGGCGGAGGTGGCGTCGCGCGGCCGCCTCCAGCAGCGGCGGCGGGGGCCATCGCCGCCGTGGGCGCGGCTGGTGCCGACGGAGTCGCGGCAGCTGGCGCCGCCGGCGCCGCCGCGGCTGTCGGCGGAGCGGTCTGCGGCGTCGATGCCGGTGCTGCTGCCGCCGGTGTCGCCGGCGCGGCTGGTGGCGCCGCTGCCGGGGTCGTCGCCGGCGGCTTGCCGGCCGAATTCGTACATCCGGGCACGCCGAACATGCCGGCAGCACCGAGCGCCGTCGCAAGCAGAGCGTTGGTCAGCAGCAGTCGCAGCTTCATCGTTTGTTCCCCAGCATCTCGTTCATCCGGCTGATTTCGGTGGACTGGTCGGCGTAGACGTCGGACGCGAACTTGAATACGAGTTCATCCTGCGCGGCGCCGTAGGACTTGAACAGCTTGTCGACCATATCGATCGCGCCCTGGTGGTGCTTGATCATCCCGAGGAGAAACAGCCGGTCGAATTCCGGGCCGCGCGCGCGATCCAGTTCCGCCATCTCCTCGTCGGTGAGCATGCCCGGCATCAGCATCTCGTGGGTCATGCCGTTCATCGTCATCTTGTGACGCGTCGAGGTGGCGTCGGGCACTTCGAGGCCGCGATCGCGCAGCCACGTCTGCATCGTCGCGATCTCGTCGCGCTGGCCGACGACGATGCGCTCGCAGAGGACGGCGACGTCGGCGCGCGCCCCGTGCGACGGCGCCCATCCGGCCATGACGACCGCCTGCGCGTGATGGGGAATCATGCCGGACATGAACTCGACGTCGGCATCGCTGTACGGGAGCGAGCCGAGGCCGGGCGGCGTCGGGTGGAGAGCGGCGGATTGACGCGGCGCACAGCCAGCGGCCAGGGCCGCTGCGGCCACGATCGCGAGCGGAAGCGATTTGCGCACGACGCGTATCGTAATCGATTCGGTGGAAACATGCGGACGAGAACATCGAGCCCCGTTTCAGCGACGTCTCCCGCAGGACCCAGATCGTCCGCCCTTCACAGTTTCCAAATGCGCCGCTGGACTCGTCCTGCCCCAGGTTCTAGGATCCGGCCACACGAAACGGCAAGTTCAGCGGAGGTCGTGATGAAGACGAACGCGGTCGTTCTGCTCATCGTCTCTCTTGCGGCGCTCGGCTGCGACGCCAAGAGCTGCGACCAGATCGGACAGGTCGGGCAGCAGGCGGCGGCGCGCTTCGCCGACGCGGACAACGACGGCTGGTTCGATCAGGCCGAAAACCGCGCGACGACGCTCACCATCACGACGGTCACGTTCAGCGGCAGCCAGCAAGGCCGCTATCGCGTCGTGGTCGATGGCGTGCGCTTTCCGAACGGTCCCACGATCGCCGTCGGAGACGACGATCCGAACGGCTGGTTCGCCGTGGCGCCGACCGATACGGCCACGATGAATGTCGGCGTCGCCACCCGCATTCAGGGGCGCAACAAGTACAACGGCTCGCTCGACCCCGGTCGATCGCAATACACCTCGAACATTCAGATCGAACAGTTGACGGGCAGCGGCATCATCGACTTCGGAACCGTCGCCGTCAATTACACCTCCGACGGCGGCCAGTCGTTCAGTCCGACGTTCGGCGGTGGCGCGTTCACCTCGGTGACGGTGAACCTCACGACGAGCACGGCGCAGTTCGCCGATCCGAATCCGGGCAACGCTGCAGGCGACAGCGATGGCGACGGCATCGCGGAAAGCGACGAGGCGCTGCTGGTGTCGAGCTTCGGCGGCATCGGTGATCCGCGGCCGGGGATGCGCGACCTCGTCCTGGTCGTCGGCTTCACCGAGCCGCAGTGGAATATCGATCCGCAGACGGTCCGTCTGCTCAAGACCCTGTTCTTCGAACACGCGATCAACCTGCACGTCGACAACGGCACGCTGAACGGGAAGCCGGGCATCGGCGGCCTGCAACTGCTTGGCGGTGCGCCAGTCGTGCCGGGTACGAAGATCAGTCTGGCGCAGGCGACGAGCATCCGCAACGCGCTGCCCGCGACGCGACGATTCGCGCATACCGCCATCCTCGCGGCATCGATCGACGTGGGCTGGGGTGTCACCCGCCTCGTGACACCGCTCGGCGCCGGCAACGTGTCGGGCATCGACGCGCAGCTGGAGCCGCTCGCGCCGAATATTTTCAATTATCAGACGGGCGTGCTGCTTCACGAGCTCGGACACCAGCTCGGGCTGTGTCATCCGACGCAGCAGGACGGGACCACGACCATCGGCGCGGGCTTCGCGCCATGCGGAGCGATCCCGATGGCCGAGCGGGATCCCGGCGCGACGGCGATGGGCTCGCCGGCGGAAAACTCCGGATTCTTCGGCGCGCCGGCGGCGGTGGTCAATGCGCTTCGACGTCCGGTGGACTTCACGCCAGGACAGTGGGGCCTGGTGAACGTCGGCGCCGGCCTGGCGCCGTAGCGATCAGGGCGTTCGGATTGCCAGCGGCCGCGGCGCGGTCTTCGGATCGACGCCGCGCCGCATCGTGATCTGACGTCCGCGCTTCGTCATCGCCGTCACTTCGACGTCCACCCGCGACGCATCGGCCGTCGCCACGTGAAGCGGCATGACGTTCTGGGAGCAATAACCCCCGCCGCTATCCACCAACCCCGACGAAATCAAACGCCGCGTGCCCGCCTGATAGACGCGCACCTCGGCGCCGGCCTTCGTGTGGCGCCCTCGACCATCGACGACGTCGACGGCGAGCGATTGACGGGCGCGGGACGCGGGCAGGAGATTCCTGAACAGATAGTGGCCGCCGCTCGGATCGTTGTTGGTCAACGCCAGATCGAGGGCACCGTCGTTGTCGTAGTCCACCCACTGCACGCCGGGGCTCGCGTCGTGGTCCTTGATCAGCGCCGGCAGCGCCTCGCCGAACCTGCGGCCGTCGTGGTGAAAAAGATGATCGGGATAGTGCGTCTCGTTCACGAGATAGCCGGCGACGTACAAATCCGGACGGCCGTCGTTGTCGTAGTCGCCCCAGGACGGCGTGGTTGCGTGCTGCGCGAAGAACAGGCCGAACTCTTTCGTGACATCCACGAAGCGATGGCCGCGATCGTTCCGATACAGCGCGCTCGGACCGTAGTTGGCGACGAACAGATCGAACACGCCGTCGCCATCGACGTCGGCGACCGCCGGGCCGACGCCGCCGAACTCCGGCGATGCCCGTGGTGCCTCGACCCCGAACTCCCGCGCGACGTCGACGAAGTGGCCGGCGTCGTTCCGATACAGCCCGTTGGTGTCGCCGTTCTGGTTGGCGACGAACAGATCGAGATCGCCGTCCATGTCGACGTCGAACCACACCGCGCCGACCGACTTGCGCGGATCGCCGATGCCCGACGCGACCGTAACGTCGGTGAAGCGGTCGCCGTCGTTGCGAAACAACTGGTTCGGCTTGTCGCGGAAGGCGACGAACAGATCGAGGTCGCCGTCGTTGTCGTAATCGATCCACGACGCCTGTCGCGTGACGCCGGTCAGGTTCACGCCCCGTTCGGCTGCTACGTCGGTGAAGTGCCGGCCGTCGCCATCGTTTCGATAGAGCCGGTTCGGGGTGCCGTCGATGAATCCGACGTAGAGGTCCACGTTGCCGTCGCCGTCGAAATCTCCCCACGCGGCGGCGCGGGTCTCCACCGTGTTGGTGAGCCCGACCTCCGCTGCGACGTCGGTGAAGCGTCCGTGGTCCTGGCGATAGAGCCGATTGGGCCGGCCGCGGAACCCCACAAATTCGTCGAGCTGGCCGTCGTTGTTGTAATCGGCCCACGCGTTCGGCATGCCGCCCGGCGCAGAAAAGAGCTCCGGCTGGACGAGGGTAAACTGCGGACTGCGATCGGCCCCGGGAGCGGCGGCCAGCGCTGCCGACACGACGAACGGCGTGAAGAGGACGCGTCTTGCGAGCACAACCGTACGGGGGCATGCTAACGCACCTGCACTGCAGGACGCCGCCTAACCACCGGGCGGATTCGACCGTCAAAACTGCCTATGGCCACCCTCCTGAATGACGTTCGTTACGCTGTTCGGCTCCTCCTGAAGCATCGAGGGTTCGCCGCGGTGGCGATCCTCACGCTCGCGCTGGGGATCGGCGCGACGACCGCGATCTTCACCGTGGTGAATGCGGTGGTGCTGAGTCCATTGCCGTTCGTCGACGCCGACCGGCTGGTGGAAATCCGGATCATCAGCCAGAACGACGAAGGCTTTCCGCTGCCGGATGCCGATTTCATCGCCTGGCGCGACGGCAACCAGACCTGCGATGCGGTGGCGGTCTACGACCGCGGGTCCGCGACCCTGACCGGGCAGGGCGACGCAGAGCGCATTGCGGTGGCTCAGGTGACGGGCCAGTTCTTCCATGTGTTCGGGGCGAGGCCGCTCGTCGGCCGCGTGTTCCACGACGGCGACGACAAACCAGCGGCGGCAAAGGCGGCGGTGCTGAGCCACGCGTTCTGGATGCGGCGCTTCCATGGCGACGCGAACGTGATCGGGCGAACGATTGCCATCAACGGCGTCGAGCGCGCGATCGTCGGCGTCATGCCCGACGGATTCCGGTTTCCGCAGGACATCGATGTCTGGAGCACGCTGACGATCGAAACGCCGACCCGGCGCGGCCCGTTCTACACGACGGGCGTCGGGCGGCTCAAGCCGGGCGTCTCGATGTCGGAGCTGCGCGCGAACCTCGGCGCCATTGCCGCCGGCCTCAAACGGCAGTACCCCGGGCCGGAGGACTGGACGCTCGATGCCGTCTCGCTTCAGGACGCCGTCGTCGGCGACACACGACGCGTGCTGTACGTGCTTCTGGCGGCGGTCGGGTTCCTCCTGCTGATCTCGACCGTCAACGTCGCGAACCTGCTGCTTGCGCGCGCCGTGACGCGCGAGCGTGAAATCGCCGTGCGCGGCGCGCTGGGCGCAGGCCGCGGGCGGATTGCCGCGCAGCTGGTCACCGAAAGCGTTGTGCTGGCGGTGGCTGCCGGCGTGCTCGGCCTCGTGTTCGCCTGGTGGGGAACGCAGGCGCTCGTGGCGCTTGCGCCGAGAGGCATCCCGCGGCTCGGCGAAGTGCGCATGAACACCACGGTCTTCTTCTTCGCGCTCGCCGCCGCGGCCGCGTGCGGTGTGGCGTTCGGTCTGGCTCCGGCGCTGCGCGCGTCGCGTCTGCCGCTCGTCGACACCCTGAAAGAGGCGGGCCGCTCCGCAACCGGCGGCCGGCGGACGCTGCAGCAGCTGCTCGTGGTCGCGGAAATCGCGCTCGCGCTGATGCTCGCGGTCGGCGCCGGGTTGATGATTCGCAGTTTCGCCGAGCTTCGGAAAGTCACTCCCGGATTCGATCCGGGACGGCTGCTCACGTTTCAGCTGGCGCTGCCGTCTGCGCAGTACTCGCAGGACCGGCAGATTCGGGCGTTCTTCGATGCGCTGGTGCAGCGCCTCGAAACGCTGCCCGGCGTCCGATCCGTGGGCCTCACGATCAGCCTGCCGCCGGACCAGCTCTACATCACGGACAACTTCATGGTGGAAGGGCAGGTGCTGCGCCGGAACCAGAGCGCGCCGGTCGGCCCGGTGCTGATGGTGAACGACACCTTTTTCGCCACGCTGGGCGTGCCGCTCGTGCGCGGCCGTGTGTTCGACGAGCGCGACGAAGCCGGCCGCGACGAGACGGTGATCATCAACGAAACGCTGGCCAGGCGGTTCTACCCCGGCGTCGATCCGATCGGCCGCCGTTTCAAGATCGGCGGCCCGGAGCGTCCAATCGGCCCGAACAACAAGTGGAAGACGGTGGTTGGCGTCGTCGGGGACATCAAGTATTCGGGTCTCGACACGCCGGCCGAGCCGACGTACTACCTGCCGTACCGCCAGAGCCCGTTCGACCAGCAGTTCGTGGTCGTGCGAACCGCCGGCGATCCGGCGGCGCTCGCGCCGTCGATCAAACAGGTTGTAGCGTCGCTCGACAAGGATGTCCCGGTGGCGCGGCTGCGGACGATGAACCAGCTGATGGATGCGTCGGTGGCGCCGCCGAAATTCCGGATGCTGCTGGTGTCGATCTTCGCCGCGGTCGGCCTTCTCCTCGCGGCAATCGGGACCTACGGCGTGCTGTCGTACATCGTGTCGGATCGCACGCGTGAGCTCGGCCTGCGCGTGGCGCTCGGCGCGACGTCGCGCGACGTCGTCACGCTCGTTTTGCGCGAGGTGCTGGCCCTGGCAGCGACCGGCGTGGCGCTCGGCATCGTCGGCGCGCTCGCCACCACGAAACTGATCGGGACGCTGCTCTTCGGCGTGCAGCCGCACGACGCAGCCACCTTTGCGACCATCGCCGCCGTCGTCGCCGCTACGGCGCTGGTTGCCGGCTACGTACCGGCGAGGCGAGCCACACGCGCGGATCCGATGGCGGCGCTGAGAAGCGAATGAGGTGGGCGCCGCGCGATCTTCAACCTTTTCTGGTGCGGCTCTCGCGCAGATACAGCGGACTGTAGGTGAGTCCGTACGGCGTGCTGACTTTCACCGACGCCTTCTCGCGGGAGAACTTCGCGGCGGCGTCGTCGATCGCGCGCCGCTCCTCGTCGGTGCAGTCGCGCATCGTAATCTCGTCGCGCGGAATGAAGAAGACCTGACCGATCGGCAGGTTCTGCGTGGCGGTGATCCCTTCGCCGGGCTGGAGCACGTAGCGGAACTCCGTCTCGTGCGGATACCAGTCGGTCTCCACGCGCACCACCAGCATTGGAGCGATGGGGCGCTCGATCATGTTGAAGATCGGCGCGTAGACCGTGTCCCACCCGGCCGGCGTCTGGAAGTTGAATGCGCCGCGCAGCGCGAGCGCTCCGGCGGGGGTCCCGAGATCCTCGGGGACGACGAAGGTGCGCGCGGCACGGAGCGCCTCGTCGTGCGAAATCGGCGGCGACGGCACGTGAAACGAAACTTCCTGCTTCATGATGCCCATGCCGCCCACCGGCAGGGCAATCGCGACGGAAAAAAGCGGATCCCATCCGCCGCGGGCGCCGCTCAGGAAATAAGTGAAGCGGTAGCGTCCCTCGCCTTCGAACTCGAGATGAAAGGACTCGTGGGCCTCGAGCGGCGGATAGACGAGAAACCCGAGCGCGCTGCCCGCCTCGAGGACGGGGCAGTGCCGCGCGTGCTGCGGGAGCATCGGTCGATTGCTTTCGCGGCGCGGCGGGAGTCCGACGCCCGGCCGCCGCGAGTTGGGATAGAGACGCACTTCCATACGCCGCACTGTAACGTAGGAACTAGCTTCAGGCGAATCGATCGGGGCAGCCGGCCGTCAAACGCACTGCTACACGCGATACCCCCGGAGCGCTCCGGCATGACTAACGGAGCGCGGCTCGTCTCCACGATCAGCGACAGAGTTATACGCGGAACGCTATGGACCGACGATGCGCAGGTTCTTCGGCGCCGCAGGCACTTGCGAAGTCCCAGCGGCTTGCGTGATCGTGAATGTCTGGCCAGCGATGGTCAATGTTCCCGTGCGCCCGCTGCCGGTCGTGTTTGCCGCGACGCTGTAGGTCACCGTACTGATTCCGGTGCCGCTGGCGCCGGCGGTGATCGCGACCCAACCGACGTTGCTCACTGCAGTCCAGGAGCAGCTTGTTCCGGCTGTCACCGCCAGGCTGCCCGTGTTCGCCGCGGAGGGCACCGACGCGCTCGTCGTTCCCAGCGCATAGACGCAGCTGTTCGCGGCTTGTGTGATCGTGAACGTCTGGCCGGCGATCGTCAGCGTTCCGGTCCGCGGACTATTGGTCGTGTTCGCGGCGACGCTGTAGGTCACCGTACTGATTCCGGTGCCCGTGGCGCCGGCGGTGATCGCAACCCACGCGACGTTGCTGACCGCGGTCCACGAGCAACTCGTACCGGTCACGATTGACAAACTGCCGGTGTTTGCCGTCGACGGCACCGACGCGCTCATGGTCCCGAGGCTGTAGACACACTGTGCTTCGACGGGGCGCACGTCGAGCGCGAGCGCCAGCACGATGAGCGCGCAGCAGCGTCGCAGCGTGATCGGTTGTCTGGGCGGCATTCCCGGTGCCCGGAGGAGTGCGCAGGATGGTGCACAACCCGCGCCCCCGAGGCAGGGGCGCAAGCGGCTGTCCTACAGGTACTTACCAAATCCGCACCGACGCGAACTTTTCAGTTGTGTGGAACGCGCGACGGAAATGCAAACCGGCTCGCCCGAGGCCAGACGATGTCCCTTTCCCAGCCAGTGCGTTGGGGGCGACGCTAGTCGGCGAGCGCCCCTGGCTCGAGACCTTCATCCATCGCGCGCGACGGGACTGAAGCAGCGCCTCCCGGGGCTTCGAAGGCGGTTGTGCGGCGATTCACGCGCCGAGGGCTGCTTCGGCGTCGGACATCACTTCGCTTTGACGAACACGTCCTTCACGGCGGCGTAATTCTGCGAGCCGCGAAGGGTGTACCCGTGCTGCACGACAACAACGCGTTCCACCAACAACTCGTCACCGCCGGCGTTCAGTCGACGCGTTTCCCTCGTCGTGACCGTCTGCCCGTTGATGTTGCGAAACAGGTCGGTCACAAGCGCATCACCCTCCCAGTGCGAGGTCGCCGTTCCATTCGGGATCGCGGTCGGTTGTCCGTCGAACCGATAGGTCAGCGTCGCGACTTTATCGCCGCTGCTGACGGTGAGGACGAGGTCGTCTGCGCTTTGCACGATCGCGAGCGATAGCGGGCCGATCGGCTCGCTTTGGACAGCGGACTCGCTGCGCTCGCGGTCCATGACCCACGTGCCACTCAGATTTGGTCGCGTTTGGCCCAGTGCCGTCGACCCACTCAGGAGAACGAGCGCGAACGTGAGAAGCCGTACCATACGCCACCTCCGCCGCGGTCGACTGATGAGGCGAATGTCAGTGTTCCGCGCTGTTGTCCGGTGCTCGGTATCGTTCAGCCGTCCGAAACGGCTGTTTCGTGTCCGCGCCGCATGGGTGTCACTGAATGCAACGCTCGCGCCTGTGAGCCCAGGCGCCCCCGGAAACGAGCAGGCAATGGCAAACAGTCGCGAATAGTCTTTCGTGCGGTGATCACAGTACTGACGGGCTGCAGTCCTACGCTGGTGCGAAATGGAGGCGGAAAGAAATGCATCTCCAACGCCAGCATCAGCAGCGGCGCTCGTTGGAACATCGCGGCTCGTGTCAGCAGAGAACCGCTGCCGACCGGGCCCATCGCCGAAGCGTTCGGGGACAAGGCCACAGGGATCATCACCTACGATTCAACCGGTACCCGCTACCGACCGTCCGCGCGGCGGTACCCGCTGTCTCAGGGATGAAGTGTGACCTATGTCTCCGGAATGGACCGAATTTACAGTGGCGTCCCCAACGGGATTCGAACCCGTGTTTTGGCCTTGAAAGGGCCACGTCCTGGGCCTCTGGACGATGGGGACCCGTAAGGATGGGAAAACGTAAAATTCTACCATGGCGTCGGCGCTCACCTATATCGTCCCCTTCGCGTTCGCTTCCGGTCTCAACCTGTACGCCACCATCGCCGTTCTCGGCCTCTGCTCGCACTATCGCCTCGTCACCCTGCCTGAACAGTTCCGCGCGTTCGACCATCCGGTTGTCATCACCGTCGCGCTCGTCATGTACGTGATCGAGTTCTTCGCCGACAAGATCCCGTGGTTCGACTCCGTGTGGGATGCGATTCACACCGTGATCCGCCCGCTCGGCGGAGCGCTCGTCGCTGTCGCCGCGCTCGGCGATGCGTCGCCGGCAGTGAAGACGGTTGCCGCGCTCCTCGGCGGATCGGTGGCCATGACGACGCACCTGACCAAGGCGGGCGCGCGTGCGGCGGCCAACACGAGCCCGGAGCCGTTCAGCAACTGGATTCTGAGCTTCGGCGAAGATGCGGTGGCGGTCGGGATGTCCTACGTGGCGCTGCAGCATCCGGTTGCGGCGTTCATCGCCGCGCTGATTCTGCTCGCGCTGATTCTGATGTTCGCGTCTGTCCTGGTGCGCGCGCTGCGCAAACGCATGGCATCGCGCCATCGGGTAATTGGGTAATTGGGTGATCGGGTAATTGCCAATTACGCGATTACCCAATTACCCGATTACCCGATGCCAGCGCGTTTATTTCTGCGCGCGAGAAGCCGGCGGCGGTGAGGACTTCCACTGTGTGTTCGCCGAGGAGCGGAGCGCGACGGCGGGGGTTGGTGGGCGTCTCGCTCATCTTCACGGCCGACCCGAGCGCGCGGATGCGGCCGAGCGACGGATGTTCGATGTCCACCGCCATCTCGCGCGCGGCCACCTGCGGATCCGCGAAGACCTGCTCGTAGTTGTTGATCGGCCCGCACGGGATCTCGTTCGCGTCGAACAACGCGAGCCAGTGGCGGCGCGGCTCGCCGATCGTCACGGCTTCGATCCGGGATGCGAGCGCCGTCTGATTCCGGACGCGCGTCGGGTTGTCGGCGAACGACGGATCGCTCGTCCACTCCGGATGGCCGAGCAGATCGCACAGGCGGCGGAAGAGCCGATCGTTGGCCGTCCCAAGGGTAATGTAGCCGTCGGCGCACCGAATCGCCTGATACGGCGCAAACATCCGATGCGCCGATCCCTTCGGCTCGGGAATTCCGAGGCCCGCAAAGTACTCGGTCGCTTCCCACACCGACAACGCGATCCCTGCGTCGACGAGCGATGTGTCGACCTGCTGCCCGCGTCCCGTGCGATCACGATGTACGAGCGCCGCGAGGATGCCGACCAGTGCGAACAGGCCGGCGCCGAGATCGGTGAGCGGCACGCCTGCTTTGATCGGCGGTCCGCCCGGCTCGCCGGTGATCGACATGATCCCCGACACGCCTTGCGCAACGAGATCGAAGCCGCCCTTGCGCGCGTCGGGTCCGGTCTGCCCGTAGCCCGACACCGAGGCGTAGATCAATTTCGGATTAATCGTCGCGAGCGACGGATAATCGAGGCCGAAGCCAGCGAGCACGCCCGGTCGATAATTCTCGACGAACACGTCGGCGGTGCGGGCGAGCCGCTGCAGCGCGGAGCGGCCTTCGGCGGTCTTCAGGTTGAGGACGACGCTGCGCTTGCCGCGATTCACCGCGTTGAAGCTGGGGCTGTCGGTGCCGACCGCACCGGGCATCGACCGCGTCGAGTCGCCTCCGGGCGGCTCGATCTTGACCACGTCCGCGCCGAAGTCGGCGAGGAGCATCGTGCAGAACGGGCCGGCCATCACCTGCGTGACGTCGAGCACGCGGAGGCCATCGAGCGCAGACGGAGGGATCATAAAGGGCTAAAGGGCTAAAGGGCTAAAGGGCTAAAGGGCTAAAGGGCTAAAGGGCTAGGGTTAAGTGAAAAGCCCAGCCCTTCAGCCCTTAAGCCCTTCAGCCCTACTTGTACCCATGGGGAGTGTCGATTGTCTACCAGTGACGCCATCTTCGAGACCCAGGCGCCGGTTGCGGTGCTGACCTTCAACCGCCCCGACGCGCGGAACGCGATGACCTGGGCGATGTACGACGCGCTCGCGCGCGCCTGCGACGCGCTCGATCGCGACGACGACCTGCGCGTGCTGATCCTGCGGGGCGCCGGGAATGCATTCGTCGCGGGCACGGACATCTCGCAGTTCGAGCGCTTCAGCACGCCGCAGGATGGCGTCGACTATGAGAAACGTCTCGACGCCGCACTCGACCGGCTGGAGCGCGTCACCAAGCCGACGATCGCCCAGGTGAACGGCGTCGCCGCCGGCGGCGGCTGCGCCATTGCGCTGTGCTGCGATCTCCGGATCGCCACGCCCGACGCGAGCTTCGGCGTCCCGATCGCGCGCACGCTCGGCAACTGCCTTTCGGCCGACACCTGCCTGCGGATGATGAGCGTCGTCGGCGTGAGCCGCTTCAAGGAAATGCTGCTCACCGGCCGGTTCATCAAGGCGCACGAGGCGCAGATGATCGGCATCGTCAACGGGGGGGTGGTGGACGCGGCGAACATCGACGCCGAGGCGCGCGCGCGGGCGCTGCTCGTGGCCGCCAACGCGCCGCTGACCATTCGGGCGATCAAGGAGATGACGCGCCGCATTCTCGAGAAGCAGCGCCTCGCCCCGGGGGCCGACCGCGATTTGATCGAGATGTGCTACACGAGCGCGGATTTCAAAGAAGGCGTCGCTGCGTTTCTAGCGAAGCGGCCGCCTCAGTGGAGCGGCAGATAATCGGCCTGACCCACTCGGCCGACCCGGCCTATCCCCGCGCGCTCGCGATCGCTGCCGCAGCTTCCTCGAGCGGCTGCTCCGGATGCATCGTGAAGGCGAGCACGGCGCCGAGGAGGAGCAACCCGAGCGAACCGGCGAAAGGGAGATGCCAGTCGCCGGTCCAATCGGCGATTACCCCGAACGCGACCGGTGAAAGAATTGCTGCGAGCGCCGATCCGCTGTTCATGATGCCCGCCGCCGTGCCCGAGTAGCGCGGCGCGATGTCCATCGGGATCGCCCACATCGGGCCGATGACGAGTTCGGCGAAGAAGAACGCAGTGCCCAGGCACAGCACGATGAGCGTGAGGTCGCGCGTGGCGAACATCGGCAGCAGCGCGGCGAACGAGCACAGGAACCCGAGCACGATCACCGACAGCCGCGCCCTTCGCACGTTGGCGGTCCGTTTGAGGATCGTGTCGCTGATTACGCCGCCGAGCACGTCGCCGCCGACGCCGGCGAAGAACACGGCGGAGGAGAACAGCGCCGACTTGGCGATGTCGACGCGATATTCATGGCGGAAGAACGTCGGCAGCCAGTTCAGGTACAGCCAGAGCGTCCATCCGTAACAGAAGTACACGACTGTGACCGGCAGCATTCGCGCGACCAGCGGTCCCCACGGAACACGCGGTCGGGCGACGGCGGGCGGCCGGCCGCCGTTAGGCAATGCCGCGAGCTCTTCCGGCGTCACGCCGCGATGTGATGCGGGGCTGTCGCGGAAATACACGACCCACGCGACGACCCAGATCAGGCTGGCGCAGCCGAGCGTCACGAACGAGCCGCGCCAGGTCACGAGCGCGATCAACCACGCGACAATCGGCGGCGTGACGGCGTTGCCGAGACGCGCGAACGCGTGCGTAATCCCCTGAGCAAATCCGCGCTGGCGCGTGGGCGTCCACGTCTGCATGGCCCGCGTCGCGACCGGAAAGGTGGCGCCCTCGCCGACGCCGAGCAGCATCCGCACCAGAAACAGCGTCGCCAGGCTGCCGGCGAGTCCGGTCAACACCGTCGCCACGGCCCAGACGACGCCGCAGAGAAACAAGGTCCGCCGCGGTCCGAAGCGGTCGCCGACCCAGCCGCCGAAGATCTGAAAGAGCAGGTAGGGATAGCCGAACGCCGACAGCGCCAGGCCCAGGCGCGTATTCGAAAGGCCGAGATCGCGGGCGATGTCGCTGGCCGCCGTCGCGATGTTCACGCGGTCGACGTACGTAATCAGATACATCACGCAGAGGAGGCCAAGCACAACGCTCGTGGCGCGAAGCCGTTTCACGGGCGGCACGATATCACGGCGGATGCTCGGTGCTCGGTGCTGGGTGCTAGGGTGCTGGGTGCTGGTGCGAGTGCCTGGCGGTGCTGGGTGCTTGGTGCTAGAGGTGCTGGGTGCGAGGCACCGAGCACCTAGCACCCCGCCCGGCACCCGCACCAGCACCGAGCACCCAGCACCTAGCACCCAGCACCCTCGGGCACGGCTCTTGATTACGCCTCAGCATGGACAGAGATGAGCTGACCGTCGAGCAGTCGCTGGATGCGTTGAGCGAAGCGGTGGGGAAGGCCGCGGACGATCTGCGAGCAACCCGCGCGCGGCTGGATCAGGAGCGCATCGATCTCGCGTCGCGCAATACCTCGGTCACCCGCGATGTGGTTCGCAATGCCGAGCGCGTCATCGACAAGCTGCGCGAAGCCGATGAAGCGCTGAACGACGTGTTCAAGGAGCTCCAGGACCGCGAGTAGGCCCCGCGGTGTTCAAATGCGGTCAGCGATGGCGGAGTCGATCACTTCGCCTGCAGCAGCTCCTTGATGCCGCCGAGCGACGACATCACGCCGCTCGCTTCGTAGGGCAGGAACACCAGCTTCTGCGCGTTGCCGGCGATGGCCGCGAGCGCTTCGAGATACTTCTGCGCGATTAGGTACTGCGCCGGGCTGCCGGCGGCGCCGAGCGCCTGCGCGACCACCTGGATCGCTTGCGCCTCGGCCTGCGCCACGCGCAGCCGCGCCTCGGCCTGGCCTTCGGCGGCGAGAATCGCCGCCTGCTTCGCGCCCTCCGCGTTGACGATCTGCGACTGCTTCTGGCCTTCCGCCCGCAGAATCGCCGACGACTTCTCGCCCTCCGCGGTGGTGACGACGGCGCGGCGCGTCCGCTCGGCCGTCATCTGCTTTTCCATCGTCAGCCGGATTTCCTCGGGCGGCGTGATGTTCTTGAGCTCGATGCGCATCACCTTCACGCCCCACTGCTGCGTCGCGCTGTCGAGGGCGGCGCGGAGCTGGGCGTTGGTGGTGTCGCGCGAGGAGAGTGTGTGATCGAGATCGAGCTGGCCGATGACGTTGCGCAGCGCCGACAGCGTCAGCTGCTCGAGGCCCCACCGCAGGTTCTGCACCTCATACGTGGCCCGCACCGGATCGACGATCAGGAAATAGATCACCGCGTCCACTTCCATCGTCACGTTGTCGCGCGTGATGACCGGCTGCGGTTCGATCTTCGTGATCTGCTCGCGCAGATCGATCGTCTCGCGCACCGAATCGAGGAACGGCACGATGGTGTTCAGGCCGGCTTCCGCCGACCGGTGATACTTGCCGAGCCGCTCGATGATCTTCACCTGCTTCTGCGGCACGATTTTGATCGTCCGCATCAGCACCACGATGATCACGAACGCCAGAAACAGGAAGACGATGCCGTTCATGTGGGCATAACCTCCAGCACGATCCCGTCGGCGCCGGTCACCGTCACCCGGGTTCCCGCGACAATCAACCCGCTGCTGTGCGCGGCCCAGTCTTCGCCGCTGACGGTGACGCGGCCGGTGCCGAGCATCGGGTCGATGTCGTGGGTCACGATGCCGTGCCGGCCGATCAGCGGTTCGGTGCGCGACGGGACGCCGCGTCCGCCGATCATGCCGACCAGGCGCGACCGTAGCAGGATCAGCGACGCGCCGAGCACGACGACGAACGTGGCGAGCTGCGTCGACAGGCTGTAGCCGAGGAACGCGGCAGCCGCGGCCGCCACCGCGCCGGCGCTGACGAACGCCGAGCCAAAATGCGGCACGGACACTTCGATCATCGCCGCGACGAAGGCTACGCCGAGCCAGGCGAGCGCGGTGACTTGAGATGCGAACATGAACGCGGGGGAGCCGCCCGCGATTATACGCGGAAGAGCGGCCGCCCCGCGCGCATCCCGGGCCACGGGATGCCGGCGAACATCAGAAACGTGGCCAGCCCGCAGCAGATCAGCAGCCGCATCCGTTTGGCCTGGGTCGTCTTCGCCTTGCGCGCGAGCACGCGTCCGACGTGGGCGAGGATGACCGCGATCAGCATCATCGTGATGTGCTCGACCGCCCAGAACCGGAGCGTGGGGTTCTGCATCGCCTCGCCGAAATGGGCGCGGATTTCCGCCATGTTCGGGCTGACGACGAGATACAGCAGCAGCCCGAGCAGCAACTGCACGTCGAGCGCGATCATCAGCACCAGCGCCCACCGATCCGCGGCCGACTCCTCGGACTCGACGCGCCCGGTGACGGCCGCCAGCGTGGCGCCGACGCCGGCGACGAGGGCCAGCCACCGGATCCAGGAATGAAGAATCAGCAGAAGCGTATACATGGCTCAGCGCTCCGATTGTAACCGTGCGAGACGGTCGGCCGCGGCACGAACATCGCGTTCGGCGCGGGTGAGTGCTTCCCGCGCGAGCGCTTCGGCCGATTTCGCCCGCTCGAGCGCCGCCGCGGCCTTCGCGATCTCGGCCTGGCGTTGTTTTTCCGCGCGCTCACGTTCTTTGGCGGCCGCCGCTTCGGCGCGCGCGCGTTCGCGGCCGGCTTTGGAGTCGACCGGCTGGAGCCGGGCGGTGGTGTGATGGACCGGCGCGGTGTGGGGCTCGGCTTTAACCGGCCGTGCCGGCGTGACGCCGGCAAGTGCTTCGAACCCCGCCGGCTGCAGCGCCTCGGTCAGGCGGCCCGGCGGTTCGGGCGGCTCGGCCGCGAGCGACAGCGCCTCGAAGGTGCGCATCAATCCGTCCGGGCTCGGATGCGACCCGTGCGCGGCGGCGAGTTTCTCCGCCGCCTGCACCGCATCGGCGATCGCGCGGCGATGCGCCTCCGACGCGGTCCGCACATCGCCGGCTTTTCCCTTGAGCGCGGCGATCTGCGCCTTGCGCAGGTGATCGCCGGCCTTCAGCAACCGTTCGTATACGTCCCGCGCATGCCAGTAGGTCTGGTTCACCGCCCACGCCACGACGGAGGGCTTTGCCAGCGTCCGCACGCGCGTCGCATCGGCGCCGCGCACCGTTTTGACGAGCGCATTGCGCGCCGCCGTGAACTCGTTCAACGGAAGTTTGTAGAGATCGTCGATGGCAGTGTCGAGCACGGGGGGATTGGGGATTGGGGGTTGGGGATTGGGGGTTGGGGACTGGGCGTTGGGGGTTGGAAGCGAACGTTGACGTCCAATCCCCAATCCCCGATCCCCAACCCCCAGTCTCTAACCCCCGATCTTCACGGGTGCGACACCACCAGCGTGAACGTCTGCGTCGCCGGAAGTGGAATGCCCGTCGATATGGACGAATCGAACACGACGGCGCAATACGTGCCTTTCTGCAGCACCGCGCCGGTGAGCGACACGGTGTTCAACGTCGTGAGCACGTTGCGCTGCACGAGCACGTCGCAGTTGTCGCCGAAGTCCCACTCCGTTCCGACGATTGCCGTGGCATTCGGCGAAAGCTGCGTGATCTTCACCGAGAACTCGCCGCCGTTCTGAACGTTGACTTTGAACGGGACGGCAGTGCCGGCGGCGAGCGTCCCGGAAAAGGTGTCCTGGACGTTTTTGGAGGGGTCGGTGACGCTGCCGCAGCTGATGGTGAGAAAACCGGCCAGAGCTAACGCCGCGGCGCCGAACTTCGCGTGCATGGATATCCTTTCGCGCTGACTCAGCGATTCTCGCACAAGCGAGAGGCGCGGGCTAGAGGCGGGAGGTGTTCTTCGGCGCGGCGGATTTCTTCTCGAGCAGCTGCAATCCGGCCACCATGAGGCGATCGGCCTGGCTGGCCAGCGATGCCGACAAGATGGCGTGGCGTTCGGCGTCGCGCGCCAGCTTCTGCGCGAGCGAGATGAGGTCGCGCCCCTGCTGCGGTACCTGACGCTTTCCACTGGACATGTGCCGTCCATGATCGCGCGTTCGGCCGGCGGTGGCAACCTCAGCCGAACGCGGCGCGTATAATGCCTCACCCATGCCGCTCAACCGTGGACGGCGGCGCGCCCTGCGCACGGGCGCCGTGGCGGCGCTGTGTCTGCTCGTCTTCGCAGCGGCGCTGGCGCTGACGCCGCCGCGCGGGCCGCGGTCGATGCGCGTCTTCGATCCCGCGCGGCTCGCGGATCTGGAAACGCGCATGTGGCAGGCGTACTACGGGAGGGAACGCGTCCGCCTGTTCGCGCTGCTGGTGACGATGCTGCACGAGCAGTACCGGTACTCGTGGGCGACCGCCGCGGCGGAAGGATTTCATCTCGCGCGCGCCGCCGCGACGTTCGGCGACCTGCGCGGCGGATACGACCGCGTGCTGCCCGACCTCGAAGCCGCCTATCGTCGTGCCCGCGACTGGACGCACGCGTCGTTCGATCCGAATGCCGTCGCGCGCGCGGAGCTCGCGTGGTGGGTGGCTCGCCGGGTGCCCGGCCGCAACAGCCCGGAACAGATCGGCGCGCTGATTTCCGAAGAGTACGCGCTCCTCTACGAGACGCGCACGGAAGCGGTCGCGAACGCGGCGCGGCTGCGCGCCGAAGCCGCCGCCCTGCGCGACAGCGAAGCGCCGCGGCCCGACTGGGACACGATCGCGCAGCTGCTGCACGCGTCGTACAGCGATTTGCTCGCCGCGCTCACGTCGGCCAACGTATAAAGGTTGCCCATGTCCAGCGTGACTGCGACCGCGCCGCCGGCCGCACCCCTGACCTTTCGCGACGTGCTGCGCATCGACGTGATGCGCCGGGTCTGGTTCGCGCAAATCATCAGCCTGTTCGGCGACTTTCTGGCGCTGTTCGCGGTGATCGCGGTGGTGTCGTTCATGATGCGCGGCAACGCCAACCAGATCACCGGCGTGCAGATCGCCTACATGCTGCCGATCGTCTTCGTCGGGCCGATTGCCGGCGTGTTCGTCGACCGCTGGCCGCTCAAGCCGACGCTCGTCGCCAGCGATCTGATCCGCGCCGTGCTCGCGCTGCTGCTCATCCCGTCCACGGCGATCTGGCAGGTGTATCTCGTGCTCGCGGCGCTCAGTTGCGTGTCGGCGTTCTTCGGTCCGGCGCAGCAGGTGACGATCCGGACGCACGTGCCGGCGAACGGGTTGCTCTCGGCCAACGCGCTCATGCAGGTGGCGTTCATGGGCAGCCGCGTGATCGGGCCGGCGACGGCCGGGGCGGTGGCGGCGACCTTCGGCCCGCAGGTGTGCTACGCGCTCGATACGATCAGCTTCGTGCTGTCGGCGGCGCTGATTGGATCGGTGGTGATCCGCCGGCCGGCGGCGGCGCCGACCGCGCCGGCGTCGTCAACCAACAGAATTCACGCGATCCTGCGCGACATGGGGGAAGGAGTCAACTTCATCTTCCATCACGCCGCCGTGCTGTTCGTGGTGCTGGCGATGGCGGCCGGCCTGTTCACGATCGGCTGCTTCGGCCCGCTGATTGCGATCTTCGTGCGCGACACGCTCCACGCGAGCGCGCGGCTGTTCGGCATCGTCAGCGGCATGGTCGGCGTCGGCCTGCTGGTCGGGACGCAGCTGCTGCGCCGCTTCGCCGCGCACATGCCGGATCACGTTCTGGTGCTGTCGGGGCTCGGCGGGATCGGCGCAGGCGTGCTGCTGCTCGGCGCAGTGCCGTTCACCGCGGCGACGCTCGTCGCGACGTTCACGATCGGGTTTGCGTTTGCGGCGATCATGGTCCCGGCGCAGACCCTGCTTCAGCGCGAGACGCCGCACGAAATGATCGGACGAGTGTCGAGCACGAACATCTCGGTGGCATTCCTCGCGCAAATCATCGGCCTGGTGCTGTCGGGGGTGCTGGCCGACGCGTTCGGCGTCCGGATGGTGTTCTTCCTGTGCGCGGGCCTGGCCGCGGCGCTTGCGATCGCCGGCCGCGCCTTTCTTCAGGCCCGCCGGTAGGATCCGAGTGACGCCGCCGGATCGAGGCGCATCGCCGCCACAGCGGGGACAAGCGCCGCAATCGCCGCGGCCGCGAGAACCGCGGCGCAGGCCGTTGCGATCACCGGAACGTCGATCGCCGGCACCTGCGACAGCACTGCCGCGAGCACGCGATTCAGCACGACAGCTCCGGCAACACCTGCGAAGGCGCCAGCGCAGACGAGCCGTGCCGCGCGGCCGAGCACCAGCGGCAGGATGTCGCGCGGTGTGGCACCCATCGCCATCCTGATGCCGATTTCGGTGGTTCGCTGCGCGATGGTGAACGCGAGCACGCCGTAGACGCCGAGGGCCGCGAGCCTTTCCAGCACAGTGGGATCCGAAGCTTGGAATTCACGTGACTTGAAGTCGCGGC